>ENA-OSET01000940-OSET01000940.1-sediment-metagenome-genome-assembly--contig:-NODE-940-length-31490-cov-14.305988_pt1 | contig 31490 bp, 25 predicted proteins | sample MGYA00237882_ERZ534229 | MGnify/ENA primary metagenome ERZ534229 (study PRJEB26408, sample SAMN06266212) | sediment metagenome | isolation source: Hudson Canyon methane seep mesocosm | place... | reverse complement strand
GCCCGTATGGAGGCACGGAATACGGGATAAACAGCGCATCGAAACCCCGTATTACGCAAGCTTCATACGGGCTACAGGTTCTTTTTGAACCTCCACTTACCTATTAATCACTGATGTTACACAGTAATTGAATGTTAAGGAAATATACAATCTGGAGAAGGCTTTAAGACTTGTGTAGATACCTATGCTCTAGCAGAGACGCTTAAACTAAGCATTATAAAAATCAAGATATTACATACAAAATAATTCCGCTTATTTTAGCGCTTTTCACGGTTCCTTACTTTTCATTAGTCGTGCCAGCTACAGCCCACCCTCTTTCTATTAGCTTTATCCCCACTTAGTTTAACCACTATTATTATATTTTTATAATATAATAATGTATTTATGTATTGCGTCATCATTTATTATGGCTATGTCACCGTTAAGTGTAGAAAATACATTAGTTCTTAAAGCCCTCCCTTGCTGGGGAGGGTTGGGTGGGGAGAGGTTAAAATAAGTGTTTTAGCTTGTCTTAACGGCTTACTATTTCCCCCCACCCAACCTCCTCCCTTTGAAGAGAGCTCTTAAGAACAAAAGTAATTAAAAAATCCACATGTAACGGTGACATAGCCTTTATTATTGCGTACATAAAAATAGTCACAAAATCATAGTCAACTCATATAAAAGGCAAAACAATGAAAGTTATTATTATAGGTGGAGTAGCAGGTGGAGCAACGGCAGCAGCACGTATTAGACGTAATGATGAGACGGCTGAGATTATTTTAGTCGAACGTGGCCATTATATTAGTTTTGCTAACTGTGGATTGCCTTACCATATTTCAGGCACCATCTCAGAGCGCGAACAATTACTAGTGACCTCTGAAGAAACGTTTACAGACCGCTACCAGGTTGATGTACGTAGTGCGACAGAAGCAATGAGTATTGATCGCACTCATAAAACCGTTCGCCTCCGTGACCTAGAAAGTGGCAACGAAACTGACGAAAGCTATGATAAATTACTACTCTCTCCAGGTGCGACACCTATCCATCCTAAATTACCTGGAATAGATTCACCCAGAGTTTTTAGTCTACATAATATCCCTAATCTTGATCAAATTATGAACCACCTTAATCATCATACAACACGGCGAGCGGTTGTTATTGGGGGTGGATTTATTGGTATCGAAGCAGCTGAAAACCTAAATGACCGAGGTATTTCTACTACTTTAGTAGAAGGCATGGACCAAATCATGGCGCCACTAGATTATGAAATGGCTGCTATCGTGCATTCTCATATGCATGATAAAAATATTGAATTATATTTGTCAGACAAAGTAGAGCGCTTTGAAGATAAAGAAGATTTCACCCTAGTGTACCTTAGCAGTGGCCGCCGCATTCATGCTGATATTATCATTATGGCGATTGGTGTACGCCCAGAAACAACACTCGCTAAAGCAGCAGAATTAGAATTAGGCTCTACAGGTGGAATTTTAGTCAATGCTTACCTACAAACTTCAGACCCTGACATTTATGCAGTGGGGGATGCTATTGAAATCACGCAAACTATTAGCGGAAAGCCAGCACTGATTCCTTTAGCGGGTCCAGCCAACCGCCAAGGAAGAATGGCCGCGGACAATATAATCTTCACTAATAAAAAACAATACAAAGGCACTTTAGGAACAGCAATCTTAAAAGCATTTGACCTAACCGCGGCTTCCACAGGACTTAATGATAAACAGCTACAGGCAGCAGGCGTTCCTTTTCTGAGCTGTATGACCCACAGTGGCTCTCATGCAAGTTATTATCCCGGCGCAAAACAAGTGAGCATTAAGCTTCTGTTTACCACAGAAGGAAAAATCTTAGGTGCACAAGCAGTAGGATTGGATGGCGTTGATAAACGTATAGATGTTATCGCAACAGCCATACAAGGTGGACTCTCAGTTGAAGATTTAACTGACCTAGAACTTGCCTATGCACCCCCCTACAGTTCGGCTAAAGACCCCGTTAATATGTCTGGCTATGTCGCCAGTAATATTCTTGATAAGTCAGTTGAAATGATTGACTGGAGAGAGTTACGAGATCATTTAGAGTCAAAAAATACAAACACTCAATTACTTGATGTACGCACAGCCGAAGAATTTGAGTTTGGAAGTATTGCCACGGCACGTAATATCAATATAAACCACTTAAGAGAACAACTAGATAGCCTAGATATAAACATGCCTACTATCGTGTTCTGCCAAGTTGGTATACGTGGTTATTTAGCCTATAGAATATTAAAGCAACACGGTTTCACCCAAGTACGAAACCTTTCCGGAGGTTACAAAACCTATTCATGGGCCGTAGATAAGCAGTCGAATCCAGATATTTTTCATTATGATGACCTAAAACTTCGTGATCCAGATGAAGTTGAAGCAGAGCGTAATGGCAGTGCTTCTTTAGTTTCCTCAGACAGTCATAGCGAATTACACAGCCTGAACGCAGTTGGCCTGCAATGCCCTGGACCCATCATGAAAACCTATAAAGCAATAGAGGCGCTTGATGCTGGCGAGTTACTTGAGGTCACCGCTTCTGACCCAGCTTTCGGTCGTGATATACGTGCATGGATTAAAAAAACGGGGCACGATTTACTCTCAGTCAAAGCAGAAAAAGGCTTAGTTACAGTGCTGCTGCGCAAAGTCGAATCAACCCCTACCCTTTTAACTCCTACAGCAACAAAAGACAAACTGACTCTCGTTGTTTTTTCAGATGACTTAGATAAAGTAATGGCCAGTATGATTATCGCTAATGGAGCGCTCGCTATGGGTAAGCCCGTTAGTTTATTTTTTACTTTTTGGGGACTGGATGTTATTCGTAAAGAAGATGCACCCTCACTCAATAAGCCACTCATGGATCGCATGTTCAGTACCATGCTGCCTTCAGACATTAACCACCTTGATTCAATCTCAAAAATGGATATGCATGGTCTAGGTGCAAAAATGATTCGTAAAGTAATGCAAGATAAAGGCGTAGAAACACCCAGCAATTTACTAAAGAGCCTCGTTGAAGGGGGCGCGCAACTCATCGCCTGTCAAATGTCTATGGATGTGATGGGGATTCAAGTAGAAGAACTCATAGAAGGTGTAGAAATTGGCGGTGTTGCAGCATTTCTAAGTGAAGCAGATGAGTCTGGAACTACACTGTTTATCTAAGCTTAATTTTACTAAAAGACCTAAGTTCATGGGGGTTTTCTCCATGAACTCTATACTGATACTCATCAGCATATACGAATCAGGGCAATTAGATATGATAGCAACCAAGAATGATTGCATATATCGATAAATAAAGTGTTTTCTATTTATTTCAGGCATAAAAAAACCAGCATGAAAGCTGGCACCGTATGAATTTGTTGTTATATAAAAATGGCGGAGAGGAAGAGATTCGAACTCTTGGAGGGGATAAACCCTCAACGGTTTTCAAGACCGCCGCTTTCGGCCACTCAGCCACCTCTCCACTTTTATATATCCTTACCGAGCACTTCGTCTCTGTAAGAATCGCTATAATACGCAATTTTCACAAAAAAGAAAAGAACTTTATACAAAAATAAGACATTATTTTTTTTATATCTGATAAATCATAAAGTTACTAATAAGTGACTGTACACCCTACTGTCACTCAATACTTAAAAAATCAATCAGCCCTTTTTAGCCTTTTTTTCTATCACGAAAAATGTTGTAAACTTTAAAGGATAGAATTAATGCTGCTAAACAAAAAGTCACAGCATTGGCATAAATAATTGCATTATCCGCAATGTAAATTCCATAAATAAGCCAAAGTAAAACGCCTAAAGTAAATGTACTATACATTCCTAATGACAATGACTCTGTGTCTCTAGTTTTGAGTGTCATGATAGCTTGCGGTAAAAAAGAGACCGTCGTTAATGTTGCCGCAATATAGCCAATTATTTCTGGTGTTACCAGCATCATAAAATCATTCATTTACTATTCACTGTCACTCGCTCTTCGGCTATGATCTTGGTCTTCCACTAACTCTTTCACAAAGTCACTTTTACGTTTAAGGGTTGGGAATAAGTGCGTTTTTTCCCAGTAAAAACCTAACCAAATAAATGGAATAGTAAACAGTAAATCGATACCAAAATGTGCTTCCATCAATATGGTTAAACCGGCAGTAACAAAAAGTAGCGCGCCAATTAAGTAAAACCGAAAGCCTAAAACAATACCACTTAAAAACATGGTGTGCGCAAGAATGATATGAATAATAATGCCTGTTGCTTCCGCCTTAATCATTTCTGCATGCCAACCTAAAAAGATTAGTAACACAGCAAAAAAAGCACTTCCCCAATAAAAAAACTGATATTTAATTAAATGTTCAGTTTCTTGGCCTGTTGCTATCGCTTTTGTTTTTTCACTTAATATAGAACAGAATGCGAAAAAAGGAGTCATTAATAACCAATAGAATACTCCCGCCCTATCTGAAATCTCAATTAATATCTCCCCAAAAAAACATAAAAAAACTAGCGAGACAAATATTATTTCATTGATGTAAATATGGTTTAAAGCCGCGTCCATATTCCATTTACTTTTTTTTACTTCTGGTTCACTCATGACTCACACCCTTAATTAAATAACTTTTGAAAACTGTTTTTTATCTGCTTTCAAATAACGATCAAATACCATACAAATATTACGTATCAGTAAACGACCTGCGGTTAACACCTGAATATTATTGTCACTAATCTCTAACAAGCCATCTTCTTGCATCACTTTCAATGCGTTTAATTCATCAGAAAAATATTCTTTAAACTGTATTTTATAATCTTGTTCAATACCTTCAAATGCTAATGAAAAATGACAAATCAACTGAGTAATAACAGCTCTGCGTAATTTATCATCCTCATCTAACACAAAACCTTTAAAAATTGGCAACCCACCTTTCTGTATCGCCGCATCATAAGCAAGTAAGTCTTTTGCATTTTGCACATAACTATCAGCTACACGCCCAATAGAAGTAACCCCCAACCCTATCAAATCACAATCGGAATGAGTTGAATAACCCTGAAAATTTCGATATAACTTATTTTCTCTTTGTGCGATAGCTAGCTCATCATCTGGCTTAGCAAAATGATCCATACCAATATACACATAGCCAGCTTCCGATAGCCTTTGCATAATCATCTGCAAGATATCTAGCTTAACTTGAGCGCTCGGCATATCTTGTTCATTTATCTGCCGCTGCGTCTTAAACCGCGCTGGCAAGTGCGCATAATTAAAAATCGAAAAACGATCGGGTGAAACACTTAAAATTTTATCTAAAGTGACTGAGAACGACGCGACTGTTTGCAGAGGTAAGCCATAAATTAAATCAATGCTCGTTGAGCGAAAACCTTCTTTTCTTGCTGCCTCTAATACTGCAAAAGTCTGCGCTTCAGATTGAATACGATTAACAGCCTTTTGTACTGCAGGATCAAAATCTTGCACACCTAAACTAATACGGTTAAAGCCTAATTCCCTAAGTTGCCTAATGGTTTGGTCATCCGTGGCGCGCGGGTCAATTTCAATAGAATACTCACCACTATCATCCTCTTTCAAATTAAAATGCTTGCGCGTCACAGACATTAAGCGGCTCATCTGCTGATAATCTAAAAATGTCGGCGTGCCACCGCCCCAATGCAATTGATTAACTTGCCTTTTATTATCAAATAAAGAACCTTGTAGCTCAATTTCCTTAAATAAATTAGCTAGATAAGGCTCTGCATGTTCTCTGTTTTTAGTAATAATTTTATTACACGCACAGTAGTAACAAACGGTATCACAAAAAGGAATATGAAAATAAAGTGACAGCGGGCCACCACGCTGATTTGACAGCTCTATTTGCTGTCGATAATCAATCTCAGTAAACCCATCATGTAGTTCTAATGCTGTTGGGTACGAAGTATATCGAGGGCCTGATTTATCGTAACGATGTATAAGGTCTAAATCGAATTTTACAGATTGGTCCATGATATATTTTTTATATTAATGATGACTGACCTCCCTATTATTTAGGAACAATAGGGAGTTATTTGATGGCTCTACCTAGAGAAAATACGACTAACTATTAATCTTGAATCTCAACATCTACACGCCTATTTAAAGCATTCATATTTTTATCAACCCCAGAATACCTTAACTGACTAAAACCTCTTCCTTCATATTGCAATTTTCCGACCAACTCAGGATAAAGATTTTCCAGCACCTTAACAACTGACTTAGCCCTATCTTCAGAAATTTGTACATTAGAACTCTGGTTACCTGACTTTTCACTATGGCCAACAATTAATACTTTTTTCCCAGCTTTGACATAAGGTAGAAGAATTAATCCAAGTTGCTTAGCTTTAGCTAAACCTACTTTATTAACCGCCATACTTTGAGAGTCAAATAATATCTCAATAGCTATTTGTGGTCTTGGCTTAGGCCGTATTTTATACTCTTCTTTGTCAATATCCTTTTTAACATACTTGACCCAACCCGGCTTTTCTAGCGATTCAGATTTATACAACTTTTCAGCTAATTTCATTGCTTCCAACGCATTCGGCAAATCTTCCAGCTTCATATAAGATTCTGCCATTCGCGCTAAAGTGTTAGCTTTTTTCTGAGCATCCTCCTCCTCTAATAACTGTGCTCGCTTAAAACTTTCCAACGACAGTTGATATTGTTTCAATTCTTGCTGATTCTCACCTAAGCCATAATAAGCCTCGTAACTTTCACACAACACGATTGAACGCTGCAATAAATGCGCTGCATCTGCTGGAGTCTGCCCCTTCGAGCGCAAATACACTGCTTTTGCTTCCTCTGGGTCTAAGCACCCTGCAAAAGAACTAGAAAAAACAAACCCACAAATAATTATGCTACAAACTTTAATTATTTTCATTACCATCCCCACCCAATAAGCTAGTGCTTTAAATACTGCAATACTTTACTAAGTACCCGCATGAAATTAAACTAACATTTTAATAATATGCTAAATTTGTGGGCTATGTCACCATTAAGTGTGGAAAAACACCCATTAGTAAAGCCCTCTCTTGCTGGGGAGGGATTTTAAGGACAAAAGCAATGATGCCTAACTACTTAGAGCTCTCTTGTGGCACTAAATGTAATATCAGGCCAACGCTCTTCTGTTAATTGTAAATTCACTCGACTAGAAGCCAAATAAACCAAATAACCGCCCCCATCTTCTGCTAAATTATCAAAGGCTCTTTTCTTAAACTCTTCTAATTTAGTTGGATTATCTGAGCTCACCCAACGCGCCGTATTAATTGAAACATTATCATAAACACATTCAACATTATATTCAGACTTCAAACGATAAGCGGTCACATCAAACTGTAATACACCCACCGCACCCAAAATAAGGTCATTATTTTTTAATGGCTTAAATAACTGAGTCGCACCTTCTTCAGTAAGCTGTACCAAGCCTTTTTGTAAAGCCTTACCACGTAATGGATCTTTCAATACCACACGTCGAAATAATTCAGGTGCAAAATAAGGAATTCCAGAATATTTTAATACTTCACCTTCAGAAAAAGTATCGCCGACCTGAATGGTACCGTGGTTATGCAAACCAATAATATCGCCCGAGAATGCCTCTTCAATATTTTTCCGTGTATCCGCTTTAAAAGTAATCGCATTTGATACTTGGATTTTCTTACCCAGGCGCACATGATTAATTTTCATGCCCTTATCAAACTTACCCGAACATACGCGTAAAAAGGCGATTCTATCTCGATGAGATGGGTCCATATTAGCTTGAACTTTAAATACAAAGCCAGAAAACACTTCTTCTTTAGCACTCACAAAACGCTGATCTGCCTCACGACCTTTGGGTGCAGGTGCATAACCTGCGAAGGCATCTAATAACTCTAAAATACCAAAATTATTAACCGCAGAACCAAAGAAAACGGGCGTTAAATTACCGGCCAAATACTCTTCCAAATTAAATTCGGTACTTGCGCCTTGAACAAGTTCTATTTCTTCACGTAACTCATCTGCTTGATCGCCTAAAACTGAATCTAACTCAGGATTATGCAAGCCTTTAATCGTTTCACCTTGCATAATTTTTCCACCGTGCGTTGCACTAAACAAATGCACGGTATCTTCATACAAGTGATACACCCCTTTAAAGCGCTTACCCATACCAATAGGCCAAGTTATAGGCGCACAGTCAATACCCAGTACCGACTCAACTTCATCCAACAAATCAATGGGCTCTTTCCCTTCCCGATCTAATTTATTAATAAAGGTAATAATCGGCGTAGTACGTAATCGACAGACTTCCATTAATTTAATGGTACGATTCTCAACCCCTTTAGCAACATCAATGACCATGAGTGCTGAATCAACAGCCGTTAAAGTTCGGTAAGTATCTTCAGAGAAATCTTCATGCCCCGGAGTGTCCAGCAAATTCATAATGCAGTCTTTATGCTCAAACTGCATAACGGAAGTCGTAACGGAAATACCCCGCTCCTTTTCCATTGCCATCCAATCTGAAGTTGCATGTCGATCTGCTTTTCGCCCCTTAACAGAACCTGCCTGCTGAATAGCGCCACCAAATAATAATAGTTTTTCAGTTAAGGTCGTTTTACCCGCATCAGGGTGACTAATAATAGCGAAAGTACGCCTTTTATTAATTTCTTTAGTATGTATGCTTTCTAATTCTTCATTCATTCGGTTGAAATGCTCTTGATGATGTGTGCTAAGTTGTTGCGTCAAATAATTATACTAAAAGAAAGTTTATTTTTCTCTTAACTTAGGGCCTAACTCTATACTCTATGTTAAAAACGTGAAATCTCCCTCAATAAGGATGTTGCATAGCTTCCAGCATTTAGGCTAAAGCTCAATTCCAAACATGAGTCATCAACAAAAGACCACTGTAAATTTTTCACGTGACTGCGCAATGCTCTACGATCTTGATCCAGCCCAAAGGTGATGAGGCCTGCTGCTAATTCGCTATGTTGTTCGGAAATATGCTGCTCTAATAAAGCAATCTCTCCTGAAGAATTAATGTCCCCTCTGCCCCATAATGCAGCTGTTGGATGTAGCTCTAACTCCGCAACTCGTTGCAAAATAGACTCATCTAAACTTTCAGCTTGAAAAAAACTATGCGAATCATCAAACATTAACGCATCACCTTCAGTAGCTTGATTCCAAGACTTATCTATTACACGCGCACTGACTATTTGATTAAAAATAAAAGACCGAGCGGCAGATAAATAAATACCACGCTGATTACGTGATACTTTTTTACCAGAAAATAAAGCGTGGGCTGCTGCAATATTAGCCCCACCTCGACCGAAGCGTTGCTCACCAAAATAGTTTGGCACGCCCTGAGATTTTATCGTCTGTAATTGCTGCTCTATAAGCTCTTTATCACCCTGCCATTCACGCACACGTAAAATAAATTGATTCCCAGCTAATGACCCACGCTTTAGCTTCCGACTATGCCGTGTTGCTTGCTCCACTTTAATGGTTTCACTATTGAGCGCACTCCAGTCAGGATCAGGTTTACCTGGCAACCAAACACTAAACCATTGTGTGGTGCGTGCATGTCGATCTTTCATGCCTGCATAGCTAACATCACGCTGGCGCACGCCGGCAAAACGCGCTAATTCTCGCGCAACATATTCTGTATTTTCTCCACACTTTTCAATGAGTAAAAAAGCATGCTCTCCTGAACCGGATAACTCAAAAGATTGGATTTCATTGACGATAAAATCATCAGGCGTTTTACGAATAACACCTTGGCTCTGAGCGCCGCCATAAGCATAAGCCCAACTAGGTAAAACTGATTGTGTGTTCAAGTGAATAATTTAGAAAGTGAGAGGTTCAAATAATAGGCTTTACTTTTAAGCCGGCACAATAATGAAGCCGTCAGGCGTAGGTTCGTTGTATTCGTACCGTAAACACCTTACTGCTTAAGAGCTACGAATAAATTCGAACCTACAGAGTTTCTGATATTGTTCCGCCTTAAGCGGGGAGCCGGTTGTTCGACTCATATACCTAACGCTTTATTAATACTATGGAGCATTTTATGTTGGTCAATAGGTTTGGTAATGTAATCAAAAAAATCACCTTGTTCACTTTTAGCAATATCTTCAGGCATTGCATTGGCAGAAACAATAATGACTTTAGTACTTTTTAAGTTACTTTCTAATCGTAGTTTTTGATATATTTCATAACCATCCATGTCAGGTAAATTGATATCTAATAAAATAATATGTGGCTGTAATTCTATCGCAGCTTGAATGCCAGTAAGCCCCGATATTGCTTCATGGTACTGAAAGTCAGTTTTAGTATTAATGATTTTTTTCATTAATAAACGGTTAATTTTATTGTCTTCTATATAAAGAATTTTTACTTCTGATTGTTCAGGCATTTGCGCGGCTTTTAATTGTGTATCTGTTGTTTGAGTACTATCAGACATACCAGTTTGTAAGAATTCTACCCAAAAAGTACAGCCAACACCCGGTTGATTATCAATACCAATTTTTCCATTCATCATTTCGACTAATGTTTTCGTAATGGTTAAACCAATTCCAGTTCCTTCAATATCTGATTGTTCTGCACCTAAACGATTAAAAGGAATGAACAAGTCTTTCATCATCGATTCAGGAATACCTAACCCCGTATCTTTAACAAAGATACGGACCTTATTATTTTCTTGTGCTAAGTAAACTGAAATATGCCCTTGTTTTCGGTTATATTTGATTGCATTCGTTAAAAGATTAGACATGATCTGAATCAAACGTGATTCATCGGCATGAATAAAAATATCTTCTAATTCAGGCAGTTTATGTTCTAGCGTAAGATTAGCGGCTGTAATCTGTGGAGAGATAGAGGACAAGCAATGCTTCATAGTACTTATTAAGTTAATATTGCTTAAGCTAAGATTAACTTGGTTACTTTCTATTTTTGCTAAATCAAGCACTTCATTAATTAAATTTAATAAGTGCTGGCCAGCACTATAAATATGTTCAACAGACTCTTGTTGGTTCGCATTTAAAGGCGCTTCATCATCGACTTGTAATAATTGAGAGAAACCAATAACTGCATTTAAAGGAGTGCGTAGTTCGTGGCTCATACTTGATAAAAAGGATGACTTTGCTTTATTCGCTTCTTCTGCAGCTAACTTTGCATTAGTAATTGCTTTTAAAGCATTATTCCTTTCTGTTATATCATGCAGGATTCCAACAAACTTTTTCTCACCATTAAGTGACATGGGTGAGATATTTAATTCCATTGGAAAGTTTGAGCCATCTTTGCGTAGACCTAATAATTCACGCGCTTTATTAATTATTTTAGGCGTATGAATTTCTGACTTATTTAGGTATTGATCATGTGCGCTACGCATTGCTTTAGGCATTAATAGAGAAACACTTTGCCCTTCTAACTCACCTTCAACATAAGCAAAAATTTGGTATGCCTTAGGGTTAGCCATTTCAATAATGCCTTTGCTATCAATGGTAATGATACCTTCTGCAGAATTAGTAACAATAGCTCTTAAGTTTTCTTGTTGGTCTTTAAGTTGACTTTCAACTTCTTTACGGTGCGTGGTATCTCTAATAATACTGGTAAAAAAACGTTCATTCCCAGATAGCCACTCACTATAGCTAAGTTCGATAGAAATAAGTCGGCCATTTTTACAGCGCGCTTGGCTTTCAATAGCGTTCTGCCCCGGAAGTGTTTTTTGTGTGATTAACTTTTGAAAACCTTGGCGGTGTTTCTTTTGAAACTTTGGGGGGATAATAATTTCGATTGATTGGCCAATGACTTCAATAGACTGGTAACCAAAAATTTGTTCAGCACCTTCATTCCATAAAATAATTAAGCCGTCTGTATTAAGGGTAATAATGGCATCTGAAGTAGAATGACTTACCGCTTGAAAACGCAACTCATCTTTTCTTAACCGGTCAATAACAGCATGTAACTCTCTTGAGCGTTGACTTTGTGTAATAACGTTGGTGATAAAGGTTGTTCTGTCAACGCCTTTATTAATAAAACAAGTTCCCCCCGCCTTAAGTGCTGCTACTTCACACTCTTCACTATTATCTGCGGATAAAAATAAAATAGGAACATGGGTAAAACGCGTGTCTTGTCGAACCACTTCAGCAACTTCATAACCTGAACAGTTCGGCATATGTATATCGAGTAAAATAATGTCAGGATTAAACTGACCTAGTATTTCAAAGGCTTCTAATGGGTTATTAATAGTTTCACATTCAAAATTAATAGATTGTAGTATTTCTTTATAGATAGCTGAGCTCACTACGTCATCATCAATTAATAAAGCACGTGATTTGTTTTTAATACTTCTATAAGTGTGTTTGTCTAGTATCTCTACTAATTCTAAAATATTCACAGGCTTTACAATATAGCCATTAGAACCTGCTCTTACTGCATCTAAGCGGGCGTTAAAATCATCACGGTTGGATAGAAAGATAACGGGGCATTGTATTTTGTTTTCTATATTAAGCTGTTTAACTAGGTCAATCCCGTTAAAGTCATAATTAGGAAAAACAATATCCATTAGAATAACTTCAGGAGAATTACTATCTAAAAAAACAGACAGTTCATCTGGGTTAGTCAGTACTTGAATATTAAAGCCAAAATGTCTCGCTTGTTCTTGAATGAGAGCGGCTAATAACTCATCATCATCAACCAGGATAATTTTATTAGAAGAAGAGGGGACTTGGGCACTTGTTATTGATATTTCTGTTGGCGGTTCTTTTTCTAATAACTGAGCTTTATCGTTAGAGCCTTGTTTGATTTTATCTAGTAAGTCTTGGAGCTCACTCAACCAACTTTTAGGGTAAGGGATCGATTTTTCTGAGCTCAATAAACGTTCACAAAAATGTTCTAAATTTAGAGCGGCAGTATAAACTTCGGTAAATTGAAACGTACCTGCTGAACCCGATAATTTATGCGCTAATTCATAGAGAGCTTTTAGTATTAATTGATTGTTTTTTGCTGTAGGAGGGCTTTGTATATCTAAGTTAAAGGCAGACTTTTGTAACTCATTGATACGCTCGGCTAGGTTCTTTGCAAAAGCCTGTTGTAGTTGCTGAATGCGGTCAATGGCTTTATTAACGGGTGTATTCATAAGTTAGCCCATATTTCTTTAATTTGATCTGCTAGGGTCATGGGATCAAAGGGCTTACTAATGACATCAACCGCACCTAATGATTTAAAACGATTGATTTCATCAGGTAATATTTTTGCCGTTAAAAAAATAACAGGGAGATGGCTTAATTGAGGGTTTTCTTTCAGGGCTTTTAGTGTTGTGGGTCCATCCATATCAGGCATCATGACATCTAATAAAATAACCTGAGGCTGAAATTTTATCGCTAAATCAATAACAGTGGCCCCCGATTCACAGGTGATTGTTTCAAGTTCACCAATTACTTCTAAAGCAAGTGTTGCGATTTCGCGTATATCCGCTTCATCTTCGGCATATAAAATCTTATTAAGAGTCGTCATCTTGAGCGCCTAAAGGTGAAATTAATTTTTTGATAACTGAAATAAGCTCATCATTAGTAATAGTCGATTTAACGAGAGCCGCATCAACTTGTTCGATAATATCTTGTTCAACCATTTGAGCAGAAAAAATAATAATGGGAACGAGAGGCTTCTTTTGGTTAATAAGTGAAATCAAATCGAGGCCACTTCCATCAGGTAAGCCAATATCTAAAATAACCATATCAAATTGTTCTGAGGCTATTTTTTCTTTGGCAGATTTAATAGATTCCGCTTGAATTATCGTGGCTTTATTCGTCAGCAAGCTGGACATCATTTCGATTAAATCTTGATTGTCTTCAATATGTAAAATTGACGGCTGAGTACTACCTGCCTTTGTAAAAGCCTGTTTTAATGCTTTATTTAACCGGTCGGTATCAATGGGTTTATCTATCCAGTCAATAATCCTGAGGGCTGAGGGTGTTTTTTCTTTATTTATTTCTGCTTCAGCGGAGATGATAATAATAGGTATGCAGCCCTGTTTTTCATTGGCACGAATTTCTTTAATAAATGATAAACCGTCCTGTCCTGGCAACCGGATATCAACAGTAATGGCATCAAATTGCGTGCTTTTTAGTAGCTTTTTAGCTCCCTTCGAATTATTACACGTGGTTACATTAAACCCTTGTTGCTCTAGTAATAAGGATAATAAATTAGCGATATCCTTTTCATCCTCCAATACTAGAATGTGCCCATGACTTTTAATCTGCGAATTAATGGTTGAGATAACTTCAGATACTTCAGTCTTTTGTATTGGAGTAGGTGTATGGTATTCAACTAGTTCAAAAAAGAAAGTGCTGCCACTTCCTTCTTCACTTGTGTAATCAATATGCCCACCATGGTGTTCAATAATGGCTTTGGTAATATTTAAGCCTAAGCCGGTCCCTCCTTTTTGGCGGGTATCCGTACTATCAACTTGAGAGAACTTTTGAAAAATTTTACTTCGGTATTCTTCTGGTATTCCTGTGCCGTGATCAGAAATTGACACACGGATATGGTGGTGATTTTTTTTAATCTCAATTTTAACCTGTCCATCTTCAGGAGAAAATTTAGCTGCATTTGAAATTAAATTTGCCATAACTTGCTGTAAGCGTTGACTATCAGCGTAAACTTGAAAATTAGGAGAATCAGAGTCGAACTCTAATGTAACTTGGCAACTTGTTGCATAGGCTTCATTAGCAGTAATACTTTGTTTAATTAAGTCCGTTAAATTAAATGATTCTAATTTTAATTCTATTTTTCCAGCTTGAATTTTTTCAACATCAAGGATGTCATTAACTAGATTAATTAAGCGTTCTGTATTGTTATGTGCAAGTTCAATCATTCTATTGGCTTTTTCTGGTACTTCGCCTAGTATTCCACTTTTAAGCATACCCAGTGAGCCACGAATAGAGGTCAGCGGTGTTCTTAATTCATGGCTTACGGTAGAAATAAACTCTGTCTTAATTTTGTCTACATGCTGGCGCTCAGAAATATCACGGATAACGCCCATAAATTGGGTTTCACTTTTATAGATTAGTTGATGTACCCATAGCTCAACTTCAAATACTTCACCATTTTTTCTCAAGGCTTCAACTTCTCGTGTTTTACCTATGATATGTTTCACACCCGTTTCTTGGAAATTTAATAAATAGCTATCATGCATATCTGAATAGGGGGATGGCATGAGCATCTTTATATTCTGACCAATTAATTCAGAGGGTAGATAACCAAGCATGTGCTCTACACCATTATTAACCGATAAAATAATCCCTTTAGCGTTAATCGTAATGATGGCATCTGAAATATTATCCAGTAAAGCTTGTAGGTGCGCTTCATCAGCATGAGACTGGTTTTTGTAAAATAAAAAAATAGCAAAAATAGCCATTAATAAAATGCTTTCAAGCCAGCTTTGCTTATTCAAGTCTATGAGTAGAATAAGGGCCGCACAAAAAATGCTAATTTTAACTAAAGTGGATGATTCATTTAGCTGTGCCAGTATTTTTTTTATTATTGTCATGGGCATCTAAAGTAGATTGTAGGCTAAAAATTAATAAGGGTAATAAATTACATGCTAAGTTGTTGAGTTAATATAATATTTCTTAACCTTTGAATTTTAGTTGTTTTGTAAGTTATTGTATTTAAAAGGCTAACTATATCATAAATTTAGTGTTGTGACGAAACTAATGATTATATAGAATTGATCTATGCTTTAATTAGAGGCTATTTTAATTTTCATTTATGGGTAGTTCAAACCAGAAAGTACTGCCTTCATTTTCAATACTTTCAAAGCCTATTTGACCTTGCATCATTTCAACCAAGTCTTTAGTGACTAATAAGCCAATACCCGTGCCTTCAATTTCAGAGTTTTCTTGCCCTAAACGATTAAAGGCGATGAATAGTTTTTTTTGATTTTTAGCTGAAATACCTATGCCGGTATCCGTAACACTTATTCTGATACTTTTACTGTTTTCTTGCACACACTTAATAGTAATGCTGCCTTGCGGCTTATTGTATTTAATTGCATTACTTACTAAATTAATAATAATTTGCTTTAATTTGGTACTATCTGCCAAGACCCGTACATCAAGTTCAGGTGAGTCATAATTAATGCTAATATTTGCTTTTAAAGCAATGGGATTTAATAATGAGAGCGAAGCTTTGAGCGTGCTATCTGAATTCAAGGGTTCGATATTCATATCAATTTTACCGGCTTCAATAGTAGACAGTTCTAGCACGTCATTAATTAAACTCAATAAATGCTCACCACTAGAGAGTATGTAAGAAACACCTTCTTGCTGTTCTTCAGTGAGTGGTTCTTCAGGATTAGACTCTAATAATTGTGCAAAGCCTAAAATAGCATTGAGTGGGGTCCTTAACTCATGACTCATGGAAGATAAAAATTCAGATTTAGCCTGATTAGCCTGTTCGGCGACTTGTTTTTTCTGTAATAATTCTGCTTCGAGTGCCTTTCTTGCGCTAATATCAGTATGTAGCCCAGTCATTGTAATCGGTTGGCCGGTACTATCTTTGTCGATAATTTTCCCGCGACACAAGATCCACTTCCATTGCTTATTTTTACATTGCAGGCGTATTTCTAGTAAATACTTTTTCAATTCACCTGAAAAATAACGTTGTATATCAGTTTGTGCTCGCTCCAAATCTTCTGGGTGGACACTGCTGAGCCATGAATCAATATGCGTTTCTATCTCACCGGGTTGATAACCTAGCATGACTTCATACATAGGGCTAACAATAAACTCTCCTGTTTCTATATTCCAATCCCAAACAGCATCACCGGTTGCATCAAGCGTCATATTTAAACGTTCGACACTGTGTTTTACTGATGTAATGTCGGTACGTATGGCGATATATTGTTCTGGTTTTCCATGTACATCGAGCTTTGGAACGATGGTTGATGAGACCCAGTATAGCGAACCATCTTTGGCTTTATTTTGAATTTCACCATGCCAAACTTTGCCGCTGGCTATGGTCTCCCACATTTCAGTAAAAAATGAATCTGGATGACGGTTTGATTTTAAAAGCCTATGATTTTTTCCGATAAGTTCAGCGTGGCTATATTGGCTAATATGTTCAAATTTAGCATTTACATACGTTATATTCCCATCTTTATCCGCAATACTAACAATAGAATGTTCATCAAGCGCTTGTTTCTGAAACTCGAGCATTTCTGAGCTTGCATTAAGGATTTTGGTGATTTCAGCGTTAATTCGGTGGTCAGGTGACTTTATAGTGCTTGTCTTGCTGGTAGCGTTCAGGCTATTAATAATATTGTTTTCAAAATTATATCGTTCAGTCCCTATTAAAAAACCTGCCATTGTTAATACAACGGGCGCTAAAATAATGACCCAGTGTAATAAGTTTTGAGTATAGAGTTGTTCGATACTTGCGTATGAAAAGGTAAGTTGGTTTTGCCATAAATCAATAAATAGTGCGATTAATGGAAAAATTAGACCAAAAACCAAACCTGCTAAGCTTGTTTTTTGAGGGGTAGATAACATGGTTTTGCTTGCCTATATAGGGAACACTTAATAACTGAGAGTAATTTGCAGGTGTGTGAGGTCTTTATTAGTTTGAGCCACAAATTTTTCAATTTTGACATTGTATTTTTTACTCATGCCATCTAACCAACGTAAGGTTGCATTAAATAAAGCATCATCCAGAACGATGAGTAATCTTTTTTTACTGAGTGGTTTTATCTGCGTGATTTTTAATCTTTGTTGTTTTGCGCTTTGTTCAATAAGCGTCATGATACGCGTGTTACTTAGTGTTGATACTTTCTTTTTGGACGTCGCTCCACCTCCCAATGCTTTTATTTGTTGAGCCATTTCCTGCATAGACTCTATATCACCTTGATAAGCTACGATACGTGATTGTAATGATGTGTTTTCACGAGCCATAGGCAGGTATATAAAACTATAAAGCAGTAATAATAAAACCAGTGCTGCACTAATAACTATTATCTTTTGTTCGCTTTCTTTTTTTTGTAAGAACCATGCTTTCATTATTTGCCACCAGTTATTTTTAATTTCGCTAAAACACGGTTATCAGCTTTAGTTGCTGAGGCGATTTCTGCATTCAAATTTTGTTGAGATAATGCATTTTTAAAGACCTCAAGTTGAGCAAGCGAGGGGGTGGAGAATTCTATATTCAGTTTGCTTTGGGCGTATTGTATACCGATTAAATTAATATTTTTCTGAGTGCGTAAAGCACGTGCTACGCCAGCAAGTAGTGGTGTAAAACCTCCTTGTAGCGTTTTATTTTTTTGTAAGCTTTTAAGACCTGTGCGCATTTGAGAAACAGGGTTAATAATACGCTTTGATTTGGGAAAGCTCGCTTTATAAATCGATGTTATATTTTGCTCGAGTTGAGACTCTTGCTCTTGTAGCTGACTTTTTTGAATATTTTGCATGATGGTTAATGCGATCAGTACCGAAAATAGCCCAGCAAACACCACTTGAATTAAGCGCCAAGTTTTTTTGGTTTTAGACTGAAATTGACCTTGTAATATATTGATTAACCTAGGGTCGTAATGCTGGCATAGTAAATTAAATATGGAGGGGTAATAATTTTCGGCTAATAAATTAACGGGGCTACTTTCTATGCTAAGTATGGTGGAACTATAAAGTTTGACTTCAACCGGTAGATCTGCAGAATAGATTTCCAAAATATCATTTAAGTTATCCGTCTCCAGTGCATAACTCTCATCATAGGATTTAAGTAGGGTGTAATCATTATCGTGCAATAATAACCAAGGCTCAGAAAAATTACTCAATAAATGTGTATCTGCTAGCACATGCGTTAATTGAATACCCGCTTCAGAAAATACGGCCAGCCAATTAGTCAGTAATGCTGTATTGATAATAGCAATATCAAGTTTTTTCTGTGCATTTTTTTGATAAGCAAAATGTAGTTTTTCAACGTCTTCTGCAAGCTGCTCTTCAAGATCATAACTTAACGCTTGTTCCAGTTGTTTGTGATTGCTAATACTTAATTCAGAGTGTGTTAAGTAAGCATTTGAGCCGGGGAATACAGCAATACATTGGCATTTTTCTATGTTGTCTTTTAAGGTATTAAGCTCATCAGTGCCTGAACTAATATCTTCATTATTTTTTTTGTACCAGTTAACTTTTGTTGTTACATCAATATTGCCATTTTTAGGCAGTTCAATAAAAAATAATGCGTCCATAAGATTTTGTCGTAAGCAACGTTAATTTATAGTGATTAATCTTCCAAAGGGTATGTCACTTTCTCTTGCTCTTCTAATGAAACTAAAGGATGCAAGGGGGGTGAAAACCTTTTAAAAATAATTTGTTAGCCAGTTTAATAAGCGCGTGAGCGGTATAAAGTTTCGATTTTCTTAGTATCTCGATAGAACAGGCTTTTGTACTGTTGCTCTAAATTACCTATCCACCCAGTATAGTGCAACATAAAGTATGAGCTTTTAATATCCAAAAGAGCTTTAGGTAATGTACTACTCAGTTTAGGCTCTTGTGGGTAAAGTTCATCTAGTTTATCAAAAAATTCTTGTGCTGACTTAAATCCTTCCTCATGTTGAAGTTGGATAAATTGCGTTAGCTCTGCAGCTGAGGGCATTTTGTCTGATAAAGCACTTAATAATATAGGACTAATTGTATTAATGTTTAAGGGAATTGCCGTTGTTTGAGCCGGAAAATAGCGGCCTACTTCCGAATAAGCAGGTGGGCTAGGCAAAGCGCATATATCATCAGCAAGTGCATTAACAACCTCTGCATTCCATTCATTAACGGCATAAAGTTCACCAATTTCAGTTAATGCCTGATTTGCCGCTCGATAAGGAGGGATAAGCTGGCTATAAGTTTCCCACTCAGAGCCTTGTGCTTTAGGTTCATCATCTGTATCTAGCCAATCAACTAAATTCCAGATAAGATTTTCATTGAGGGGCATGTCAGCTGTTGATTTGACTCTTAATAGTGCTTTGAAAATTTTTATTTGTGAATCTTGGGCTGCACCAGAAATAACCAGGTTATTGAGATTAAAACAACTTTGGTAGTCAATAATCCTGGCTTGAAATAATCCACCTTCTGCTTCAATAGGAGGCATTTCCTGAGCCCAAATATCTAAAAAGGTATCACTGGTATTTTCTAAGTCTTCGAGCAAAATAATTTTTGCCCATTGCTCAGAACTTAGAAATAACTGATAGACTTGATCACCCTGTATTTGGTTAAAGGTTCGGCGTAGGTTAATTTGTTGTTTATAAAATATTTGTGCGGCAACAATCGTGCTGATACTAATGATCAATAATGCCGTTACTAAGGCGATACCCTGTTGTTTAAATACTTTCATCGCGGAAACTCGATTATCTGCATAAATTCACCCTTATCTTTTTCTTTCACCGTAAACTTTATTGCTTTTGGAAGTATATCTATGGGGGAGTTTTGAGGAGGCCAACTTTTATACCAGCGCCTATTATCGGCAAGTACTTCAATGATTAATTCAGTGATATTAGGCAATAGAGTTAGTTCTTTAGAGTTACGTATATCCGAATTATCGGGAGCACGCCATACGCGCTTTTTTAATGTATCGTCATCCATAAAATATTCAATGCGCTGTAAAGAACTTCTGCGCATGCCCGAAGGGTTTGGCCTACCGGCCCGAGTAAAGCTTAATTCAACGCCATTTCCATAAGTTAAACTTAATGCGGCTAATTTAGTACCATAAACATCAGCAACTGGGCGCGCAACAATATGCTGTAACTCAGTACGTAATTGGATAAACGTGTAATTAAATTTTTTAAATTTGTCTTGTTGTTCAGAAATTCTTTCATGACTAATTAATACAGAATTGAGCCCTGAATATGACATGCTCATCAAAATAGCTAAAATACTAATCGCAATAAGCAGTTCCATAAGGGTAAACCCTTTTGCTTTTATCATGGTTTTTTTAGATAGATGGTCTGTTTCAATGTAGGGTCAGCGCTTAAGTCTTCAGAGGCGGGGGATAAGCTAATTTCTACTTTACGGATATTAGGGTTATCTGTTTTTTTTGTTTCAGTTTTCCAACGCCATGACTGTTCAAAAATCTCATCGGTCCCTGAGCGTTGAGTTGTACTGGGCCAGTCTCCTTTGAGGCGAATTTCTGCCATTTTATTTTGCATTAGCCAGTAAGCAGTCATTTTGTCCTGGGTGATGCTGGCGCCTCTTATTTCTTGATTAGCTGCATTTAAAGTTGCCATTAGGCCAATAGAAACAACAGCGAGAGCAATCATAACTTCAATTAAAGTAAAGCCACTGTGCTTTATTTTCATAAGGAGTCTTGTTTTAGTGGGGTTAATTTAATTTCGTTCAGGTCATTATAAATTTTATAGCCTTCATCTAAGGTGTTGTTTAGCTTAATCGTTAATTCAAAGTTACTCACAGTGGCATCCGGATAAAAGATAACTTGGGGCTGTGTATTTTTCTTTGTCTCTGCAGGTAGACCATCAATTTCAAGTGTGTATTCTAATTCAGCGTGTAATGGGTAGTTACGTAATAGGTTATCGTCGCTCAGTGCTAGCCATTGATTATTTTTATAACGTGAAAAGCTATGTTGGTCACTTAATGTCCAGCCCATAATTTGACCTCGTAAGATAGCATCCTCTAAAGCAAGGTTTAATAATTGCTGTACCTGGTAAGCAACTTGTTTTGTAGGGTCAGGGCGCGTGTTAATGCTTAATGCGGCAAAAGAAAACAGGATGCCAATAAGAACAAGGACAACAAGAAGCTCTAGAAGAGTAAATCCACTGGTAAGTAATGGCTTTTTTTTATGCATTATATTTTGTAGGGTGGCTAGAACGAAGTACTGATCTTTAGGTATGCAGCGAAACCTATAAATTTTGTGAGTTAATGAAATGATGGGTTTCGCAAAAAGACGCTCTACCCATCCTACCCAAGCCTTAAAGCCTTCTCCGATTACTAGGTAAGTGGAGGTTCAAAAGAATCTGTAGCCCGTATGAAGCTTGCGTAATACGGGGTTTCGATGCGCTGTTTATCCCGTATTACGTGCCTCCATACGGGCTACGGTTCTGATGCTACGCGATTTCATGAGAGTGAAAGCATTCAATTGCTGCGTAACATGAGTCACTAAAGCAAATAGCGTATTCTAATGTCTCCCCAGCAAGGGAGGGCTTTTTTATGCCCAAGTTGTGTAGATACCTATGCCTTTTGGGAAGGGCTCTTAAGAACAAAACAGCATTGCCCTAAGGGTTTGGTTTATAAATTTAAAAAGGTTTCTTCTTTAGTCGCAGAACCGGATGAACTGACTGTATTTGTGCTAAAGGTATTATTAAGTGATTGCACTAAACCTTTGGCACGCGTCATTATCATATCTAAAGTTTCTTTGACTTCTTTAGTCCAACCTACAGGTTGCCTAATGGGTAGTAGAATTCTCCATAAGGTAAGACCTCTATTAAACATTTCTGGGAGGTTTTCTATTAAGCCTAGTTCAATTTGACGTTCAGCTAGTTTTTTACTGATAAATTTTGCGTGTACTTTGCTGCTATAAATATGCAAAGGAATCATGCCAACAATCAGTAAAAATAAAGCAATGGATGCGACAAAAGGATCTAATAATACAGCAACTAACCCCATTTGAATCTCACCTGCGACTAAGGTGAGGGCAATAAAGCTCAACACAGCAGTTAAGGTGAAATGTGAGCGGTCTTTCCAAAGTCCAATGCCTTTAGTTACCTCGTGAACAACAACCGTATCAAATTCAGTTATATGCTGTTGTAGATTGCTAAGAATACGGTAGGCACTCTCTATATCTATATTAGATAATTTTTGTTCTATGGTGTGCTGCGTGCTGGATTCTGTGTTTTGAGATAAAACATAAAATTGGCCTGCTTCAAGTCCTAAATGAACTAACTGTTGTTTCCATTCATTTAAATTAACCGAGCCAGGATTATCAATTGGCTCATTAATAATATAGATAAATTTGCTAGGGTTATTGCTTCTAGCAGCATTTTTTAAAAAGGGTGTTAGTGTGGTACGGAAATCTTCAAGATTAGACTGGTGTGCATCTAAAAAAACAAAAACTAAATCAGAGAGGGTGCTTGCATGTTCACGTAAAAGTTCAATTTCAGATTGCTTTAAGTGAGCAGCAAAGCCCGGTGAAAGAATAAGTGTTTTATCCTTTAACTCATGACTATTATTGGTTTTTAAATCTAGAAGGCTATTTATATTTCGGCTTGTTCCTTTTCCTAATTGCTCTAGTCGCTCACTAATCCGGAAAAAAGGAAAGCGAGGGTCGCCATCAACAGCCGTTCCTGGCAAGGTAACTTGAGTGGCATCGTCACGGTGCACTAAAACAGAAAACTGAGCATGTAAGCCGTGCGGATCAATAACAGGCGCAGTGCCTTTTAAGTAGCGGTTAATAAACTCATTTCTTCCTGACGTATTATCACCAATCACAGTAATAATGGGTGACCATGAGTTTTTGTTAGCTAAAGAGTCATCCATACCAATAAGCCCTAGGTCAAAGGCCACTTGATCTAGCTCATGATAGAGTCTAAAGGCTTGCAATAAAGCAGGGTTTTTATCAGCGAGTTGTTGCTCGAGTTGGTGCAGTGCAGTGCTTACAGTTTTTTCAGGCGTACTCATTAGGATTTAACCGTGATATTAAATTATTAAATAAAATATGCCTCTCAATGAGAGGCAGGCGTTTTAGTTAGAAACGTTATCTAGCCAACTTATACAACTTACTGTTCTATGCTATAAGTTCGTTCGATGTAGTTTTCTACAATTACTTGAAATTCTTCAGCGATTTTATCACCTTTAAGGGTCACTGTTTTTTCACCGTCTTCATAAACCGGTGCAACAGGTGTCTCGCCAGTACCAGGTAAGCTAATACCAATATTTGCATTTTTACTTTCACCGGGGCCATTTACCACACAACCCATGACAGCAACTTCCATATTTTCTACGCCTTTATACTGTGTACGCCAAGTTGGCATTTGCTCACGTAGGTAGTTTTGGATATCCATCGCTAATTTTTGGAAATAATCACTGGTCGTACGGCCACATCCTGGACATGCAATAACCATCGGCGTAAAAGCACGAAAGCCCATAGTTTGTAGGATTTCTTGTGCAACGACAACTTCTTTAGTTCGTGCGGCACCCGGCTCAGGAGTTAAAGAAATACGAATCGTGTCACCGATACCTTGTTGCATTAATACTGAAAGTGCGGCTGAAGAAGCCACAATCCCTTTTGATCCAATGCCTGCCTCAGTAAGGCCCAAGTGTAGTGCGTAATCACAACGACTTGAAATATCTTGGTAAATACTAATTAACTCTTGTACGTTACTGATTTTGCAAGATAAAAGTATTTTATTTTTATCTAAGCCATAAGATTCAGCTGCCGCTGCACTCTCTAACGCTGAAATAATAATAGCTTCACGAGTAACAACTGCTAGCTCTTCAGGCTCGGCTTTAGCTCTATTTTCATCCAATAACCGTGTTAAAACAGATTGGTCCAAGCTACCACCGTTAACACCAATACGAACAGGTTTGTCATACTTAACAGCGCATTCGATCATCTGTTGGAATTGTGTGTCTCGTTTCGCACCTTTACCCACATTACCAGGGTTGATTCTAAACTTGCCCAATGCTTTAGCGCACTCAGGGAACATCTCTAATAACTTATGGCCATTAAAATGAAAATCACCCACTAAAGGAACTGAAAAGCCATTTTCATCTAGTTGTTTACGAATTTCTGGAACTGCTTTTGCAGCATCTTCATTATTAACCGTAATACGTACTAATTCAGACCCTGCATTTGCCAGTTCCATGACTTGTTTGACGGTTGCTTCGATATTAGCGGTATCAGTATTGGTCATCGATTGGACCACTATTGGGGCGCCACCGCCGACTTTAACGTTTCCAATGAGAACTTGTTGAGTGATTTTTCTAGAGCTAATTGACATAGTAAGTGGTTTTTTATCGTAATTGCAATTACACTAAAGTATATATTAACCCCGTTGAAAAAAACAGATTGCTGTAGGTTAGCTTACTTATGAGAATAAATTATTTCTCAGATATACATCTAGAATTTGGTCCCGAGAGAACACCGAGTAACGATGCTGACATCGTTGTTGCAGCAGGTGATATAGGTATTTATGACCAGGGAATTGAGTGGCTTTTATCCATTAAGAAACCGGTCATATATATTGCAGGAAACCATGAGTTTTACACCCATGAGTACCATGACACCATGCGTATGTTGCGTGAGAAATGTGCTAATACTAATATTACCTTTTTAGAAAATAATACCGCGAAATTTAAAGATGTACGCTTTATTGGTTGCTCTTTATGGGCCGACTTATTTATTGAAGGTAAAAAAACAGCGGATGCTTTATGCGGGAGTTTGAATGACTTTAGAAAAATTAGTTATGAAGACGGCATGTATAATCCCGAGCAATTTACGGCATTACATAAAAAATCAAAGGCATGGCTAGAAAATGAATTAGCAAAACCCTTTAATGGAAAAACGGTCGTTGTAACTCATCACGCACCCACCCAATGGAGCTGGTATGACTCGCCTAATGCTATTAAAAAGCTAGCTTACTGTAATGATTTAAAAGAATTATTTCATGAGCACGATATTTCAGTATGGTTTCATGGTCATACACATAGTATTGGTGATTACCGAATTGCCGGCGCACGAATTTTATCTAATACACGTGGCTATGTAGGGCGTAGAGAAGTTGATGCGTTTGATTTAAATAGAACCGTAGAGATATAAGCTTAAAGCCCTCATCTATACGTGATACCCATCCTACGTAAGTTATTGAAAATAAAATTAAAACAATAACCCTCAGGTAATGCTTGTGGAGGTATTCACGCCTAAGGGAGCTGGGGGAATACAAAGTACGTACTAACCTTTATTTCTCCCCACCCAACCCTCCCCAGCAAGGGCATAGGTATCTACACAAGTCTTAAAGCCTTCTCCGATTACTAGGTAAGTGGAGGTTCAAAAGAACCTGTAGCCCGTATGAAGCTTGCGTAATACGGGGGTTCGATGCGCTGTTTATCCCGTATTCCGTGCCTCCATACGGGCTACGGTTCTGATGCTACGCGCTCCTTGTTGTCTTTCATGAGAGTGAAAGCATTCAATTGCTGCGTAACATGAGTCACTAAAGCAAGCAGCGTATTCTAATGTCTCCCCACCCAACCCTCCCCAGCAAGGGAGGGCTTTTTTATGCCAAAGTTGTGTAGAGACCTATGCCCTTTGGAGAGGGCTCTTAAGAACAAAAAGAATTAAAAAATCCACATGTAACGGTGACATAGCCAATTTGATTATGCTCACATGGAATTTCTGACAAAAAGGTTTCGGGAATAACGAGGGCTGATTGTTGGGGAATGTATTAATAATCAACTCAGTTGGCAATTATTTCGGCCATTGCTCTTAGCGAGGTACATGGCTTTATCTGCTAGAGAGATAAGTGCTTCTAAGCTTTCAGTTCGCTTGTTAAGTAAACTGACTCCTATACTCGCTGTAATTTTTTTGTCTATATTAGGAAGGGTTAGTGTACTGATGGTTTGGCGAAGTCTTTCTGCGATCATTAGCGCTTTACTCTCATCTGCTTCTTCAAGAAAAATCACAAATTCCTCACCACCAAATCTAGCTGGCAAGTCTGTCTCTCTGCAAACCTTTTGAATGCAAGCCGCAATAGCAGTGATTACCTTATCTCCAGCTGAATGACCATAGGTATCATTGACCTGCTTAAATAAATCAATATCGAGCATTAATATTGCTGTATCACGCTCATATCGAATCGATTTCTGAAAAATATGTTCAGCTTCTAAGTAGAAAGCGCGGCGATTCATTAATCCAGTTAGAGAATCAGTGGCTGCTAGTCGTTTAAGTTCTTTAGTTCTATCTTCAACCTTTTGCTCTAATGTTATGTTGAGTTCTTTTAATTCACTTTGCACAATAGAAAACTGGTATAGAGAAACGGCAACCATCGTCATAGAGAATAATAATAGGCCGATAGCGATAGGCATTCTAGTCCAAGGTAAAATGTTATGGGCTACCCCCATATCAATTAATAGAAAAATACTAAATAAAGCAAAACTTGTAATTAATACTTTGATCTCGTTGTGTGTACGTTTAAATTGAGAAAATGCGATCAAGAATAATACGATTAAACTGATAGAGAGTAAGCAGTCAAACAAAAAGTACATGTCTGATAATTCTACAAATCCCATGATTGATCCGCTGATAGCAAGTCCTGCAAAGGCCGTATGAAATACCCAGATAGCTGCAATCAGCTTTGTAAATTTTCCTTGGCACCACGAGCCAAATAATAAGGACATTGCAATAGGTAATACAAAATACGCTGTCGCTCCAAGGTGGTCCCATAGTAAAGGCGCATTAAATATAAATTGTTTCACCTGGCTCTGTGCCAAGAGCATGATACTTGAGGAAAAAGTAAAAAAGAAAATTAGCAGGTAAGTTTTTCGGTTGGATTGAACGCAGGCAAATATTAAAGCGAGTAAGGCAATTAATAAAGATAGACCGCTGACAACGATGTCTGTTATTGAATTTTCTACAATATATTTTAGTAAGTCTAAATGTTCCATTAGCTTAACCTCACCCCATAAACCAATATCGCTGGAGGAAGAGAATATTCGAAAGTATATGGTTTTCCCTGAAAAGTCCTGGGGTAGATGGATCATGTGCCATGGCCAGCCTTCAAATTTCCCTTGCCCATTTTCATCGAATGTTCCGTAATGATAAATTTGTTGCCCATCTATAAAAACTTCGGCAATTAAATCAATACTGAAAATATAGATAACGGGGTCACGCCACTCACCTTCTGGAAGGACTGTACGATACCAAACATTTCTTTTGCCCTCTCTGTTAGGTGGGTTAGAGGGGAAATTAATCGCATGCCAGTGTTTGTTTTGTTCATGACTTTTAGTGACCCATTCTGGAATGCCTTTAGCGGTGAATAGTGAATCTCCCCAGCGGTATTGCCACCCAGTATCTAAGGATTGAGAATTGGCTTGAGCGAAAGTAAGTGACGAGTTAACGATAAGAGCAAATAGAAACAGTAATGTAAATATGGATGCTTTTTTAACGCGGAAGATGGGGATGGGAGGTGAAATATGCGATAGCATTTTAAAGGCGCCTTTCCGTGTTGAGTGCTGGTGGTCTGTTTATTGCAAAAATAGGGTTAGTGCTTGATTGTTTGGTATTTAAAACTCAATTAAAACACAGATTTTAATTTTTTCCATTAGTTTTGGGGGTTTTAGAGTACCGGGGCGCATGGGAAGATTAATGGTCTAAGATAAGTTGTTTGTTATAAACCACTGTATGTATTCAGTGATTATTATAAAGGTAAAGGCTAAGTATTAACGAGGATGTTTGGGTTATCTATAGAGACTGGCTAACAGTATTAAGTTTTTTCAGTATGCGGTATAGCTGTTTTAGGAGACGGAGCCAACGTAAGTTGTGTGTATTTCAGCTTTTAAGTTAATTAAAAGTTCGCCAAAGAATGCAGGAGAAATGGTGAGATTAGAAAGGGAGGTCAGAGGTAACCACTCAACACCCACTTGATGCTTATCAGGCTCTGGGCCAGAGCTTGGAATGTAGTTTTTAGGTGCTTGGCAGTCAATCAGTATTTCTAGTTGATGACGGGTATAAGGCTTAGGCTCTAGCTTAGGGATGAAAAAATCAGCGATATGTAAAACATCCCCGGCTTCAACGGGGGTATCAATTTCTTCAATGCATTCACGTATAACAGCTTGGTGCAGTGTTTCGCCAGACTCTAATGCGCCACCCGGTAAAGTGTAACGAATGCCATCAGCAGGGCTGTCTTTTTTGATTAAAAGAACCTTGTTATCTTGAATAATAACTGCGCGCACAGTAATGCGGATGCCAGACTGTAATTGATCCATAGGATTACTTTGCAAGTATTTTAGAGGTGGATTGAATCGGTGAGGTTTGATGGGTTTCGCAAAAGATGCTCTACCCATCCTACCTTTTAGTATACAGAGGGTATAGATTTACCCTCTGTACGTAAAACGATTAATCGTGGTTACAGCCTTCGCCATGAATATGACCATGTTCCATTTCAGTTTCAGTTGCTGGACGAATATCCATAACTTCAACGTCAAAAGTCAGTTGCTCGCCTGCTAATGGATGGTTACCATCAATAGAAATATTGTCGCCTTCAATTTCAGTGATTGTCACAATGGCTGGTCCATTGCTTGAGTCAGCTTGAAATTGCATGCCTACTTCGATGTTATCAATGCCTTGAAACATTTCTCTAGGGACAGTTTGCATGTGTTCGTCGTTACGCTCGCCATACGCTTCAGCAGGTTCAATGGTTACTGTTAGTTTGTCGCCCACTGATTTATCAGAAAGCGCATTTTCTAAGCCAGGGATGATGTTACCTGCGCCATGTAAATAAGTTAAAGGCTCAGCACCAATTGAACTATCAAGCTTTTCACCCGCTTTGTTCGTTAAAGTGTAATGGATAGAAACAACAGGGTTTTCAGTATTTTTCATAGTAGTAAATGTGAAAGTTTTAGTTAAAAAGAAATAGGGTGGTTGAGCTAAGAGTCGTCACTTTGTTCTGCGAGTGCAGACAGAGAAGCAATTAGGTCAGTAAAATTTTCTAGAGAATTTGTTCTAGCGGTTGCATGTGCAACTTTGCGTCCTTTTCGAGCGGCTTTATCATATAAATGCAGATGAATTTGAGAGAGAGACAATAACTTATCGCTACTTGGTGTGCCGCCAATAAAATTCTGCATCGCAGCATAGCCGTTTGATTGTGTGGAGCCTAATGGCCAATCAATAATTGCTCTTAGGTGGTTTTCAAATTGGCTTGTTTCTGAGCCTTCAATTGTCCAGTGACCTGAATTGTGAACACGAGGGGCAAATTCATTGACAATGAGCTGCTCGCCTACAACAAAGAGCTCTAAGGCGATAGTGCCCACGTAGTCAAGAGCGGTTAATAGGCTATTAATGTATTGTTCTGCTTGAGCTTGACGAGGATCATCTAACGTATTTTTAGCTAAGCGTAAGATACCTTTTTCATGAGTATTCTCAGAAAGAGGGTAGTAAGCAATTTCACCAGAGACGCTACGGCTAGCAATAATAGAAACTTCACGTTCAAAATTTACAAAACCTTCAACAACACAGGGTGCGTTTTGAACAGCTTGCCAAGCATCAGCTAAGTCATTTGAGCTTTTTAAAACAACTTGGCCTTTGCCGTCATAACCTAAACGACGTGTTTTTAAAATCGCAGGGTAGCCAATAGTAGGCATAGCCTGCTCTAAGTCAGCTAGGCTTGAAACTGCAGAAAAAGGAGCGGTCGGAATATCTAAGCTAGCAAAAAATTCTTTTTCAGTGATACGGTCTTGGCCAATCTCTAAAGCTTTTTCAGGCGGGTAAACCGGTGTTTGTTGAGCTAGGAAATGAATGATTTCTACAGGTACATTCTCGAATTCATAAGTAATGATGTCTGCTTCTGTCGCCAGTTGCGATAATAGTTTTTTATCAGTATAAGCACCCATTAAGTGCTTACCTAAGTCTGCTGCACAGGATTCTGCTGTCGGGTCAAGAAAGATAAATTTAAGGCCTAAAGGTATGCCAGCAAGTGCTAACATTCTAGCTAATTGCCCTGCACCTAAGATACCAATAACCATTAATCAAGCTCCCGTGGGTCTGAGTTAGCTAATACAGATTCTGTTTGTGCTTGGCGGAATGCGTGTAATGGGCCTTTAAATTCAGAATGTTTATTGGCAATAATAGCCGCGGCTAAAAGAGCGGCATTAGCGGCGCCCGCTTTACCAATCGCAAGGGTACCTACAGGAATACCTGCTGGCATTTGTGCGATAGATAATAAAGAATCCATACCATTAAGAGCTTTTGACTGTACTGGAACACCTAAAATAGGCACGATGGTTTTTGCAGCAACCATACCGGGTAAATGAGCAGCCCCACCCGCGCCGGCAATAATAACTTCTAAGCCTTTGCTTTCGGCTGTTTCAGCATAAGTGAAAAGCTTATCAGGGGTGCGGTGTGCAGAGACAACATCGACTTCATAAGGGATGCCGAGCTGTTCTAGTTTTTCTACGGCAAAGCGCATGGTTTCCCAATCAGAGGTTGAACCCATGATGATACCAACTAATGCAACCATTTATTGTTCCTGCTAAAGATAACTCGCTGACGAAGCTGAGAAAAAACTAAGGCTTCATAAGCAAAAAAACAGTCAATTATACTTGTGTTTAGAATTGTTTGAAATGTTTAGATTAAAATTTTTGTTCTTATTTTGCGGAATACGAGGTACTTATGACATCTTTTCCTGCGCACTCCCAGACTTCATGCATAGGTACCTACACAACTTTGGTATAAAAAATAAAGCCCTCCCTTGCTGGGGAGGGTTGGGTCACTGCCATTAAGTTAAGCGGTTTAAGGGTGATTTTTTCTTGCTCT
>ENA-OSET01000939-OSET01000939.1-sediment-metagenome-genome-assembly--contig:-NODE-939-length-31545-cov-7.364148_pt1 | contig 31545 bp, 28 predicted proteins | sample MGYA00237882_ERZ534229 | MGnify/ENA primary metagenome ERZ534229 (study PRJEB26408, sample SAMN06266212) | sediment metagenome | isolation source: Hudson Canyon methane seep mesocosm | place: USA:Hudson... | reverse complement strand
TCCTCCAAACTACCCAGATCTACTAACTATGGATTTCTATGTAGAAGGTATTGACAGTAAGTACCCGAACTAAGAAATATCCATTTAAGTTTTAACTTAAATCGCGTCCTAAGTTATCTTGGGACGCGATTTTTTTTAAAGAAAATATGACTGAAATTTCTCACAATTGGTTTAATGAGCTTCCTAAGCTTGAGTTACACCTTCATTTAGAGGGAACACTTGAGCCAGAGTTAATGTTTGAGTTAGCTAAAAGAAATTCTATTCCTTTGGCTTTTAGTAGCGTGAAGGAAGTCAAAGAGGCTTATCAATTTTCTAATCTTCAAGATTTTCTTGATATCTACTATCAAGGTGCGCAAGTGCTTCTTCATGAGCAGGACTTTTATGACTTGACTTGGGCATATTTATTAAAGTGTAAAGAACAAAATGTTTTACATGTTGAGCCTTTCTTTGACCCTCAAACACACACAGATAGAGGTGTTCCATTTAAAGTTGTAATTAACGGCATTTCAGACGCTCTTGCGGACGCTGAAGAGCGACTTGGAATTACATCTAAGCTCATTATGTGCTTCTTGAGGCATTTGGATGAGACGAGCGCAATTGAAACTTTAAAAACTTCATCAGAATATACTGACTACATATATGGTGTCGGCCTAGATAGCTCTGAAAAGGGTAACCCACCTGAAAAATTTTCAAATGTTTTTAATGCTGCAAAAGATATGGGCTATAAGTTAGTAGCTCATGCAGGTGAAGAGGGCCCAGCAAGCTACATATGGAGTTCACTGGATATTCTTAAAATAGAAAGAATTGATCATGGAATAAGAGCTATTGATGATCCAGAGCTAATGCTGCGATTAATCAATAATCAAATACCACTGACTGTTTGCCCGCTATCGAATGTCAAATTAAAGGTCTTTGAGGAGATGTCAAGCCACACTATTCTAGAGATGTTAGAGCAAGGGGTATGCGTAACTGTTAATTCAGATGACCCTTCCTATTTTGGTGGCTATATGACTGAAAATTTTATTTCGCTTTATGACAATCTTGGCCTTTCAAAAGGCCAGGCATTAAGGCTTGTCAAAAATAGTATTGATGCTAGTTTTGCGCCAAAGAAAAGAAAGAAAGGGCTCTATAGCATATTGGATGAATTTGCAGCTGAGTAGCTAAAAAGGTTTCTATTTATTTTTTATCCTGTTTCCCAACAACACTTTCGTTCATTTCATCTTCTATTTGGTCCATCATTTCATTGTGAGATTTACTCCCCCAGTCTTTTGGTTTGTCAGAAGGGGTCTGAGATACAGGTTTTTGGTTATTACGAATCTTAAAAAAACCAGAAAAGACTAGGCCAGCTTCAAATAGAAGCCAGATAGGAATAGCGATAAGGAATTGTGATATGACGTCTGGAGGCGTTAATATCATTCCAAGAACAAACGAACCAATAATGATATACGAGCGATTCTTTTTAAGTTTTTCAGCTGTGGTAATGCCAAAGATAATAAGAAGAATTGTCACAACTGGAACCTCGAAGGCGACACCAAAAGCGAAAGACACTTTAAGAATAAAATCTAAATAATATTGAATATCAGGCGCAAAATTAACAGACTCAGGGCCGACTCCAGCTAAAAAACCAAAGATGACTGGGAAAACAACATAGAAAGAGAATACCAGCCCCACATAAAATAGGATTGTTGAAGAAATGACAAGGGGCAGTATCAGCCTCTTTTCATGACGATAAAGTGCTGGCGCCACAAACATCCAGAGCTGATAAAGCAGGAAGGGCATTGCAATATAGATGGCTAATATCAAGGACATTTTCAAAGGCGTTAAAAAGGGGGAGATAACCCCAATTGCAATCAAATTAGAGCCTGGTATTGCTTGGACAATAGGTGCAGCAATAAAGTTATAGATTTCATCTGCAAAAGGAAATAGTATCAAAAAGAAAATAGCAATCGCTATTACCGATCTAAGTAGTGATCTTCTAAGCTCAATCAGATGCTGAACGAGTGGAAGTTTTTCAGAAGGATTTTTTTGCTGAGACATTTATTTTTTTAAGTCTTCTTTCGAGAGAAAATTATCTTCTTCAAGAGAATGAATGCTGGAATGCACTTCCTCCGCTACTTCTGAAAGCGATATTTTTTCTTGATCCATGGAGAGTTGCTCTTTGAGCTCATCCACTTTTAGCTCTTCATTGATGTCAGATTTAATTTTATTTAAAAACTTATTAAATTTACCAAAGTAGAGACCTGCTTTTCGAGCAAGTGAGGGCATTTTCTCTGGACCTACAACAATTAGAGTGATGATCCCAATTATTGCAATTTCCCAGAAGCCAAAATCAAACATCCTAGTTTAATACTTCAGAAAACGTTTATTTTTTATCAGACGAGTCATCTTCAGCTTCTACCTTTGCCTCAATGATGTCTTCTTTGTCTTCTTTTTCAGAGTCTTTCATAGATGATTTGAAGCCTTTAATAGCGCCTCCAAGTTCGTTACCAATATTTTTTAGCCTTTTACCACCAAAAATAAGAAGCACAATGACTAGAATAATAATGAGTTCGAATGGTCCTGGCATACCCATGATATTTATCTCCTATAAATGAATATTGCCATTTTACACTTTAATAGATTATTTTTTTCAGAAGGTGATATTGTTGAATTTACTATGTTTTTTTTGACAAGTTTCATATAATGGAACAAGGTACTAATAGTTGGACAAATATATTCACATGTATTCATATTTATGTATACTAACTATTGATTTGTCATATTTAGGTGAATTTCATCACAACAAGTATGTAATCAATAAGAAGTTTACTTTTTTAAATAATAGGAGATAAAAAGTGAAAAAAATTTTTAAAAATCAAATAGCTTTAGCGCTAGCTGGAATCCTGGCTGGTACTTCTGCTGTTGCTGGAACACTCGTCATCAATGGTGACACGTCAGATCCAGCACCAAAAGCTGCTTTCCAGGCTGTTATTGATGGATTTGAAGCTGAAAACCCGGACGTTGATGTTGTTTATAACCTTTTTGATCATGAAGGTTACAAGGCTGCAATTCGTAACTTTTTAAGTGCTGATGCTCCAGATATCGCATTCTGGTATGCAGGAAACAGAATGGCTCCATTTGTTGAAGCAGGTTTGTTTGCTCCAATTGATGATGTTTGGGCTGATCAAGGTCTTTATTCATTGATGGCATCTTCTGCACCAGGTATGACTATGGATGGCAAGAAGTGGGGTATTCCATATACATACTACAACTGGGGAGTTTACTACCGTCAAGATATCTTTGAAAACTTAGGTATAGCTGTTCCAACTAATTGGGATGAGTTTATTGCCGCTGGTGAAACTTTAAAGGCTAATGGTGTTACACCAATTACTATTGGCACTAAGTGGTTATGGACTGCAGGTGGTGTGTTTGACTACCTAAACCTTCGTACAAATGGCTATGATTTCCATATGGCTCTAACAAGTGGCGAAATTCCATGGACTGATGATAGAGTGCGCGCCACTATGGCAAACTATCAGCAGTTGATTGATGGTGACTTCTTCTTAGAGAATCATGCTGCTCTTAGCTGGCAGGAAGCTCTAGCTCCAATGGCTAATGGCGAAGCTGCTATGTATATTATGGGTAACTTTGCTGTAGCTCCATTAAAAGAGTTAGGTTTGGATGATAGCTCTCTAGGTTTATTCCAGTTCCCTGAAATTACTCCAGGAATCCCTATGGCTGAAGAAGCGCCTACAGATACGATACATCTAACAGCAGGCGCAAAGAATGTTGTTGATGCTAAACGTTTCCTAGCTTATGCCGCTCGTCCTGATGTTCAGACAGCTTGGAATAAGGCGTTAGGTCAGTTACCTACAAATGCTGGTGCAGGTGTAGCTGATGATAAGTTCTTGAATCAAGCATTCGAAATGTTAAATAACAATGCACCTGGCGGTGTTGCACAGTTCTATGATCGTGATACTAAAGCAGAAATGGCCTCTATTGGCATGGAAAGCTTTCAAGAGTTCATGGTTAAGCCTGAGCGTTTAGAGAAAATTCTAGAGCGTCTAGAAAAAGCTCGTCAAAAACTTTATTAATCAATAAGGTTTTACTATGTCCCGTGTTCAAGTATTCTTGACACGGGACTTTTTTTTAATATTTTTAATATTGAATCTGCATGTATTCTTACTGGAAAAATAACCAACTGAAGATAGCGCCTTGGATTTTTTTAGCTCCAGGGATATTCATGTTTTCTCTGTATGTTATTTTCCCAATTTTCCAATCAATCAGTTTAAGCTTCTATCAATGGAATGGCCTTGGAACAAAGACCTATATTGGTGTTGAAAACTATATTGAGTTGATGGATGATGAGTACTTTTTTGTTTCATTAAAAAATAACGTTATTTGGCTTGTTTTATACTTATTAGCGGTTCCTGCAGGCCTTTTTGCAGCCTTATTTCTTAATCAAACAGTCAGAGGCATTAGAATCTATAAATCTATATTCTTCTTTCCATTTGTTATTTCTCAGGTAGTTGTTGGATTAGTTTTTAGTTGGTTTTATGACCCTTCAAATGGCCTTTTAAATATTATCTTAGAATTTTTTGGTTTTGACACCATCGCTATTCTTGCTGAAGAGGATTATGTGACTTACGGCATTATTGCTGCCGGTTTATGGCCTCAAACAGCATATTGTATGATTCTGTACTTAACGGGTCTAAACTCTGTTGATCCAGAACAAATTGAGGCCGGTCGAATCGATAACGCGAGAGGCTGGAGAATGTTGTGGTACGTCATATTACCGCAGCTCAAACCTGCAACCTTTATTGCAGTTGTTGTAACAATAATAGGCGCATTAAGGTCATTTGATTTAATTGATATTATGACTGGTGGTGGCCCGTGGGGATCCAGTAGGGTTCTTGCTTACTATATGTATGAGAAGGCTTTCTCAGAATATGGATTTCGAATGGGATATGGCGCTGCTATTGCCGTTGTTTTGTTGTTAATTATGATGATTTATATTGCCATGATACTTTACAGACTCTATAAAGATGAGAAGGGCGGTTAGTTATGTTTCCAACACCCATTGAAAGAACCAAGCCATCAACTCAACTGATCTACAAGATAGCACTTCCTCTATCTATTATTATTTGGCTTCTTCCGCTCATAGCTGTCGCTTTAACTTCGATACGCTCTGGAGCAGATATTAATTCAGGAAACTACTGGGGAATGCCAACTTCAATTAACTTTATTGAAAACTACACCGCTGTTTTTACAGATTCTCCCCTTGGTTACTACATTTTAAATAGTTTTAAAATAACCATTCCAACCGTGATTGGCGCATTAGTTTTATCAAGCCTTACAGGTTTTGCATTGGGTGTTTACCGTTTCAAACTGAACCTATTTGTCTTTTTTATGTTTGTTGCTGGCAACTTTATTCCTTTTCAAATACTCATGGTTCCTGTAAGAGACCTATCACTCTCTCTTGGATTGTATAACTCAGTTTGGGGGCTGGTTGTTTTTCATATTGCATTTCAGACTGGCTTTTGTACCTTTTTCATGCGCAACTTTATTCGCGCTCTTCCATTTGAGTTAATTGAGGCAGCTAGGGTTGAAGGCGTGTCGGAGTTTAAAATTTTTTGGTATGTCGTTCTTCCATTGATGCGACCAGCCATGGCGGCTTTGTCAGTTCTTATTTTTACATTTATTTGGAATGATTATTTTTGGGCCCTTGTGTTAACTCAGGGTGCAGATGCAATGCCTGTTACAGCAGGCTTAAACTCTCTTAATGGACAATGGGTTTATAATCAGCATCTTGTATCGGCTGGCTCGATAATAGCAGCCCTACCTCCAGTCCTAATGTTCTTTTTAATGCAGAAGCATTTTATTGCTGGTTTAACTTTAGGAGCTGTGAAGTAATGAAACACTGGCGCCTAGATACTGATAACCAAACGCTAGTATTGTCATCTTTGGACAATAGGGTTCCGTGCCTAATTTATTGGGGTCAGAAATTACCGGGCGATGAAAGTTTAGAAGATCTAATTGAAGCCTCCAAAAAAGATTGGGGTGATAACTTATTAGATAAGGTTCCTGATCTATCAATCCTTCCTGAACAGTCTGCTAACTTTACTGGACAGCTTGGATGCAAGATAAGAGATATTAATGGCCAAATCCTATCGCCTCATTTTATTTTTCAAAGTGAAGTGGTTAATAATAACCTACTAGCTTTGACCTATATTGACAAAGCACTAGGCTTAACCTATATAGCTTCAATAACTGCCTATTCAAGTAATGATATTTTTGCTTTGAGTGCCAAGATTGAAAGTGACAATCCAATCAATATGGAGTGGTTGTCTACCCCTGTTATTGCTGCTTCTCAGAGCAGTAATGAGATGATTGATTATGGAGGACAGTGGGGCGGAGAATTCAGAAAACAATTAACGCCGTGGGTCACAGGAGTGCACATGAGGGAGTCAAGATCTGGCACAACGAGCCACGCTAATTTCCCTGGTTTAATCATTCCTTCTAAGGCGTGCTCAGAAAATTTAGGTTCTTGCTATGGTTTTCATTATGGCTGGTCTGGCGGGCATCGAATGATAGCAGAGCAGCTTCCAGATGGACGAAGACAGATTCAATTTGGTAATACTGAAAATAGTGAGCTTAGTCCGGGTAAGAGTTTTGAAACGGCAGAATTATTTATTAGTCACTCTTCAGAGGGATTAAGTGGAATTGGTAAGGCATTTAGATCGCATGTAGCAGAATCTATTGTTAATTTTTCTAAGGATAAATTGAGACCTGTCCATTACAATTGCTGGGAGGCTATCTATTTTGACCATAATGTTGATCAATTAAAAGAAATAGCAAGCCTCGCTTTTGATATTGGAGCTGAGAGATTTGTACTGGATGATGGATGGTTTAAGGGTCGCCATAATGCCCATTCTAGCCTTGGCGACTGGACTGTTGATGAAATTAAATATCCACAGGGGCTAAGCCCATTGGTTGATCATATTCAGTCTCTTGGTATGACTTTTGGGTTATGGTTTGAGCCAGAAATGGTGAGTCCTGATAGCGACTTGTATCGTCAGCATCCAAATTGGATCATGGGAGATGAGAATCAATTGCTTGGAAGAGGTCAGTTAGTTCTTGATATCTCATTGGAAGAGGTTCAAGATTATCTCTTTGAGAGGGTCAGCGCTTTGCTTGAAATTTATCCAATTGAATATATTAAGTGGGATCATAATCGAGTTTTGCCCTATCCAGATGCGTCCCAAACACGATCTCTTTACCTGCTTCTGAACCGGATTCGTGACTCACACCCAGAGGTTGAGATTGAGTCTTGTTCCTCAGGTGGTGGCCGCATTGATTATGGTATTTTGAGATATGCTCAAAGAGTTTGGCTTTCAGACAGTAATGATGCTCTAGAAAGGCTACGTATTCAACATGAAGCTTTGTTATGGCTTCCTATATCTGTAACTGGAAGTCATGTAGGTCCTAAGATTTGCCACACCTCTGGACGCGAATTATCTATGTCATTTAGGGCTTGGGTTGCCGCCCAAAGACACATGGGTTTTGAAATGGATCCTCGTGAATTGAACTCACAAGACAAAGACTTACTTAAATCAGTAACCACCTGGTGGAAAGCCAACCGCCAATGGATGGTAGAGGCGAGTATTTTCCGTTTACCCAGTATTGATGAAAGTGTGATGGCTGAAATTCAAGTTAACGCTAGCCTAGATCATTTTGTAGTTTTTGCGGGCCAGAGTATTTCATCAAAATTTAGCTCTCCAACTCCTTTGTTGCTTGAGGGGTTAAACCCAATGACGATGTATAATGTTTCTCTTGTTAACAAAAAAGAAATTAATTCGTTGAGTAAATTGGAAGAGGGTCTTTTAACCAAAACATTAAAGCTAAGTGGTCAATTTTTGATGACTCAAGGTATACAACTTCCTAAAGTTTTTCCTGCAAACATGTTGGTCATTGAGGGAGATAAAGCTGCATGAGTAAAACTAACAATCGACGCTCATCAAACTGGTACGGAAAAATGGATAAAGATGGCTTTATTCATCGCAGCTGGATGAAGAGTCAAGGTCTACCAGACCATGTTTTTGACGGTCGACCCATTATCGGAATATGTAACACCTGGTCAGAGCTTACCCCTTGCAATGCTGGCTTAAGAAAACTAGCAGAAGGAGTAAAGCGAGGCGTTTGGGAGGCAGGGGGTGTACCTCTAGAGTTTCCAGTAATGTCCTTAGGTGAGACTCAAATGAAACCTACCGCTATGTTATTTAGAAATCTTTTATCGATGGATGTAGAGGAAAGTATTAGAGCATATGGAATAGATGGGGTTGTTCTATTGGGCGGCTGTGATAAAACGACACCTGGGCAACTGATGGGTGCGGCAAGTGTCGATTTGCCAACTATTGTTGTTTCTTCAGGCCCCATGCTTAATGGCAAATATAAAGGACAAGATATTGGCTCTGGTACCGATGTATGGCGTTTTTCAGAAGAGGTCAGAGCAGGAGATATGTCATTAAAAGAATTTATGGCTGCTGAAACTGGGATGAGCCGCTCGTCTGGAGTTTGTATGACAATGGGAACAGCTTCTACGATGGCCAGTCTTGTTGAAGGAATGGGCCTTAGTTTGCCAACTAATGCCACACTTCCAGCAGTTGACGCAAGGAGAATGACGCTTGCTCATTTATCCGGAAAAAGAATTGTAGAGATGGTTGAAGAGGAGCTCAACTTGTCAAAAGTTTTAACCAAAGAAAGCTTCCAAAACGCAATCACCCTTAATAGTGCGATTGGTGGATCTACAAATTCAGTTATTCACTTATTGGCGTTAGCAGGAAGGGCAGAAATTGAGCTTAACTTAGCAGACTTTGAAAAGGCTGAAGATATTCCATTGCTAGTCAATCTGATGCCTTCAGGCAAATATCTTATGGAAGATTTTTGTTATGCAGGTGGCATCCCAGCTGTTATGGATCAGATCAGAAGCCATATTAAGCCAGCAAATACAATTCTCAACAAAGACATTACCCATTACTTTGATGAGGCTGAAATATTAAATAAAGAGGTCATTAAAACTTTTAACGCCCCTCTTAAGGAATCTGCTGGCTTAAAAGTTCTTAGAGGAAACTTAGCGCCAGATGGCGCAATCATTAAGCCAGCAGCTGCAACAGAAGAATTGCTTAAGCATGAAGGCTTGGCGTATGTATTTGAAGATATTGAGGATATGAAAGCTAATATTGATAGGCCTGATCTTCCTGTTACAAAAAATACAATTCTAGTTCTAAAAGGGTGCGGCCCCAAGGGCTATCCTGGAATGCCAGAAGTTGGCAATATGCCAATCCCTAAGGTACTTGTTGAGCAGGGCGTGAGGGATATGATTCGTATTTCAGATGCACGAATGTCAGGCACAGCATTTGGAACCATAGTTCTTCATGTTGCTCCTGAGGCAAATGTGGGTGGACCGATTTCAATTGTTGAGACTGGCGATCGAATTCAAATTGATGTGAGTCAAGGCTTGCTTGAGCTTCTCGTTCCAGAATCTGAAATTGAAAAGCGCTTAAAATCTAGAAAGCAGCCAAAAGAGAACTACACTCGCGGCTATGCAAAGCTTTATATTGATAACGTCATGCAGGCTGACAAAGGTGCAGACTTAGACTTTCTGGTGGGTAAAGATACCCGCCTACCATCGCGAGAATCACACTAATGCAAAATTATGCAACCTTTAAAGATTTAGAAGATACTTCTGTTTTTATAACTGGAGGAGGCTCTGGGATTGGCGCCTCCATTACTGAAGGATTTTTATCTCAAGGAGCCAAAGTAGCCTTTGTTCAAAGGTCTGATTGTGATGAATTTTTAAGCAAAGTTTCTTCAAAATATAAGTACAAGCCATTATTTATAAAATGCGACATTACTCGAACAGACGATCTAAAGAACGCAATAGCTCATGCAAGCCAAGTCAACGGTGGAATAAATGTGCTCATTAACAATGCGGCAAATGATACTCGTCACACGCTTGAAGAGATGACCTCAGCAGAATGGGATGAGGCAATCAATATTAATTTAAAGCCACATTTCTTTACGGCTCAAGCTGTAGCTCCAATGATGAAGTCCCAGGGTGGTGGTAGCATCATTAATTTTTCATCTAACTCCTATTTAACAGGAAATGCTGGGCTACCTGCTTATGTTACTTCTAAAGCTGGAATTACAGGCCTTACCAGGAGTTTAGCGAGAGAGCTTGGTCCTGATGGAATTAGAGTGAATACGCTGATTCCTGGATGGGTTCTAACTGAGAGACAGTTAAAGCTTTGGGCAAATGAAAAAGATTTGGCAGTTACTATGGAAAAACAATGCATTAAGGAGCACCTAATGCCTAATGATTTAATTGACTCAGCATTATTCTTGGCTTCAAATGCATCTCGAATGATGACTGGCCAAGCATTAGTGGTAGATGGTGGCGTTGCAGTTACAGGATAAAAAAGAATGATGATGGACATAAAAGCGAAATGGATTGCTGCTGATTGGGGAACAACTCATATGCGCGCCTGGGCAATTGGAGATAATGACAGTGTTTTGGCATATAGGGAGTCAAATGAAGGGATGAAAGACCTTCAACAAAATGAATTTGAGCCCGTACTATTGAGACTCATCGAAAACTGGCTCGATGACAATAAAGTGACAAATGTGATGGCATGCGGCATGGTTGGCGCTAAACAGGGCTGGGTGGAAACACCGTATTTAAAAGTGCCTTGTGTCCCAATCGACAATAGCCAGTTAACTATTGCAAGCACCAAGAATACGCACATTAAGGTCTATTTAGTTCCCGGTGTAATGCAGCACCAGCCTGCTGACATTATGAGAGGTGAAGAAACTCAAATTGCAGGATTCATTAATGAAAATCCAAACTTTAATGGCGTCGTTTGCCTTCCTGGTACTCATGCAAAATGGGTAAGCATTAAAGATAGACATATAACAAACTTTAAAACTTATATGACTGGAGAACTTTTTGGTGTAATTTCAAATCACACACTGATTAGACATTCCACCTCAATAAAAGGATGGAATCAAGCCAGCTTTGAAATAGGTGTCCATGAAGGCTTTGAAAACCCAGGCTCAATTGGCTCTGATCTTTTTTCGTTACGATCTGAGTCTATTGTTAATGATTTAGATAGAGATGAGGCCAGATCACGTTTATCAGGCCTTCTCTTAGGGCTAGAGCTTAATGGCGCTCAAAGCTATTGGAAAAACAACAACGTTACACTCATTGGATCTGAACTTCTGTCGAATAATTACCATCAAGGACTCAAGATTCTTGGAGGAGAGAGTCAATTATTTAGCCTTGAAGCAGCTACCCTTTCTGGGTTAAGTTCAGCATACAAAGAGCTTAACTCTGAGTCAGAATAATGAAAAGAGAGATAATTGCTATTCTTCGAGGAATCAAGCCGAATGAAGTCTTGGCTGTAGCTCATTCAATTGCGGATTCAGGAATCACTCAAATCGAAGTCCCTATGAACTCACCTGATGTTTTTGACAGCATCAAATTGCTTTGTGATGAGTTTAGGGACGATATTCAGATTGGTGCTGGAACAGTAACCAATACAAAACAAGTAGAAACTCTCTCTGAAATTGGGGGGGTTCGCTTTATTGTTTCTCCAAATTTTGACTCAGAGGTGGTAGAGGCAACTAAAAAAATGGGAATGATGAGCTTTCCAGGTGTCATTACGCCGACAGAGTGTTTTTCAGCTTTGAAATCTGGTGCTGATGGCTTAAAGTTTTTTCCAGCTACCCTTTTAGGGGAGGCTAATTTAAGTGCATTGAGAGCAGTTTTACCGCAAGGCATTCCTTTGTATATGGTTGGAGGAGTCGGTCCAGAAAACTTTTTATCATGGTTTGATGCTGGGGCAACTGGTTTTGGAATTGGCTCTGGACTATACAAAGCTGGTGATAGCGCTGAAATTGTTTATGAAAAAGCAAAGGCTATTGTTTTATCCTATGATAAAGCTAAATAATGATCACTGAGTCCTTACCAATAGAGCCTTGCAGCCTGGGAGAGGGACCTCTTTGGCACCCAGGGCTAGAGTCTCTGTTCTGGTTTGATATCAACTCTCACAAGATGTTTAACTGGAAGAATGGCATACTGAAGACTTGGACATTTTCTGAGCCAGTTTCAGCGGCAGGCTGGATTGATGATGACCATCTCATTATTGCAAGTGCATCCGCATTGATAAAGTTCTCGATTTCAAAGGACACCAGGGAGACTTTAATTGATTTAGAGGCTGACATGCCTCATACTCGCTCAAATGATGGCCGAGCTGATCCATGGGGCGGTTTTTGGATAGGAACAATGGGCCTTAAGGCAGAACAAGGCGCTGGTTCGATTTATCGGTTTCATCAAGGTCAGCTAAAAAAATTACATAAAGGTATTACTATTCCAAATAGTATTTGTTTTTCACCTGATAGGAAGTTTGTTTATTTTACTGATACATCTCAAAAAAAAATCTTAAAGCAGGATCTAGACCAATTGACTGGTTGGCCCCTCAATGAGCCCTCAATATTAATCAATCTTAAGGCTCAAGGACTTCATCCAGATGGCTCTATCTGTGATAGCCAGGGTTATATTTGGAATGCTCAGTATGGCGCCTCTAGAGTTGCGAGATATAGTCCTGAAGGGTGGCTGGATCGAGTTGAAGAGGTTCCAGTATCTCAAGTTACCTGCCCATCTCTTGGCGGGAAGTTTTTTGATACCTTGTATATCACTTCTGCATCTCAAGGATTAAGTGATAATGATTTGAAAACTGAGCCTATGGCTGGTAAAGTATTTCACTTTAAAACTGATATAGCTGGTCTAGCTGAATATCAGGTAAAGATCTGAGGCTGTCATGAAACCTAAACTAGGAAGTTGTTATTATCCTGAGCACTGGCCAGAAGAACGGTGGCAAAAGGATGCTGAAGAAATGGTTGCTGCTGGCTTATCCTGGGTTCGAATCGGTGAATTTGCATGGAGCCGTTTAGAGCCAGAACAAGGCGTTCAAAACTTTGATTGGCTTGATCGCGCTATCTCTATTCTTGGAAATGTGGGTCTTAATATAGTGATGAGCACGCCAACAGCTGCTCCTCCAAGATGGGTTGTTGATAAATGGCCTGACATGCTTCTTGTTGATGAAGAAGGAAGGTCTCGTCAGTTTGGATCAAGGAGGCATTACTGTTTCTCTCATGAAGGCTACCTTGAAGAATCTCTCAGGATTTCAAAAGCTGTTGCCGACCGTTATGGGAATAACCCCTTCATCAAAGCCTGGCAGTTAGATAATGAATATGGCTGTCACGAGACTACTCTATCATATAGTCCATCAGCACTAAAAGCCTTCAGGAATTGGATTGCCAAGAAATATGAATCAATTGACCAGCTTAATAAAGCGTGGAAAAACGTTTTTTGGTCCATGGAGTACAATAGTTTCGATCAGGTTGGGCTTCCAAATTTGACCGTCACAGACCCTAACCCAATCCATGAACTTGACTTTAAAAGGTTTAGTTCTGACCAAGTTGTCAACTTCAATCGAAGTCAGGCGTCAGTTATGAGACAGTATACAAAAATGCCTCTCATTCATAATTACATGGGTCGAATTACAGACTTTAATCACTACGATGTTGGTAAAGACCTAGATATAGCTAGCTGGGATAGCTATCCATTGGGTTTTCTAGAGGACCGTTCAACTCAAGATGACGAATTTAAACTCAGATTTATGCGCCATGGAGATCCTGATTTTCAGGCCTTTCATCATGATTTATATAGGACCGTTGGACAAGGTCGATGGTGGGTAATGGAGCAACAGCCTGGCCCAGTGAATTGGGCGCCATATAACCCTGAACCAGCCCCTGGTGCTGTTAGGCTTTGGTCATGGGAGGCAATTGCACATGGCGCAGAGGTGGTCAGTTACTTTCGATGGCGCCAAGCACCTTTTGCTCAAGAGCAAATGCATGCTGGCCTTCAAAGACCTGATGGCGAAAATGCCCCAGGAATCACTCAAGCCTCTCAAGTGTCTTCTGAATTAAAAGAGTTTAAAGATATTGAGCAAGTTCAATCTAAGATCGCACTTATTTTTGACTACGAAAGTTGTTGGGCATGGGAGATTCAACCTCAAGGCAAAAGCTTTGATTATTTTGAACTAGTTTATGACAATTACAGGGCCCTGAGAAGTCTTGGCCTTTCGGTGGATATTTTGCCTCCAAATCAGAGTGATCTCAAAGGCTATAAAGTTGTTCTTATGCCTGGTTTAATGCGTGTTAGTAGAGAATTAGAAGACGCCATTGAGTCATTTGAAGGTGTCCTTATATCGGGTCCAAGGGCTGGCTCTAAAACTACTAATATGTCTATTCCTTCTCAACTTCCACCCATCGTTCCAGGAGTCAAGGCTACTGTTGCTAGCGCTGAAACACTTCGACCGAATGCTTTTATTTCAATTAAAGGTCTTGGAAGCTTTAAAACTTGGATGGAGACATTAATCGATTACGATAACATCATTGAAGAGACTGAAGATGGAAGGGCTGCTGTTGTTGGGCATGAAAAAAATATCTATATTGCTGGATGGGCAGACCAGATGACATTAAAAATGATTTTTTCTAGAGTTTGCGAATCAAAAGATATTTCAACAACAGAATTAGAGGACTGTGTCAGGGTTCGCGAAACCTTAACGCATCGGTTCTGGTTTAACTACAGTAATCAAGAGTGTAATGTGGGCTCAGTCTGTATTCCGCCATCTGGTGTTATATGGGAGTCAATCAAAGGTTAGTTTTATCTGACTCTGAGTTCAGTTTTAGGGTCAAACAATAAAGCTCTTGAAGTGTCGACCTTGATACCAACTTTTGCAGCTGTTTTAGGCAATTTATCGTCCCTTGATTCGACAACAATTCTTTCTCCATTTGGAGTTTTAAGATATAAGTAAGAGACGTCACCTAGAGCCTCAGTAAATTCAACTTCAAGATCACCCGAACCTGAAATCTGAATGTGTTGAGGTCTTAATCCAATTAATAGCTCTGATTGATTTGAATCTATATCTTTAGGGGCATTCAGTTTGAGTGACTCTAGACTAGGAACTATAATTTTTGCGCCGTTAACTCTGCCCTGGACGAAGTTAATAGTTGGCGAACCAATAAACCCTGCAACAAAAACATTTTCTGGGTCATCATACAGAGACAAGGGTGAACCTACTTGTTGAATGAGTCCATCCTTAAGGACGACTATCTTGTCTGCTAATGTCATCGCCTCAACCTGATCATGGGTGACATAAATGATGGTCGTTCCAAGCTCACGATGCAGTCGCGAAATTTCAACACGCATTTCTACTCTGAGCTCTGCATCAAGGTTCGATAAAGGTTCATCAAATAAAAACACTTCAGGGCCTCTAACAATTGATCTGCCAATGGCAACTCTTTGTCTTTGACCACCTGACAAGGTTTTAGGTTTTCTGTCTAGGTACTCTTCTAGATGAAGAATACTTGCAGCCTCATTAACTTTTTGATCAATTTCATTTGAAGGCACCTTGGACATCTTAAGCCCAAATCCCATATTTTCTCTGACTGTCATGTGAGGATAAAGTGCGTAAGACTGAAACACCATAGCAATCCCTCTATCGGCGGGGTGCATGGAGGTGACATCCTTTTCACCAATATGAATTGCACCACTAGTTACATCCTCTAGTCCAGATATCATTCTCAGTAAGGTAGACTTACCACAACCTGATGGTCCAACAAAAACACAAAATTCACCATCCTGAATATCTAAATCGATGCCATGAATAACCTCTAAATCATCATATTTCTTTGTTGCGTTTTTTATCTTTAATGATGCCATAGTAATTTATATTAATTAATTGATTTTTCTGGGAAGCTCCAGGCGCCAGCCTCTTTACCAATTTGCTCTGAAGTTGCCAGTAATTCAGGTTTATATTTTTCAAGACTTTCTAAACTATGAATATCAGTTGAGCTTGTGATAGAGAGGCCCCCAATTACTCTTCCATTGGATGTAAGGATAGGAGAGGAGATACAGATAATTTTTTCCTCATGCTCCTGACGATCAAATGATATCCCTTCTTTTTTGATCATAGTCAACTCCTTTCTAAGGGCTTTCTCTGAGGTAATTGTGTGATCTGTATACTTGAAGAAAGCTTGCTTAGAAATAACTTTGCTAAGTTCAGACTCCTCTAAAAAGGCCATCATTGCCTTACCTACACCCGTACAGTAAGCAGGACCAACTTTGCCTGCCTGTGAGTACATTTCAATAGGTGAAGCAGGGTTTCGTTTATCTACATATAAGACTTGACCGTTGTCGAGTTCAGCTAGGTGAACGGTTTCACCCACTTTGGCCGAGAGTTCATCAATAAATGGCACCGCAACTGGTGCTAACGAGCTTTGCAGCCAGGCAGAATGAGCCATTCTGACCAGCTTTAGACCTAATTTATAGGTTTGCTCTTCTTCGTTGTAGCTGAGCATGTCCTGGTTAAGAAGCGTTTGGAGAAGTCTGTAAAGGGTTGCTTTTGGATATTTGCTAGTTTTAAGTAGGCTAGAAAATCTAACGGGAGAGCCAATCTCAGCCACTTCACTTAAAACATCTAGTGCCTTACCAACCGTTCCATCTCCTCTCTTTTCAATAGTCATAATATAATCTTTTGATTAATTTTTAAATGCTCATTATTGAGTTAAATTTTATCAGATAATGTATACTGTTTTTGATTAAGTTTACAATAGTAAAACCTAGTTCCATTATATGGAAAAGTAGAATGAGCGAGCCTAAAAAATATATCTTATCTATCGATCAAGGAACAACTTCATCTAGGGGAGTGCTGTTTGACAGTAACTATGAAATAGCTGGAATTGGTCAGAAAGAATTTACACAAATTTTTCCTGATTCAGGATGGGTTGAGCATGATCCTGAAGAGATTTGGGAGTCAACGCTTGAGAGCTGTAAAAATGCTATTAAAAAAGCAAAAATTGACCCCGTTCAGATTGCAGCAATAGGCATCACTAACCAAAGAGAGACCACAGTCGTATGGGATAAGAAGACAGGTAAAGCGATCTATAATGCCATTGTTTGGCAAGATCGTAGGACGTCAGATCATTGTCAAAAATTACGGGATCTTGGACACGAGGATCTTGTCACTAATAAAACGGGTCTTCTGCTTGACCCTTATTTTTGTGGCACTAAAATAGCCTGGATTTTAGATAACGTTGAGGGAGCCAGAAAAAAAGCGAATGATGGGGAATTACTCTTTGGAACAATTGACAGTTTTCTGCTTTGGCGATTAAGTAATCAAGAGGTCCATTCAACTGACGCGACGAATGCCTGTCGAACGCTCTTGTACAATATTCATGAAGGCCAATGGGATAAGGATTTACTAGAGCTCTTTAATGTCCCTGCCACAATGCTTCCTCAGGTAAAAGACAATGCAGCAAGCTTTGCTATGGCCCATAAATCAATTTTTGGAGCTGAAATTCCTATTTCAGCTATGATAGGTGATCAGCCCTCTGCCCTTGTGGGCCAGGCATGTTTTGAGCCTGGAATGGTCAAGTCTACGTATGGAACGGGTTGCTTTGTATTGATAAATACAGGGAATCAGCCGATAAAATCTAATAATAAGTTGCTGACTACCCTAGCTTTCCAAGTTAATAGCAAAACCTGCTACGCCCTAGAAGGCTCAATATTTGTAGCTGGCGCTGCCGTTCAATGGCTTCGAGATGGACTCCAAATCATAGAATCAGCTAATCAGTCTGACTCCTTAGCAATGCAAGCAGATTTATCTCAAGACGTTTATCTTGTTCCAGCTTTTGTTGGACTTGGAGCGCCTTATTGGGATCCAGATTGTCGCGGAGCACTTTATGGCATTACGAGAGGTACGGGGCCAGCTGAAATTACAAAAGCTACACTTGAGTCTGTTTGCTACCAAACCTCAGACCTGCTTAATGCAATTTCCAAAGATCTAGGCGATCATAAGCTGAGTGCAATTAGAGTGGATGGCGGTATGGCGGCTTCAAACTGGACAATGCAAACGCTTTCAGATTTGCTTCAGCTCCCAGTTGATAGACCAAAGAACTTGGAAACAACAGCACTTGGGGCTGCTTATTTGGCGGGCATGCAAATCGGTTTTTACCCAGCCATGGAAGATTTTGCTAAATCCTGGAGATCTGAGAGTCAGTTTAATTCTAAGATGTCAGACAACGAAAGAGATAAAAAACTCGCTGGATGGAAGAATGCTGTCAAGCGAACTTTGTCCAATCGTTAATTTCCCAGAAAACTAATCGTCTTTTCAGCAATAAATTGACTGACCCTCACGTTGGACTCAGATGTAACTCCCGAAGTGTGAGGAGTAAGGATGCAGTTCATTGAGCTAGAGATTTCATCATAGAATTCGGCTTTAACTGGTTCTGAGCTATAAACATCGAGCGCAAAGCCACTAATTACATTTTCATGATAGGCCGCTAGTAAGTCATCCTCGTTGACAATTGTTCCTCTGGATGAATTAATGATGATTGGACTTTTTCTCATTAAATTAAAAGCATCTCCATTAATTAAATCACTTGTCTCATCGGTTAGTGGGAGGTGAATCGAAATGACATCCGAAAGACTATAAAGCTCTTCCTGCTTAACTAATGAAACTTGATGCTCTTGAGCATCCGTTTGAGAGACAAAAGGGTCATAGGCAATCACCTTTGCTCCAAAAATTTGAGCTAATTTAGAAACTTTTTTACCAATAACACCAAAGCCGAGTAGTCCAAGAGTTTTTCCACCTAGCTCCCTTGACTCGATTGAGGTTCTAGGCCATTGACCCGAAGAGGTGCCATTGTGTGCAATTGGGATATTTTTTAATAGAGAAAGGGCACATGTGATGACGTATTCAGCAACTGAATCCGCATTCATACCCGAAGCTGGCTGCACTAAGATATTGTTATTAGTGCAGAACTCAGTGTCAATATTATCTAAACCAACGCCAAGCCTTCCAACAAACCTCAAGTTTTTTGCGTTAGCTAGAAGAGTCTCAGTCAGCTGTGTCTTGTTGCGAACAATGACAGCATCTGTATCCACTATTAGAGAGTTTAAATTATCAAGATTTTCGTGAAGAGTTGTGTCATAAGTGACCTCAAAATGTTTGGACATTTTGTCAACACTGTCTTGTTCCATGAATTCTGTTATAAGTACTTTTTTCATTTTTAAATTTTTCTAGAAGGTTGTAATTGATTTGAAAACTCTGCCACGTCTTTAGAGCTGGGCAGGTTATAAATGCCACCTATCATTGTGCACTTTAGGGATGCAGTGGCTGTTGCAAGCTCAATTGCCTCTTGTATGGGTTTAGTAGTAATGAAATGAGCAAAAGCGCCATGAAAAACATCACCTGCACCATTCGTTTCTTTCACTTCAACGAGGGGCGAGTCACAATGAAAAATTTCTCCATTATCGATCCAATAAACGCCTTTAGATCCTAGGGTTACCGCATAAAATTTTGGATTAATTTGATAAAGGCTCTTTAGCCCCTCTATGATAGGTTTGTTGTCTGTGTATCGGTTTAAGCCAATTTCAGAAAAAATTGGATGGGACGAGAGATTGACTACCTCTTCAAGAAGAGCGCTATTAGAGAAATTATCAAGATCAACAACGCAATTAAGTTTATTCTTTTGAGATTGAACTGCAACGTAATGGGCTGCTTCAATCCAGTTGGTGTCCACAAGATAAGACTGTCCAATGGAAAAATCAAAAGTAGGCATTGTCTTTTCATTGATGAGCTTATCCTCATTGAAGACTGCTAGCATTCTTTCACCTTTTTTATCTTCAAAGATGTGGCTTTGGGATGTTTGAGCATCTTGTACGGTGATGGATTTATGAGTTGGGATGCCAGACTTAATAAACTCTGACTTTAAAAAATCAGCAGCATCGTCACTCCCAAATCTGCCAATAAATTCTGCATTACCGCCAAGAGACTTAATCGCAAAGCTCGCAACAGGAGCAGGCCCACCGAGACGCTTCTCTAGTCCATTTGCTACCATTTTGATTGGCTTTTCAGGAAAGCGATCAATTTTGACAACTCTGTCTAGGAAAATAGGGCCAACGCAAGTAATCATGGGGTCAATTGTAATGAAAATAGGTGGCTGGTGTTGCTAGAGGTTAAATTCACTCATCTGGACAACTCTCCCTTCTTTGATAGAGATTTCTGCGGCCTCACCAATTGCAACTGCAATCAGGCCATCGTTGAGTGAGACTTCTGGTTTGGTGTTGTTGCGAATAGCGCTGATGAACGAGGTGTGTTCATAGTATGTTGAGCCATGATGGTGTCCTGCCTGATGGATTTTAGCATCTACAGTTATGTTTTCTTTGAGTGCAGTTTGATTTTCCCTGAGTCCAATTCTGATGTCTGAGTTTGTTATTCCGGAGGAATTTGATGGCACTTCAGTTTCTACTTTTCCTAAAGATCCAACCGCGCACAACTCCTCTTGATAGTCAGAGTTTTCTGCAAACATACACAAGTCTAGGAATGCTCTGACTCCATTCTCAAAGTCAACAATGACAAACGCATTATCAAGAATATCAGGCGTTTCTCCGTCATAGGTTTCTTCTAGATGGTTAACATCTTGGCCACCACTTGCATAAACTTTTAGAGGTTCACTTTGAGCAATCAGTCTCATTAGGTCAAAAAAGTGGCAACACTTTTCAACCAGAGTACCTCCAGTCTTTATAGCAAAGCGATTCCAGTCATCAACTTTATGAAGAAATGGAAAGCGGTGCTCACGAATAGAGAGCATTTTTAAATCACCGATAGTTTTGTTATGAATCTCTTTAATCATTCTTTGGACAGGTGGCATATAGCGATATTCCATCGCAGTCCAAATAACACCCGGATAGTCTACTGCCAATTTTTCAAATTCTTGACAGTCTTTAACAGTTGTACAGAGAGGCTTTTCTATCAGAAGATGAGCTTCTGATTTCATTACTTCTTTCAAAACTTCAATGTGAGTAAAGTTGGGTGTTGCAATGATAAATGCATCTGCAATGTTGGCCTCTACAAGGTCAATGTAATTATCAAAAATAGCAACATCATTATTAAGTAAGTCAAGAGATTCCTTGATAGATTTTTCACTAGTATCGCACAATGCAACAACCTCAGCATCATCAATAATCTCTATATTAAGTATGTGCTCTTGGCCCATACATCCTGCGCCAATAATGGCATATTTTAGTTTTTCTGTCATAGTGTATATGTGGGTATATTCATTTGCTGACCAAAATGAATTAATTGATCAGATATATCACCATAAGTAAATGCAACATGGTGCTCAAGTCCACCTTTAAACATTTCCTCTAATTTTTGTGGACTATTCTCACCCAGACTAATTACTCCAGAGGTTCCAGAAAAAGAGTTTGGTCTATCAATAACCTTGCCCTTCATAATGAAAAATTGAAGTGTGTTTCGAGCTTTTGAAACTCTAAATATAGTTATTTCACCTTCCTTAAGACTGAAATCATGAAGCAGGGGTTTTCTTCTATTAGAGTGAATTCCAGATTTAGCAGTACCTTCTTTTGCCATACTGATTGGCGCTAAACCGCAATGCCAAAATACCAAGGAATTGTCAGCTTTGTCAACGTCAACAATATCTACGAGAAGGGAAGGGCTGTCATTCATTTGGTTAAGTATGTTGCAGCTAATTCCTCCAAGTACGTCTGCCTCACAAGCGCAGCTTACTTTTTTTTCATTCATCATTGCCATCGGTCCACATGAAGCGCATCCATACTCTGTGAAAGTCTCTGGCCAGCATCGTATCGCAAAGGCGTCAAGATTGTGCTTATCTTTTAAACTCTCAAGACCATGATAGATTGAAAGGCTTTTATCAAATTCTTCTTGAACGAGATCCTCGGTTCCTTGAAGATAACTTGAAACAGTGCTCTTGGTTTTAAGAATAGTATCTGCTTCAACTTCTTTGGCTTCATCAAAAAGGTCTTCAAGCTCGAGATCTATCAGAGACACATTGAGCTTACTCGTTACCTCATTGGAGTCATAGTCACAGGTATCAAAGCCTTCAGGTCTAGTTCCAATAATTCCTATAGTTTGCTTGTCAATAATGTAATCAAAATCAGCATGTTTGTTACTAATCGTTGCCTCTTTCCAAGACAGTTGATCAACTTCATTTTTACCGCTTATAAAACCTAGAAATGAGGACTCATTGACTTTTTCATCAGAATCCATGATGACAAATTCTGGAGTAATGCTGTTCTTTATTAATGAGTGCATACCCAGGTTAAGGCCACAAATCGAGTTGAGCCTTAATCTTCCACCTGTTCTCGGCTCTGGAAACGAGACGATGCAAATTGGTTTGTTGATTTCTTGAGCAAAATTTAAGAGAAATTTAGCGTCTGTAAAGGTTGTTTGAAAGAGAAAAATTTTGTCACAGGGGTTACTTTTAAAAAATGTTAAAGCTTTACTGGCATCTTCATCATTCGTAATGAGCTCATTAAAGCCAATTGCACTCGGAGATAGCGACAATAAAAGTGACTTGGCGTTACTGAATTTTGACTCAGCAAACTCAACATCAAAGGTTTCCCTTGCAAGTGCTAAATATCCAATCATTCAAAACCTCCAAATTCTTTTGTAAATTGTTCAGGGCTTTCAATTTTAAATCCATTATTAAAATAAGTTTCAAGAGATTGAGCATTTGAGGCGGTTAATTCATTTAACTTATTAACATAGCTTGTAGAGTCTTTTTTCAAACCTTCTTCGACTTGCTTAATATTTGGATATTGGTTGAAGGCATCAAGCCAGATAGTTCTCCCTGCAAGATATCCTGAGGCCCCATTTTTGTAGGCAAGCTCTAAACACTTATAGAATGAATCCTTGCCCATTCCAGAGGAAAGCACAACCCATGGTATATTATTAGTTGCTAAAGAGAGGTCTTTGAATGCTGCTTTTGTATCTTGACTTATTTCGCCTTCAAGTTGACTACTATCGACAGGACTCTCTAATTTAAAAATATCGACTTTATATTCGTCTTTAGCGAATTCTTTAACACTATCAATAACGTGTTGGGTTTTTTTCTGTTTTTGTTCTTGGTATTCAGTCGTATGATTTTCATCATCTTGAAACGGATATACAAGAAGCTCAAGTAAAAAAGGGATACTATACTTTTCACACTCTTGACCGATTTCTCTAACGTAGTTTTTTTGGTGTTCAATTGATTTAGACTCTGCATCTGGTCTATACCAAGCAAGTACTTTTACTGCATCGCCTCCAGCTCTTTTAATTTTTTCAACACTCCAGTTAGGGATATTTTTAGAGTATCTTCCTTTCTTAGTTTCTGTAAAACTGTGCTCCTCTAAAGTAATCACAAGGCCTTTTGACTTATTGAACGGAAGAAGATTAGACAAAGAATAGTGAGGATCCATTAGAATGGCTGTAGCAAACTCGGACATATGAGAGGTTATGAGCTTTTTACATTCAACTACTTGTGAGTATGTATGCTCTTTTCCTGTTGCTTGAGATATGATGTTAAAGATTGGTGGTCTTTGATCTACAGCAAGCATTTGAAAGTGATTATTTTCAGTGCAAAGTTTCTTTAGATGGATCAGTTTTCCTAAATTTTGAGTATTCATTATTGATATATAAGATTAGAATAAAGTGTTAAAGAATACAGAGTTTCATATATTGGAACAGTGTACCAAAAACGATAGGATTATTTTACTGCTATATATGAATTCATGTATACTCCAATTTGAATAATTTTATATATTTTTAACTTTTCCTTTTTATATATGAGATTAATCAAACAAACAAATTACAAATATTGTAATTTTTGTCTATATAAATAATTGGAGAGAGATATGAAAAAAAGTATTTTGTTGGCATCGTTTCTTGCCGTCTCCTCGTTTAGTGTTAACGCAGCAGAAATTAAGTTTCTTTGCTATCAGGACGCTAATGAGTGTGACGTTTTGGAAGAGATGTCTTCTGTTTGGGAAAACTCAACTGGAAATACAGTTAACTTTGAAAAAGTGGGCTATGATGTAGTTAGAGATCAGCTTGAGAATCAACTTGAAGCTGGCTCTGCTCCAGACGTTGCTCGTGTTACTAATTTAGGTGGATTGAATCAGTATTACCTTGATCTTACGCCTTATGTTGATGCTGGAAAATGGGAAACAAACTATGGTGCAACGTTGCCATGGTATAGAAAACCATCTGGCGATAACGGAATTTATGGCTGGCAAGCACAGCTCACAGTTACGGGTCCTTATGTAAACGTAACGATGTTTGAAGATGCTGGTGTTGATATGCCTGAAGAAGGCGCTACCTGGGATGACTGGGCTGACGCTCTAAGAGTTGTCAAGTCTGAACTAGGCCTAACAGCTGGACTTGCAATGGATAGAACAGCACACAGATGGGCTGGACCAGCTTTTTCTTATGGCGCTAAATTCCATGAGAATGGTGTTCCTATTTTAGTTGATGATGGATTCAAAGCTTTTGCTGAAACGTTTGTTGGATGGCATGAGGAAGGCTTAATGCCTGCTGAAGGCTGGCCTGCTGGTGGCGGTACTGCTTATAAAAATGCAGCACCTCTTTTCCTAGATGGTACGGTAGCTATGCACATGTCAGGATCTTGGATGCTTGGTAACTATGATGCAAACATCACTGACTTTGAGTGGAAAGTTGTTCCTATTCCATGTGGATCAGGTGGTTGTGGAGCAATGCCAGGAGGTTCTGGAGTTGTTGCATTTAAATCAACTAAGGAGCCTGAAGTTTCAGCTTCGTTCATTGACTTCTTGTCACAAGCTGGAAGAGCGGGTTACTTTGCATCTAATACTTCAAACATTACTGCACACCAAGGTCTTCAAAAAGCTGGAATTGATTACTCAGGCGTAAGCCAGAGAGTTTCAGCTGGACTGTCTACTTTTGCAGCAAATGCAGGTAAAGCGGCAGAATCTACTCCGCAAGCCTATTGGTTCCAAGGTTACAATAAGAACTTTGCCATTTACGGTATTGTTCCTGACTACATAACTAAAGCGATCACTGGTGAAATGAGCCTTGATGACGCTTTGGCAGCGATTGATGCTGACGTAGCAGCAAAGATAGCTGAATAGTTATTATTCAGTTATACTGAAGTTCTAAACTTTAAGGCCGTCTCTTGAGGCGGCCTTAATTTTATTTAAAATTCAATCCTTATAATGTTTGACGCTGTTTTAAATCTTAATAGTTGGTTTCTGTTTTTTGCTCTCTATCTTGTGGTGGGTTTTATATTAGCAAAGGATGTCTATGGCTTTGTTCCAAAACTCATGTCAAGTATTGGCTGGCCCATCGAGTTTACTCAAAAACTGTTTGGAACTAAATCTCTTCCTTACTTATTTTTATTTCCAAATATCCTCATATTTGGACTCTTTACGTTTCTTCCATTGTTCATGAACTTTGGCTTTTCTGTGACCGATGGAACAAGTATCAACTTTGAAAATAGAGCCTTTTCAGGGCTTGATAACCTGGCAAGAATTACTCAGGAAATTCAAATTGATACTGGCGGTATTAACGTTGAGAATGCCAAATTCAAGTCAGCACTGTATGACACATTTGTGTTTGTGATACTTCAAGTGCCTATTATGATTCTCATAGCTCTTTTTACTGCAATTGTTCTCAATAGGGAGGTTATTGGAAGGGGTTTTTGGAGGGCTGTATTTTTTTATCCAGTCATGCTGAGCCCTGTGGTTGTTGCATTTTTATGGACCCTTATACTGAAGAGGCAAGGCATGTTGTCTCAAACACTAATAGACTGGAACTGGATTAGTGAGCCGATCCAGTGGCTAATGGATCCAAACTGGACAATGTTCTGGTCAATCTTTGTCTATACATGGGCTCATATGGGTTTTTATATGCTCATCTTGTTGGCTGGACTTCAGTCAATTCCTAGAGACCTTTATGAGGCTGCTCAAATGGACGGGACGTCAGAGAGGCGAGTTTTTTGGCGCATTACACTGCCCTTATTAATGCCAATCTTACTAGTTGTAACAGTCCTGTCGCTCATTAAAGCGGTGCAGGCGTTTGAGGAGCTTTATGCGCTTCAAGTTGGGTGGATCTCACTTGTTTCTTATATTGTTGAAAATGCCGGAATACGTGGCCAAAAAACATTCTTTGGTTTAGGTATTGCGGCAATGGCTTCTCTAATTGTTGCGCTAATATTAATCGTTCTTTCTTTGCTTCAATTCTACTTAACTAGGAGACAAGTCAAGCTATGACAGATGTCATTAAATTTTTTACTCGTAGACAGGGCAAAAAGAAAGCTAGTCTGACCGACTGGATCTCTTATGGTTTTTTATTTCTTGGCTTTTTGATCATCTTTTTGCCAGTTTTGTGGCTAGTAATGAACTCAGTTAAGTCACAATTCTTACTTCAAAAGTATGATACTAATTTTCTACCAATGGACTATGAGCGTATTGCAAGAGCCACAACCTATGGGCCAGATGGTAAAGATATTCTTATTATGAAAGACCTCGAGCCATGGGTCATGTTTTGGAAAAATTTGAGTGATGACGAAAGAGCTGAAAAGGACGTCGTCAACTACATCAAAAATTTTAGTGGAAATGAATACTACGCCTTAAGATCCCACTTTGGACTGGTATCAGTAATGGCTAAGGATTTAATTCTTAGCCAAAACCTACCTGACTGGCTCATCAAGTACCCAAGCATGTTTCCGAGTGCTAAGAAGGAATATGATCCTCAAGCAATAGTGGACAGCCTTGTTGACGAGGATGCGAGGTTGTTATCTGAATATTTAGGACTCAAGCCCTATAAACCGAATGGATTTACAGCTCAAATTTTGGTGTCCATGATGGATCCTCAAACGGGAGAATTAGTTGAGTACTCTGTGAGCCGAATTAACCCAACTAAAGACACTGTCAATGCAAGGCTTGTCTCCAACCCCAAAGGAGGCATAACCAAGCTTCCTCAAAATGAAATTATTATTAACAAAAATTTAAAGCCTTCTTGGATCAACTATACGGATCCTTTAACTAAAAAAGCCCTAAAAAGCTTTGATGCGGTTAGGTGTCTCAATAACTCGGTCTTCGTTACAATAGTAGCAACCTTGATAACACTGCTGATTAATTCTATGGCAGCTTTCGCCTTATCTAAGTATCGATTTAATGGACAGGTCATCTTTTTTGTTATCATTTTGGCGACTTTAATGGTTCCTGCATCGGTACTCATTGTGGGTATTTTTAAAATGGTAACAATGACAGGTCTCTCTGGCTCTCTTTGGGGGGTAATCATTCCGGGAGCAGCGACACCTACTGGGGTCTTTATGCTCAGGCAATATATGCTTACGATTCCAGATGAACTCTTGGAGGCTGCAAGAATGGACGCAGCTAGTGAGTGGACAATTTATTGGCGAATTATATTTCCATTGGCACTGCCTGCAATAGCTGTGCTTGGAATTCTTTCTATTATATGGCGTTGGAATGATCTCATCCTCCCTATGATAGCTGTTTCAACAACAAAAGCCGCTTACACTATTCAGCTTTGTTTGCTCGACTTTAATGGAGAGTATCTTGCGAGGGAGCATTACGCTCTTGCAATGACGGTGGTAAGCTTGGTACCAACAACACTGGTCTTTGTTTTTCTTCAAAAATATATTACAACAGGAATTGCCTCAACAGGCATGAAATAAATTATGGCAAATCTTAAATTACGTGACATTAAAAAATCTTACGGAAAGACAGAGGTTATTCATGGGCTTGATCTGGAGGTTTTAGATGGTGAGTTTTGTGTCCTTGTGGGACCCTCTGGTTGCGGTAAGTCAACACTCTTAAGAATGATTGCTGGTCTAGAGGCAATTACTGAGGGGTCAATCCTCATTAATGATGAAAGGGTCAACGATGTCTCTGCAGCAAAAAGAGGGCTTGCTATGGTTTTTCAGTCGTACGCACTTTACCCTCATATGACGGTTCGTCAAAACCTTGCATTTGGACTTGAAAATCTTAAGCTAGATAAAGATGACATTGAGCAAAGGATCAACAAAGCGGCCAACCAGCTAAGAATGGAAGATTACCTTAAAAGAAGACCAGGGCAACTTTCTGGAGGTCAAAGACAACGCGTTGCAATTGGAAGGGCTATTGTCAGAGAACCATCGATTTATCTTTTCGATGAGCCATTATCTAACCTTGATGCTGAGCTTCGTGTTGCCACACGCGTTGAACTCAAAGCGCTTCATGCAAGACTCGGCAATACAATGATTTATGTGACTCATGACCAAGTTGAAGCGATGACAATGGCGGATAAAATTGTGGTCATGCATGATGGCATTATTGAACAGACTGGCTCCCCTTTAGATTTATATAATAAACCAGCCAATCTATTTGTAGCAGGCTTTATTGGCTCGCCAAAAATGAATTTTCTAGATTGCTCATCTCTGCCTGAAGAGATTAAAAAGCTTTCACCAAAGGGTGCTACTACTTTTGGTATTAGGCCTGAGCATCTGAGAATTCAAGATGAAAACACTCTTTCTCTTCAGGTTAAGACTGTTGAACAGTTAGGGTCTGATAGTTACCTTTATGGTGAAACGATTGACAAGCAAGAAATCTCAATAAAATTAAACAGTCAAACCACGATTAAGGGTGGTGAGTCTGTCAAAGTCGGATTCAGCCAAAGCGACACCCACTGGTTCAATGAAAAAGGTGCTTCTCTTTAGTTCTTGATTGTGTATTATCGCTTTATTTAGTTTTCAATAAATTATATGGTCGAGAGTGATCAACCTATTATTTGGATTAAAAACCCTTTAGACGTCTTTGCTGAGAACTGTGAAGGTGGAGTTGTTGTACAAGGCCAAAAAATTATCGAATTAGTACAAATGGGTCAGACCCCCAAGGCGACTATTGATGAAACTTATGATGCGAGTACAAGCGTCTTACTGCCTGGATTGATCAATACTCATCATCACTTCTATCAGACTCTAACAAGAGCTTATCCTGAGGCTTTGAATAAGGAGCTTTTTCCATGGCTCAAGAGCCTATATAAGGTTTGGGCAAACATTCAGCCTGAAATGCTATCTGTTTCAACTGAGTTAGCACTATCTGAATTGCTTTTGTCTGGATGCACTACTGCAAGTGATCATCATTACCTTTTTCCAGATCAGCTTGAAAATGCTATAGATATTCAAGTAGAAGAAGCTCAAAAGCTAGGAATGCGCGTCGTTCTGACTAGAGGCTCGATGAGTCTTGGTGAAAAAGATGGCGGTCTACCGCCGCAATCTGTCGTTCAGACTAAAGAACAGATACTATCTGACAGTGAGCGACTCATCAAAGCTTACCATGATGCAAACGAGGGATCAATGACTCAAATTGCGCTTGCTCCATGCTCTCCCTTCTCAGTAACCACTGATTTAATGATTGAGACTGCTGAGCTTGCTGAGCAGCAAAATGTTCGTCTTCATACCCATTTAGCAGAAACGATAGATGAAGAAAATTTTTGTTTAGAGAAATTTGGTTTGAGGACTGTTGACTATCTTGAGAGTGTCGGCTGGCTGTCTGGGCGAACTTGGCTTGCTCATGGCATACACTTTAATAAAGAAGAGATTAAAAAGTTAGGTGAGAATAATGTTGGTATTTGTCACTGTCCAACTTCAAATATGATGCTAGCTTCTGGTATTTGTCATAGTCTTGAGCTTGAAAATGCAGGTTCTGTTATTGGCCTTGGCGTTGATGGTTCTGCTTCTAATGATGGCTCTAATATGATTGCTGAGTTGAGGCAGGCAATGTATTTGCAACGCTTGCGTTATGGCGCCTCAAAGATTACACATCAAAAGACTTACAACTGGGCTACCAAAGGTTCAGCTGCACTTCTAGGAAGGTCAGATATTGGTGAAATTGCGGTTGGTAAGCAGGCAGACCTAGCCTTATTTAAGCTCGATGAGCTTAGATTCTCTGGTAGCCATGACTCTTTGGCTGCTTTATTGCTATGCGGAGCACAAAAAGCCGATAGGGTTATGGTGGCTGGAAAATGGAAAGTTGTTGATGGAGGTATTGTTGGAAAAGATGAATCTGAATTGATCAATCGCCATAGCACTGCAGCAAAAAAATTACGTCAATTATCTGACGCATAGTTTTATCTTAAATCAACTATTGACCTCCGATATAGGTTAATTTATAATCCCAACTTGAATATTGTTACATAAATCAAGTTGAATGAATAAAAGTACTCATGGAGGCTCTCGAAAGGGCGCTGGTCGTAAAAAAAATTCAGGTAGCTTCAAAGAAGAAACGAAAGTCATTAGAGTGCCTGTTAGTCTTGTAGATTCTATTAATCCTGTTATTGAAATATACAAATCTCAAATTAAATCAGATGTCGAAGTTCTTGCAGTTAAGGACAATCCAACTGAGCTATCAATTCCAATTTTTACTTCTCGCGTTCAGGCAGGTTTTCCCTCTCCAGCAGACGATCACTTGGAAGATGCTCTCGATCTAAATACACATCTTATTCACCATAAAGAGGCTACATTTTTTGTTAAAGCTCAGGGCGATTCGATGATAGGAGCCGGCATTCAGCAGGGCGACATCCTCATAGTTGATAAATCTTTAGGGGCCAAAAGTGGAAAAATAGTAATCGCAGTTGTTGACGGTGAATTTACTGTGAAGCGTCTGCATAAATACAAGGGAAACATAACCCTTAAGGCTGAAAATCCTGACTTTGAAGATATTAAAATTAGTGGTGACGACGAGCTCATTATATGGGGTGTTGTGACATCTGTAATACACCAATATGAATAATCGAACCAAGTTTGCACTGGTTGATTGTAATAACTTTTATGCTTCCTGTGAAAGAGTCTTTGAACCCAAGTTAGAGGGCAGGCCTATTGTTGTTCTCTCTAATAATGATGGCTGCATCATTGCACGCTCTAATGAGGCAAAAGCATTAGGTATCAAAATGGGAGTGCCTTACTTCAAACTCAAAAACTTAATTACTCAAAACGGCGTAGTGGTGAAGTCTTCAAACTATCCTTTATATGGAGACATGTCCTCAAGAGTGATGAAGGTTATTGGAGAGTACTCCCCTGTTCAAGAGGTTTACTCTATCGATGAAAGCTTTATAGATCTCATGAGGCTTCCACTTAACTTGATGGATCACATGCACTCTCTAAGAAGGCGCGTTAAGAGCTGGACGGGAATCCCGGTATGTGTTGGCGTTGGGAGTACTAAAGTTTTGGCAAAGCTTGCTAATCGTATTGCTAAGAAGTACCCACGATTTGATGGTGTTTTTGATATCGATGATTTATCCTATGAAAGATATTGCAAGCTGTTGAAGTCAGTTGAGGTTGGAGATTTATGGGGTATAGGCAGGCAAAGTGCTAAAAAATTAAATCGTATTGGTATTCATACTAGCCATGACTTTTATCAATCTGATGTCGGTGTAATTGAAACTCTTTTGGGAGTCAATGGGAAAAAGATTTATAAGGAGCTTTATGGTAGCTCGTGTATTCCTATTGAGGCTATTCCTCCAGCCAGAAAACAGATTGTCTCTTCACGCTCCTTTGGCTGTGATTTGAAGGATTTTGATGAGCTAAACCAAGCCC
>ENA-OSET01000937-OSET01000937.1-sediment-metagenome-genome-assembly--contig:-NODE-937-length-31616-cov-13.634833_pt1 | contig 31616 bp, 25 predicted proteins | sample MGYA00237882_ERZ534229 | MGnify/ENA primary metagenome ERZ534229 (study PRJEB26408, sample SAMN06266212) | sediment metagenome | isolation source: Hudson Canyon methane seep mesocosm | place... | reverse complement strand
AAGGGATTCGAACCCTTGATACGTTGCCGTATACACACTTTCCAGGCGTGCGCCTTCGGCCGCTCGGCCAGCTCTCCACAAATAGACTGCTCAACGAGCGCTGAACAGCCGTATATAATAATGCAGCCTAGATTTTATTGCAATAAATTAATCTTGCATAGCTTCTAGCTCATCCCAGCGTTTATATGCCTGGGCTAAATCTTTTTCAATTTGCGCTAACTCTCCTAGTACTATATTAATTGCATCTTGCTCTTGCTGATAAAATTTAGAATCCGATATTTTATCATTCACTGCTCCCTGTTTTTCTTCCATCTCGTCAATTTGCACTGGCAATTCTTCTAGTTCTTTCTGTTCTTTAAAGCTTAATTTCTTCTTTTTAGGCGCTGCAGCTGAGCTTGATGCTACTGGAGTCGCTTTTTTCTTGTTAGGCTTTTTGACTAACTTAGCTTGTTCTTTATTGTATTCCAGCCAATCAGAATAACCACCAACGTACTCATTAACTACGCCTTGGCCTTCAAATACGATAACACTAGTGACTACATTATCTAGAAACGCTCTATCATGACTTACGATAAGTAAGGTTCCTTCGTATTCAACCAAGCGTTCCTCAAGTAACTCTAAAGTCTCCATATCTAAATCATTGGTTGGCTCATCCATAATGATTAAGTTGGCTGGTTTGGTAAATAACTTGGCTAATAAGAGCCGATTTTTCTCACCACCTGATAGCGTTTTAATCGGGGAACGTGCTCTAGCTGGGGCAAAAAGGAAATCACTTAAATAAGAAATAACGTGGCGTGGCTCACCATTAATAATGACATGATCATTGCCGCCAGCGATGGCATCGGAAACGCTCATTTCTGGATCTAGCATTTCTCTTAATTGATCAAAATACGCTACTTGTAATTTTGTACCCTGTTCAACCGCGCCAGAATTAGGCTCAATTTCTTTTAGCAATAGTTTTAAGAATGTGGTCTTTCCTGCACCATTTGGTCCAATCAAACCGATTTTATCGCCACGTTGAATCACTGAGGAAAAGTTACTGACTATTGGTTTTGTTGGATAATTAAAGGTGACGTCGGTCAATTCCACTACTTTCTTACCTGAAGCATCACCTCTATCCATAGCAATCTTGGTCGTACCTTGTAGATTACGACGTTGCGAACGTTCTTTACGCAATGCCATTAAGGCGCGTACACGACCTTCATTTCGCGTTCTACGAGCTTTAACTCCTTGACGTATCCAAACCTCTTCTTCAGCCAACTTTTTGTCAAAAAGCGCATTCTGTGTTGATTCTTCTTCGAGAGACGCTGCTTTTTTTACCAAATAATCAGCATAATCACCAGGCCATGAAACGAGATTACCACGATCTAAATCAATAATGCGTGTTGCTAATTTTTGCAAAAAAGAACGGTCATGGGTGACGAATAAAATGGCACCTTTAAAATTAAGCAGCTGCTCTTCCAGCCACATGATGCTTTCAAGATCTAAGTGGTTGGTTGGCTCGTCAAGCAGCAAGACTTCTGGCTCTATGACCAGTGCTTTTGCTAATGAAACGCGGCGCTTCCACCCCCCCGATAAGCCTTCAACTTTTGTCTCTGCCGGTAAGTTCAGGCGGGTTAAGATATTTTCTACGCGTTGCTGTATTTGCCAGCCATTATGTACATCTAATTTATGCTGTAAATCACCCATTTCGGTCATAACTGCATCGGTCATTTCTGTCATATGCATAGTTAAGTCATGATAACGCTTGATCCATGCCCCTACTTCACCTAGTCCGCCAGAAACAACATCATAAATAGTTTCTTCATCTGGTAAATGTGGCATTTGCTCTAAAACAGCTATGCGTAGCTCAGGCTTGTACCAGATCTCACCCTCATCTGCCTGAATTTGCTTCATAACAACCTTCATTAAGGTTGATTTCCCTTCGCCATTCCTTCCTAGCAAACCAACTCGTTCGCCTTCTTCTAATTGAAACTCTGCCTTATTAAGTAGGGCGTGAGTGCCAAATGCGATTGAGGCTTTCTTTAAGCGTAATAATGCCATTTAATTTTGTTCCGTTACCATTTTATTCAAATTACTGCTATTTTAGGGCAAGATTGGGCTTTACGGGGTAAATTAATTAAAAAATATAATTTAGCTCAGGAGCTTTGAATGAAATACTTGCCGTATAAAAAATATTTTATGGCTTTACAATAAGAATAATTATCATTAAAATTCTGGGTTGGCCTACGCCCTGCCAAATGACTGGTCTATTTGACTTCAAAAATACAAGCAACCATACCTAGAAATTGACAGGGTTACAAAGGAATTTCATGCCAAAAAAAATACTGGTCATAGATGATGCGGCTTATGTGCAGCAGTTCACTAATGCACTAGCAGAAAAAGGACATCTCGTTTTTTCTATATCTTTAGATGCGGATATCCATCAAGTTATTCGCCAAGAGCAGCCTGACTTAGTTATTGTCGATGCGTTTTATAACTATGCATTAATTTTATCAACACTAAATCATCTGATTGAATGTAATATTCCTTTTCTTCTTTTTAGTGATGACGAGCATATTGAGGATCTTATTAAGCCTCATTTGCTGGGTGCTCTCAGCTTTCTAGTTAAGCCAATTACCGAAAAACAAATTCGCTTGGCAGTAGAAACCACTTTATATTGGCATGCTGAAAGGTTGCAGCTAGAGCGCCGTGCCGATAATTTAAATACCACCGTAGAAAATAATCGTAAAATCAGTGTTGCGCTGGGGTTGCTTATGCAGCGCTATCAATTAGATAATGCTAAAGCATTTGAATTGCTTAGAAGGGCGGCGCGTGACAGTCAAAGTCGCATGCTTGATGTGGCGTTAAAAATAACGGAAAATTTTGAAAAATCTTTACCGAGCTTTCTTGCTGCTGGTTGTCTTACTGATACTGAAAAAGAGAAAACAACAGAAGTATTGCTCGAGTTGAAATCTTTACTAGCTGGTTAAGTAGGGGAGTGAGAGGTTTTTTTTATTGCTTGGCTAGTTTGGAATTGCACGGTAATTTCAAGTGTTTTTGGTGAGGAGTGCGGGGTTAATCATATTCAAAATTTTGTTCTCTAATGTGGCCTGTATGGGGTATTACGGAATATAGGAAGCGCTGTGCATTCAACTTTCCGTATTCCTTAGGTTTTATACGAGCTACACAAGATTTCGGGTTTTATTGAAATCTCGTTTTTAAGTGCTTTGCAGCAAGCAATGCAAGAGTTGAGGGTATTGGGTGTTAGGTTTTTCTTAATATGTGGTCTATATTTTAGGCAAAAAAAAAGGACTGTGAGTAAAAACTCTAGGTCCTTTATTTTAACTCTAAAAGATGGTGCCTCGGGCCGGAATCGAACCGGCACGCCCAGAAGGCGAGGGATTTTAAGTCCCTTGCGTCTACCAATTTCGCCACCGAGGCAATCTCTTTAAGAGAAGACGCTATTATAGCTGTTTTTTAATGCTTGGCTAGACCTTTTTTTAAAAATATTTGTTCTGATTTGTATTGCTTTGTTTTTTAAGTAAAAAGGTTTTTTTATGATGGGAATAATCGCCAAACAGGGTGTATGCTTGGAGGAAGTGGTGCTAACCTTCCGAGTTCTACCCATTTGTTTTTAGGGGTGTGGAAATCAGACCCGACTGAACCATGTAATTCGAATTGTCTGGCGAAGTGTATGGCGCGTCTAATTTCATCTGGGTTGCTACGGCCTGTAACCACTTCCATTCCTTGACCGCCGGCTTCTTTGAAGGCGGTTAAAAAACGGCGCATCCAGCTAGCGGTGAGCTTGTAACGCATTGGGTGCGCGACGACTGCGATTCCACCTGAATTGGTAATCCAATGAATTGCATCATCTAGTTCGGCCCATTGAGTGCTGACAAAGGCGGATTTACTTTGCCCAAGGTAGTGATCAAAAGCGCCTTGCATAGAGTTGACGTAGTTGTTTTTTAGTAAAAAGTCGGCAAAGTGAGTGCGTGTGATCATGCCTGAGCCGGCTGCTTGTTGTACGGCATCAAAGGCACCGGGGATTTTGTTTTTTTCTAATTTATGGGCTATTTTTTTTGCGCGTTCGATACGAGTAGTTTGTATGCCGTGTATGCCTTCTAAGAGCTCGGCATTGTTTGGGTCTATATTTAAGCCAATGATATGAAATGTTTTTTTACTCCAAGAGCAAGAGAGTTCAATGCCTGGAATTAAGTTAAGTGCTAGTTCATCCGCTGTTTTTTTTGCATTCTCTAGCCCGGCCACCGTGTCGTGATCTGTGAGTGCTAGCGTTGTCACGCCGTGTTCTTTAGCGCGTAATACTACTTCTGTAGGGGGGAGTGCGCCGTCGGAAGCGGTGGAATGGCAATGTAGGTCGTATTTTATTTCATCCATTATTGGTATTCTCCATAAAGTTTTGCGTAGAGCCCGTTTTGATTAATAAGTTTTGTGTGTTTGCCTTGTTCGCAAATTTTTCCTTCATCAAAGACGTAGACGTGGTCAGCTTGTTTAATAGCGCTTAAGCGGTGGGCAATAATAATCGTCGTGCGATTTTGTAAGAAATGACTTAATGCTTGATGTAGTTTGTGCTCGGTTTCTGTGTCTAAGGCTGAGGTGGCTTCGTCAAGAATAACAACGCTAGGCTTTGCGACAATCATACGTGCAATGGCGATACGCTGGCGCTGTCCCCCTGATAGTCGCATTCCTTGTCGTCCGATAACAGTATCTAACCCATTATCTAGGTTAGTGATAGTTTCTTTGAGCTGTGCTATCTTTAAGGCTTGCCAGAGCTCTGAGTCTGTAGCGTCTTTACCTAGAGTTAAGTTTTCACGAATGCTGTCATTAAAAAGTGCAGGGTGTTGTAAAACGGTAACGACATGTTCCCGAACGACATCTAGGCCAATTTTATTAATGGGAATACCATCATAATATATAGTTCCCTGGGTTGCTGGGTATAAGCCTGTTAGTGTTTGAGTTAAGGTGGATTTTCCGCCGCCACTTGCACCAACCAAGGCTATTTTTTCACCCGCTTTAACTGTTAAATTGATCCCATTTAGGATCTCATCTTTTTTATTTGAGTAGCTAAAGTGGATATTTTTTAAGCGTAAGCTTACTGTTTTTTTATTTAGGAATGGGTTAATTTGGCTAGGATAAACAGGCTCCTGTTGTAGTGCTTGCATCCGGTTAATACGCTCTAGAGCGGCTTTGGCTCCATAGAAAGCGTATTGAATGCCTAGCACTTCTTGTACGGGAGCCATCATAAACCATAAATACCCAAAAACAGCGAGCATTTGCCCGATACTTAAATCTGAGTAAAGTACCATAAACATAGCGGCTGCTCTGAAAATATCAAAGCCTACTAAGAAGATTAAAAAGCTAAAGCGTGTTGCGGCATCGCTTTTCCATGCGAAGGAGATTGAGTGTTGTTTGACTTCTTGGGCTGATTCAATGAGTTTTTTGTAATAGTGTGTTTCGCGGTTACTAATACGAATTTGATGAATGGCTTCTAGTGTTTCGGTAAGTGCTTGTTGGAAAATGCTATAGGCTGAATTCTCATTGCTTTTAAGTGTTTTAACTTTTTTCCCTAAGGTGCGCGCGAAAAAAATAACAATGGGGTTAAGTAGTAATATAAAAAGCCCGAGTTGCCAGTTCATCCACAATAGAATAGAGGCGGTCCCTATGATGGTGAGTATGGCTATTAATAGTTTGCTGGTAGTGCTGCCGATAAAGGCATCTAAGGTATCTAGGTCGGTCACTAAGTGAGAGATTACCGTGCCACTACCAAGGCTTTCATATTCTGCCATGGAAATGTGCTTTAGATGATTGATTTGTTTTTTTCGGATATGAAAAATAATATCTTTGGATATGCGTGTAAATTGCCGTAGTTGAAAAATATTTAAGATTATTCCAATAATTCGTAGGCATAAGCTCGCGAGTAAAATCGCAGTTATATAAAGTAACGGGGTATGCCAATGGTTGGGGGTGAATTGATTGATCGTGTCAATTAGAGCCCCCGGATTTTTTAAAAGTACCTCATCGACAAGGAGCGGCATGAGTAGTGGAACGGGGACGGTAGCAATGGTTGCTAGAACTGCGAGCAAGTGGGCAGAAATAATTTCTTTTTTATGTCGCTTGGCTAGGCTTATAATGTATGCCCAGGTATAGCGTGTAGTAATAGTAGCTTGTTGGTTTTGCACGAGTATTTTTGGCAGTCTGTATGTGATTTTTGGTGAATTATAGCTGGAATTAAGCTGCTAGGTGTGGTTTATGTGCTTGGTGTTAGGTAATGACGGATTGTTAAATAATTATATTTTTATTTTTGAAAGCTGAAAGGACGTGTGAAGGTATGTGTATTTATATAAGAAGGATCGTGCTTATTATGGCGTTTTTTATGTGGAGTATTGAGTGCTCTGCGATTATAAGTGAACAGTCTCGTGAGAAGTTTTTGCAAGCAGAAAAAATGATCGAGTCTGGAAATGATGAGAAGTTTTCTCTATTAAGTAAGGAATTATCTGGGTATCCGCTCCATTTTTATTTAGAGTATCAATGGCTAGTTAAACACCTAGATCAAGAGCCAAAGGTTAGGCAGTTTTTAAAAAGTAATGAAGCGCCTCTTTACACGCGTAAATTACGCAGGAAATGGTTGGATTATTTGTATAAGAATAAGCAATGGAAGGCTTATGAGGGTAATTATCGTAGTTCAAAAAATAAACAGAAGCAGTGCCGTTATCAGTGGGCTAGGTATCAATTAAATAAACAAGATAAGGCTTTGCAGGCGACTAAGGATATTTGGTTAACAGGGCGTTCATTACCAAAAGACTGTGATGAATTATTGGTTAAATTTTCTGAGTCTCCCTTATTAACTCAAAAACTTATTTGGCAACGTTTTAAGTTGGCAGTGCGTGCTCGTCAGGTGGGTTTGGCGAGCTATTTACAGAAAAAAATTGTAGATAGTTTAGTCAAAGCAGATGCAAATAAATGGATATTATTGCTTAAAAATCCAGCGCTTATTTCGGGTAAGGAATTTTTAAATACGGTTTCAGTAGGCGAGCAATCTAAAATGTTAGTGTATGCGGTTAGGCGCCTAGTAGGAAGGGATATGAGCGCTGCCATAAAGGTCTGGGAGAGGGAAAATCAAACAAAGAAGGTTAAGTTAAGTCAGAAGCAAATTAATAAAATTGAGCGTGCAATTGCTTTGCAGTTAGCTTTTTCTAAATCTAACAAGGCTTATCAATATTTTTCTAAGTTGAAACAGACTGATAAAGTGATACGTGCTTGGGAAGTCAGGTCTGCTTTGATAGGGGGGGACTGGAAGTTAGTTCAAAAATCTTTAAATAAATTATCTAAAGATGAGCAAGCTGAAGGCCGGTGGCGGTATTGGCAGGCAAAAACATTTTTGGAAACGAATCAGCTTGAGCAGGCGCTTAAAATTTTTAATAGCTTAGCAAAAGAGCGTAGTTATTATGGTTTTTTAGCGGCAGACTATATATTGAAGGACTATGTGTTGGCGGATAGTCCCATTAAAGTTGCTGATACAGAAATAAAGCAACTTTTAATGAGTAAAGGTTTTGTAGTTATTAATGAGTTTAGAGCGGTGAACCAGGAGGATAAGGCGCAGCAGTATTGGTGGGAAGTTGTTCGTGGATTTAAAAGGTCGAAGTTATTAGTTGCGGCTAAAATTGCGGAGCAATGGCAATGGCATAAGCATGCAATTATGGCGGTTGCTCAAGCTAAGCATTGGGATGATATTGAGCTGCGCTTTCCTATTGATTATGTAGATAAAATAAAACAGAATGCGCAGCTTCAAGGTGTGGATTCTGCGCTTATATATGGTTTGATACGTAGGGAAAGTATGTTTGATGAGGAGGCTAATTCACCGGTGGGTGCTTTAGGATTAATGCAGGTTATGCCGGCTACCGGTAAGCAGATAGCAAAAGAGATAACTTTTCCATGGAAATCTAAGAATGATTTGTTAAAAGCTTCTACTAATTTAAGGTTTGGTACTTATTATTACAAGCAAATGATTGATAAATTTTCTGGTAACTTTGCGTTGGCAGTTGCTGCCTATAATGCGGGGCCAACAGGCGTGCAGCGCTGGATAAAAATTGATCGTGTGTACGCAGCTGACTTATGGATTGAAACAATACCTTATAAAGAAACAAGGGAGTATGTTGCAGCGGTATTAACCTATGCTTTGATTTATCAGCGCCGACTGGGCACTGGAAAGAATTTAATGGCTGATTTTATGCGTGATATACAGGCTCCAAAATCTTAATGGATCGTATTTATTAGGAAATAAATATATAGTTCCCATGGTGTTACCGGGGAAGCCTTGTTATTTAAGGGGATTTAGAATGATAAGTTCTCTATCTTTGCTGATACAAGGTATAATAATCAGGTATGTTTAAAATATAATTATAAAAATAAGCGGGATTAGGAATGCAAAAACAGAATAGTTATAACCGAGAAGAGCTTTTAAAGTCTGGCCGTGGTGAGCTTTTTGGCCCGGAAAATGCTCAATTACCTTTACCTAATATGTTGATGATGGATCGTATTGTACATATATCTGATGAAGGTGGTGAGTTTGGTAAAGGTGAGGTTATTGCTGAGCTCGATATTAATCCAGATTTATGGTTTTTTGATTGTCATTTTCAAGGTGACCCAGTTATGCCTGGGTGTTTAGGTCTTGATGCAATGTGGCAGTTAGTTGGTTTTTATTTGGGCTGGAAAGGTGGTCCAGGTAAAGGCCGCGCACTGGGAGTGGGTGAAGTAAAGTTTACTGGTCAAGTATTGCCTGGAGCTAAAAAGGTAGTTTATAAAGTCCAATTAAAGCGCGTGATTATGCGTAAGTTAGTAATGGGTATTGCTGATGCAACAATGGAAGTAGATGGTAAGGAAATTTACGTTGCAAAGGATCTGCGAGTTGGGTTGTTTACAAATACAACAGAATTCTAAGGGGCAAAACATGAAAAGAATAGTTATAACAGGACTAGGTATAGTTTCTAGTATTGGAAATAACAGTGAAGAGGTTCTTGCATCTTTGCAAGAAGGACGCTCAGGAATTACTTTTGCAGAAGACTATAAAGAACTAGGTTTTCGTAGTCATGTGCGTGGCGCAATAGATATTGATCTTGATGACTTCATTGACCGTAAAGTAAAGCGTTTTATGGGGGATGGTGCGGCATTTAATTATATTGCAATGCAGCAAGCGATTACGGATTCAGGCTTAGAGGAAAATGAAGTCTCTAATGTGCGCACAGGCTTGATTATGGGCTCAGGTGGTCCTTCAACATCAAATCTTGTTGCAGCGGCTGATATTCTGCGTGAAAAAGGCATTAAGCGTGTCGGCCCATATATGGTGCCACGTACGATGTCGAGTACGAATATTGCTTGTTTAGCGACTCCGTTTAAGATTAAAGGGATTAACTATTCAATTACTTCCGCTTGTGCGACAAGTGCGCATTGTATTGGTAATGCAATGGAGCAAATTCAGCTAGGAAAACAAGATGTTGTGTTTGCTGGTGGTGGTGAAGAAGTGCATTGGACTATGTCGGTTTTGTTTGATGCAATGGGCGCCATGTCATCAAAATATAATGACACGCCGACGACAGCTTCGCGAGCTTACGATGAAACCCGTGATGGTTTTGTTATTTCCGGCGGAGGTGGGGTGTTAGTGCTTGAGGAGCTCGAACATGCTAAAGCACGTGGTGCAAAAATCTATGCTGAGTTAACGGGTTACGGTGCAACTTCTGATGGTTACGATATGGTGCAACCGTCTGGTGAAGGTGCCGTGCGTTGTATGCAACAAGCGATGGCAACTATCCAAGGTGATACCGTTGATTATGTCAATGCACATGGTACAAGTACGCCGGTCGGTGATGAGAAGGAATTAGGTGCGTTACGTGAAGTATTTACACCTGAACAAATGCCTTTTATTACCTCAACAAAATCATTGACGGGTCATGCATTAGGTGCGGCAGGTGTGAATGAAGCCATTTATTCAATTTTGATGATGAAGAATAATTTTATTAGTGCATCAGCTAATATTACGCAACTAGATCCTGTTGCGGAAGGGATGCCTATTGTTACGCAACGTAAAGATGATGTGACTTTAAATACAATTATGTCTAATAGTTTTGGGTTTGGTGGAACTAATGCATCTTTGATTTTTCAGCGGTATAACGGCTAATATTTTTAATACCTTAGCCGACTAATAAGGCGAAAAAGCCCTCTTAATTTGAGGTGCTTTTTCGCCTTTTTTTATTTAAGAGCTCTACCTTTTTTAATTTTATTTGATATGGCAAACACTAAAAAACAACAAGTTGAATTCAATAAATTGCATAAGCGATTGCGAAGAAATGTAGGGAGTGCAATCGCTGATTTCAATATGATTGAAGAGGGCGATAAAGTCATGGTTTGTTTGTCGGGAGGGAAGGATTCATATACCTTGCTAGACATTCTGATGCATATGCAGAAAACGGCTCCTATTCAATTTGAAATTTTAGCGGTGAACCTAGATCAAAAACAACCTGGCTTTCCTGAGCATGTTTTACCAGAGTATCTTCAGGAAATAGGCGTACCCTTTCATATTATTGAGAATGATACTTATAGCGTTGTTAAGCGTGTTATTCCAGAAGGGCAAACAACTTGCAGTTTATGTTCCCGTCTACGGCGTGGATCATTATATGGGTATGCAAAAGAGCAAGGGGTTACAAAAATTGCTTTAGGGCATCACCGTGATGATATATTGGAGACCTTCTTTCTTAATATTTTTTATGCGGGGAAGCTAAAAGCGATGCCGCCTAAGTTATTGAGCGATGACGGACAAAATATGGTGATTAGGCCGTTGGCGTATTGTAAGGAAAAAGATATTGAAACGTATTCTGAAATAAAAAAGTTTCCGATAATACCTTGTAATTTATGCGGCTCTCAACTAAATTTACAGCGGCAAGTCATGAAGAAAATGCTGGAAAATTGGGATAAAGCTTTTCCGGGGCGTTTGGAAAGTATTTTTTCTAGTTTACAGAATGTGGCTCCTTCTCAATTAGCGGATTCCAGCTTATTTGATTTTATGGGTTTAGCGTTAAGGCGAGAAGGGGATCTGGAGGCTGTTGATGTAGAGGATTTTACTGAGGCAGGTGCGGGGTTGGATATCTTGCAAAGATAAGAGCAAGCTGTCAAATGCTGTCATTTATTTGGGTGGTGTCATTTTTGTGATGGAGGTCGCAGAATATTTGGTGAGCCATATCATCATAAGTTAATCTATATTAGACTGTGTTACCGTTACCGTTACTCGTTATTGTTGAGAGCTATATGAAAGTTTTAATTGTTGATGATAGTAAGTCTATTCGGATGTTAGTTGCTGAATGTATTACAACTTTAGGTCATGAGGCTGTTTATATGGAGTCTGGCTTAGATGCAGTTGAATATATCAAGGAAAATTCGGTCGATTTGGCAATGATGGATGTTGAAATGCCTGGGATTAATGGTTTTGAAACAACCAAGCAAATACGTGAAATTAAAGGTGAGGATTGGTTTCCTATCGTTTTTTTAAGTACAAAAATTGATGATGACTCTTATACGCAAGGAATTTTAGCGGGCGGTGACGCTTATTTATCTAAGCCAATTAATCCTTTGCGCTTACAATTGCAAATTACTGCAATGGAACGTATCTATATGACACGGGAAAAGCTTAAGCAGGCCCAGGAAAGTTTGCTTGAAGCGAATAAAACTCTTTTACATATGTCGATGTTTGATCAGTTAACTGGACTAGCTAATCGCCGTAACTTTGATGAAACTTTAGAGCGTGAGTTTAAGCTTGCTAAGCGTGAGAAAAACCCATTATCAATTGTTATGTGCGATATAGATTTTTTTAAGATTTATAATGATAGTTATGGTCATCAAAAAGGCGATGAGTGTTTAGAAACAGTATCTAAGGTTTTAGCGGAAGTTTGTTCTAGACCTACAGATTTAGCTTGTCGCTATGGTGGTGAAGAGTTTATTTTTATTTTACCTAATACCGATTTAAACGGATCCACTATTTTTTCTGAAAAAGTACGTGCAGGTGTGGAAGCGCTTAAGATTGATCATGCGGGTTCAAAGGTTAATGATTATGTAACCTTAAGCTTGGGTGTGGCAACGTATCAAGGGCAATTTAAAACAGATTCAGATATTACAAAAGCTGCTGATGATGCACTTTACCGTGCTAAAGAGTCAGGAAGAAATAAAGTTGAACTTGCTTTGTGAATTCTGTTTATTTACCTAAAGACTTTATTCAGACAGAAGAAGGCTTAATTTTTGCAGTTGTCGACCAAGCCATAGAACAAGGTAAAGTGCTTTGTTTTTTGCGTTATGTACAGCAGGGTAATCAGTGGAAAAAAATAAGCACGCATGCCGCTAATCAACTTTTACAAGATAAGTACTCTCAATATTTATTTTTTTCTATAGAAAAATCGGTAGCTTTACATGCTGTTGACCTTCAATCTATTACCGTTCATCATCAGCCTAAACAGAAACTGCAGGCACTATTAGTAAAAGAAAGTCCTGATATTATTGAGCAAGACCTAATTGATTTGTGCCAAATATTTTTAGCGCAAGGAATTCAATTAACAGAGTTAGGTGTTACCGGGTCAATTTTAATTGGTGCACAAAATTCAAGTTCTGATATTGATTTGGTTGTCTATAGTCGAACGGTATTTCATCGGCTTAGAGCTTTAATTAAGCAACTCATACAAAAACAACAGTTACAGCAATTAGATGACAAGGCTTGGCAGGACTCTTACCAGCGCCGGCAATGCGAGCTGAGCTATGCGGATTATGTTTGGCATGAGCAAAGAAAATATAATAAAGCGCTGGTTAATCAACGAAAATTCGATTTAAGCTTGCTAACCTTAAGTGAAGAGTCGGAACAAATAAAGTTTCAAAAACAAGGCATACAGCGTGTTCAGGCTAAGGTTGTTGATGCGCAGTACAGTTATGATTACCCTACTAAGTTCTTAATAGAGCATGAGCAAGTATCGGAAGTGCTATGTTATACCGCTACTTATACTGGGCAAGCAGAGCAAGATGAATGGATTGAAGTTTCAGGGCAGCTAGAAGTATCAAGTACTGGAGTAGCCCGTCTTATAGTGGGTTCTAGCCGAGAGGCGGAAGGCGAATATATTAAGGTAATAAAACGCTGTGATTAGTTTTTCAGGCTTTAACGCCGTCATTCTGGATATGGACGGTTTAATTTTAGATACTGAACAAAGTTATTTTTATGCATGGCAACAAGCCGCACAGTCTTTAGGCTATGGCTTAAGTCATGAGTTTTGTGAAAGCTTATCGGGTCTACCGTTTTCTATTCTTGAGCAACGGCTTATTCAATTATTTGGTGAGAAATTCCCATTAAAGGAATTTTATTCTTTAAGTTCAGGTGCTTGGCGTTCAGAAGTTAATCAAAATGGAATCGCTGTTAAACGAGGAGCGTATGAGTTATTAGCTACTTTTAAAGAAAAGAGCATTCCTTACTGTTTAGCGACTAATAGCCCAGAACAAAATGCTAGAGAGTGCTTACAGTATGCGGGAATTGAAGGTTATTTTGAATTAATGGTGTGCCGTGACCATGTTCATCGCCCTAAACCAGCCGCTGATATTTTTTTGCAAGCCGCACAAGTGTTGTGCCAGCCTATTGAGTCTTGTTTTGTGGTTGAGGATTCTTTAACTGGCTTGTTAGCGGCTAAAAATGCTAATGCTTTCTCAGTATTAGTTCCTTCAACTCAGGTTGATGAGCAAATGCGTCAATTAGCGGGGCTGATTTGTAATGATTTATTAGAGCTGTCGTTGCTTCTTGTAGAATAAATTAAGCAGTAAGCTTGCTAGTCACAAAATCGTATTACTATCCTGTATAATCCCTGCTTTTCTTCGCAACTGTTGTGTGTCCTCCATTGAAAAACTTAGCTACTAGAATTACTGTTATTGCGCCCGCACGTTTACATATGGGGTTTATAGATTTAAGTGGTTCATTAGGTAGGAATTTTGGCAGTATTGGTGTGGCGTTAAATGAAATTAATACCAAGCTATCGATTAGTTATGCAGACTCACTAGTTTTGACAGGAGTGACTTCAGAGCGAGCTAAATCTTGCTTGGTTCGATTGTGTAAAGATCTTAATGTTTCAGATAAATTACATTTAGAATTAGATTCGTGTATTCCAGAGCATGTTGGCTTAGGCTCTGGTACGCAAATGTCTTTAGCAATAGGAATGGCTTTAAATGCTTTTTATAAGCTGGGCTTAAGTGTTCGAGAAATTGCAGCCTTAACTGAGCGTGGCGCGCGTTCAGGGATTGGTATTGCTGTCTTTGAGCAAGGAGGCTTGGTCGTTGATGGGGGGAGAGGAGAGCAAACAATTACGCCTCCCGTTATTTCTCATATGAATATTCCTGATGATTGGCGCTTTATTTTAGTGTTAGATAAGCGTGGTCAAGGGTTGCATGGTAGTGACGAAATACAAGCATTTAAAGAGTTGCCACCTTTTCCAGCTCAAGAAGCTGCACGTTTATGTTATTTATTAATGATGCAAGGTTTGCCGGCTTTAGCAGAAAATAATATTAAACTGTTTGGGGACGTTATTACTCAAATTCAGTGCTCTGTAGGTGAACATTTTTCGCGTGCACAAGGGGGGGTATTCACCAGTCATGAGGTTGAAGAGGTTATAAAATACTTACAAGGGCAGGGTGCTGTGGCTATTGGGCAAACGTCATGGGGACCCACTGGTTTTTGTGCAGTGCAAGGAAATGACTCCGCAAACTCATTAAAGAAACAAGTCGAACAAAAATTCTCTGATTATGACAATTTGGATGTGATGGTCGTTAGTGCGCGAAATAGTGGTGGAGAAGTGATTGCTTGATTGTCTTTTGGTGGTTGCTAGCTCTGGGAGAATGCTGGCAGAACTAGGGAATAAAGCAGGTTATAAAATTGTTGTTATTGATTTATTTGCTGATCAAGATACCCAAGGATTTTCAGAACAAATAATAAAAGTAACTACTTTAGCATTAGTAGACGTGCAAAAAGCAGTTGCCGTATTACAGCTAAGTTTTAATATTAACCGTGTTGTCTATGGGAGTGGTTTGGAGGCGTGTCAGGATAGTTTAGCTTGGTTAGCGTCCTCTTTTTTAGTGACAGGAAATCAGCCGGCTATTCATGCTCAATTTCGGGATAAACCGTCTTTTTTTAAGCAGTTAAAGCAATTAAATATTCCATTTCCAGACGTTCAATTTGCGCAACCTAAACAAGACGGTCGATGGTTAATAAAGCCTTATGATCATGTGGGCGGACTAGGGGTAAGAGAGGTCGCTGGAGACGCGACTAAACATGAATATTATCAAAAATATATGATCGGGCAGGTAGGCTCAGTTTTATTTTGTGCGGATGGGCTGAGCGTTGATATCATTGGTTTTCAGCGTCAGTGGACTGTTAGTCAGGATGATTTTACTTTTTCTGGTTTAGTCAGTAAGCAATTATTACCAGTACACGAACAAAATAACATTCAAGCGTGGTTAAGCAGTTTAATGCGCTATTATTCTTTGCAAGGCTTGGGTGGCTTAGATTTTATTTGGGATGGCCAGCGCTGTTACTTCTTAGAGGTTAATTTACGCCCGCCAGCAAGTGTTATGTTATATCCCGAATTGGATTTATTTAACGCACATATCTTTGGAAAAAAAGTAACGCAAGTTAAAGATGATTCGGTACGCGCTTTACAAATTGTTTATGCGCAAGAGGATTATAAATTAAGCACAAGTACTAAATGGCCAGAGTGGAGTTTTGATCGGCCAGAAAATGATGTATGTTTTCAGGTTGGTGAGCCAATTTGTAGTATTATGGCGCATGGAAAAACGGTTCAACAAGCTTTGCAGCAATTATTGGATCGACAAAAATTTTTAGAAAATACAATATTAATATTAAACAGGTAATAAATAAGATGCAATATACAGCAAGTGTTAATAAGCTTACTCAACCTTTAGTGCAAGAGTTACTTGATAATGCGGATAAATTAAGACTCGATATACAAACCATGGAAAATGGCTGCACAATTATTGATGCTGGAATAAATGTGCCAGGTGGGCTTGAAGCGGGTCGTATTATTACTGAGATTTGTTTAGGTGGTATGGGGACTGTTTCGTTAGCGCATACCTCTTATACTGAAAACTGGCCATTGACTGTAAACGTACACTCAACTAATCCAGTATTAGCTTGTTTAGGAAGTCAGTATGCGGGATGGAGTTTATCGCATGATAAATACTTTGCCCTGGGTTCAGGTCCTGCAAGAGCCATGGCAACAAAAGAAAAAGAAGGAAAAACACTGCCTGTTGAAGAGCTTTATGTTGAGCTGGACTATAACGACACTGCAGAAACAGCAACTTTAGTTATTGAGAACGATGCTGTACCGCCTGTTGAAGTGGTTGAGAAAATTGCTAAAGCTTGTGGCGTGCCTTTTGATAAATTAACCATTATTGTGACACCAACAAGTAGTTTGGCGGGTAGTGTGCAAGTAGTTGGTCGTGTCTTAGAAGTGGCTATGCATAAAGCACATGAATTGCATTTTCCTCTTGAAAATATTATCGATGGTATGGGGAGTGCGCCTTTATGCCCTCCGCATCCTGATTTTGTTCAAGCAATGGGGCGTACCAATGATGCCATTCTTTTTGCAGGACAAGTGCATATTTTTGTAAAGGGTACTGATGAAGAAGCGGAAAAATTAGCAACTGCATTACCTAGCTCAACATCTAAAGATTACGGTAAGCCATTCGCTCAAGTTTTTAAAGATGCAAAATATGACTTCTTTAAAATTGACGGTATGTTATTTAGTCCAGCAAGCGTTATTGTTACCGCAGTTGAGTCTGGTAATAGTTTTAGAGCTGGAAAATTAGATAATGACCTACTTAACCAATCTTTTGGTTCATAAATAAAGCGCACCTAGCAGGCCTTAGAGGATGAAATAAATACTCTAAGGCCTGTAATCTACGGCCAAAATATAAATTATTGAATTTCCCTGTATTTTTACTTAAAAAATAGGGTAAAATAATCGGTTTTCTGGCTCAGAATAATAGGTCTATGCCTGTTATAAATATTTTTTTATTGCCTAAACTTTTTAGAGTACAACAATGACTGATCTATCTCTTTATAGAAATATCGGTATTTTCGCGCATGTTGATGCGGGAAAGACCACAACAACGGAACGTATCCTTAAGCTAACGGGTAAAATCCATAAGCTTGGTGAAGTGCATGATGGTGCTGCAACAACCGATTTCATGGAGCAAGAGCAAGAGCGTGGGATTACTATTCAATCAGCTGCGACTTCATGCTTCTGGAAAGATCACCGTTTCAACATCATTGATACACCGGGTCACGTTGATTTTACAATTGAAGTATACCGTTCATTAAAAGTATTAGATGGTGGTGTGGGTGTATTCTGTGGTTCTGGTGGTGTAGAGCCACAATCAGAAACAAACTGGCGTTATGCGAATGAATCAGAAGTGTCGCGTATTATTCTAGTCAACAAATTAGACCGTTTGGGTGCTGATTTTTACCGAGTAGTTAAGCAAGTTGAAGATGTATTAGGTGCACTCCCGTTAGTCATGGTTCTACCTATTGGTACAGAAGATGATTTCGTGGGTGTGGTTGATTTATTAACTGAAAAAGCATGGGTTTGGGATAACTCAGGCGATCCTACTAACTATGAAATTCAAGATGTTCCTGCTGACATGGTTGATGATGTTGCAGAATATCGCGAAAAATTAATAGAAGTAGCGTTAGAGCAAGACGATGTTGCAATGGAAGCATACTTAGAAGGCGAAATGCCAAGTATGGAAACCATTAAAGCGTGTATCCGTAAAGGAACAATCAACCTTGATTTCTTCCCTACTTACTGTGGTTCAGCATTCAAAAATAAAGGTATTCAATTAGTTTTGGATGCAGTTATTGATTACCTACCGTCACCTACTGAAGTTAAACCACAGCCAGAAGTGAATGAAGAGGGTGTAGAAACAGGTGAATTTGCAGTTGTTGATGTTGATAAGCCTATACGTGCCTTAGCATTCAAAATTATGGATGATCGTTATGGCGCATTAACCTTTATCCGTATTTACTCAGGTGTATTAAATAAAGGCGATAGCTTATTAAACAGCTATACAGGTAAAACTGAACGTATCGGCCGTATGGTTGAGATGCATGCAGATGAGCGTATCGAATTAACGAGAGCACAAGCCGGTGATATTATCGCGATTGTAGGTATGAAAAATGTGCAAACAGGTCACACATTATGTGATCCTAAGCACCCTGCAACGTTAGAGCCTATGGTATTCCCTGATCCAGTTATCTCGATTGCGGTATCTCCAAAAGATAAAGCCGGTTCTGAAAAAATGGGTATTGCGATCGGTAAAATGGTTGCTGAAGACCCATCTTTCCGTGTTGAAACAGATGAAGATTCTGGTGAAACAATTCTACGTGGTATGGGTGAATTACATTTAGATATTAAAGTTGATATCTTAAAGCGTACCCACGGTATTGATGTAGAAGTAGGTAAGCCGCAGGTTGCTTATCGCGAAACTATTACCAAGACTATCGAAGATAGCTACACGCACAAGAAGCAATCAGGTGGTTCAGGTCAATTTGGTAAAATTGATTACATCATCGAGCCAGGCGAGCCAGGTACAGGCTTTATTTTTGAATCTAAAGTAACCGGTGGTAACGTTCCTAGAGAATTCTGGCCAGCTGTTGAAAAAGGTTTTAAGAGCATGGTTGATACAGGTGTATTAGCGGGCTTCCCTTGTTTAGATTTTAAAGTTACGCTAATTGATGGGGGTTTTCACGCGGTGGATTCATCAGCCGTTGCTTTTGAAATCGCAGCAAGGTCTGCTTACCGTCAATCAATTCCTAAAGCGGGTCCTCAGTTAATTGAGCCTATCATGAAGGTTGATGTATACACTCCAGAAGATCACGTAGGGGATGTTATTGGTGATTTAAATCGTCGCCGTGGAATGATTCAAGGTCAAGAAGCGGGTGTAACGGGTGTTCGTATTAAAGGTGATGTGCCTCTAAGTGAAATGTTCGGTTATATTGGTGATTTACGTACAATGACATCAGGTCGTGGACAATTCTCAATGGAATTTTCACACTACTTACCATGTCCAAAGAATATTTCTGAAGAAGTAATTAAGGAAGTTCAAGAGCGTGAAAAAGCAAAAGAAAAGAATAAGTAATAAAAATTAAGCTATCACGTATAGCTTAATTACTTAATTCTTGAAAAAGCCACTCATTTTTTAGTGAGTGGCTTTTTTTTGCCTAAAAGAAAGTGTAATTCCCTAATAATCTGGCTGGAGATGCGTTTAGAGGTTAGTATCCTCTAAGGATATGAGAGGAGGGAGGTTAGAGTGTATGGTACAAGATCGAGATAATAACTGCTTATATCGGCTACCTGAGCCATCAAAAAACACATACAATTTTTTTAAAGCCCCATAATATTTTTTACCGAATAAAACGCACTTTATAAGGTAAAATGCATGCTGCTCGATATTTTATAGACTTATAAGGGATGATAGTAATGTTCGATAATATTCAACTATGGATAAAAATCACAATCTCAATGACCTTATCTTTGGTTGTTATTGGTGGGATCCTGACTTTTACTAACCTGCATAATATGCAAGAACTCATTCTTGTAGCAGAGCAGCGGGAATTAAAAGGTTATGTAGAAAATATTTCTAATGGTATTGAAGCAGAAACACGACTTGCTGAGGCGATGAGTGCTCTGGTCGCTAATATTCCTCTGGTACAGAAAAATTTTGCTCTAGGTGACAGGGAAGCTTTAAAAGAATTATTATTACCTGGTTACCCGATACTCTCAAAACAATATGGTGTTCGACAATTTCAATTTCATAGGCCACCAGCGACTTCTTTTTTACGCTTACACAAGCCTGAAAAATTTGGCGACGACCTCTCTTCCTTTCGTCATACGGTAACTCAGACTAATAAAGAAAAAGAAGCAACTCGTGGTTTAGAGTCAGGGGTTGCAGGTTTGGGTTCAAGAGGTATGGTGCCGGTATTTGATAGTGCTAAGAAACATATTGGTTCGGTAGAGTTTGGAATGAGCTTTGGACAGCCTTTTTTTGATGCTTTTAAAAAGAAATATGGAGTCGAGGCCAGTTTACATCAGTATAGAGATAAGTCATTTAAAACCTTTGCCTCTACATTAGAAAATGATCAGGGGTTGTCTACTTTGAAACTCAAATTAGCATTGGATGGGAAAGCTCAATTAGATTATTACACCATGAATGGGATTTCCTATGCAGTCATGGCAAAAGCAGTCAACGATTACTCGGGACGTCCTATTGGTGTGATAGAAATTGCAATGGATCGCAGCCACTATCTGAATACCATTAATAAATCAAAATCAACTGCAATGATTGTAGGATTGTTGGCCTTATTATTTGGTGTGTTATTGTCATTTTTATCGGCTAAGACTATTGTCAGACGAATTAAAAAAGTGATAGTTATACTTAACCAAATTGCAGGTGGCGATTTAACCGTGAGTGTGACTAATGTGAGTAAAGATGAGATTGGTCAGCTTGCTCAGGCGGCAAAACAAATGCAACAACAGCTTAGCCAAGTGGTGGATAACGTTCATCATCATGCTGACTCTGTTTATAGTGCGTCACAACAGATTAGCTCAGAAGTGGGGGGACAAGCAGCGACCTCGAGTGAGCTTTCAGCTTCTGTGACAGAAATTACCTCAACTATGGAAGAGCTGTCTGCATCATCATCACAGATATCTGAACATGCCAATGCTGTGGTAGATATTGCCAACTATACTTTAACCAGTAGTAAACAGGGCTTAGATGCAGTTCAGGGCGTGCAGCAGAGAATTTCAGGTATTCAGGAAGATAATGAGATTAGCTTACAAGAAATTGTAGAATTAGGAAGTAAATCCAAAGAAATCAGTAAAATTATGGATATTATTAATTCTCTGGCGGATCAAACTAAATTAATTGCCTTTAATGCTGCATTGGAAGCCTCCAGTGCAGGAGAAGCCGGAAAACGATTTGGTGTCGTGGCAGCAGAAATTCGTCGTCTTGCTGATAGTGTGACTGAATCTACGGGAGAAATTGAAGGCAAGGTTAATGAAATTCAGCAATCAATTAGCCGCCTAGTCATCACTTCTGAAAAGGGTGAAAAAGGTATTGAACAAGGGATGTCTGAGTCTGCTCAAACCTCAAATCACCTTTCTGAACTGGTTAATAGTGCAGATGAAACATCAACCTCAGCTCAACAAATATCACTTTCTACCCGTCAGCAAAAAACAGCCAGTGATCAAGTGGTAGTGGCCTTACGGGAAATCGTAACAGCAACGACTCATACTAGAGATGCTGTTGCTCATATTTCGGATGTTAGTCAAAATATGACCAGTTTGTCGGCAGATTTAAAATCTCTGGTGGGCCAATTTAAAACCAGGAATAAGCGGAACACTATTGATAATGTTGATTCTACCCCTACATCATAAAATTTTTTACTATGAATAAACAAGCACATAGCAATAAAATAAGAGTCTTTATTTGTGATGATAGCTCATTAGTTAGGATATTATTACGCGATTTACTGGAAAGTGATAATGATATTGAGGTAATTGGAGAGGCAGAAAATGGCAAAAAGGCTGTTGAACAGGTGCTTGCTTTAAAACCAGATGTTGTGACCATGGATTTGGAAATGCCAGTAATGGGTGGGCATGAGGCGATACAGCAGATTATGGCTGTCTATGGCGTTCCTATTCTTGTGGTTAGCTCCTTAGATGATGCAGAAAATGCCTATAAAGCCATTTCAAATGGTGCTTTGGATATTATTGGTAAACCTCAATTAGATATACTTGAGATAGAGGGATTTACTAAAAAGGTAAAGATGCTCTCTACTATCAAAGTAGTTAAGCATCTTAATCTGACTAGTAAATTGATTCAGCCAGAAAAGCTAAATCAACAAGCAATTCAAGCTCAAGTACTGCCGGAAACTACTGCAAATGTCCCGACATCTTCAGAACCGTTGGGTAGAATTGTTGCTATTGCTTCTTCTACCGGCGGTCCTCAAGCACTGGAAGTGATTCTCAAAGCTTTACCGGCAAACTTTTCTTATCCTATTGTTATTTCACAACATATGAGTAAAGGTTTTTCACAAGGGTTGGCAGATTGGTTGGATAGCTGTGTTTCACTCAAGGTGAAATTAGCCACAGATTTCGAACTGTTACAAGCGGGTGTAGTTTATGTCTCGCCTTCTGAACAGCACTTGAGTGTTACTGAGGATCGCCGTGTTCGGTTATGTGATACAGCGGATAGTAAGATATATCATCCCAATTGTGATCTATTGCTTAAGTCGGTAGCCAGTGTCTATGGTGATAAAGCAATAGCGGTTATCTGTACCGGAATGGGCAGTGATGGTGCTGCGGGTATGCAAAGTATAAAAGCAGCAGGAGGAATAACCATTGCTCAAGATGAAGCAAGTTCGGTTATTTTTGGTATGAATCAGGTGGCTATCTCACGTAACTGTATTGATCAGGTCCTAGCTATTGATGTGATTAGCGGTAAAATTTTATCGCTTTGCGGCTCGAGAAGTTAAGGGTGAAATCTGCCATGAACTCAGATAATACCCCAAGCATAAAAGAGTTAGAATTGTTTAATCAGTTATGTAAAACTGAATTTGGGCTGGACTTTAAAGGCAATAATGAAGTCGTTTTAGTTAAGGCACTTAACACCCGTTTAAAAACTAAAGGCATTGTCTCGTATGAGCTTTATTATCAGCAGCTTATTAAAGAGCAGCAGATGCCTATTACACAAACTTTAGGTAAACAGAATGTAAATAAACAAGAGCTTCAAGAACTGGTTTGTTTACTGACGATTAACGAAACTTATTTCTATCGGGAGCCGATTCATTTAGAGTTTTTAACGGATTCACTGATACCCAAACTACAAGCTCAGCATAACCGCAATGAACCCATTCGAATTTTATGTGTAGGCTGCTCCATTGGTACAGAGCCTTATTCTATCGCTATGGCATTGCATCAAAAATTTGGTTCAGATGCGGCTAAATTATTTACTATTATTGGTACGGATGTAGATTATAAAGCACTGGAAATAGCCCAAACTGCAAGCTATAGCGCAATGGCATTTCGATCGCTTTCCGCAGCATTAAAACAACGTTACTTCACCGAGCAGTCACATTTTAATAACTCAGGGAAGATTCCATTACATTCTCATTATGTGCTTGATACAGAGATTCAGGAAATGGTGTCCTGGCGATATATGAATATAGTGTCAGATATTATTGATCCAGATACAACAAAAATAGATGTTTTATTTTTTCGTAATGTTTCTATCTATTTTGATCAGCAGACACTGCTTGCTATTCATAAACGTTTTGCCAACTTGTTAAATCCTAATGCATACCTCATTGTTGGGCTCACTGAAAGTATGTCTAATAATTTAGGCCCTTTGGCATTAAAACATGAGGGTGAAGTATTTTATTTTCAAAACCATAGGTCTCTTCAAAGTAAGAGTGAAGATAAAGCACAGGAGTTAGCACCAGATAAACGAATAAAGACTTCCATTGAAAATCATATCAACATAAAAAATACTTCAAATAACTCTGTTTCAGTAATAAAAAATAAACTATTGATTAAAGAACCAACTCAATCAATAGGGCTGGCACTCGATCAACTGAAAACCCTTATTAAAGAAAAAGACTATGATAAAAGCTTATTAATTTTAGATAATGTTTTATCAGATAATTTATCTTCTGATGTACAGTCTATATCTACCGAGAAAGAAAAAGATCAATACCTCCTACTTCGTGCCTTTATATATTTTAGTCAAAAAGATTTTGAGTCTGCACAAAAAGATGCCTTAAAGGTGTTAAATTCGAGTCCATTTTCTATTGATGTGTTTTTATTATTAGGTATGATAAAAAAATGGAACGAGCAATTAGATGAATCAATTAGCTGGTTTAAAAAGGCTTTATATATTCATAGTGATTGCTGGCCTGCACATTATTATTTGGCAGGGCTATATCATGAAACAGGACTTTTTAATAAAGCCAAGCAGGAATATCTTTTAGTGGTGCAACAATTGGGTAATGCACAAGAGGTTTTTTATAATAAATTAACCATACCTCTAATATTACCTAAAGCTGAAATACGTCTAATATCTCAATCCTATTTAAATGCTCAGTTAAAAAATAAGGATAAAAGTTATGGCAATTGATATGTCTCGTTTTATCGTACGTTTTGTAGAAGAAGCCAGGGATCATATCGAAAAGCTAGAAAGTGGTGTTGCCATGCTTGAAAGTGATCCCAATGAGCAAGAAAATATAAATACCATTTTTCGCTCGGCGCATACCATAAAAGGTTCTTCAAGAATGCTTAAGCTGCTGACGATTAGCGATACAGCACATAAGCTGGAAGATGTATTAGGTGCTTTGCGTGACTCGACTATTCACTTTACGCCTGAACTGGCTCGAATACTTTATCGAGCCATAGATGCACTTGCTATTTTGATAGATATAGCTGAAAAAAAAGACCTCTTACCAGAGCTTGATCAATCGCTATGCAATATTTTAGAGCAAGCTGCCAGTGGAGATTTTAGTGCTGCAGATACTTCAACTGCAACAGATGAAAATAATGTAACGCTTAAGGATGAAGATAAAAAGAAAGCGGCTATAACAGAGAGCATAAAAGAAACTAAACAAGAGTCGCTAAAAAATTCTAATAAAACTTCGCTAGGAAAAGATAATACGACGGATGAAGCGCTGGTTATATCTTCTCAAAGTGATAAAAATGTTGCCCAGAGCGATAGTAATATCGTTCTAAAAACCAGTGATACGGTTCGAATACAGCTATCAAAATTGGATGAAGTTATTAAACTCATGGGTGAAGTGGTTTCCAGTCACTCACTAATGCATCAACGAGTGGTCGACTTTAAACAATTAGAGTTTGAAATTAATTCTAATCAGCACCAGCAGAGTGGATTTGCTTCTCACCTTAAAAAATTTGAAAAAAACTTACATAATGATGTGCTTTCTCAGCAATTATTAATGGAGGAATTGCATGATAAGGCGATGATCATGCGTATGCTACCCCTTTCCATTGTCTTTGATCCTGCTGCTCGATTAATTAGGGAGCTAGCACGATCAGTTGATAAAGAAGTTGAGTGTGTGATAAAGGGAGGTGAAATTGAATTAGATCGTCAAATGATTGATAAATTGAGCGATCCAATTGTACATCTACTTAGAAATGCAGTCGATCATGGAATAGAAACCCCTCAGGCACGTAAAGCAGCAGGGAAAGCCAGTCTGGGACAGGTGCAACTGACAGCGCGTCAGGATAGTGGCTGGGTAGTGATTGATATTAAAGATAATGGGGCGGGGTTGCCCATTGAAAATATTCGTAAAAAAGCCTTAAGTAAAGGCTTATTTACAGAAACAGAGATAGAGGCTTTAACTGAAAAAGAGGTGATGGATCTTATTTTTCTGCCGGGTTTTAGTACTAATGCAATTATTACTGATCTTTCAGGGCGTGGGGTTGGTTTAGATGTGGTTAAAAAAACCATTATTGAAGATCTTCATGGGATTATTGATATTGCCAGTAATGATACTGGTACTACGTTTTCGTTAAAGTTACCTCTTTCACTAGCCATTATGCGAGTACTACTTTGTGAAGTTTCAAATATTTCATTTGGTTTTACAGCGCAATATATTTCTAGTTTAGTTCAGGTAAAAAAACAGCAGATAAAAGTGATTGCCGAACGCCAAGTGATTAATATTGGGAGTGAATTAATACAAGTTGTCTCCTTAGCTAAACTATTGGGTCTACAAACATCCGCAAGCAGTGAAAAAACACTTGCTCAGGAAAAAAATGAATTATTATTGGTCATTATAAAAACACAAAATGACAAACTCGCTCTAATCATTGATTCCTTAGTTGATGAGCAGGATATGGTGATTAAGCCCTTACCTATTCATATGAAAAACTTACCATTGGTCACCGGAATGGTAATGACGGGTAAACGAGAATTGGTTAGTATTCTTAATGTTCCGAAATTAGTTAAAAATGTCAGACAATTAGCAAAAAACAAATCATTAAGTGCTCAATCAAAAAGTGTAGATAAAACCAAGCCTTATCATGTTTTAGTGGTAGATGATTCACTGAATACCCGAGAAATAGAAAAAGATGTGCTAGAAGCCAGTGGATATAGCGTAACAACAGCGGAAGATGGGGTTGATGGGTTGGCTAAGGCGCGCAGTGAAGATTTTGATGCTATTTTAACCGATGTAGAAATGCCCAAAATGGATGGATTTACACTGACTCAACAACTACGTCAGGATGAGCGTTTTAAACATACACCGATTATTATAGTAACCTCTCGTGAAAAACAAGAAGATAAACTCAGAGGCATAGAAGTGGGAGCTGATGCTTATATAGTAAAAGGCGACTTTGAACAAAGTAATTTGGTTGAGACCTTGCAAAACTTATTAGCATAAGAATATATTTGTAAAATTAAGGTTAATTGTTACGATTAACCTATGAAAACAGGAGAACACATGCTTATTTTAGTAGTAGATGATGATCCCATGGCAGCGGAAATGACGGCAGCTATTGTAGAAGATAGTGATCATGAGACGCTGATTGCAGAAAATGGTATCGCTGCATTGGAAATATTTTCTGAAAATCCAGCTATTGAACTGGTCATATCAGATATGAATATGCCCCTATTAAGTGGTGTTGAATTATTTAATGAATTAAAAGAGCAGGGTTCAAAGTCTCCCTTTATTTTATTAAGCGGAGATGATGCAGCACTTGCTTTGAGTCAGCAGCCAGCTATTGATGCTAGTTTGATGAAAGACTTCTCACTACAAGAAACCTTAATTGAGACGATTAATCAACTTATATATCCATGATATTTTTACCCAGTATAGCGAGAATGGCTAAATCATAAAACAGTATAAATAAAAGCAATGACTACAAAACGCGAATCACTAAAGCATAAAATTGAACGCTTACGTAATAGTTTTTATAGCGAACTACCGACCCGAATGGATGAAATATTACTCAATTTTCATCGGCTGGAATTACATCAGGATAATGTAGGTGTAGCCAAAGAACTGCACCGTAAAATTCATAATATTAAAGGTACGGCAGCATCGTTTGGGTTAAAAGAGATAAGTGAAATTGCTATTCAAGTTGAACCGCTGCTCAAAAATATAATTGAAACACTTTGTATTGATGAATCAGCACTAGAGGAAATTCATGATTTAATTTTGCAACTAAAGTCTAAGTCTGAAGAAATAATTAATTTAAATTCAATGCCGAGAGATATTTTTCCTGCGTTTGAAATTTCCAGTGATAATTCAGAAAAATCAAATAAAGACGTAAAGCAGTTAATCTATATTTGTGACGATGATGAAATGCTTTTGGAACAAATGAGGCTCCAATTAGATTGTTATAATTATTCTACCCAAACCTTTAGTTCTGCAACGGCTTTATATAAGGCAGCAGAGTTACAATGCCCTGGTCTTATTATTATGGATATTGTTTTTCCAGATGGAGATCGCGAAGGCTTAGATATTATCAATAAATTACAATCAAGAAATGAAAATAAAATACCGGTTATTTTTATTTCTGCCCGCAATGATTTTCAGGCACGTTTGTATGCGGTAGAAGCAGGAGGTATTGCCTACTTTAATAAACCTTTTCCTATTATGGCCTTGGTTGACTCAATCGATAAGTTGTTATTCACCGATATACCCGACCCTTATCGTGTGTTAATTATTGATGATGATGTTGATATGTCACAGTACCATAGTTTAATTTTGCAGGAAGCTGGAATTAGTGTTGAAATTGTTAATCAGGAAGAGAATGCGTTGAAGCACCTTTTTGATTTTAGTCCAGATTTAATTCTTATGGATATGTATATGCCGCTATGTACAGGCGCACAATTAGCACAGGTTATTAGGCAGATACCTGATTTTGTGAGCTTGCCTATCGTTTACTTATCAAGTGAAACAGATAATAAAAATCAGTTTTCAGCATTACGGGTCGGAGCAGATGGGTTTTTAACCAAGCCGATCGATCCTGACCGGCTTATTTCAGAAGTGTTATTGCGCACAGAAAGAATGAAAGTTATTCGCACACTGATGGTCAGTGATAGTTTAACCGGACTGTTAAATCATACGACTATTTTACATTCTCTGGATATTGCTATGCATGGAGCAGACCGAAGAAATGAAACATTAGGTTTTGTTATGATTGATATCGACTTCTTTAAAAAAGTGAACGATCGTTATGGCCATTCTGCGGGTGATCAAGTTATTTTGGCGCTTTCTAGATTGTTAAAGCAACGTATGCGTAAATCAGACTATGTAGGCCGCTATGGCGGAGAGGAGTTTGCTCTGGTATTAACAGATGTTCAACCTGTCGTGGCAACAAAGATAGTCAATGATTTTCGTAAGGCCTTCGAAGCTTTAGAATTTAATACTGAACAAGGTGTCTTTTCGTGTACTCTGAGTGCAGGCCTGTCATTTTTTCCCGAATTTAGCGATAGACATGAACTGGTTAATTCTGCAGATGAGGCGCTGTACAAAGCAAAAAATAGTGGTCGAAATTGTGTTGTTACCTATACTGATGAGTTAAGTAAAAATCTTAATAATGCTCCTGTTGAGGAGAATAAGAACAATGACTAGTCAGGAACAAACACAGCAGAGCACACTGGAAAAAATTTTATTGAAAAAGCAGCAAGCTGGCGTATCAACTTTTGGTGGTGGCTCAAATCAAGTAGTTGATGTGAATGAAAAAGTGGTTAAGCTGGTCATTTTTAGCCTTGGCGATCAATGGTATGCTTTTTATGGTGAGAGTATTAGTGAAATTTTACCAAAAGGTACAATGATTTTCTTTGTTCCTGGTTGTCCGCCCTCCTTAACCGGAGTAATTAATGTACGCGGTGAAATAGAATCTGTTATCAATATTTCAATGTTTTTAAAACTCACGGAGAGTGAGCAAGCTGAGTCACAAAATATTGTTTTGCTGGCTAAAAGCCCAGTCATGTCGAGTGGTGTTTCTGTTGATAAAGTGATTGATGTTGTGGATGTTCCTGAACGCATTATTCAATCCCCTACCAATACATTGCCGGATGATATACGTCCTTATGTGCTGGATGTACTGGAGTTTAGAAGTCAGGCTGTTACTGTGTTAGATGTAAATACAATTTTTAAAGATTATCAGCAAGGGCTAGGATCTTAAAATAGTCATGGAAAAGCAATTATTACCAGCAATGCTAGAATGCATTTCTTTTAAGGTAGCAGATACTGAAGTACTGATAGAAAGACATCATGTTTTGAGTATGATTTCTATGGGAAAAAACAACCGTGTAAATGATGGCTTAAAATTAACAACTATCGAAGAGCTCTTAGGTTTAACGACTATTACTGATCTAGCAGAGCATAAAAAGAGTTTATTAGCACTGAGCATTGGTAATGGTCAACTTAATCTAGAGGTTAGTGATCCTGTTGAACTGGTAACATTAACAGCAGAAAAAATTCATCCCTTACCAATATTACTCGCATCACGAATCAAACTACCCTCTATCTGTGCTTTGGCTGAAATAAATAATGCAATGGGTATTATTGTTGATCCATGCAAATTTTAGAGTTGCGCTTATGACTTCTCTATGAAGACCTAAAACAGTACCTGAATTAATAAAAGTAGCATTAGAGGGGGCTTGGAATTGTTATCTATCCCTTTGAAAATTAAGGGGTGCAGAGTGGTGGCGATAGGTGGATTTGAACCACCGACCGCGGGGTTATGAATCCCTTAAATCCAATAAATCACTTCACCTTACAATACTGGAGTATGGCTCTTAATTATCTCCGTAATCCTGCTTTCACTATAGAGACCACTTCCCTGGTAAAGAATATCCCCCGTTGGTGAATAAAGAACGTGATACGGTAAGGTATCGGTACTAAACTTCGCTACAACTTTCTCAGGGTCTAAATTAAATCGTGTCGCCCAGTTTTTTGCAGACTCAGCTGTTGGTGGTTGCATCACCTCGTGCGTTCCAGTTACTACAGTGATAAATAATATTTTATCTCCAATTTTCCTATCCAGAGACTTTATCGTTTGAGTTTGTGGCGTGCAATAACTACACCATTCAGCGGCGTAATCAGCCCAAACATACCCACCTTTAAACTTGTCCAGAGAAACAACATTTCCATCAACATTTATGTATGAACTATAGGTAATAGCGCGCCCTTCATTCGATGTGGTTACCGTATCACTCATTTTATTCCATACAACGAAAAATATAACTGTACCAACGACAATCTCTAATAGCTTTCTGTTCATGATATTAACGCCTACTTATTATTCTCTTTATTTAGTTGCTTCATCTAAGGCTTGTCTATTTTTATCTGCGTCTAATTGGAGAATTTTCTCAACTCCTTTAGCTTTTTCAAGTGCTTGCACCTGCTCGCTGAAGATAGGTGTTTTACTTGGTTGCTCGGGAACAGTTTTATCTGCCTCATTTGAATCCAACCATCAATATAAATAACACAGATAGTATCAATCTATCTTTCATTATTCAGTACCTTTAATGTAAAAGCTTACTGTTGTTCTTTATTACAAAATTGAGTAGCCCTGAATTATTAACTTCATCAGCATACTTTTTTTCTATTTCTATCATTCGGCTGACCTTTAGCTCAAAATCAACTTTCTCATTACCATACTGCTGAGCATAGTCTCTATCAACAATCCTAGTGACTAATTGTTCCCAAAATGAATCTTCATTATATTCTTCGATAAATTCAGTTTGTTTTGCATTTTCCTCATACTCAAGCGTTTCATAATAGGTATCGCCATCTTTTTCATAACACCCTTTCATTCCCATTTCATCGGCAAAAGAAAGTATTTTATTTCTAAGGGCTTGGTATTCCTTAGTTTCGGCTCTATCATCAGCATGATGCGCAGTCATCACCCAATCTGCAACTTCTATCATCGTGACTAGCCGTTGATATTCTTTTTTTGTAAAATTAATTTTCACGCTATTCCCCTACTCTATTCACTAATAACAATTAAACTTTAGTTTCCACTATACAAATGCGCCTGAAACCCGACAAACGCCTCTTTAATTTCAGCAATACTACCAAGCTCCGTCGGAATGTCTCTGACTGATTGATATTTTGACTTTAACAACTCGGGCAATTTCTCCAATTCCAGCTCACCCACACCTTCATTAATATAATGGTCCAGAACAAAGCTAAGAAACTGTTGCTGCTGGCTGTAGCGTTCAAATATTTTGGATTGATGACTAACGACGCGCTCTTCTCGGCTAATGGGCGCTAAAGCAAAGGCAACATACGCTAACACATCAAATACATCGCTGTTTTCAGCATCAATCAACTCTTTGACGGAATCAAATAACTCAGCTCCATAGCCTTTATCTTCTAAGCCAAGTAATAATGCCTTCCTAGTATCAGGCCCACCCCAGATAGCACGCAATTCATCTTCATTTTTAAATAACTCAGGTAATTCACCAAATAAGTTTTCAATAAACTGTGCCGCAGAAATTTGCTTACC
>ENA-OSET01000934-OSET01000934.1-sediment-metagenome-genome-assembly--contig:-NODE-934-length-31666-cov-17.388996_pt1 | contig 31666 bp, 23 predicted proteins | sample MGYA00237882_ERZ534229 | MGnify/ENA primary metagenome ERZ534229 (study PRJEB26408, sample SAMN06266212) | sediment metagenome | isolation source: Hudson Canyon methane seep mesocosm | place... | reverse complement strand
TAAAATGTCTAAAAAGTCCCACTGAAAGTGAGTGGGACTTGACTTTAAGTTACTTACTTTTGCTCTCTGGCAATTGCACGATAAGCAATATCATTCCGATAGAGCACATCTTTCCATGTGATTTGTTTTAGTAACTCGTAAGCACTTTGCTGTGCTTCGGTGACATTATTGCCTAATGCTGTCGCGCAAAGAACGCGTCCTCCAACTGTTTTAACGTCACCATTATCCAGTTTGGTGCCTGCATGAAAGGTTTTTCTGCTTTCATTTGTGTTGGTAGCCAGGCCTGAAATAATATGACCTTTTTCATAGCTTCCAGGGTAGCCTCCTGAAGCAAGTACTACGCCGACAGCTGCTCGCTCATCCCAGCTTGTTTCTGCTTGATCCAATGTTTTGTCTAGCGCAGCGTCACAAAGTTCCACTAAATCAGATTGTAAGCGCATCATGATAGGTTGGGTTTCCGGGTCACCAAAGCGGCAGTTATATTCAATGACCTTTGGCTCGCCAGATTCCGATATCATTAAACCGGCATATAGAAAGCCTGTGTAATGATTGCCTTCTGCGGCCATACCTTTAACAGTCGGTTCGATCACTTCTTTCATAATTCGTGCATGAATTTCAGCCGTCACAACCGGTGCGGGTGAGTAAGCTCCCATGCCGCCAGTATTCGGGCCTGTATCGCCATCGCCAACTCGTTTATGGTCTTGGCTTGTTGCCATAGGTAGAATATTTTTGCCATCAACGATGACAATAAAACTCGCTTCTTCGCCTGCAAGAAATTCTTCAATCACAACACGGCACCCAGCTTCACCAAAGGCATTGCCAGAAAGCATGTCATGAACGGCTTCTTCAGCCTGTTCGAGTGTTTCAGCAACAATAACGCCTTTGCCTGCTGCTAAGCCATCGGCTTTCACAACGATAGGGGCGCCTTGTTCACGAAGGTAGGCTATTGCTGGCTCTACTTCAGTAAAATTTTGATATGATCCTGTCGGAATGTCATGACGAGCTAAGAAATCTTTCGTGAATGCTTTTGAGCCTTCAAGCTGCGCGGCGCCTTTTGTTGGGCCAAAGCAACGCAAATTCTGTTCATTGAAGTAATCAACAATGCCATCAACAAGTGGTGCTTCAGGGCCAATGATGGTTAATGACACGTTATTGCTCTTGGCAAAGTCAGCGAGTGCTTTGAAATCCATTATATCAAGGTCGATATTTTGCAGCTTTGTTTCTAATGCTGTGCCTGCGTTACCGGGAGCAACAAAAACTTTTTCTACTTGACTGTTCTGAGCAGCTTTCCATGCAAGTGCGTGTTCTCTTCCGCCGCTGCCAATTACTAAAATGTTCATATTGATAAGCCTGTAAATAGTATGTTGAGCTTCAAATGGCAAGAATGCCGTGTTTTGAAGCTTTAAAAAAAGTGTTTTAAAAACTGACCTGTAAACGACTCAGGTACTTTTGAAACTTGCTCAGGCGTTCCTTCTGCAACAATTCTCCCGCCGCGAGATCCCCCTTCAGGACCTAGATCTATCACCCAGTCGGCTGTTTTGATCACATCCAGATTATGTTCAATCACCACGATTGTATTGCCGTGTTCTCGCAATCGGTGCAAAACATTTAATAATTGCTGAATATCGTAAAAGTGCAGACCTGTGGTCGGTTCATCCAGAATGTAGAGTGTTTTTCCTGTATCACGTTTAGATAGTTCTTTTGCTAATTTTACGCGTTGAGCTTCGCCACCAGAAAGTGTGATCGCGCTTTGGCCTAAGCGAATATAAGAGAGGCCGACGTCAATCAGTGTTTGAAGCTTACGTGCGATAAAAGGCACGGCATCAAAAAACTCGCGTGCATCTTCGATCGTGAGATCGAGAACTTCATGAATACTTTTTCCCTTGTATTTAATATCGAGTGTTTCGCGGTTATAACGCTTGCTTTTACACACATCACAAGGAACATAAACGTCTGGAAGGAAGTGCATTTCAACTTTTGTGACGCCATCCCCCTGACAGGCTTCACAACGACCGCCTTTAACGTTAAAGCTAAATCTGCCAGCTTTATAGCCGCGAGACCTTGCTTCTTGTGTGCCTGCGAACAAGTCTCTGATTGATGTAAATAGACCTGTGTAGGTTGCCGGATTTGAACGTGGTGTACGACCAATTGGCCCCTGATTGATATCAATGACTTTATCGAAAAGATCTAAACCTTCTATCTTTTCATGTTCGCTGGCATTTAATGTGGTTGCGTTATTTAGCTCTGTAGCGGCTAAGGGGTAAAGCGTGGCATTAACCAAAGTTGATTTGCCAGAACCGGAAACGCCTGTAATGCAGGTGAACAGGCCAAAAGGAATTGAAAGTGTGACGTCTTGCAGGTTATTGCCTTTAGCGCCAGAGAGTACAAGCTGTTTGTTCAGATTGTTCGGGGTGAGTTTTTCAGGGATTGCTATTTCTTTCTTGCCTGACAAATACTGGCCAGTGAGTGAATTGTCATCATTCATCACATGCTGGGGTGTACCCTGAGAGATGATTTCTCCACCATGAATGCCTGCTCCGGGGCCGATGTCGATGACATGGTCTGCTAAACGAATAGCATCTTCATCATGTTCAACCACAATGACAGTATTACCGATGTCACGTAAGTGAGTCAGGGTTTTTAGCAGTCGCTCATTATCTCGTTGATGAAGGCCGATTGAAGGCTCATCCAGAATATACATCACGCCCACCAAGCCAGCACCAATTTGGCTAGCTAGGCGAATGCGTTGAGCTTCGCCACCTGAAAGTGTATCGGCGCTTCGCTCAAGAGTTAGGTAATCCAGTCCGACATTGACTAAAAACTCTAAACGTAAACGAATTTCTTTTAATATACGGTCAGCAATTTCAGCACGTTTTCCTTTTAGTTGAAGGTCTCCAAAATAACTTAAAGCTTCGCCAATAGGCAGGCAGGTAATTTCAGGTAATGTTTCCTGATCAATAAAGACATGTCGGGATGCTTCTCTGAGTCGAGACCCATGGCAGCTAGGGCAGGGTTGCTTATTCAGGTATTTTGCGAGGTCTTCTCGTACGACATTCGATTCTGTTTCGCGATAGCGTCTTTCAATATTGGGTATCACACCTTCAAATGCGTGATACCTTTCCACCATGTCACCGCGTGTGTTGACATAATTAAAGGAAATGTCTTCATCTTGACTGCCATAGAGTAATACTTGTTTAAATTCTTCTGTAAAATTCTCAAAGGGTGTGTCAATTTCAACGTTGTAGTGTTTTGCGACACTATTAAGTAATTGGAAGTAATAAACCGTGCGTCGATCCCAGCCCTTAATTGCACCTTCTGCAAGGGTGAGGGAGGCGTTTTGAATGATGCGGCCAGGATCAAAAAACTGATTCACCCCCAAGCCGTCACAGCTTGAACAAGCGCCGGCAGGGTTGTTGAAAGAGAACATTCGTGGCTCGAGCTCGCTGATAGAATAACCACATTGAGAGCAGGCAAAACGGGAGGAGAAAATAAGTTCTTCTTGCGTGCTGTCTTCATCCATCGAGGCAATAACCGCGATGCCATCTGTCAGATTTAAGCAGGTCTCGAAAGACTCGGAAATACGCTGTTGAATATCTTCACGTACTTTAAATCGGTCAACGACGACTTCTATCGTATGTTTTTTATTTTTTTCGAGTGATGGCGTGTCGTCTAAATCAGTAATAATGCCGTCAATACGAGCGCGAATAAAGCCTTGGCTAAGTAAGTCTTGAAACACATGTAAATGCTCTCCCTTTCGGTTTTGCACGATCGGAGCGAGCATCATCAATCGACTCCCTTCTTTTAGCCCAACCACCTTATCAACCATCTGGCTCACAATTTGTGCATCTAAAGGTAAATTGTGTTCCGGGCAACGAGGTTCGCCGGCGCGGGCAAATAACAGACGCAAGTAATCATAAATTTCTGTGATGGTTCCGACGGTAGAACGAGGGTTGTGAGACGTAGATTTTTGTTCAATTGAGATAGCTGGTGATAAGCCCTCAATGTGGTCAACATCCGGTTTATCCATCATTGATAGAAACTGACGAGCATAGGTTGAAAGCGATTCTACATAACGCCGCTGTCCCTCTGCATATAGTGTATCAAAAGCAAGTGAAGATTTTCCTGAGCCGGATAAGCCAGTAATAACAATTAATTTATCTCGCGGGATATCGATGTCAATATTTTTAAGGTTGTGCGTGCGCGCACCGCGTACAAGGATGGTATCCATCAAGAAATTGGCTCATGGTTGAAAACCGAGCATTATAGCAATTTAAACGAGTAATTTAATATAAAGTTATCAGGTATTTTGATTGATAAATATCATGCAGCGCTACCGCGTTATAGTGATAGAATGTGCGGGATTTTATTTATGGATAGAGAATAGGTTTTTAATGATGACAAAAAACGAACGTCGTTCCGTTTTTTCTCTTGCGCTGCTTTATGCTACACGTATGCTGGGTTTGTTCATGGTTTTGCCTGTATTTATGCTGTATGGGCAGGATCTTGAGCATGCAAGTGGCTTATTGCTAGGTGTCGCTATTGGTGCATACGGTTTGAGTCAGGCTCTGTTTCAAATACCGTTTGGTGCGCTGTCAGACAAATATGGCCGTAAACGTCTTATATTCTTTGGTTTGGTTTTGTTTTTTCTGGGAAGCGTATTAGCAGCCGTTTCTACTGATATTTATGGTGTGATTCTGGGGCGTTTCCTGCAAGGTGCTGGTGCAATAGCCAGTGTTTTGATGGCATTGCTTAGTGATTTAACCAGTGAAGAAAGTCGAACAAAAGGCATGGCAATAATCGGTATGTCGATAGGTGTGTCATTTTCGGTTGCGTTGGTTGTTGGTCCTCTTCTTGGTGGTGTGTTCGGTTTACAAGGTATTTTCTGGCTAACGGCATTTTTAGCATTATTTGGTATGTTTTGGTTGGTGTTCTTTGTCCCTTCGCCAGTACAGAGTCAGTCCAATCGAAATGTGCGTCTGTTTAAAGATCAAATTGGGGAAGTTTTAAGGAATAAAGAGCTGGTTCGTTTAGATGGGGGGATTTTTGCGCTTCACCTTTGCTTGGTTGCTGTATTTATTGCGGTACCGATGTCTTTGCAGAATCACTTACAACTTCCGGGAAGTGAGCATTGGCTGGTTTATTTGACTGTAATCGTCACCTCCTTTTTTGCCATGGTGCCCTTTATTATCATTGGCGAGAAAAAGAATAAAATGAAAGGTGTTTTTTTATTCGCTATTCTATTGTTGTGCGCCGCATCGCTTAGTTTCAGGTGGTCTCAATACTCTTTTATACATTTTTGGCTTAGCCTGTTTCTATTCTTTATGGCTTTCAACTTATTGGAAGCCAGTTTGCCGTCTTTGGTAAGTAAACTATCTCCTGCGGGTAATAAAGGTACCGCGATGGGAATTTACTCAACCAGTCAGTTCTTTGGTGCTTTTGTGGGAGGCGTGGTTGGTGGTTTTGTCTTGAGTAACTTTCAAGAATCTGGCGTGTACTACCTTGTTTCCGGAGTCTGTTTTGTTTGGTTTTTAGGGGCCAGAAATATGGAAAAGCCCAATCCTGAAACAGGTATCTCGTTGGCTCTCTCGGGAATGGATCATCAGAAGGCGCAACAAATAAGTGATGAGCTTAGTCTTGTGGATGGCGTCGAAGAGGTAGTGCTCATTGCTGATGATGAAATTGCCTACTTAAAGGTGGTGACTAAGTTGCTAAATCGTTCAGAGTTAGAGCAGATTCAGCAGCAATATAGTCATGTAAATCTGGCTATTTAATCGTGAGCTAATATTTCATTTTTTTTGATTGGTTTGAAAATCCATACATGAGACAATCTTTTTCGTCGAAAAAAACGACACGATAATATTTTATTCAGAACATGCACTTGGCCCAATTTGGGCGAAGCATTTAAAGGTGATTGATATGGCTAGAGGCGTTAACAAAGTAATTTTAATTGGTAATTTGGGCAATGATCCTGATGTTAAAGTGACCCCAAATACTACCTTTGCAAACTTGAGTATTGCAACGGATGAGAGCTACAAAGATAAAACAACAGGCCAAATGGTTCCAAGAACTGAATGGCACCGGGTTGTTTTTAGTGGAAAAGTGGCTGAAATATGTCAGCTTTACCTAAAAAAAGGCTCGAAGGTTTTCATTGAAGGTCGTCTTCAAACCCGTAAGTGGCAAGACCAAAGCGGTGCAGATCGATACACGACTGAAATCCGCGGCTTTGAAATGCAAATGCTAGATGCAAAAGGCGGTAGCTTTGATCAGGCGCCACAGCAGGGTGGTTATCAGCAGCAGGCACCTCAACAACAAGCACCACAGCAAAATTTCCAACAGCAAGCGCCACAACAGCAGGCGCCACAGCAACAAGTACAGCAGCAAGGTGGTTATCAGCAGCAAGCGCCACAGCAAGGTGGTTATCAGCAGCAAGCTCCAGTGCAGCAGCCAGCACCAAGCATGGCTCCAGCAGATGATTTTGATGATGATATTCCGTTTTAGGCTTAGGGTTGGTAAAAGAGTAAAGTCAACTTTGGCAAATTAACCTAAAAGCTATACCAGTAGTGGCTTTACAGATAAAAAGTTAAAAGTTCAGGTTGTCTAAGTGAAATGAGCGATATTGCTAGGCTCAAATGGTTCGAAGTGTAAAGCTAGTCTCTCATAGAGGTCTTGTTTTTCTCCCTCACGATGACTTAGAAAGCTCAGCTAAATTGCTGGGCTTTCTTCGTTTTGGTTCCTTATTGTGGGCGCTGGGATAAAATGCACACCATTCTGAAAAACCATGCACTGTCTACTGATTTTCTATGCAGACTGAAAAGGTAAAGCGACACATAGCTAGTCTGCTGGAGACGATTAATACGGACTTAAAATAGGGTGATGGAGGCTAACGAAAAATTCGAAGAAGGGGGTTTTCGATTTAATCAATGAACTTAAATACAGAGAACTCAACACTCAAGTTGGGTTGGGAAAAAGCGATAAGGCATCATGAACTGAAGGGCGAAAGTCCGATCATTTGCATGCTTGAAAATTAATCAGAAGTAGATAAAGAGTGGCTATTTAGAAATGGTAACCCTATTACCGGATAGCGTATCTATACGTACCAAATTTTCGTTCTCCAGCGAATAGAGAAACGCATTTTCTTGGAATAGCTCTGTTGTCATTTGTCCTGATTGTGTGTACTCGGACAGTCTATCAAACACTTCGCTGGGCTTAGCGTGTTCAAACCGTCTAGATACATCTCCGTTTTTTGAGTTCATATGCGATCCCCTTAGGTAAGCGGCCGTCTAAAACTGATAAGCGTTAATCGAATATACTTAAGTAGCATATTAAACTTATATGAAGAAGGCAAACTGAACTGCAGTATAACTATTTGATACAATTGGTGTTTTATACGAATCTCGTATGATTTTGATTCCAAATTATCAGTTATTCTCAATATCGACCAACTGATAATTAAACTGATAAGAAAAGTCGGGTATTTTTATATAACAACCAATATTTCAATAACTTAGAAGCAACTTAAACTGATAATTTTTATTAAGCTTTTTACGACAGATTAAAATCTAGTATTGGTATGAAACCATTCAACATACTGGTGGTGAAAAGTACATTTTGGTGAAAGCTAAACAACTGTCGTTTTACTGAAAAAATCCATAGCATACTTTTATACATTATAAAGTTATGCAATGACGGAAATGCTGGCTACGCTCGAAGCTTCGTACCTTGCTGGCTAAGCTACTCCAGCGGTAATCCGTAAATGATTCATGACGGTTTTATCCCCCTTTATCTCGCTTTTTTAAAATCTGTTTGACGATTTTTTTTCATAGTGTTAGCTTAATGCCCACTGGTCGACGAGTCTGCCAGTAGGTTTTGCGGACCTGCTCTCCCCATTTCGTAAGTCGCTACACTTCAAAGAAAATTGATTAATTTATTTCTAAATTTCTCTTTTTTGAGGTAAGGGGGAGGCCTTGAGAACAAAGAGAATTAACGGAGATAAACATGATCAATATTGAACTAAAATCAAAAGAAGACCTTAAGCGATTCAAAAATCGTTTACGTACAGTTTGCGAAAAAAGAGGTGTACGGCTCGGAAAAGCTGAACATAAACTGAATGACATCGTGACTGAGTTTCTTGAATATACCGACTACAACGCATTAGTTTCACAGGTTCAAAAACAAAAAAACAAGTTGTCGGACACTACCCTAGAAATAAGCTCACTTTCTTTATTCCCCGAAAGGGTATCGGTTCCATCGACCACGTATGGGGCACAAGAACGGATTTTAAATTCGCTTAGAAGTGCTAGAAATATCCAAAGCGTTATTTTTGCAGTTCGTGACGGAAATCCGAACGATCATGCCTTGACTCTAATAGTTATCGCTGAATCAGGGATTAAGGTTTTTGATACGACCAACATCACTGCTGAAAGAACACCTCGCGAACTTGAGTTATTAGATATCTTTAGGGCGCTAAAAGATCTTGGGTGTTTGAAAAAAACTAGATTTATTAAGCAAAGAATAAAAGCGACTTACGAATTACCAATCCTGAAAGCATTCGATGAGCTAACCACATATCCTTTGGAAGAAATTTTCCACGAGTGGAGGCGTTTTATATCCTGTTTCACTAGTTCTCCAGCAATTCCTAGCCCAGGAGTTTTTCTAGATGAGGATTGGAACGAGCTAGCCAACAGCTATACCGAAGAAAAATAGCCTGTAGAAAAATGCCCGGTGAATGCTGGGCATTCATTTTTGCTAACGTCTCATCATTGTAAAAGTATTCAATTGAATACTTTTACCTAAAAAGGTCTCAGCCCCTCTAACGCCAAATTGAATTTAGCGCGAAAAGAATAGAGTAGGAAGAAAAATCATGGAAAACTACACATTATTGATACTTGTTATAGCAAGTATTCTTGTAGCAATAGTACTTGGTAAATATTTAGAAAAATTAAGATCCGTCAACTATGGAATGAGCAGGAAAGATTTCGAGAAAGAGTACAGGACGCCATATTTTGAAAATGACAAGTTCAGCGACGATGTTGTTGAGGTGCCTCAAGGCACTTTCGACTGGGTAAAAAGTGGAATCATTGGCACTGGCCATGTCCATCGAGGCTGTAAATTTAATTGTGTAACTGCTCATTATTGTTAACCTATATAAAAGGGAAAAATAATGAGCAACACAATGGATATAGATAAACTTCAAGCATTGGCTAATGAGTTAGCTAAAGACGTTAAATCACCTGAAGACCTAAGCACACTTAGCTCTCTCCTCACAAAATTAACTGTTGAAGCCGCTCTTAAGGCTGAAATGGGTCATCACTTAGGCTACGACAAAAATGACCCTACAGGCCACAACAGTGGCAATGCACGCAACGGATACTCTTCCAAGAAACTAAAGGGTTCTCATGGTGAAATAGAAATACAAACACCGCGAGATCGTAATGCTAGCTTTGAACCTGCCTTGGTTAAAAAAGGTCAAACGCGTATAACTGGTATGGATGAGCAAATTCTGAGTTTGTATGCAAAAGGGATGAGCACGCGCGATATTGTTGCCGCCTTTCAAGAAATGTATGGTGCTGAAATTTCAGCTGGGCTCGTGTCTCAGGTTACTAATGCTGTTTTGGAAGAAGTGGTTGAGTGGCAAAATAGACCGCTAGATCCCGTTTACCCCATCGTTTACTTGGACTGTATCGTACTGAAAATCCGTCAGGATAAACGCGTTATTAATAAAGCGATTTACCTTGTTCTAGGTATTAATGTGGAAGGTCACAAAGAATTACTCGGCATGTGGGTATCACAAAATGAAGGTGCAAAATTCTGGTTATCTGTTTTGACTGACCTGCAAAATCGTGGCGTGCAGCATATGTTAATTGCCTGTGTCGATGGTCTGAAGGGTTTTCCTGAAGCCATTAACTCAACCTTTCCTGAGACTAAAATTCAGCTGTGTATCGTCCATATGGTACGTAATTCGGTGAAGTTTGTGCCCTGGAAAGATTACAAAGAACTGACAGCTGATCTAAAGCGAATTTATCAATCAGTCACAGAGCAAGAGGCACATCTGGAGCTAGATGCCTTTGCAGAAAAGTGGGATGAGAAATACCCTCAGATCAGCAAGTCTTGGCGTGCTAACTGGGTGAATTTAGTTACCTTATTTGACTACCCATCAGATATACGAAAAGTAATTTATACGACCAATGCTATTGAGTCACTAAATAGCGTCATTCGGAAATCAGTCAAAACCCGCAAAGTATTCCCAAGTGATGATGCAGCGCTAAAGGTTATTTATTTAGCAATTGAATCTGCCTCCAAGAAATGGACTATGCCAATAAGAGATTGGAAAGCAGCGTTGAATAGATTTATGATTGAGTTTGAGGAGCAGTTAGCTCCTCATATTTAAAGCGGGCAGTTACACAGTTTGTTTTACACCCTCTGTCCATCAGTGCACTCTATTTTCAGGTTTTAACAAATCAATTGAAACTGCTTTCATATGTCATGCCGATACACCGCAGTCCGCAGGAGGTGTTGAAAATTTCGTTAGAGAAATCACGAGTAAAGTGAAAAATACTGAGGAAGGTAATTTACCTATTGTCTTTGATTGCAGAATTATGGTAGCCGGCCTTTCTGGATTTTCCCCTATTTCACGCGAAAACGAATACTTAAACTACTTACAAAACATGAACAACCTGATGTTGTAAAATTCAACGTGGTTGAATGTCCAATGTCACACTTCAACTTTGCAGTCTCAATAAATGCAATATCAGGCAATTATGATTCTTATTTGGAAGATACAAAAAGAGCACGTATACCCTGTGAATTGCTCAAAAATATCTACAGAAGCTCGTCACTTAGTGAGGAGAATTATGAGAAGAGAATAAAAACCTGTAAAACCAAAATTATTGTCGTGTTTATTTTGTTATTTACTATTGGATATTTCATTATTTGACTCCCATGAGCGCCACCAAGTTTGCTTTCTAAATGCATTAATAAGCGACTTGGAAGAGCTTTGTCGAGAGGACCATACTGGACTTCCCATAGTTTGCTAGACACCTGATTATGTTTGGAAGTGTGTATAATATTCCATATAGAATAATTACAAATGGAATATTTTAAAACGGTGGTCAAATTAAAACTGCTATGGTGAATTAACATACCCTGTATCCCATAGAACTGCACCAGACAATTTTGATTAGATTAGAGCTCAACCAAACACCTAAGGTTATTTTGTATCGTATTCAAATGGAGAGGCTCCTGTTCCACAATAAGTTATATCTAGATAATTTCTATTTCCAGAAACAATTGAAGAATACACACCGTTTTTGAGTAAATTATAACGATTGGTAAGCACTCCTATTCGTTCACCATCAGGAGCGATTACTCCAGTGTTCCCTTCTTCCTCATTCCAAATTTTAACTGCATCGCCTGCTTGCGGGCAATAATTCGAATTCCAAATTACATTGGATTGATTAGTGATTGTTTTCCAAGTGGTGCCTGATGACGGTTTATATTCTTCTAAAAACGTCCACCAAAGTGAAGAGGTTTCAGGCGTTGGCCAAATCAATGAAAGCGTATGTTGATGAACTAACTCAGAGCTTAACCACGATTTGAAATCTCGACCCGTTGTAAAGGATGCTGAGGTAGAATCAACAGCATATATAGCAGCTTGCCGTGAATTAAAACCGGCCTGCATCAGAAGCGCAGCACTTCTATTTAAAGTTCCATTTTCTACTGCAGGAACTACTAGATCGAGTTCATAATCATCTATATATGCTTGGTCTGCAATTACGTCTTCATTAGCTTGCGCACGTACTCTTACCGCTTCCATTCCCCATGGAAGCCTGTAAATCATTCCGTCTTCAATGAATTTATGGGCATCATCAATATCAATAAATTCATTTTGAGTAAGTGTTTCTCCTTTTAACCACGCTTCTAATATACGTTTCCAGTCATCTGGTAAAACTCGTGGTGAAAATGGCGGAATATTAAAAATTAATTCAGCTAAATCAGTAATCGTAGTTATTGCTAGTTGCTGATTATTATCAGATATGTAGAAGTTTGCATTTACGAGCAATGCATTAGCCTGTTGAGAGACTGCGTCCAAACGCTGGCCAGTCTCTAACCCAACACCCGCAAGAAAATACCCTTTTCGTTGCAGCGTCGTTGTCGCACTCCATATGTATTTTGCACGCTGAGCCAATACAGAATTAAATATCGATTTCATATCATCAGATTTACGGTTCAGCCTTCGATGCCATAAAGATGATTGCAGTATAGAGTCCAACACTTCAGGAATTTCAATTAACGAAACCTGCTCGTCACCCAATAGACTTAATATTGCCGTATCCATACTTACTAGGTACTTACTCCAAGCACTTCTTTGCTCATCTGACTGGCGCTCTGTTTCAGTTCCAGCACCTGGAAAATCCCAGACTGAAGTGTTATTCATCACATATTCGAGTACTTCTGATATTGATGTAGTCTGTAAGCTATTTGCCATCCTTTGCAAAAGTGATGCAACCAATCTTAATAGGCCGCTTTCCATATTTCGCGCGTTTGCATTACTTACCATTGAACGCCATTGCCATTTTCTCCAATCGTGCCTATCAAAGATTGGATGAAGAACCAAGCCATGTGTATCTACAAAAGCCCTACCAGCTCTACCCACAACATTTTTGAATTCAGAGACATCAATAAGCTCTCCACTTCTGTAAAGAGAATGCACAACAACAGCTGTTGCTGCTAAATTAAGCCCTTGAGCTAACGTTGGCGACGAAACTGTAACTTTTAATACGCCTTCACGAAGGAGCTTCTCCATTTCTTTTCTAAATGGTGTAGGCAGCGCACCGTGGTGAACTGCCACCCCAATATTTAGACATGCTACAATAGGGTGGTCGCAACCTAACCATTCCACCCCCAGAACTCTTGCTAGTTCTAGCTTTTCTTCAGGCACTGAAAGTATTGACCTCAAAGCACCTCGTTTGTGTAAATTTATGATAGATTTAGAAAACGCATCTACAGAACTTCTTTGAGGGCAATATATCAATACAGTGTGATTATCTTCGGTTAACTTCCACGCGGCAGCCAAAGTCAACTCTTGTGCGTCTTTAGGGAACGGGGTTGTTCGTAGTCCAGGGTTTGGTAGTGGTGGTATTGACGATGAAATGAATCTAGGTATAAAAGGTTGCTCCTCTCCTATCGTAAAGTTAACCCGCCCAGAAATACCTTGCCAAACTATCTCACCAAACCTTAGATCAGTCGGACGCCAATCTGACTGTATAGCGCCTCCTTCTTTATCCTGTCTAATCCAATCAACAAAATCTTCAAATTGATCTCCGTCAGGCAAGATAGCTGACAGGCAAACAATCCTTCTTTGATTAGCATCAACTCTTTTCAACAGCCGTTGGATCTGTACTTCATAGTTAATTTCACGTTCATTCAGGCCAATCATATGACCCTCATCTAAAACAATAAGACCTACATCATCAATTAATGTTGGATCGTTACGTAAAGCAAAATCTAACTTCTCTGGCGTACCCACCACTATATCTTTCGTTTTTAATACATCTTGCTCAAAATCACTTGTCCCAATGCTCCCATAGAGAGATGAAACTGACTTACCTAAAGGTAGAAAAGTTTTGCGTAGTGAGGATTCTGTTTGCGCTGACAAGGCTCTCAAAGGAGTAATAAAAAGAACTCGCTTCCCGATCGCCAAGCACCTAAGAATGCATAATTCAGCAATACGTGTTTTACCTGCGCTAGTTGGAAGTGATACTACTAAGTCATCAGTATCATTTACTGCACGCCTTGCCCCTTCAAGTTGCGATGGCCAAAGATCTATTTCAGACTTACTGCGTTTGAATAGCGATGCAATAAATAACCAACGGAGAGATGACCAATCAGCTCCGTGAATTTGATCCGGGGTAAGCGGTATTACTTTGTGAAAACTTGAATCCCACAAGTCTTGCAATAAGTGCTTGGTGATTCGTAGAACCCACCACTGGGGCAATAAATTGAGCTCTCCACAAATAGTTAAGCTATTCTGAATTCGGTCAATAGCCCCGTATAGATACTTTTCATTACCGGTTTCAAGTGCAAACAAGAACTCAAATATTGCAGATAGATAATTATCTGTAATAGCGAGGTCAATAGCAGGAATTTCAACAGATTCTATACCAAACTCTTCAGGTCCATTCTGAGTATTTGTTACTTCATTAAGATGGTCTATTTCTGACTCCAGGTTAGCCGAAATAGTAGTATCAGAGCCAATACCTGACGCCTTCCATTCCATAATCGAGATCTCAAGCCGATCAAACTGCCTTAACATCAGTAATGACAGTATTTTCTCGATCTGGCTTAAATTCTCCTCCTCCTCCTCCACATCATCATGAAGTAAGGAAAATGCCTTAGCAGAAAACCGCCCTAAATGATAAGCGGACGCAGATAAAACTCGATGGAAACTCTTTCTGGGTCTTCGGGGTTACCATTTTGGATCACATCCATTATAGCTGTAGCAGACTTCTCAAAAGCTGCACGACACAAAAGGTCGTCGCCATCTAGCTCTCTTAGACGTATAGCTAGAGAAAGAAGTGAATACCCGTAGGATAAAAGATCATAGCTTAGCTTATTTGCAAAACCTGGCGCTCCTTCTGGTAATACTCCGTCAACCCAAATCATAGATCTTGCTATACCACGTTCAAGCAACCTACCTCTGTACCCTGTAGATACAGCTTGCCTAATTAGGTCTTCAATCTCCTCAATTGTCGAGGCCATTGATCACTCCTTGGAAAACATTTGTTATGAGTTCCTGATGCCCACTTACCCGAAACCCAACTGATCCTTGTTTAATATTGCCGCTGTACGCATCGAACGCTTCTTTTTGAAGAGTCGCTGGATTTGATGCTGTAAAAGTGAAAAGTAGGTGTTCTACCTGGTTAGTATTAATTCCATCAACTAACTGAACTTCTTCAATTAGGTCTGATAACTCATGATCACCAGTTTCTCTAAGTCTTTCAGCTACAAATTCAAGAGCATGAGGCGCAGGTAGGCCATGGTCTAGATCTAGTTCACTTCTGGCATCTTCAAGCACCTTACGACTTAACGCTTTGTTAGCTTTGGCTTCTGCTTTAAGAAACCGTATAGTCTGCTCTTCGTGGTCTACAAAAATGCCAATAACATCGTCACCTCGCATTGCCATATTACGGTGGTCACGCCAACGGAGCTTTCGAATGGGAACCGTATATTCCGTTGACTCCTCAATATAATCTGTTGTAATTACTTCACCGATATCCCCCGACCTAATATTCTTCACTTCAGGTAACTTAACTCTTAGTTTCTGAGCCGCAGCATGCTTACCAAGACGCTCTAACGTTCCAGCTATTGACTCTGGGTCAATATAAAATTCAGGAAGAGTCTCTACTAGTGCGTTAACCAAGTTATCAAACTCTTCTGGTTTCAATTCAAGTATTTTCATTGAATTGCCATTTGCAGAATGCTGACAGGTTACTGATTTATCCTCAATTTCAAGCATGAGCCTCACCTCCTAGTTCCTGAAGTAGCCAGCTTAGCTGACTTCTGGAGTTTGAAATCATTTCATCAAATACCATAAATCCAGTATTTGGTTCCTGATTGTGAGCTGGAGGTAAGTCATTACCTCTTTTACCACCTATTAGTAAGATTTTAATTGCTGAATCTGTAAATGGGACGATATCATTTCTATACGTCATGACCTGTAGATAGTCTTTATGCTTTAATGAATGGCTTGGCCGTTTAAATTCAATTAATAAATACTGGTTTGCATAATTTGTACTTAACATTAAATCAGGTCGCCTACTTGCCCTAGTTCCCACATACTCTTTACCTAAATACTCTTCTACTTGCCGTTTTAAAGTTTTGTTACTACTAAACACTGAATACTCAACGCCGAAGACCCACAAATTCTTTTCTAACGAAGAATGTATAACGTCTTCTGTTGTTTCGCTTAATCCACAAAGCTCTTCAAACCTATCTAAGAATTCAAGCCTACAACGAGCTTGCTCCCCAACAATCGCTATTTCCGCAAGACCAAATTCAGTTAGTACTTCAGCCAGCTTCGAGATATCAGAATGGTCTGCCTCGTGTATATAATCTAGAACAGCCCTATAATCTGTTCTTTCCAGCGCATCTAATATGACACTTACAATTGGTTCAATTTTAGATTCTGGCTCACCATAGTACTTACCTAAAACAGACCTGATTGCTTTATCAGCGTAAAGCCGCTTGTATTCCGGTAAAGATGAAAGCCTTTCATTAACTTTTTTCTGCAATCTAGCTTGCGCTAAATTAATCTCTCTGCCGTATTCTTCTTTTACTTTTTCTCTAACAATTCCTTGGACATGCTCTTCAACTTCAGCATATAGCTCACTATTCTCAATCAATGCTCCCCAGTCAGCAGTTACATGGTCGTAAAGGCCATCTACTTCCACTTCACCATAAATTTTGTCCAGTAATTTCTGTGGAAAGTCCTCTGCTTCATCCAAACCAAAAAAGCTTGGTTTACCCACAACTTTACCGCCAACTCTAATTGATATACCAGGTTGTTTTAGCTTACCTTTTTGATTAGAAACAGTTAGTTCCAATTTAACTTCACCAGATGATGGCAAGCTCGAAACATGATTTGAATAATTCCCTTGAATATCATCAACACCAAGGGCTTTATCATTGACCGTGACGGCAAATCCCTCTTCACGACCATAGTCTTGCAATAAGATTTGCTTAAATTTATCTGGGTTAGGAAATGCAAAAGATTGATGTAAATCAGAAAGGGTAATACGTGTGCCATGTAGTTCCTGGTCACAGTTTTCAACTATCAGATTTATCGGAAGTTCTTCTATATCTTCAACTGATTCAAAGCTGCTGCTTGTTAATTCAAATTTACATTTTTTTCCACGAACCCAGGTTTCTAAAGTCATTGAGCTTGCAGCCATTAACCCAGCAAATTTACCAATTCCTTTTTTACCTTTTACCTTCCTCTTTTTCAGCGCAGTGAGGTCACCACGCCTTTTTCTTCTATCACTTGCTATGAATAGGTATTCTCGAAGTAATTCTTCTTTAGTCATCCCTGTCCCATCATCATGGATAATAATAGGGTCATCAGTCATTGGGTTCGGAAGACTGACTAGTACTGTATCTGAATCCGCGTCCCAAGCATTATCGATGAGTTCCTTTAACGCTTTTTCGGTAGACCTATAGTTTTCTGAGAGCAATTTTGCTAATCGTGTATCCACCTGGAATTTTACTTTTATCATCGATATCTACTTTCCTGTAGGTCAGATTGTCCCTGAACTAATTGAATTTATGGTTATTTTTACACCCATTATTAGACAAAGCGTCAGCTTATTCCACAGTTATTAGGACTGCTTTTTGAACTACTTTTTGCGAATCATGGCCTTTCAGCATTTCCAATCAAGTGCTGTTGGGTGAGTTTGATAGTAAATTTATTGAGATACTTAACCTTTACCCTTGCATATATTTGTGTAATTTAAACGTCAAGGTGGCCAGCATCTATTGCGCGTAACCAATATCAGCCAGATACCCCAATCTCATCGTTACTGACGTATGACGAAACAAGTGACAGGCTCCTGTCTTACCAATAGCTGATTTGAAATAAATATATATTTTTGCAAATAAAATGATTTTTATAGGCTGTCTAAGCTCTTGAACCCACTGTTTTTAATACAAAACACCTTGTTTTATCGGTACTTGTATGTACGATTATCGTATGAAAACATCAATTAAAACAATGGGTTAGATAAAATAGTTCTTGTATTGAACTTCTTGTTGAGTTTACACTCTGGGAAAATTGTCAAGCGGAGGGTCCTATTCTGTTTGCTGAAATTCAACAGGGATATTAAGGGATATTAAGGGATATTAAGGGATATTAAGGGATATTAACTGTGTCAGTGGAAAAACATCAGGGGTATACAGAAGAAATCCCCAGCAAAGAATTCACGGCTAAAGTCATCAGAATGGACGATACGGGTGAACGGGCTGTGCTTATTGTTGACCACACAGGTTTACCCTGTGATCTACCTAGCCGATATTTGTTGGGTAAGCGTGATGTTCGTGCAACAAGGACAGTACTTAATCTAGGTAAGAATATCTGTCAGCTCCATCGTTGGGCGGATGAGAGTGGTTTTGACCTGAATGAACGCATTCGAACAGGGCATATTCTTGGCATAACAGATATAGACTCTCTTGTTAAATATCTGGCTTTGAACAGGCGCCAAGTTGCGAAGCAGAAAAATAGCTTGGGTAATATCTCAGTGTTCGCGGGCTACGTTTCTGGTGCAATGTTGTCTCAGAAAATTGATGCGGTGACAGACTACTTCAATTGGCTGGGAAAATTGGCGATTGAAGGACGCTTGATCACGGATCCCTACTATTCAGCAATTGGGCCAGCGATTGATGACTTAAACGACCAGCTGGATGCAAGGAAGGTCAAATCCAACAGTAAGCCTCGCATAGGTTTAACTGAGAGTGAGCAGCAATATCTGCTGGAAGTGTCCCACCCTGCCTACCCAGAAACCCCCTTTGCTCTCAGGACTCGCGTACGTAACCATTTGCTGATTAAACTCCTGTTGTTATGCGGGATTCGTCTGGGAGAATTGTTGGCGCTGAAAGTTGAAAGCTGCAAATTGGCTGGTGATGAGCCTTATCTGTATTTCGGTCACAACATAACGAAAGAAAAAGATCCGCGCTCACTCCCGCCTGATGCTAAAACTCTAGGGCGAAAGATCTACATTACACGGGAGTTATCGAAGGAAATCGATAGTTACATTATGAACGAGCGTAAAGCACGTGGACGTGAAGCCCGAAAGGTCGCGTCGTATGTATTCCTTAATACTAATGTAAGGCCTGCCCCGATGACCGAAGGTGCCATTTATCATTTGATCTCGCAGTTGCGGGAAAAGTTTCCCGATAAGCTAAGTGACCTGCACCCTCATCGGCTGCGACATACTTTTAACGACAATTTGGTACTCACTTTTGCCGACAGTATGCCAGAGGAGGAGTTCTTAAAATTACAGCGGTGGTTAAATGGTTGGAGTGATGACAGTGTGGAGGGTCGAACTTATACCTATCGCTCGCAGGAAATTCGTGTCCAGCAGTGCTTGAAGGTCGTTCAGGATAACATTACTAACGGGGTCTACCGCCAGGTGGATGCAACGAACCTCGATGATCAATATGAGGAAGATATCGATTGGTAAAAGACACAAGGGTTAAGTAAATGGAAAAAGTATTGACCAATAAATCGGTGCTTGCTGCTAATGAATCGCTAAATCGCTCAGTGTATCAACGACTGTTTACTGATATGCAGATTAAAGCCCCTAATCGCTTGGTGGACACATCCCAGAGTAAATGGCATATCGGTATAGCTGGTTCGGTATTGCTCAATTTTGACTTGATCGAAGTGAATAATCCAGAATTGCTGGACCAGGTTAAATATCTATGTGCACATTTTGTCAAAGCCCACAATCCTGATAATGTCTTTGGAATATTCTTTATTGTAAAAGAATTCTTAAACAGCTGTGAAAGCTTTGATGAAGAAACGGGTGGAGAATTGGCTGATGCCTTGGCCGATGAAATCCTGTATTACTTTGCCAGTAACCGTAGAGTGCATGGTGAAGGACAACTAAGTCGGTTGCGGCAATGGTATCTTGAGGGTGTGAAGCTGAAGCTGCCAATGTTTCAACGCACAGTGGGTGATGCGCTAAGAAAATTGAAACTTGCGGGCACCATAAAGGGGCTGGATGTTTTAATCCAAATAAAGGATAAAAGCCCTCTGCACTCGAACGAACTAGATGAACTACGTCTGCTGTTGCAGCGCTATGTTGATTCTTTTGCGGTTGGGCAAACTAATTATTTTCGTCTTGTTGCGACTTGGGTCTTTATCACCTTGGGAATTCGTCCTATCCAGTTACGCTTGCTGATGGTTGGCGATTTAGCTGTTAATGTGGATAAAGACACCTCCCGTAAAACCTACCTTCTTAATGTCCCTTCGGCTAAGAAGCGTATGACTGCACCTCGAACACACTTTCGATTGCGACCTATTCCTGTATTCTTGGGGGAAATGTTGGAAGCCTTGAAAAACTTCAACCTTAAGTGGTTGACTGTTAATCAGATTGATATCGACATGCAAGTAACCCCATTGTTTATGCCTACGAAAGGGCATCATAATCGCAAGCAGGGCTCACGTATTTCTCTATACGAACACTGTTTCAGTTGCGGTGTTATTAATAGAGCGCCAGATAAATTGCTTGAAAGCCTTAATCAATTTCAAAAGGACGCAGGCGAAAGCCCGCTGGAATTAAAAATCAACCCCCGTCGCTTGCGCAAAACCTTTGCTACCCATGCAGCCGCTGTTGGTACACCAGCCATGCTATTGATGGAATTGCTTGACCATGAAGACATGCAGCATGTGATGATTTACTACAAGTTGGGGGCTAACTTCTCAAACAAGATTGATCAGGTATATAGAAAGGAATTTGGCACAGTAATGGAGTACTTTAAAGGGGAAATATCCTTAAAGGAATTGTCAGATACCAACAAGAATGAACAGGTGTTTGGACCAGAGGGATTGCGGCGGTTGGTGGGGATTGGCCTTTGTGGCAAATATGGGCGTTGCAGTTTAGCTCCCCCTTACTCGTGTTATACCTGTCAGAAATTTGAAGCCTGTAACGATATCAATATACATCAGGAAGTGCTTGAGGTGATGGTTGATGATGTTGATCAGCTTTTCGAAAACAATGTCGCACCGGGTAAATATGATATGGACCATATCAACGCCTGTAAGTCACTTATTGCTCAACTGGAAAACAACTAATGAATCAAGAAGAGTTAGACGAGTTGGTGGTAGAGCAAAAAGGAAAGTTCAGAAAAAAACGAAGGCAGCAGAATGTCATTGCACTTTTTACTCCAGCGGATAATTGTCAAGCAAACCTATCTGAGTATATTGAAACGGCTAAAAAACTCCATGGGCCGATGTTTGAGTATGGTGTCGAGTGGGAGTTGCACACTTGGGATATTCGTGGGTTTCAATCTACAACTTCTTTGAAGAATGTGGCTCATGCCGCCAACGTACTGTTCACTCGTGACAATGGGTTAAGGGCTAAACAAAAAGCGGCCAAGAGCGCTGAAAAAGCTTTTGCTAAGCCGTTCGCTGCGTTCGCCAAAGCGTTTATTACACATCGTCATAACGCAAAACCGAAATCACATGAAAACCACATGGTGGCAATATCAGCACTTCGATTTCTTTATGAGGCTTTACCTGATAGTAATGCCCCCTGCATTAGTCAGATAGTACCGGAACACTTTGACATGGCAATAAGGTCTGGAATGAAAAAGCTGGCTTCTTCGACTCTTTATCGATGTGGTGTGCATTTGGCTGAGATTAGTGCAGCGCTGGACGCACACCGTTTAACACCAACGCTTGTGGAGTGGGAAAACCCCATACCGCGGGATGATAAGGCGGGGGGGAGTAGTCACAATAGAGGGGGGAAGGAGGCCAAGTTGGAGCGGGCCAAAAAACTCCCCAAAACTGATGTGCTTATTTTTCTTGCTGCACTTTGGAATCACTACGACGATATAGACGAAGGTGACAAAGTGTTGGTTTGTATGTCAGTTATTTTAATGTTGTGCGGCTTCAGGATGGATGAGTTTATAGGCTTAGACATTAATTGTATTCCAGATCGTAAGGAATATGAGGCTCAAAGTTTAGAGCTTGATCCCGAAACTGGAGCTTATATGAGAGTGTTAAGGATTCGGGCATTGGCGAAGAAGAAAGCCCACTGGGACGAAAAAATTGTACCGCATTGTGCCGTGGATATTATCTACGAGGCGGTAGTTCGCCTTAAGAGGCTGAGCGCACCCCATCGAAAAACCGCACAGATGATGCTAGAAGAACATAAGTGGGATCGCTTTTCTGGTTTTGATGATGATGAGTATTTGTCCGCCAGAGATGTTCAAGGAGTGCTGGGAATGCCCGGCAGAACAGCTTCAAATGCAATTTCCACGATGGAACGTTATGGTGTTGAGCGTGACCCAGATGCTTCTACACGTAAAGCCCTATTCCGTGTTGGGATGATACATGAGGGCTTTTGTGATGCTTATTTTGAGCTGATTTCACCAATCAAAGAGGGTTTTGGCCATGAAGGAATGATCATCTCTGTGTGGGAATTTCTTACGTTGCGCTACCTCGATCAGTACACGCCAAAAGAACGGCTCAATGCCTTCGCCTTGCCTCTGACAGGTACGCAGGTTCAGGACTTCTTTCGTGGTCGTGATTATTTATCGAGAGTCAGTAAAAAAGAGTGTCGGATATTAAGCGTATTCGAACGCTATAACTTCCCTGAATTAGGAAAAATACAAGGTACTGTGAGATCCCATCAATTTCGGCACCTACTAAATACCGCGATGCAGGAATCCGATATGTTCTCGCAGGAGGATATAGCGAAAAACTTCCTGCGAAAGGGTACTCAAGATAACAAGGCATACAATCATCAGATTGAACCAAACAAATATGTAGAGCGAAATAGACATATACAGGATCAAGTGTTGGGTAAGGGTTTGACTGCCGGTGAAGCTAAGAATGCGATTCAGAAATTCCCTTTATTATCTTATGTGGAGTTGCAGCAGGACTTGGACGAATCAGGCTCCTATCATTTCATGGACATCGGGCGCTGCCGTCATGACTACACCCAGGGAGCTTGTGGGATGCACTATATGTGTTTGCGGGAGTGCGTTAACTACAGACGCACAAAAAACGATCCATTGGAGGTTGAAAAGATTACGTTGCGGCGTGATCAGGCCCAGGCACAAATGAAACTAGCCAAGGTAGATGTAGATGACGAGTTTGAAGGTGCCAATAATTGGTATTTGAATCATAAGGAACTGGTAGATGGCTGCAATGCTGCTCTAGCGATTGAGGCGGATGACAGTCATCAGCCTGGCGATATTGTGCAGATATTTCCTAGAGGTATTGATCGTTGTGAGGAGGCAGGTTGATGAATAGATATATTACTGGCGAGGTAGAGTCTGACATTTTGAAATACCTTGAAGAGTGGAAAACCGGTCGTTATGGGAAGAAATTGACATGGAAGATTCTTAGCAAAGCTTTTGGTTATTCTCGACAGGCTCTGAGTGGGAATAGGGTGATAAAAGACGCTTATGACGATGTCATAGATATACTAAAAGGTGCGCGTAGTGAAATCGATGTGTTAAAAGAGGTTGTCCAAGAAAATGAGCAACTTATAAAAGAGTTGACTAAGGCAAAGGAACTGATTCATCAGTACGAACAAAAATATATTCGATGGCAGGTTAACTCTCAAACAAAAGGTATTAGTGTCGAGGTATTAAATAAGCCTGTACCACCAAGTATTAAAGAAGAGCTTCGTAAGAGGCAGGAGATCTAATTGTGGCAACTTCTGCAGAGCTGGAAGCCTTGAAAGAAAAGATCCGTAAAATGGCTGCCAGCGCTAAAAAAGGTGATGCGATTTACGAGGCGTTAATTTTATGGATGCCCTTGCAGTCAGACGGAGATTGGTTGCGCCTGATTAATGAAAAAACCAAGAGTTTGAATCAAAGAGAAATAGCGGCTGAGCTTTGTGGTTCGGATAACATTTGGAAGCGCGAAAGATTTCGAGCATTACTAGATGATATGAATGCAAGCGTTATAGAGCGCGGCCTCGTTAAGAAGGTTATGCCTTGTATTGTTGATGAAGTCGCTGAAGTAAAGGAATATTCGGCGTCATTAAATTGCAGTGTGGAGCAAGGTAATCCGATAGAGGATCTTGCAGAAATGCGGTTAAAAACAAAGCTGAAACAAACCGAATGCATGCTTCATCAAGCCACTTTAAGGGTTAAAAATCTGGAAAAAGAGCTCAAGAAATTCACGGATTTGGCCTAGAGAGTGGGCTCTCTGTCATGGTGGTGAGTGTCGGAGCTATCTATCGGCAAGTAGGGCTAGGCGTTTTCTTGGGCGAAATTGTGAGAAAGAAATATAGTAGCTAACTAAATTGATAGTATCATTCAAGTGACTAGAATTCTGAGTGTCCAATTTTACTTAGCAACGGCCATGACTTGATTATCGCTATTGCCCACATTGGGCCTCGTTGAGGTTTGGCCTTATTATCTTGATATTGCTTTTCATCAGAATGTAGGCTTTGGAGTTAAAGCACTCCCTTCTCAGGTGACAGAAAATCGCTAGCTCTCGTTTCAAAGCGATACCTTTCTTATTTGTTTTTTGTAGGGATATATAATGCACAGTCAGTTTGAATGTCTTGAAAAATAGAATAGTTAGGCTTTTCCATGCCAAACATTATAGGAAATATTGTTTTTTTCTGATTTCTTTACAGAGTACATAAGGTCGTCTGCTATTTTCATAGCTTCTTTAATGTCAGCGGGTATAGTTTCGAAGGTCACCAAACCCACGCTAAAACTAACCGGCCAATCACTAATTCGCATTTTGCTCTGTAATAGCTCGCTTGCTTTTAAAAAGGCGGCTTTCGCTTCTTCTTGTTTGGTTTCAGGTAATAGGCAAGCAAATTCATCTCCTCCAAGTCGCGCAACAATATCTGTAGCTCTTAGGGCTTCTTTCAAGCAGCGGGCAACTTCTATGAGTAAACGGTCCCCTTCGGCATGACCTTGTGAATCGTTTACATACTTGAAATTGTCGATGTCTATATAAGCAAGTGAAAATATGTGCTCGTACCGGGATGATCGAAGTAGCTCATTAGCCAGCTCGATATAGAACCCTCTTGCATTAAATACACTCGTCAGGTGGTCGGTGTCTGCGGCAGTACTCTCCACACGATGAACATTACGAAAATTGGTGACTAGCAAGGCCAAAACAGAAAAGCTGATTATACAAGGTAGGCCATAGCCGAGGATGCTGCTGGCACCAAATTCAGATTGAAACCCTTTAATCAAAAGTAGCAGTAAAGAGACTTGCAAGGCTAAAATAAGACCTGATTTCTTAGAACCGTACCAACTTGCAAGTGTGATCGGGAAAATATAGAACAATTCCAGAAAGATTACCTTGGCGAAAATGGCTGAAAAAAAGCACAAAGTCAGCACAATTGCCAAAGATAGTCGCCAAACATATTTCGTTGGTCGTTTATCCAGAGTACTGAAAAGTGTCTTCATGATTATCTATACTCCGTACATGCTAAACAGTAGTCTAGATAGTATAGTACTAGCCCAAAAGTAACCGCGTTTTATTATGTTCGAGTTCCGGAAAAAACTAGAACGGGCTAACATTTAAATAACAGCTGCCTTAATTGCGCTTTCAGTTTCATTGGCGTTCCATTTTTATTCCTGTCACTATGCGAGTAGTCGCTATGCAAGCGAAAACATGGACCTTTTCACTTCGATCTTTTCTATAGCATTTGAAGCAGGGGCTCTGCGAAGCGCACCTTCTAAAACCAGGTCCACTACTTTATCGTACGAAATACCATATTCGATCTCCCAGGCTTTCGGAAAATAACTAGAGCCATATGTCATACCGGGTACCAAGTTAGCCTCCATGAAAAAGCAATCTCCATTGTTGTTGGCTTTGATATCGATACGACCGAAGTCTCTTACCCCTAAATTTATAAATGCATCCATAGCAAGCTTTTTTACTTTCTCCTTCATAACTTCATCCCTAATTTTCCTCAGGCTTTCCGAGTCATCTTTCTTCGCCTTTTCGCCTAAGATTCTTAGACCTTTTGTTGATAGGGCTGGTACGATCTCTATGGGGGCAGCAATTAACTCGCCAGTCGAAGAGGTCATTAAGGCGACCGTAAACTCTCTTCCATCTAAATATGCTTCAACTAATACAGGAATTTTATATAAGGCATGTAAAGAGCATATTTTATTCTCGAACTCTTGAAAATTGGTGACTAAGGATAGATCGTCTACGCCATTACCATTTGCTGCGTCAAAGGGTTTAAGAAACAAGGGAAACGCGAGGGGCAAGTCTTCTTCGCATTTGTGTTCGCCTGGTATTGCGGTAAAGAAATTAGCTGTGTTGATGCCTTTTCGTCTAAGTTTCAATTTAGCGAGCACCTTATCTGAGTCGTACCGCAGTACTTCTCGTGATGAACCAGAATAATTGATGTTGTTTGTCGCGAAATAGTCTGACAGCCAAATGTTATTGCCATTTTTAGTTTTAATATATTTAACCGCTAAAATAACTAAGTCGGGCTTTCTTTTAACGACCTTTTCTAGGTCTGCCATGTTTTTGCAAACACTTAGTTTTACACGGTAGCCTTTTTCTGAAACAGCACGAAATACATGTTCGCATGTCTTAAGGGTGCCGAAACCGGTCTCTTTTAGCTCATCATTGGGCGTACTGATAATTTCTATGTTCATTGTTAACCTCGATGATCAGCGGTTCATATCGCTGACAAACTATGCTCCGTGCCAAATTAAGGGCGAACGGGTCCGTTAAATTTTTTCAATAAAAAGAAAAAATAAAGTAGGGAGATATTCACTCGATGAACAGATCATCAAGGTGTTCTTGGAATCGGTCGCGACCTCTGCTTCAGAAGCAGAGAGAAAACTCGAAGGGATTCAGATAATCTTAAAGACCACTATAATGGTGGGCAGCGAAACTGTTTGCCCAAGAGTGTGGAGGAGGTTAGTTACCAATCGAATATTAACACATCTAGATAATGTTAGCCGTAATACTTTTATACGGCCATAGATATGATCAATAGGGTCATGAAAGATAGAGCGTTATGGTTAATGGATAGATATGACTATATTTAATCATACTCAATAGTTTTTATTTATTTATTTATTTGTGTCCTCGAGATACTGCGAAATAATAAACCGAAATCCAAGCATAAACAGGAGCTCCAACTACATGCCCTATGAGCTGTTAGTCGAAGTTACGCGCAATGGTATTGTAGAGAGTCAGCACTTTGGTTCCGCTGTAGTGTGTAATACTAAAGGTGGCGTTGAGGAAAGTTGGGGGGATATTAATAATCTTATATTTCCACGCTCTGCGTTAAAACCGATGTTGGCTATTCACTTGATTGAGAGCGGTGCCAGCGAAAAATTTTCTCTTGGCGATGCTGAATTATCTCTCGCCTGCTCTTCTCATCAGGGTGAGAAAATTCACCAGGAGTTGGTGAAATCATGGTTGAATCGCTTGGGCTTAAGTGAGAGTGATTTAGCCTGTGGCGCGGTATTACCAGAAGACACAAGGAGTGCTCGAAAGTTGATAGCCACAGGACAAGATAGCTGTCGAATTCATCATAACTGTTCAGGTAAACATACGGGCTTTTTAACCATGGCACGTCACTTAAATATGCCGATAAAAAACTACCAGCAGCTCGAACATCCATTGCAACAATTATCTTTGGATACTCTTTCTGACCTGGCTGGTATTAACCTTAAACAGAATCCTGTCGGGGTCGATGGTTGTGGATTACCTGCGCCGACGATGTCTTTACGAGGCCTAGCCTATGCTTTTGCTCGCTTTGCTAAGCCTGTTGGTTTATCAGATGAACGCGCCCACGCTATCTACCGTATTCACAAAGCCATCATCAATGAGCCTTTATATATTGCAGGGCATGGTACCTTGGTCAGTGAGTTGAATGAAGTGGCAAAGGGCAATGTGTTAGCTAAAACCGGTGCAGAGGGCATTATAACTGCGGCCCTACCCAAGCGTGGTCTTGGAATTGCCATTAAAATAGCAGATGGAAGTGCCCGTGCACGATCAATTGCACTATTGGCAATCCTTAATCATCTAGATGCGTTATCGAGTGAGGAGAAGCTTAAGCTTCAGGACCATCTCTCCCCGATAATTGTAAACTCAAGAGGTCTTGCTGTCGGAGATATTCGTCAAGCAGCGTCTTGGTTACCTTGACCTTTGGCATCATTCTAAAGTTAGTCTGTCCTGCGGTTTGCCAAATTAAAACCAATTTTTCGTTGATCCAAATCGACATTAGCGACACAAATGCCAATTTCCTCACCGAGCCCATAACGTTTATGACTTCGTTCACCGATTAGACATTGCTGAGTTTCATCAAAATGATAAAAATCTTTGCTCAGACTGGATATATGGATAAGCCCTTCTATCAGGGTATTATCTAACTGAACAAAGAGTCCAAATGACGTAACACTCGTTATTTTACCCGAAAATACCTTTCCTACACGGCTCTGCATATACTCGCATTTCAACCATGCCTCCACATCCCAGCAGGCTTTGTCTGCACGACGTGCAACCAATGAACAGTGATCAGCCAGGTTTTGCATTTGCTGGTCTTGATAGGGATAGCTTGTCTTTGGATCCAATGCCTTAGCGCTACTCATTCGACGAACAGGTGAATGGCCCAAGCCGACTGCCGCTTTGATCGCTTGACGAATCCCTCTACTACTCTGTTCTTGTCTGATTTCGGCCCGAATAGCGCGATGTACTAATAAGTCAGGATAACGTCTAATCGGCGAGGTAAAGTGCGCATAAACCTTATAGGCTAATCCGAAGTGACCTTTGTTTTTAGTACTGTATTGTGCCGGGCTGAGTGATCGCAACATCATGGAATGAATGACCGGAGTATCTTTACGTAGGGCCGACTTTTTAAGTACGGTGCCGTAATGTGTAGTAGTGGGCTTTTCTCCGCCCGCTAATTTCAATCCTTTGGCAGACAAAAACTCTCGTAGCTTGACTAGTTTTTTTGCTTGAGGCCCTTCATGGATTCGGTACATGGCGGGTCGTTTTAGCTTCTGAAGAAATTGTGCTGTGGCGACGTTGGCACACAACATACATTCTTCGATTAGCTTATGGGCATCGTTTCGGCTTACCGGTTTGATTTGTTCAATTTTTTTATCTGCACTGAATTTAAACTGCACCTCTTGGTTATCAAAGTCGATAGATCCTCTTGTTTTACGCGCTTTTTTTAGAACCGCAAACAAGTCATAGAGTGAATCAATATGTGCGACAACATTAGCGTGTTTATGAGATAGTTTTTTACCGGCCTTAGACCGTGGCGCGCCATGCAGTGTGTTTACTTGATGATAAGTAAGCCTCGCATGTGAGTGAATAAGACCTTCCGAGAACTGGTAGGAGGTCATTTTACCTGTGCGATTGATATTCATCTCGCAGATCAGCACCAAGCGGTCAGTATTAGGGAGTAAAGAGCATAAGCCATTAGAGAGTGATTCTGGGAGCATCGGTACAACCTGGCCAGGAAAATAGACTGACGTTCCGCGTGTTTGGGCTTCCAGGTCTAAGGGGCTACCTGGTTTAACGTAATGGGACACGTCTGCAATGGCGACAAACAAACGCCACCCTCCCTGTTTAGTCGGCTCACAATATACCGCATCATCAAAATCCTGTGCATCCTCACCATCAATGGTAACAAATGGCAGGTGTCTGAGATCTACTCGGTGTTGCTTATCTGATTCCGCCACATGGCATCCCAATTTTTTTGCTTGGTTTAGTGAATTTTTCGGCCAAAGAAATGGAATACCATAGTTGCGAATCGCTACATTAATTTCCATACCGGGGGCCAAGGAGTCACCTAGTATTTCCGTGACCTTGGCCGATGCACTCTTAAAATGTCGAGGCTGTTCGACAATCGATGTCATGACGTATTGACCTTCAACTGAACCGTTTAAATGCTTTGGCTCTACAATGATCTGATTAGCAATACGAGTATTTTCAGCTTGTAGGGTATACCTGTTATTTTCGTATTTTAGTTTGCCAACAACTTGAGTTGTATTGTGTTCAAGCACTTTCACAATGGCCGCTTCTTTGCGCCCTTTGTTATCAGTGCCGGTGATACGCGCTTGTACCTGATCACCATCGAAGACTTGCCGCATTTGGGTGTGATGCAAGAAAATATCATCACCAGTATTATTATCACAGTTATGGCTTCTTAAAAATCCAAAGCCGTCTTTGTGGCCGATCACATGCCCAAGAATTAAGTCTTCGGGATTAATTGGACTATACCCTTGACGGTGTTCATAAATAACTTGTCCGTCACGCTCCATTGCGCGCAATCGACGGCGTAAGCCTTCTTTTTGCTCTTTACCGGATAATTTAAGGGCTTTTCCTAGTTGGTCTCTGTTGAGTTTATTATTGGATTTTTTTAGTAAGGCTAAAATAAAATCACGACTTTGAATAGGGTGACTGTGCTGTTGAAAAGTAGAGGCGTTAGTCGCCGTCATTGAGGCTGTACTCATGTATTTTTTTCTCAAAAAATCAGCCAATAACGTTGCGTTGGGTAAATAATGAAATGGGGTGTCAGGACAGATCAGATAGAACTCAGCAAAGTGTGCAGGCTGGTATCATTTAGCGTTTAATAAATGATTTAAATGTAATTTTGCCTTTAAGAGGCTTGAATAGCGGAAAACAAAAACTGGAATTAAAAACTGCGGAGGTAAAAACTATGAATAGAAATACAACGAACAAGAGATTTAAAAATAGATTTTCTTTAAAGCACAAACTACTCTATAGCTAATTTTTTGGAAGTAAAGCTTTATTTTATAATATATTATATAGCAAGCTGTTGATAGGTGGCCTGTGTGGCAGCGAAATGCTGGCCGTTACGTGATTTTGATACCGGTTTCTGGCCATCATTCAAAAAAATGACGCAGTGGCTTTAAGTCACTGTTTATGAAACGAGTTCATCACTGAAAGAGACTGCCTTATGTGCCCGAAAAGCTCTGTTAAGTATCAAAATATCTAAAGCAAAAGGATCGCTTTTCCGCACATAGCCAACAGTTTTTTGCGAGCCTAAAAGGTAGTGCTAATGCTCAAGAGCTTTGGTTAGCCATTTTTTGCTTCTGGATAATCTGGCCAGGCCCTAAGAACGCGGGCTAAGGAGTTAAAGCGATACCCTTTTGAGCTTCGATAAACCGCTGACTCTAGAGCAAAAGCGTTCATTTTTGACTGGCCTAAAAACAGCTTACTTCAAGAGCAAAGCAGACCCAGTATGAAGTGTTCAAACTGCTTCGGTTCATGAAATAAAAGCAGGCGTTCACCTAAAATAATTGGTTAAACTTTAATCCCTTCGTCACCTTTTTCCTACAGAAACAGTGACCTTGACGGGGCAGATCTCAGGCGCAGATATTGTAGATGACGCGACGGTTACTTTTTATCAGTTAAACGGATCATCAGAAGATTGGAAAGTCATATTAAAAGGCTCTAACTTTGATCCTGGTGGCGACCAGCAGGCAGTATCCAATTCGAGTATTGATCTAATCGGTACTGCGAACGATGGTACGATGTACGCTATCTATGATGCCGGACTGCTCACTGATGATGTTAGTGATGATAAGGTTTGCTACCGCTTTAGAGTCGGCGGGTCGAAGTCAAATTCATTCAGTGGATATATTTGGATTGGGGTAAATGTTGATCCGCTAACAGATGGCGATAACGATGTTTATTTGAGGGTGAGTGGCAATGGGAAATCCGGAGCTCAGTTTTCTGGGGAGGTCACAGTCTATGATTCGGGTACCGGCACAAATACATCCCCTAGCACCAGTAGCGTCACTAATGGTGTCGTAGCGACTTCGTTAACAGATGACTCTAACTTTGAGTTTTCTCAAATAGGTGGGGTGCCTGACCCTGACCCGCGTCTTTATTGGAACGTTAATACTTTACAGTGAATGATTCTATGTTCGTTAAATCGGGTTGATTTCAGGTAGGTAT
>ENA-OSET01000933-OSET01000933.1-sediment-metagenome-genome-assembly--contig:-NODE-933-length-31683-cov-5.385971_pt1 | contig 31683 bp, 17 predicted proteins | sample MGYA00237882_ERZ534229 | MGnify/ENA primary metagenome ERZ534229 (study PRJEB26408, sample SAMN06266212) | sediment metagenome | isolation source: Hudson Canyon methane seep mesocosm | place: USA:Hudson... | reverse complement strand
TCAGTTATCTCATTACGAAATTCATCAGTAAACTCACCATTACGAGTAATTGTCATGATGTATTGATCAACTTGATCATAGCCGTATGAAATTCCATTATATTCAACCATATGTGAAATTACTTCTCCATTTTTTGTAGTTTCAGTCTCAATAATATTATTCAAAATAAGTGGCGTATCATTGTTAATCACACCTACATTGAGAATTACTGTAAGAGAATTTTCGATTACAGTTGGCTCAATAAGCTCAGGGTCATTCTCTATGAGAAGAGTATGGTAAAATTCATGAGCAGGACTCGATATATCGGAAAGAATAATTTCTGCATTATTAAAATTACCATCAGATGAAACTATAGATATTGGAGAAAATAGCATTTCCAATATAGATGTTTTTATGCTCGCAAAATTAGAGAGCCTCTCTTGTTATAAAAATCAAATTAGTATAATAAATTTACTGTCTAATAAAGATCTATTAGCTTTTATAGCAAATGAAAATGAGTTAAAAACAGTTGATATTAGAGAGAACACTAATTTAATTTGGATCGATGTTGACGATAATAATTTAGAGAGTTTAACCTTAAAGAACGGGAATAACACAAAAATTACAACCTTTAGTGCAACAGGAAACCCAAACCTATCTTGTATTGAAGTGGATGATGTAAGTTTTAGTGAAACAAATTGGACAAATAAAGATGCCAACTCCAGCTTTTCTGGAGATTGCGCTCCAGCGAATGACGACTGCTCTTATGCAATACCATTAGTTTTTGGACAACAAACACCTGGTGATATAAATAGTGGAACATTTGCAAATGCAACAGATTGTGTTGAAGGAACAATTATCGCCGATGTTTGGTATTCTATAATAGTACCAGATTCTGGAGAGTTTAGTATTGAAGGTTCTGGTTTTGGTGGATTATTAAAATTTGCAATATATGAATCTTGCTCAAGTACATCCGCCTTAACATGCGGTTTAAACCTTTCTTTAACAAATTTAACTCCAGGTGATGTTTATTACTTAAAAGTTTGGATGGAATCCTCAACTTCTAGTAAAAGTACAAATTCAGATGATGGTACTTTTACATTAACAGCAAATAATTCTAGCGTTTTATCAATTTCTAGTTTTAACAATGAAGTTTCAAGTTTAATAGTGTATCCAAATCCAGCAAGAAAAAATGTAACTATTTCATTGTCTAATAGTGATTCTATCACTAAAAGTATAGAAATTTTTGGAATTTTAGGAGATAAAGTAATTGGAAATAAAATCTTTGATAATTCTAAAATTGTTATCCCAGTTTCTGATTTGGCGTCTGGAGTATATTTTATAAGGGCAAAAGTTGATGATAAAATCATAACAAAAAAGCTTATAATTAAGCAGTAAAAGCATAATTATTCTTTCTTATTAAGCAAATATTTTTCACAAGATTACTACTTAAAATTAAAATTTTTTATTTTAAATATCTGAATACACGTATTTTGGTACATTATTTGATTTCATAAGGTTTTAACAATTTAAAACTTTCTAATTATGAAAAACGTAAAAAAATTACCAACCAAACAGTTAGAAAAGTTCTCAACCATTTTTACACAGTTGGGGCTTGTACTCGTACTCTTTATTGTTTATGTTATTTTAGAACACGAAACGCCTGAAAGGATTTTAGCAATTTCAAATCCTGAACCAGTTGAAATAGTCAGTATTTCTTTTGATCAACCTTATGAATTTACCAGAGAACCCAAGCCTAAACAACAAATTCAATCGCAACCAACTAACCTTTTTATTCCTGACGAAAAAATTAATAAAGCAGATAACGACATCAAAGAAACTATTATTGATTTGCCAGAGGAAGACGCTCCAATTCAATTGGATATAGATACTGTTGTTACAGTTGATGAACCTGTAGATAAGGAGCCAGAAGAGACCGTTCCTTTTATTTTGATAGAAAATGCTCCGGTTTTTAAAGGCTGTGAAGGTTTATCAAAACAAGAGAATAAAAAATGTTTCGATAAAAAGATGATGAAGTTTGTACAACGAAATTTTGATGTTGGTTTGGCTAATGACCTAGGTTTAAATTCCGGAAAATATAGAATTAATACGCAGTTTATTATTAATGATAAAGGAGAAGTTGTAGATATTCAAATTAGAGCACCACATATAAAATTGAAAAAAGAAACTAAAGATTTAATCAATAAACTACCAAAATTTACTCCAGGTAAACAGAGAGATAAACCAGTAAAAGTTAGATATACTTTGCCAATTACTTTTAGAGTTGATTAATTTTTTTAATAAATAACAGGACAAAAATCCAGCTATTTAAGTTGGGTTTTTACATTTTACTTCTTTTAGTTTGAAGATAAATTTTGTTGTCTTAATTTCCTGTTTTTAGATAAAAATGGAAGCTCAATATAATGCCAAGAAAATACAGCTAAAAGTAAAATTAAAATAAAGGTTATTAATGCTGTTATTGCAATATTTTGTGTTTTGTAAAACCCGGTAAATACTAGTATTTGTATAATAGGATAGTGATAGATGTAAATGCCATATGTAAAATCGCCATACTTCCCAAAATTGTTCAAAAACTTAAAACTGTACGCAATATAAAATACAATACCACTAAACGCAATGGGCTTTAATACTTGAATTTGAAAAACATAGTGTTCTAAAAGAAATACAATAATACAAGGCAGAATGAATAGTTTTTTCTTTTTATAGAAATAAGAAAAATTATTAAAAAGAAGTATTCCAGATACAAAAAAAGCCATGGCACCAGGCAATTGTTTTGCTATTCTGTACATATCATTTTCAAGAAAATAATTATAATATATAATTGATGATAAGTACATTAAAATACTTAAAAAATAAATATTTATTTTTTTTGAATTCACTAACCAGTAAAAAACAGGAAGTAAAAGATAAAAAGCTTCTTCGAGTTTTATAGTCCATAAAGCACCATTTACAGCGCAAACCTTATTACCTGTGAAAACTCCAGGAAGACAGGGTTCAATATAATTTTGAAAACTAAAGTTAGCTAGTAAGTATTTCCAAAATTGAATATTTAAAAAGTAGTTTTCAGCAGAATAACTTGAAAGAAAACTTAAAAATACAGCGCAAATAAAAATCAAGATAAAATAAGCAGGAAATATTCTTTTGATCCGTTTTACTATGTAATTTTTTGATGAGTTACTTTTATGAAAGCTTTTGGCAATTAAAAAACCACTAATGATGAAAAAGCCATCTATGGCCAATCTAGAATTAAAATAAGCTCTACAGGCTTGTAACGAATCAATTTCACTTAAAAAAATAAAATGAACGATAGCTACTGTTAAAGCAAAAACAACTCTTAGAAAGTCGAAATTATTAGTATTTATATTATTCAAAAAAATAGTTTTGATAACCAAATATATTCATTTATTGTAAAGAATAATTTTTTAAGCTTTAAAAAGTTGTTTATCATTATTTATTATTTTTGATATGTAAGAGATTAAATTTTACTATCTTTTAAATATTAAGAGACGGAAGTAACATCAATATAAATTTAATGAACTATTCTATGGATTATTTCTCCCACGAAACTGCAGTTATCGACGAAGGTTGTAAAATAGGAAAAGGGACTAAAATTTGGCATTTTAGTCACATAATGTCTAATAGTAAAATTGGTGAAAATTGTAATCTAGGACAAAATGTTGTAGTTTCTCCAAATGTAGTTTTAGGTACAAATGTAAAAGTTCAGAATAACGTTTCGATCTATTCAGGCGTTACTTGCGAAGATGACGTTTTTTTAGGGCCTTCTATGGTTTTTACCAATGTAATAAACCCTCGAAGCGCAATAATAAGAAGAAATAAGTATTTAAAGACAGTTGTTAAAAAAGGTGCAAGTATTGGCGCGAATGCAACAATTATTTGTGGCAATACAATTGGCGAATATGCATTTATAGGAGCTGGTACAGTAGTAACTAAAGAGGTTTTACCTTATGCTTTAGTAGTAGGCAATCCATCTAAACAAATTGGTTGGGTTAGTGAATATGGGCATACTTTAAAGTTTAACGAAGATGGCTTTGCAAAATGTAAAGAGAGTAAAAAATACTACAAATTAGTAAATGATAAAGTAGAGAAATTGTAATTTTTTTAGCAAAAATTACTTAATTCAGTTTTCTCTGATTTCTGTGGGCAAAACACCAAAATGATCTTTAAAACATTTAGTGAAATATGATGGTGAAGAAAAACCAACCTTATAACAAATTTCACTAATTGTATATTCTGTGCCTTCTATAATTTGTTTTGCCTTTTCTAAACGAACTTTTCTAATAAATTCATTTGCAGTATCTCCAGTTAGGGCTTTAATTTTTCGATATAATTTACTTCTGCTTAAAAATAGCTCTCCTGCTAAATTCTCGACATTTAATTTCTCATCATTTATATTTTCATTTATGTAGGATAATACATTATTCATAAATTCTTTATCTAATGATGTTGTATTATTTGAATCTATTGTTGTACTTACACTATTAAAATATTTGTCAAATAATATTTGCCTGCTTGTAATTAATTGATTTAAATAAGACTTTAATACTTTCATATTAAAAGGCTTGTTTAAATAAACATCAGCACCAGAATCTATACCTTTTAACTTATCTATTTGCATGCCTTTTGCAGTGACCATTAATATGGGAATATGACTTGTTTTAATATCGCTTTTAATTCTCTCACAAAACTCAAATCCATCCATTATGGGCATCATAACATCAGTAATTATAATATCTGGGATGTATTTATTAGCCTTTTCTAAACCCTCTAAACCATTTGATGCCTCTTTTATGTAATAATCGTTGGTTAATTCATTTTTTATATAAGTTCTTAGTTCAACATTATCTTCAACTAATAAGACTATTTTTTTATTATTTAATTCTTTATCGGCAGTTAACTGTTCTTCTTCCTCCTTTTTATTTTCAGATTCTGAATATTGATTTATGGCTTTTGCATCCTCTTTGTTAAGATTTTTATCTTTTAAGTGATCATAACCAAAAGGAAAATATATTTTGAACTGTGTTCCTTTATTTTCTTTACTGGTTAAAATTATTTTGCCTTTATGCAAATCCACAAAACTTTTTACGAGCTCTAAACCTATACCTGTGCCTCCATAATATTGTTCGTTAATTTCGTTTGCTTGGTAGAACCTATCAAAAACTTTATTTAGGTTTTCTTTTTTTATACCAAGTCCTGTGTCTTTTATAATGACTTCAAGTGCCTTAACCGGTTCTTTTTCGTTTACTAATGGAAGTAAAATTAAGTCTGTTGGATTGTTTATTTGCACGGTAATTAATCCTTCGTTTGGTGTCGCTTTAAAAGCATTTGATAATAAATTAAAAATAATTTTTTCTAACATAGAAGGGTCTGACCAAATCGTAAAATTATCATGATCATATTCTACGGATAAAATAATGTTTTTAAGCAATGCTTCTTCTTCAAAATGACCAACAACCTCTTCTATAAATGGAACTATATTAATTTTTGAAGCATTAATCGACATTTTGTTGAATTGCAGTTTTCTAAAATCCATTAACTCATTAATTAGTCTAGAAAGGCGTTTTGCGTTTTTATAGATTGTGTTATGCTTTTCTTTTATAGTGCTAGGAAGTTGGAGATTACTGTTTTCAATGATGTCTTCTAAAGGTGTTAAAATTAAAGTTAAAGGAGTTCTAAATTCATGGGAAATATTTGTGAAAAATTGGATTTTTTTTGAGTTTAGTGCTTCAAATTGTTTGTACTCTTGCCTTTCTAAAACTAGTGTTCTTTTTTCTTTTATTCTAGAGCTTATAAAGCTGTAAATGAAATAAATGAATAGCAATAAGAAAACAAAGTAACTAATTATTGCAAATTTATTTGCCCACCAAGCAGGTAAAATAGTAATTTTTAAAGTTGCAGGGGTTTCATTCCAGATGCCGTCATTATTAGAGGCTTTTACCATAAAAAGGTAATTTCCAGGAGGTATATTTTTGTAAGTTGCACTTCTAATAGAACCTACATTATTCCATTCTTTATCATATCCTTTTAAAAAATACGAATATTGATTATTTTCACTTCTTGTATAATTTATACCAAAATAATCAATTGTAAAGTTTGATTGTTGATGTTTTAAGGTAAGTTCTTTTGTTTTAGAAATTACTGTTTTTAACAGTTTACTTTCTTTAAATGGTTCTATAATTTCATCTGATATTTTTAAGTTAGCTAAATAGACCAAAGGCTTTTCTTTGTTATAGATAATTTTTTCTGGATTAAAATAATTTATCCCCTTTGAGTTTCCAAAATACAATACATTGTTGTCTTCTTTATAAGTCGCATTATAGTTGAACCTGTTAGAAAGTAAACCGTCTTTTTTATTAAAATTTGTAAAGCTATTTTCTCTACTATTAAATTTAGACAAACCTTTGTTTCCTGCAATCCATAGAAATTTATTATTATCTTCTGAAATAGAAAAAACGGTTTTATGAATTAACCCATTATTTAAATTGTATTCCTTAAAAGTATCTTTATTTGTTTTATATGTAATAAGACCGTTGCCTAAAGTTCCAATCCAAATATTATTTTTTGAGTCTTCAAATAGACTAAAAACAATGTTAGGGCTTTCGTTATTTTTGTCACTGGCTAATAAATCTGCGTTTATTTTTTTGTTTAAAGAGCTAACTTTAAAAATTCCATTTTTAGTTTTTTCTACCTTGTAAAGACCAGATCTTGAGCCTAGCCAAATATTATCGTCGTGATCTACTAATACTTTTCTGATGTTACTTGAATTAATATTGTATTTAAGAAATTCTGATGATTTATGTTGCTTGAATAATTTTTTCTCAGAATTATAGGAATACAAACCGCTTAAAAAAGTACCTATCCAAATAGTTCCTTCGGAATCTTCATCAAAACTCATTATTCTATTAGATGTAAATTCACTATCTGCTGTAGAGGTATTAATATTTATGAATTCTTTGCTATCATTTTCTAAAAAGTACAGTCCAGAATTCCAAGTTCCTACCCAAGTATTAAATTTACTATCAATAAAAATTGTAGTAATGTCTAAACTATTTAATCCTTTTGCAATTGTATTTTTTTGATCATTTAAATGGGTAAATGTTTGGCTATTTGCGTCGTAAACATCAACACCACCATCAAACATACTAATCCATAATCTGCCATATTTGTCTTTAGATATGCCAGTTACAGAATTGGATTTTAATGAGTTAGGTAAGTAAGGGTAGCTTTTAAGAGAATTAAATTTATGATATTCGTCATCATGTAAATCAATTCCTTGGTTATAATACCCCAGCCATATCCTATTCTTATCATCAGTGTAAACTGTCCAAATAGAGTTGGATTTTATTCCGTTTATATTTAATTTGTCTTGTAGGTAATTTTTAACTTTTTTGGATTGATAATTTATTTCAAAAAGGCCGTCGTTTTCTGTGGCGCATAATATATTAGAGTTAGATTTTTCTGACATCGATAAAATTCTATTTTCAGATATTTTAAATCTTTCAATTAAATATGAATCTTTTTCACTATCAGTTATTTTGTAAAGACCAGAAGAAAAAGTACCTATCCAAATAGAATTATCTTTGGCTAAAAGCATTGACTCTATTGGTTTATCTATAATTTCATATCCATTTTTAGTATTGAATTTAGCCAGTTGTAGAATTTCATCATAAGGATCAAAAGTCATTAACCCATGATTTGTTCCTATTAAAAATCGTCCGTTAGAAGACTTAACAATAGCATTAATTTGTAAATTTTTAATAGATGCTTTTTCTTTGTATTCAATTGATTTTGATGTAAGAGTTTTCTTATCTAATTTGTATAAACCATATTCATGAGTTCCGTAAAGAAGTGTTTCATCATTATATTCAATAACGGCATGAATTGCATGCTTTAATTTTTTATCACCTTTAAACAGCGATATACTTTTAAATCTATCCAATTCACTATTGTATAAATTAAGTCCTATTTCAGTTCCAACCCAAATATTTTTTTGCGAGTCTTGATAAGTTGTATGCACTACAGAACTGTTTAAAGAACCTTCTTCTGAATTCTGTTCTTGGCTATAAGTTTTAAAATCTATACTGTTATACTTTAACAATCCATCTCCATAAGTAGCTATCCAAATAAAACCTTCTGAATCTTTAAAAATAGATGTTATTGCGCTTTGCGTCAGATTATCATCTACGGGAACAAAATTATAATCACCTGAACTTTCTTGTCCAAATAAGTCACAAAAAGACATCAATATTGATAAAAACAAGACACATGTAAGTTTATTAAAGCTCATGTTTTTTAATTTATTTAGCTACTGGTTTTTCTAATTATAAATATAAAGGATAAATATTTGCATTTTTCATATAACAATATGCTTGCTTCAAATATGATACTCATTTCCTCAAAAGTTACAAGTAGTATAAAGGCTATACTTATATATTTGTTAAGTAAAAGTTTAAATTTAACTAATTAAAGCTAATAAACTACACAATAAACCAATATCTAAGATTATGAAAAGACTGTTCTTCATACTGCTTTTTTTACCAGTAATCATTTATGCTCAAGCCAATATAGTTACTGGAAATGTAAAAGACGAAGCAGGCAATGTATTACCAGGAGTAACGATTCAAATAAAAAATTCTGATAATTTAGGGGCAATCAGTGATTTTGATGGTAATTTTAAAATCACAATACCAAACAACAGTTCTGGTATTTTAATATTCTCTTACTTAGGTTATAAAACGGAACAGGTAAACATTAAAAATAAAAAAGAAATTAACGTAAAATTAGAACCAGACGAAACACAATTAGAGGAAGTTGTGGTTATAGGTTATGGGAGTGTTGTAAAAAAGGACGTTACAGGTGCTTTAACAACTGTAAAGGTAAAAGAAGACGTGGCCAATCAATCTAATTCTGTAGATCAATTATTGCAAGGAAGAGCGGCAGGTGTACAAGTAATTCAAAATGGTGCTACTGTAGGCTCTGGAATTAGTGTTAAAATTAGAGGAACAAATAGTTTACGTGGTAATAACGAGCCCTTGTATGTGATTGATGGTATAATTGTATCTTCTGCTGGTGAAGATGTAATTCCTGCAGGTGGTATTGGAAACTCAGGTCAAAACACGCAAAATGGGTTAAATGGTATAAACCCAAGAGATATTGAGAGTATTCAAGTTTTAAAAGACGCCTCTGCAACAGCAGTATATGGTTCTAGAGGAGCAAATGGTGTAATATTGATAACTACAAAAAAAGGGAAAAAAGGAAAAGCAAAAATTAATGTGTTTGTAAATACTTCCATTCGAGAAATGGATAAACAATACGATGTTTTAAATGCTATCGGTTTCGCTAATTATGTAAATGATGCAAGAAGTACGTTGGGCACACCGGGTTCTGCAGACGCTTTACCAAGGTATCAAATAACAGATAACCAAATTTATGGAATTGAATATGATGCTAATTTAAATCCAACAGTTTCAGCTGATGCTGCACAAACTTATAACTGGCAAGACGAAGTCTATGACATAGGATATAGCACTAAAATGGGAGCCTCTGCCTCAGGAGGCGGTGAAAATGGGAATTACTATGTTTCTTTGGGTTTTGATGATCAAGAAGGAATTGTAAGTAATTCTAGTTTTAAAAGTAATGATATCAGAATTAATTTAAATCAAAACTTAAACAGTAACCTAAAATTAGAAGCAAGATTTAGTGGTTTTTTTAGTGATTCTAATTTTGCTGAAGGCGGCGATTTAATTGGTAGTTCAAACCAAAGTTTTGTAAGAAATGCTATTGCTTTTAGACCTGTTATAACGCAAGATGTAGGAGATATTGAGCAAGATTTAGAAACTTCAAACCCTTATGCTTGGATTAATGATTTTAAAGATGTTTCAAGTGAAAAAAGATATTTTGGGTCTATTGGTTTAACCTATAAATTACCTGTTAAGGGTTTAAGCTATCAAATAAGATTTGGAGGTAATATAAGAACTAAAGACAGAAGACGTTTTTATGGTTTAACGACTTTTCAGGGATTAAATGCAAACGGGGCTTTACAAATATCAACATTAAATGCAACTTCGTATCAAGTAAATAATTTTTTAAGGTTTAATAGAACGTTTGCTAAAAAACATCGGGTGAATGCTACTTTCGGAACAACTTACGATGTTAGAAATGTAGATAATAGCATTTATGCTGTAGAAGATTTCCCTACAACAGAGCTAACCATATATCAACCATTTTTAGGTCAAGTAATTACGCAGCCTTTAAGGTTTTTGCAATCAGATCAACAAATATTCTCATTTTTAGGAAGAGCAAATTATACCTATAATAACAGATATGTACTAACAGCTTCATTTAGAAGAGATGGCGTTTCTAAGTTTTCTAAAGAAAACAGATATGGTTTCTTCCCTTCTTTTGCACTCGCATGGAGAGCAAACAACGAAAAATTTATTAAAAATCTTAATATTTTTAATGAGTTGAAATTCAGAGCTGGTTGGGGTCAGATAGGTAATCATGGTATTGGGCCTTACGGAACGTTATCTAATTATGGGGTAAACGGCAATTTGTATGGAACTCCCGAAAATGGTACCAGTGTTCCTTTGGTTTTAAATAATATCGCAAATCCTGATTTAACCTGGGAAACTACAGAGCAAATCAATTTTGGAATTGACTTTTCTTCAAAAAATGAAGTAATTAGTGGTACTCTAGATTTTTACGATAAAACAACAAAAGATTTATTGCAAAATAGTCCAATTCCAACTTCTTCAGGATTTAGTAATATTTTAATTAATAGAGGAGAAATATCAAATAGAGGAATAGAACTTGGTCTAAATTTGAATATTATAAATAAAGAAGATTTACAATTAAGTTTTGGAGGTAATATAGCGTTCAACAAAACAAAATTAACATCTCTAGGAATTCCTTTAAAAGATTTTTATATTGATGGAGTTGCAGAACAAAGATCATTTTATTTTGGGAGTAACATTAGTAGAGGTAATATTTTTAAAGCCCCTGCAAATGTATTTGTTGAAGGCGAAGAAACAAGTTTGTTCTATGGTTATGAAACCAATGGTATATACCAAACAGGTGATGCAGATTTGGTTGCAGGTGCAGTACCTGGGGATGTTCGTATTGTTGACCAGAATGGAGATGGTGTTATAGATTTATTTGACAGAACTTTTATAGGGAACCCTAATCCTGACTTTACATATGGTTTTAATTTAAACTTAACGTATAAAAATTTTACGGCAACATTACTGTTCAATGGAGTTTATGGGAATGACATAGCAAATGGAAATTTATTACAATTAGACAATGCTGAGGGATTAAATTTTGCAAACATTTTAACCAGAGCTTACGAAAATGCCTGGACACCTACAAACCCATCAAATACGCACCCAAGAATCGGGTACACAACAAATGGAAGCCCAGCCATTTCAGATAGAATCATTGAAGATGGGAGTTATTTGCGTTTAAACAACGCAACAATAAACTACGATATTCCTGTATCAAAATCAAATTTATTCTCTAAAATGAGTGTATTTATAGCAGGTCAAAATTTATTTACAATCACAGATTATAGTGGTTACAATCCAGAAATTACAAGTTTCCTATATTCTGGTTTAATTAACGGTGTTGATTGGAATGGCCCGCCTAATGCAAGAACATTTTTAATTGGGGTAAATGCAACATTTTAAAAAATTAAAAAATTTATCATGAAAAATTTTAAAATAATTCTCTTATCAGTTTTCATAACCATTACAAATTCTTGTAACCTAGATGAAGATCCAATATTTTTAGATGAAACTTTATATGATTCTCCACAAAGCGCAATTGCAGCCCTTGACGGTGTTTATGAATCTTTAACAACCTATGGTGCTCAAGAACAAAGAATATTTCTGGTAAATGGCTATTCAGGAATGTTTACTACGGGTAAACAGGGTAATAGAGTAAATAATATTAATAATACCACTTTATTTTCCTTAAATCCAATTTATGATGCGGATTCTGAATCCATGTGGGGAGCTCTTTATGCGTCAATAGCAAGATGCAATGGTGCTATCGCAAATATAAAAACCGCAAATACACCTACAACTGCAGATGAAACCACTTTTAATGATATAGCAGGTCATGCTTATTTTGTAAGGGCGTGGTCCTATTTTTCTTTGGTGAGGCTTTTTGGTGATATCCCCTTATGGCTTTCACTTCCAAACAATGAAAGTTTGAATAAAGCAAAATCTTCAGCAAAAGAAGTTTATGAGCAAATTATTCTAGATGCGAAAATGGCAGCTACTTTAATGAACGGGAACAGAGGTGTTGGTTATCCGAAACAATATGCGGCAAATATGTTGTTAGCAAAAATTTATACAACATTAGCTACAGATACAAGTCTTCAAGATGGTTCAACATCTAATACAGAATACTGGAGAATGGCTTACGATGAAGCGAAAAAAGTATATGGAAACTATACTTTATATTCTAATTACTCCGAACTTTTTACGTTAAATGGTGAAAACTCATCTGAATCAATTTTTGAGTTGCAAATAAGTCAAGATGCTGCAAATTCTCAAATGGGAAGAAATTTTACTCCTTGGAAATACAAAGCAGGTCAACATTTTGGATGGTTGAGAGTGGGTGCCGATTTTTATAATGAACATGTAAATACTTATCCTAATGATCCTAGAATCGAAGGGACTTATTTAAGTGAATATTCCAGAGCAGATAATGGTAATTCTGTAAGAGTTTATCCTGCAAATGCTTCTAGAAGTAGATTTGCAATTGCACATCCTTATTTGTTTAAATTTGCTTTAAAAGACAAAGATCATAATAATCAATACGATAGTAAAAATGTAATTGTTTATCGCTATGCAGATTTATTATTGATGTTAGCAGAAATCTCAAATGAGCTTGGTAATGGTGAACAGTTGGGTTATGTTTCAGAGGTGTTAAACAGGGTGGGTATGATTCCACATGCGGGTTACTTGGGCTCACAAGAAGATTTTAGAAATTCTATTATGAATGAGTATCGATTTGAGTTACTTGGTGAAGGTGAAGATTCTCATAACAATAGAAGAAGAGGTTACAACTATTTTTTAAACAATACAATATTAAAACACAATACAAATCCTATTTTTAAGGCGTCTGTGGATTTAGAATTAAATACCAATGAGGATCAGGTAATGCAATTACCAATTCCTTTAATTGAAATAAACACAAATGAATTAATTAATTAATTAAACATCTATTTGTAAAAAATAAAGGTAAAATAAACCACAGTTTAAAATGCTGTGGTTTATTTATTTAAAAAATATAGTTCGCTTCAAAATTGGTAATGTTTGCCCCATAAACAATATTAAGTATTACTTTCAAAATGTAGATTTGAATTCATTTAAAATCCTAGTGACACAAACAATGAATACTATAAAAATTATCTTATTTATTTTTTTATTTAGTGTTTTAAATATCAATTCCCAAAATCAACTTCCCATTGAAAATGGGATTTTAGAATCTGTTGTTGCGAATAATTTTGTGCAATGGACTAACCAAGCCAATAATGGAGCAAATGCTAATTTTTCTATAGAAACAAACAATCTAATTCCAGGAAGTTCCAAGGCTTTAAAAAGTGAAATCTTAGCTTTAGGAGACAAAAATTATGATGCAAGTACAAAAAGTGATTATGGTTTTGAAATTGTAGAAGGCAAAAATTATACAGTCTCTTTTTATGCTAAAATTGAAGGAGCTTCATCAAGACAATTAAAAATTGTTTTTAATTCTGAGGTTGCCAATAGTTACCAGGGGCAGGATATTTGGATTACTGATTCCTGGCAAAAATATTCACATACATTTACAGCAACCGTAAATGCCACTAGCAATAAATTAAGATTTTGGTATTTGCAAGCAGGAGTTACTTATTATTTAGATGAAGTATCTGTTGTTCCTGGAAATTTTGCAAGTATAGCTCCTACAATAGAATTTCAAACTATTGACGGTTTTGGCGCAGGAATTAAAAGAAGAACAGAGCATTTATATGCCTTAGATGATTCGATTAGAGAACAAGTGGAAGCGTATTGTTTTCAGGATTTAGAAGTAAACATGATCCGTTTTTTTGTGTATCATGATTTAGAACCTGAAAATGACAATAATAACCCTTATGATTTAGATGCATCTAAATTAGATTGGACACGTTATGATAGCAATCCAAATAATTCAAGAACACGATTCATAGGCGAGGCACTTAACAGTGCATTTAATTTAAGTACTAACGGATTTGATCATGTAATTGGCAATTGTAACTCAGCTCCACCTTGGTTAAAAACAAACGGTCAACACAACAATGGAGGCACTTTAATTTCTGGTGGAGAAAATGAATATAGTGAGTTTTTGATTGCTTTTTTAAACGGAATGAAATCTAATTACAACATAGATGTAACTGCAATTTCACCAACAAATGAACCAGATTTTGAGGTGAGTTATGAGTCTATGAACACAACACCATCAGAATTAAACAGCATCATAAAAAATTTAAATACAAGATTAGATAATGCTTCTTTAAGTGATATTAAAATTATTTCACCAGAAAACTACAGGGTTTATGATGCAAATAATTCTTCTAGATCTGCTACAAATTATATAAATACAATGTTTGCAGATCCGCTTGTTAAATCTGCAATAGATATTGTGGCCACGCATACTTATGCAGATCCAAATCACAATACAAGTTGGGATGCTTTAAAAACGGCTGCTGATAACAAACCGGTTTGGGTAACAGAATCAGCATCTTTAAAAAGTAAAGATATTTCAATGACAGATGCGGCCAATTATATAAAATGGATGTTAAGAGGTTTTAATGAAGGCGGAATGACAGCTTATATGATGCATCTTTTTTATGAAGAAGAAGATACTGAAAATGGATATTCTAGTTTAGTGGCGTGGAAACCTAATGGAGAAATTATTTTGCCTAAAAGATATCATTCTTTTAAGCATTTTACAAACCTGATAAAAAAAGGGTATCAAGTTATAAAAACAGAAGTTTCTAAAAATGAAACTATGGTTGGTGCATTTAAATCTCCTGATGGTAAAAAGATTGTGTTGCATGTTTTTAATGAAGGTATAACTGAAGATATTTCAATAGATATACCTATTGGCACTGTTGGAATAGATCATTATATTACTTCTGACTCAAATGATGAAAACTTTAAATTAGTTAACGATATTTCATTTACGGAAGGAGACAGATATGCTAATATAAATATCCCTGCAATGTCTTTACATTCTATTATATATGATATAGACATGTCTGTTTTAAATATTAATTCAGATGATACATATACAAATGAATATTCAATATTTCCAAATCCTGCAAATGATATGATTTCAATTCATTTTTCTGAAAAAATAAATCACGAAATTAGAATACATCAAATGGATGGGAAAGAGGTCTACAAAACAAATTCCGTTCAAAATTTAGATCTTAATGTTAAATTTTTGTCGGCTGGTATTTACTGGATTAAAATATTAACAGAAGAAAAGGGTAATGTTTTAACTAAAAAATTTATAAAAAGATAATATGAAATCAGTCAAAATAAATTTTTTCTTCATAATTATTTCATTCATTATTTTTAATAAAAGAGCTTTTTCTCAAGAAAATTCTACCTCAATTTCAAATGATAGACAAAATTTTATTTTTTATTTGGCTGATGATCAAGATCTCTTAGATTATGGTTGTTATGGAAATCCTAAAGTAAGTACAAGTAACGTAGATAAGTTAGCAGAGGAAGGTATGAAATTCACTAATTTTCATACAGCTCAAGCAATTTGTGCGCCAAGTAGATCTCAAATATTTACAGGAATGTATCCTGTAAAAAATGGTTGTATGGCAAATCATATTGGTGTAAAACCAAATATTAAAAGTATAGCTACCCTTTTAAAAAATGCAGGTTATGAAGTAGTGTTAGCAGGTAAAAGTCATGTAAAACCAAATAAAGTTTTTAATTGGACACATTATTTTAAAAATTTAGAGCATAGATACCTACCTCTCGAAAAAATAGACAATTACCTGAAAAATGCAAATAAACCCTTTTGTCTTTTTATTACTTCAGATTATCCCCACGGTCCTTTTCCTAAAACAAATGAGTACTCTAAAAAAGATATTTACCAATTACCTTATGATAATGGAAGAGTTGGAAACCATAAACCTGGATATTATAAAAATATAAAAGATGATAATATACAACTAGGCAAAATTCTAAAAATGGTAGATAGTTATAATCTAAGTAATAATTCTATGTTTATTTACGCATCAGACCACGGTTTATCTGGTAAATGGGGATTAGCCGAACAGGGTTTAAAAGTGCCATTTATAGTAAGGTGGCCAGGTCATGTAAAACCCAATTCAAAATCTAATACTTTATTATCTTTTGTAGATGTATTACCTACATTATTGGAAGCTTCAAAAACTGAAATTCCAAAAAATATTGATGGAAAAAGTTTTTTAAATATTTTAAAAGGAGACAAAACAGAGGTACATAAGTATATTTTTGGAGTGGCTACAAAACAAAATATAAGAAATGCTAAAGTATTTCCATCAAGGATGGTGAAAAACAATCGCTTTAAATTGATAAGGAATTTTAATGCTAAAGAAGTTCTTGTATCAAATTTTGGAGAAAATCAAATTGTGAACGAGTTTATAAAAATGGGGGCAAACTCATTTCCTAATAAACCATATGAAGAATTATATGATCTTAAGAATGATCCATATCAAAAAAATAATTTGATAAATAATAAAAAGTATAAAAATGAAAGGTTACAATTATCAAATGCATTAGTTACTTGGATGACTGCTCAAAATGATTTTTTATTAATGGACACCATGCCCTTATTAAAGCCAACTTTGCATCCTTTAGACAAAAATACAAAATGGACAAAAGTTCCTAATGAACTTGAAGGAAAATTAACAGCTAAAGATTATATCAAACTTCATTACTAAACTATGCGATTTTTAAAGACATTGATTATTATTTTTTTAGGCGTTTTCACATTCAGTAATTATGCTCAAAAAAAAACTAAGAAACCTTTAAATATTATTTGGTTAAGCACTGAAGATATGGGGCCAATTTTAGGTGCTTATGGAAATAAAATCATTAAAACTCCAAATTTAGACAAGTTAGCAAACGAGGGAGTTCGTTATACAAATGCATATGCAACAGTTGGTGTTTGCGCACCAAGTAGATTTTCAATTATTACAGGAGTTTATTCAGCAAGATTAGGTGCTCATAATATGAGAACTGGAGATTATCATAATTATAAAACTCCAGAAGAAGTAAAATACAGAACTTATATTGGTGTAAAAGACAAAACAGGAAGAAATATTCCTGAATATGAAATTGTTACACCACCAGAAGTAAAACCTTTTACTCAAATTTTAAGAAAAAAAGGCTATTACACTGCTAATAATTTTAAATGTGATTATCAATTTAATGCGCCATTTACGGCTTGGGATGAAGTTTCTAGTAAAGTAAGTTTTAAAGATGCGCCTAAAGGAAAGCCTTTTTTTTATGTTCGGAATTTTTTAGTGACCCATGAATCTAGAATTTGGCAGCGAAAGAATATTCCGTTAACGGTAAAACCAGAAGACGTAATTATACCAGATTATTATCCTGATATTATAGAAGTTAGAAATGATATTGCTCGAAAATATTCTAATATAGAAGAAATGGATAGACAAGTGGGGGTAATTATGGAACAACTTAAAAATGATAATTTATTAGACAATACAATTATTATGTTTTGGAGTGATCATGGAGGAAATTTACTAAGACAAAAAAGAGCTGTAGGAAATTCAGGATTAAATGTACCCTTAATTATTCGTTATCCAGATAAAAAAATGGCAGGTAAAATTGATGAAAGAATTGTTTCATTAATGGATCTTGGCCCCACAGTATTATCACTTTTAGGAATTGAAAAACCAGCTCATTATGATGGAAAGGCATTTGCTGGAAAATTTGAAGAAACTCCTAGAAAATATGCTTTTGGAACAGCAGATAGATTTGATGAAACAACAGATATGCAACGTTCCGTTTTAGACGGACGCTTTGTTTACATTAAAAATTTTATGCCTCAACTCCCCTTAATTTATAGAAATAAATATCGTGAGCAAATACCTATGAATGCTAAATTGATTGAATTAAATCGTCAAAAAAAATTAAAAGGAGACGCTGCTTATATTTTTATGGAAACTAAACCAAGAGAAGAACTCTATGATTTAAAAAACGATCCTTATGAAGTTCACAATCTTGCAAATGATATGAATTATAGAGAAAGATTAACAGAGTACAGAAACGCATTATCAAACTGGCAATTAGAAATTGGAGACAAAGGTTTTATTCCTGAACATGATTTAGTGGAAATGTTTTGGCCAGAAATGTTGCAACCCAAAACAGAAAACGTACTAATTAGTTCAGCAAAAAAAAATACAATAGTACTTAGTTGCAAAACAGAAGGAGCTTCAATTGGTTATCAAACAGGAAAAGCTATCGGAACGAAATCTTGGCAATTGTACTACAAGCCCATAAAAATAAAAGGAAAAGAAAAATTAGTAGCTAGAGCTATTCGTATTGGTTATAAAGCATCAGAAATAACATCAAACTAAATGAAAATGGGAAATCATACTACAAAAACTACACTACTATTATTTTCTTTATTTACCTTTTTTACCTTTATAAATTGTAAAAAAGCCGACGAAAAAAAGAATGACAAAGGTTTATCAATAAATAAAAAACATAATATTTTATTTATTTCTATTGATGATTTAAGAACAAAAATTAATTCTTACGGAGATGACAAAATGATTACTCCAAACATAGATAAATTAGCTAAAGAAGGCATTCAATTTAACCAAGCTTATACAAACATTGCAGTTTGTGGTGCAAGCAGGGCAAGTTTAATGACGGGAATTAGACCGAGTGAAACACGATTTAATGATTTTTCTACAAGAGCGTCTAAAGATGTTCCAAATGCCATTCCTTTGAATCAAATTTTTAAAGAAAATGGATATGAAACTATTTCGTACGGAAAGATTTATCATCATAAAGATGACTTTCAAGAATATTGGACGGAAAAAGACAATGGACAAATTCAAGGAGATTTTCAAGATCCAAAATCTATAGAAAGAATTAACAACGCGGCAACAGGAGAATACGGGAAAAAGCAGCCTACTTTTGAATATCCAGATGTTGACGATTATGCTTATAATGATGGTAAAATCACAAAAAATGCGATTGTTAAGTTAAAAGAATTAAAAAGGAATAACAAACCATTTTTTATGGCTGTAGGTTATGTGTCTCCGCATTTACCATTTATACAACCTAAAAAATATTGGGATATGTATGATCACGATGCTATTAAATTGGCTAACAATGTATATCAACCTAAAAATGCACCAGATATTGCCATTGAAGCACAACATAATTCAGCTGAATTAAGAAAAAACTACTTAGATATTCCCGAAAACGGAAAATTAGATGATGAACTTTCAAGAAATTTAATTCATGGTTATTACGCAAGTGTAACGTATATGGATGCTTTAATTGGGGAATTAATCACAAATTTAGATGAATTAGGATTGAGAGAAAATACGACTATAGTTTTATGGAGTGATCATGGTTATTTTTTAGGAGAACACGGTTTTTGGTGTAAACACAGTACCTTTCAGGAAGCAGTTAAAATTCCATTTTTAATTTCACATCCAAATTTTATAAAAAATCAAACAACAGAATCATTTACAGAACTGGTAGACCTTTATCCAACACTTTGCGAAATTTCTAATATAAAAGCGCCCTCTTACTTGCAAGGCGAGAGTTTAGTTCCTGTTTTAAAAAATCCCAAAAAAATATTAAAATCAGAAATTTATACGAGATATAAGCAAGGAGAAGCCATTATAGATAAAGATTTTTCTTATACAGAATTTTATGAAGGAAATAATTATTTAGGAAATATGCTTTATGATAATCATTCAGATATTAAACAAAATTATGATATATCAAAGGTAGATGGTAACAGTAAAACTGTGGAAAAATATAAACAAAAACTAAAAATAATGCGTGAATTTGTAAATAAAAAACCTATTTAAGTAAAACTAAATTAGTCTCCCAATTTATGTTGCCCAAGTAAAGATTTTGAATCTTGGTACTTGGGTGTTTTTTTATTGGCTTAGAAAAGCAAATTTAAACGTCAATCTTCAAATTTTATAGTTGTTGCTTCATTTTTTTTAGATGTTGATTGTAAAGGTTAACTATTTTTGATTAAATTACAATACATTAAAAACGTTCACAACAAAAAACTTTATTTATGAAAAAAAAATACTTAATAATTAATTTATTTACTTTTTTAATTTCATTTGTTACATTTTCTCAAGTAACTTTTGATTTTAAAACCTCACAAGATCCTTTGGGTTGGGTTAAAGCAGGTGGGGCTCAGGCAGCTAATATTGTTGCTGATGGTTTGGCAATCTCATGGTTAGGAGATGCAAATAAAGTGCCAAAATTAAAAATTGACAATGCAAATATTGATGCAGATTTATATAAAATAATTGCAATTACACTAATAAACAACTCATCTGAAATTGAAAGGGTTAGAACACTTCATTTTAAAGGAGCTTCAGGAACAGATCCTTCAAGTGCAAGCGGTACTAATACAAGATATACAAATATTGATTTGAATGCTGGAACTAGTTCTGAAACCTATTATTTTAATTTAACAAATACAGAATGGACAAATTACAACGCTGCAAGCAATGATGATGCAGATTCTGATATGGATCATATTTCTTTATTATTTACAACAATTACAAATGGAGGTTTAAATATTGCAAGTACTTCAGGAGATGTAATCCTTGAAAAGATTGAGTTTTTAGAGTCTATACCTTCTTCACCAAGAAATGATTTTGATTTTAACGACACGTCTGATTCTGAAGGATTTGTAGGAGGAAATGGTGTTGTTTTAACACAACCTACTGCTGGTGAGGTAAATTTAGAAATTAGTGATGCTAGCGCATATCCAAAGTTTGAACAGACTGGTCTTTTTTCTGTTGATGCAGATACTTATGGAGGAGTAGAGATTACACTAATAAATAATTCTCCTAAAAATTCATTAAGTTTTGTTTCGCCTTCTGGAGGAAACCAATTCGTAGCAAAATCTATGAATAGCAATGATCCAAATCCACAAACTATTTCTTTAAATCTTAAGAACGCAACAAACTGGACAGGTGAGCAAACGAGTTGGTGGCTTCAACTTGTTGATAATCCAGGGGATGGAGCACAAGTTTCTTCGGCTTCAATTCAAATACAACAAATTCTTTTTGTAAATGAAGTACTAGATACTGATTCTTTTGAACAAGAAAGTATAAAAATTTCTTTTTCTCCAAATCCAGTGAAATCTTTATTAAACATATCTTCTTCAACAAAATTTGACAAAGTAGAAGTTTTTAATATTCTTGGGCAAAAAAGTAGTGTTCAGAATATTCTCGATAATACTGTAAATTTTTCATCTTTTCCAACTGGTGTTTATATGATAAAAGTGTATCAAGGAAATGAAATAATCACAACTAAAAAAATCATTAAAAATTAAATAAGAATTTTCATCCAAAACCACTTCTTAGAAAAACCAAATAAAATTTTATTTGGTTTTTTTATTGAATGATCTCAAATAGGACTCTATTTGTTTAGATTCTTTTGATAAATTATCTTGCGATATAGTATGAAAAGAAATTTAAACTTTCACATCGTCTGATTTATGCCAGTAAAATATTAAGACAATGATTTTTTGAACTAAATATTAGTAAAAAATCATAGCTTGTAACTTTAACTATGAATCTTCAATATTTATACCATTTGACTCAATTCTTTTACTAATAAGGTATCTACAATATTTATTTTTGAAACAGGTAGATTTCTGATGAAATAATTACTTAATTATATTATTTATTCAGAATTTTAAATACACAATCACTCAAATAAAAATTTAATAAAATGCTAAACTCTTTCAAAAATGTTAGGTTTATATTTCTTTGTATTCTACTATTTTTGTCCAGTATTTTATGTTCTCAAACTAATTACTACGTATCATCAATTAATGGATCAGATAGCAATGATGGTTTATCGGAATCTTCTTCATTTCAAACCATCAATAAGGCAATTTCAAAAGTAGCAGCGGGAGATACAGTTTTAGTAATGAATGGAGTTTACCAGAATAATGGTTATGGCACTGTTGATGTTAATTCATACTCTAATATGAATAATGAACATGTAGTTACCATAAATAAATCAGGAGAAGCTGGTGCTTACATTACATTGAAAAATTATCCTGGTCATTTGCCTAAGATAAAATTTGATGGTAAAGGAGGAATTGTTATTTCTAATAACATGAATTATATTATTGTTGAAGGTTTTGAAGTTGAAGGTCCAGCAGCCAATATAACCTATAGTCAAGCATATGCAAATAGAGGTTATAAGGTCTCTTTAGCAGAAGATAATGACGATTCTACCAATTATACGCATAGCTACTTTTCTGGAAAAGGGATTTGGGGTGGTTATGGCGCGCACAGTAACATAATTATTAGAAATAATATTGTTCATGATACTTGTGGTTCAGGTATACGTTTTAATGATTCTGATCACATTGTAATTGAATATAATGAAGTTTATAATACAACTTGGTGGACTTCTTCCGCATCAAGTGCTGTTGTATTTGCGGAGACAATTGCTTCATCAGAATCTGATAATGGAACTGAAGTAAAAATGATAATGAGAGGCAATGTGGTTTACAATAATTGGAATAGAATTCCTTTTTATGTCACACAATTACCTGATAATTCAGGAAACACAAACCCCAATTATGGTACTGCAGATTATAACAATATTTTAGATGGCCAAGGCTTATATGTTACAAGAAGTGATGACAATTACAAAGGCACTTTTTTGTTTGAAAATAATGTTTGTGTAAATAATGGGAAGAATGGAATTAATTTTGATAATTCTAAAGGCGCATCTGCAATAATTCAAAACAATACTTTATTTTATAATGGAGTTCATGAAATAATTCAAGATATCTCTGTAGAAAATGGCAATAGAGGTCATAGAGGTCAGAAAGTTGGAGGTATAAAATCAAATAAAATACTAAATACAACTGTAGTAAATAATATTGTTGTTACAAGAGATAATATATTTTCTGCCATAGAGCTTCCCAATGTAACTGGCAATAAAACGGTAAACAGTAATATATTTTTGAATGGTAAATTACCTTCGGATGATACTGGAACGGTCTATAATTACATTGCCTGTTGTAATATGATTAATGTAGATCCTTTATTCACAAATTTTCCTGCTGAGGTTAACGGCGCCATAGATATTGATGAAACTAATTTTCAATTAAATGAAAATTCACCTGCCATTGATGCTGGAAACCCTAATTATTCTCCAGATAAAGATATCAATGGAAACTCTAGGCCAATTAATGCTATAAATGCTATTTCATATACAAGTTTTGAAAATTCAACAGACGGTTGGACACAATTTGGAAATGCAAATTTAACAGTTTCATCAAATGAATCACTTACTGGTAACAGTAGTTTAAATATTAGTCAAAGAGAGTTTAATTATTCTAGTCCAAGACTTTTTCTAGATGGTTTATTAACCATTGGAGAAACCTATACTTTTTATATAAATGTAAAATTAGCTGAAAATGTATCTGGTTCCGCAAATATGACTATCAAAAATACGCTTAATGGAGTTGTTACTTACACAGATTTACTTGATTCGTCATTAACAGCATCAAATAATACTTGGCTTGAACTAAAAGGAGATTATACGTATAATGGTTCAGATCAAATTTTCTTGTACGTTAAAGGACCAACTATGGCAAATGGAGGTGGTGATTTTTACATTGATGATTTTTCATTAGTTCCTCAAGGGTCTTCTCCAGTGGATTTTAGTGATTTGAGTAATGTTGTAGATATTGGAGCTTATGAGTACGATGGAGCATTATCTTTAGATGACAATACTAGTAGCTTCAACAATATAAAAGTCTATCCTAATCCTGCTAAAAATGTAATTATATTATCAGGAATAAGCGCTAATAGTAGGATACTAATTTTTGATTTATTAGGGAAAAGTTATAGCGTTAAATCAAATCCTAGAAATAAATCAAATGAAGTCATCTTGGATATTAGTGAATTAAATACAGGTTTGTATTTTATAAAAACTTTTTACAATGGACTAGTTCAAACTAAAAAGATTATTAAAAAATAAATTCTTTTAAAAATATTAGTTGCAACATAAAAACACTTATTTATGACAAAAATCAAAAAAATTCCAATCATCTTAATCATAATTTTATTTTTTTCTAGTTGCAGTGAAAAGATTTATAACATAGACAAGGCAAAAATAAATTATTCTTTGAGTCAAAAATTTGAAAATGATTTCTTAATTGGAGCAGCTATCAATGAAGATCAGATTCTTAAAAAGGACGAAAAATCATTGTCAATTGTTCAGAAAGAACATAATACAATAACTCCAGAAAATAGCTTAAAATGGATGTTTATAGAGCCAAACCCTGGTAATTTTAATTTTGATGTTTCAGATAAGTATGTAGAATATGGTTTGAAAAATAATATGCATATTGTTGGACACGCATTAGTTTGGCATTCTCAATTAGCAGATTATATGAATAATGTAAAGGATAGTACTACAATGTATTATCACATAAAAAATCATATAAACACATTAGCAGGCAGATATAAAGGAAAAATAAATACTTGGGATGTTGTAAATGAAGCTTTAAACGAAGATGGTTCTTTAAGACAGTCTGTATTTTTTAAAACCATTGGAGAAGGTTACATTGAGGAAGCATTTAAATTGGCAGAAAAAGCAGATCCTAAAGCCGATTTAGTTTATAACGATTACAATTTGTGTAACTCAGAAAAAAGAGAAGGTGCAATTAATTTAGTCAAAAACCTTCAAAGTAAAAATATTAAAATTAATGGAGTTGGTATTCAAGCACATTGGCAACTTAACACACCTTCTTTAGAAGAAATTGAAAAAAGTATTATTGCTTTTTCTCAGCTTGGCTTAAAAGTAATGTTTACCGAATTAGATATTTCTGTACTTCCGAATCCTTGGGAATTAGAAGGGGCTGAAATTAATCAGAACTTTAAAAAATTTGAAGGTGATGCAAAAATGAATCCCTATCCAAAAGCACTTCCAGACTTTATGGAGGAAAAATTAGCAAAACGATACGAAGATATTTTTAGACTATTCTTAAAACATAGAGACAAAATAAGCAGAATTACTTTTTGGGGTGTTACAGACAAACATTCTTGGTTAAATGATTGGCCTATAAAAGGAAGAACTAATTATCCTCTTTTATTCGACAGAAACTATCAGTCAAAAAAAGCATATCAATCCATTTTTGATTTAACAAAGTAAATAATTATATAACAATATGAGTTCTATTTCACAAAAATTATCCCTTAGAGAAAAAATAGGTTATAGCTTAGGAGATCTTGCTGCGAATTTAGTTTTTCAAACTTTAATGACTTACTTAGCATACTTTTATACAGATATTTATGGTTTAGAAGCTGAAGATGCTACCGCTATTATGCTATTTGTTGGGCTTATTGCTGCATTTGGATTTAACCCTATTCTTGGTGCTTTGGCAGATAGAACAAATTCAAAATGGGGGAAGTTTAGACCTTGGATTTTATATACAGCAATACCTTTAGGTATAATATCTCTTTTAGCCTTTAGCACTCCTGACTTTTCGTACAAAGGAAAAGTTATTTATGCTGTTGTAACCTACACTTTACTATTGCTATTATATGCAGCAAATAATTTACCATATTCCGCTTTAAGTGGAGTTATAACAGGAGATATGGGTGAAAGAAATAGCCTTTCTTCATATCGTTTTGTAGCTGTTATGTTTGCTCAATTTTTTGTACAAGTTTTTATGCTTCCAATTATAGAAACTGCTGGAGGGGGAGATAAAGCAATAGGAATAGAAATAGTTATGACATGGCTTGCTATTATCGGTACAATTATGCTTCTAATTACATTTTTTACAACCAAAGAAAGAATTGTTCCTAAGCCCGAACAAAACTCTAGTATAAAGGAAGACCTAAAGGACTTAATTAGAAATAGGCCTTGGGTAATAATGCTAATTTTAACCACCTTAATTTTTATAACCTTAGCAATGAAAGGGGGCTCATATGTCTACTATTTTAAAAACTATGTTGATGAAACAAGACTAACTAATTTTATCAGTCCTATTTTAGATTTTTTATCAAATATTGGAGTTAACTTCTTTGGCGAAGACCCTCTCTCTGCAGGTTTTGGTTTGTTTAATGCTGGTGGTATTATCTTTATGATTTTTGGAATTGGGCTTTCAAAAAGGCTGGCAGACAGGTTTGGGAAAAGAGATGTTTTCAATCTTTTTTTATTTATTTCAACTTTATTTATTCTGTTATTTTATTTTTTTAGTCCAGAATCCATAGAATTAATGTTCATCGCTCAAATATTTCATGGTTTTTTTTACGGTATTACAATACCAATATTATGGGCAATGATAGCAGACGTAGCAGATTATTCTGAATGGAAAAATAATAGGAGGGCAACAGCAATAATTTTTTCTGCGATGATGGTTGGTTTAAAAGGCGGCCTTACTATTGGTGGCTCAATAGTTACATGGGTACTTGGCGTTTATGGTTACATCACTTTAGAGGTTGGAGGTTTGTCTACGGAGCTAATTACTCAACCTGATAGTGCTATTTATGGCACAAAATTACTCATCAGTATTTATCCAGCAATTCCATTTTTAATAGGTTGTATACTTTTATTATTCTACGAGATTAATAAAAAAATGGAAGTAATAATAGAATTAGAATTAAAAGCAAGAAGAAATTAATAAGTTATGCCAGAAGATAATATAGATCATATTGATTTTGATGAGTTAAATAATAAATCAATATCAAAACCTTTAGTAAATCATATTTTTACAGCAGATCCTTCTGCTCACGTTTTCGATGACAAAATTTATATCTATCCATCTCATGATATAGATGCAGGAGAAGCTTTTGATGATTTAGGAAGTCATTTTGCAATGGAGGATTACCATGTGATTTCTATGGATAAATTAGATAGTAAAGCAGTAGATCACGGAATCGCATTGCATGTAGAAGATGTTTCATGGGCAAAACAGCAGATGTGGGCTCCTGATGCCAATGAAAAAAATGGGACTTATTATTTGTATTTTCCAGCCAAAGATTACGATGATATATTTCGTATTGGAGTTGCTACAAGTAGCTCTCCAACTGGGCCATTTATACCGCAACCTTCTGCAATAAAAGGAAGTTTTTCAATTGATCCAGCTGTTTTTAAAGATGATGATGGGGCTTATTATATGTATTTCGGAGGTCTTTGGGGTGGTCAACTTCAACGTTGGAAGTCCGGTAAATTTAATGCGGAAAACCCTGAAAGTCCAACAGCGTTTCTTCCAGAAAATGATGAACCTGCCTTACTGCCTTTCATTGCCAAAATGGATGATAATTTATTGGAGTTTGCGGAAATACCTAAAGAAATAGATATTATTGACGAACAAGGAAATTTACTGCTTGCAGGAGATAATGAGCGTCGTTTCTTTGAAGCGGCCTGGATGCACAAATATGATAATAAATATTACTTTTCTTACTCTACAGGAGATACTCATTTTATTTGCTATGCCGTTGGCGATAACCCTTATGGGCCATTTACATATAGAGGTATAATTTTAAACCCAGTTGTGGGCTGGACATCTCACCATTCAATATGTAATATTGATGGCGAAGATTATTTGTTTTATCACGATTCATCTCTATCAAAAGGAGTTACTCATTTGCGTTCGATAAAAATGACTAAAATTGAATATACAAAAGACGGTTCCATTATTACCATAAATCCATATTCATAGACTTTAATTGTATTTTCTTAAAATGAATAGATCGAAAAGTTTTAACGCTCAACATATAATTTATACCTTTTTATTTATTTTATATCAATCTATAACATGTGGTCAAATAAATTATTACGTTGCAGATAGTGGATCTAACAATAATAATGGTCTTAGTGATGTAGCTCCGTTTTTAACCATTAATAAGGCAATATCAATGGTTAATCCTGGAGACACAATTCTAGTTATGAATGGTACATATCGTAATGTTGGATATGGAACTGTTGATACTTCCACAAATAGTAACATGAATAATCAACATGTTGTCACAATAAATAAATCAGGAGAAGAGGGTGCTTATATTACATTAAAAAACTATCCTAATCATTCCCCTAAAATAGAATTTGATGGAAAAGGGGGTATTCAGATTTCAAATGACATGAATTATATTATTGTGGAGGGCTTTGAAGTTCAAGGTCCCGCTGCAAATATAACTTATAGTCAGGCTATAGCTGACAGGAATTATAAAGTTCAAGTAGCTGAAGATCTAGATAGTCTTACAAATTATAATCACAGCTATTTTTCTGGTAAGGGAATATGGGGAGGATATGGAGCTCACAAACACATTATTATTAGAAATAATATTGTTTACAATACTTGTGGTTCGGGTATTAGATTTAATGACTCAGATTATATAACAATTGAATATAATACCGTTTACAATGCCACTTGGTGGACTTCATCCGCCTCAAGCGCAATCGTATTTGCTGAGACAATTGCGGAATCAGGGGATAATAGTATAGATGTAAAAATGATTATGAGAGGAAATGTAGTTTATAATAATTGGAATCGAATTCCATTTTATAAAACTCAAGATCCTGATAATTCTGGAAATACAAATCCAAATTATGGAGCGGCAGATTATAATGATATTTTAGATGGGCAAGGTCTGTATGTTACAAGAAGTGACACAAATTATAATGGAACTTTTTTATTTGAGAACAATATTTGTGCTAATAATGGTAAAAACGGTATTAATTTTGATAATTCCTTGGCGGCTTCCGCTATTTATCAAAATAACACCTTATACTTTAATGGAGTTCATGAAATAATACAAGACAACTCTGTTGCAGCTGGAAATCCTGCTCACAGGGGGCAAAAAGTTGCAGGTATTAAAGCTAATAAAGTAAAAAATGCAACAGCAATCAATAATATAGTTGTTACAAGAGACAATATATTTTCTGCTTTAGAATTTAATAATATGTCAGGTTCTTACAACGCAAACAATAATATTTTTTTAAATGGAAAACTAAAAAATCCAAATGGAGAAACAAACGAGTTTGATAATACTAATATAATAAATAGTGATCCATCATTTGTTTCAGTGCCAACAATAGTTAACGGAGCCATAGATATAAGTCAAACAAACTTTAATTTAATGGCAGATTCACCAGCAATAAATGCTGGTGATAATAACTATGCTCCTTTAATTGATATTGATAAAAATTCAAGACCTGTTGGAATTTATCAAACTAGTTTTGAAAACGGTATAGGAGATTGGGTGCAATTTGGAAGTGCAAATTTAAATATATCATCAAATGAATCAGCATCAGGGGGTAAAAGTCTCATGATAAATAGCAGAACATTAAATTATTCAAGTCCAAGACTATATCTTGATAATTTACTAAAACTTAATCAAAGTTATACCTTTTCAGTGAAAGTGAAATTAGAAAATGGTGCATCAGGAACTTCGGATATTACTATAAGAAACGATTTTAATAATCAAATTACATTTACAAATTTATTATCAAATCCAATTACAGTAAATGATCAAAACTGGACTCAATTAACTGGTAACTTCACTTATACAGGTTCGGATGAAATTTTTGTTTATATCAAAGGCCCAATACTAAATGATGGAGGTGGAGATTTTTATATTGATGATTTTTCAATTGTTCCCCAAGGCTTAAGTTCCGTAGATTTTAGCAATGCTAATTTAACGGTTGATATTGGTGCATATGAACTTATTTCAACAACATGGACAGGAAATATTGATACAGATTGGAGTAAATCTGGAAATTGGACAAATGGGGTTGTTACAAGCTCTATAGATGCAACTATTCCTGAAGTTGATAATGCTCCAATTATAAACTCAACTATTGGAGCTCAAGTTCATAATTTAAGTATTAATGAATCTGATGGTATAACCATAAATTCGGGAGGAGCTTTAATTGTAAATGGAACATCATCCGGTCATGTAAAGTATAATCAAAATCTACAAACAGAAAACTGGTATTTGGTTTCTAGCCCAGTAGTTGATCAAACTTATAATGATGCTTATATCAATGAAAATGAAATTGCATCAGGTCAAAATAATAATAAAGCAATAGGAAGTTATCAAACTGATAATGATTCTTGGAGTTATTTACAATCTGGGGGAAGTGAAAATTTTAATTCTGGAACTGGCTACGCTGTAAAAAGAGCAAATGGAACTGGAGCTGGCTTAATAAAATTTTCTGGGTCATTAAACACAGATAATAATGGAGTTAATTTTATACTTTCTAACCAAGGAAATCGATTTAATTTAGTAGGAAACCCTTACCCATCGTATTTAAATAGTCTTACATTTTTAGAAAATGAATCTGCAATATCAGACACTAAAACTTTTTGGATTTGGAATCAAGATTTGGGAGAAAATGGAGATTATGAAGTTAAAACAATTGGTCAAAATTTTGTAATTGCACCAGGACAAGGTTTTTTTGTAAAGTCAAATACAAATGGAGGTACTTTTAATTTTTCAAAATCTAACCAAAATATTAGTGGAGGTAATTTTCAAAAAGAAGAAAATGAAGACTCTTTTATTCGGTTAACGCTTAAAAATAAGGATATTTATAATTATTGTGATATATTTTATACTTCAAATATGACTTCGGGTTTTGATCTTGGTTTCGAGGGAGAATTATTTGGTGGTATTTCAAACTCATTCAGTATATACTCTCAGTTATTAAATGAGAATGATGATAAAAATTACCAGATACAATCTTTGCCAAATACTAATTTTGAAAATATGGTAATTCCTATTGGCGTAAATGCTAAAAGTGGTATTGATATTAAAATAGAAGCTTTAGCGAATAATTTACCAAAGGATATTAATATTTATCTGGAGGATAAAGAAAATAACACATTCACTTTGCTAAACTCAAACTCTAATTTTTTTACAACTCTAAAAAATGATTTAAACGGAGTAGGTCGTTTTTATCTTCACACTTCAAAAAAAACGTTAAGTAATACTAGCAATACTTTCAAAGATGGTTTTACTATATATACAAATTCTTCATTAAAGCAATTAATTGTTAGTCATAAAACTGAGGCGATAGATAATATATCTATCTACGATTTACAAGGTAAATGTATTTTAAACAAAAGTCTTTATGAAAATAAAAACACTCGTATTCTTAATACTTCTCATATTCGGAAAGGAATTTATCTAGTAAAAGTAGCATCAGGAATAAAAATGAAACTACAAAAAATAATTATTTACTAATATGAATTTTTTTAGTAGAAACAAATATTTTCTTTTTTCAACTCAAGCTTATTTTAAATCTAGTTGAACATCTCATCATTAAATTTAATGAATTTAAAGAAATTTTTTAATCATTTAGAAAGTAAAATCAACTTAAATATTCTTTGAAATAATGTATTTTTGAG
>ENA-OSET01000932-OSET01000932.1-sediment-metagenome-genome-assembly--contig:-NODE-932-length-31686-cov-6.110570_pt1 | contig 31686 bp, 22 predicted proteins | sample MGYA00237882_ERZ534229 | MGnify/ENA primary metagenome ERZ534229 (study PRJEB26408, sample SAMN06266212) | sediment metagenome | isolation source: Hudson Canyon methane seep mesocosm | place: USA:Hudson... | reverse complement strand
TTAAGCGTTATAAGTAGACGATGAAGTATTACCACCACGTCCAGTCCAGTTGGTATGGAAGAACTCGCCTCTTGGCTTATCTGTGCGCTCATAAGTATGGGCACCAAAATAATCACGTTGCGCTTGTAACAAGTTAGCCGGTAAACGTGCTGTGCGATAACCATCAAAGTAGTTAAGGGCTGCGGTTAAACAAGGAGCAGGTACACCAGTAGTAATGGCATTGACTGCAACACGTCTCCAACCTTCTTGAGCGGCAACAACGGTATCTCTGAAATAGTCATCTAATAATAAATTGTTAAGTTCAGGATTTTTGTCATAGGCTTCTTTGATTTTGCCTAAAAAAGCAGAACGGATGATACAACCACCACGCCACATCAATGCGATGCCGCCGTAGTTTAGGTTCCAATTGAACTCTTTGGCTGCTTCGCGCATTAGAGTGTAACCCTGTGCGTAAGACACAATTTTAGCGGCTAACACTGCTTGACGTAAATCTTCGATAAACGCAGCTTTGTCACCAGTAAACGTTTTAGCAGGGCCAGTTATAACTTTAGAGGCTTCAACACGCTCATCTTTAAGTGCAGAGATACAACGAGCAAATACAGATTCAGCAATCAGTGTTAATGGCACACCTAAATCTAGCGCCACTACGCCAGTCCATTTTCCAGTCCCTTTTTGGCCTGCAGTATCAAGTATTTTTTCGACTAGTGGACCACCGTCTTCATCTTTAAATGCGAGGATATCGCGGGTTATTTCAACTAAATAACTATCTAATTCGGTAGTGTTCCATTCTTTGAACACTTCATGCATTTCATCAGCAGACATGCCTAGGGTGTCTTTCATTATTTGGTAGGCTTCACACAACAATTGCATATCGCCATATTCAATACCGTTGTGTACCATTTTCACAAAATGGCCGGCACCATTTTCACCTACATAATCACAACAAGGTGAACCATCATCAACTTTGGCTGAGATATCTTGGAAAATAGGTTTCACTGCTTTCCATGCTTCAAGTGATCCACCAGGCATAATAGAAGGTCCTTTAAGCGCACCTTCTTCACCACCTGATACACCGGCACCCACAAAGTTAATACCTTTTTCAACGCAGTACTTTTCACGGCGAATAGTGTCTGGGAAATGTGTATTACCACCATCAATAATGATGTCACCTTTGTCTAACAAAGGCAGAAGCTGATCAATAGTGGCATCAACAGGCGCGCCTGATTTAACCATAATCATAATTTTACGGGGTGTGGCTAAGGATTGAACTAACTCTTCAACCGAATAGGCACCGCGAATACTTTCGCCTTTAGCTCGGCCATTAATAAAGTTTTTAACTTTATCGGTAGAGCGATTATAAGCAGTAACGGTATACCCTTTACTTGCCATATTTAGAATAAGGTTTTCACCCATCACAGCAAGGCCGATTAAACCAATATCAGATAGTGTTTTCATAGAATTCCAATGTTTATTTAAATTAAAAATGCCTGCTTAGCCATTTAACGTAATACGCTAAATGCTTTAGTAAAGTCCAAAGGTGTAGGGCCAATTGAACCAAGCAATTTAAGGTATGGTTTATTTTAACCACTAAAACGAAACTTAACACTTCATAAATACATAAATAAATAATGCATTAGTATATGACATATTGGTCAGACCATTTTTTTGCTACTAACTATCCATGCTGAACACTCTCTTAAAGCGCTAGAATGCCACTAATCACTACCACGTAACACATGAACAACAGGTTGATTGATGTATCGACGTAATGGCCAATAGCAGGCAAATAACGACAAGAAAGTGATAGAGGTAACCGTTAGAACAAATGTCAGTACTATATTTGTGTGAAGATAATCATTTAAGTTATCGCTAAATCCTAAATACAACATTAGCAACACCAACACACTAGTCAGCATGCCAAGTAAAATCATCGCCGCATTGTCTTTAACAATTAGTAGAATTATTTCTTTACGCTTTGCACCTATGGCTAATCGGGTGCCTATTTCAAATCGGCGCATTTGTGTGCTGTAGCTTAATATTCCGTACAGACCTAATCCAGCCAAAATAAAAGTGATAATAGCCAAAGATCCGCTAGTCACTGCTGTGGTGTATTGGGCAAACAAACGTTCAACCAGGCGGGAGTCTAATGTAGACAAACTAAACAGTTTTAGCTCACTGGAGACTTGTAGCAAAACCTTAACCACTTGCTCCCGAGTGATAACTTGGCCCTCTTTGGTTTTGACAAGAAACATATTTCTGGCCGGTGATGCCGGGAAATAAAATCGCGGCTCAATGCTGGTTTGACCGGGAATCATTATGCCCTTAACCACACCCACCACAGTTGCGCCATTATCAAATGTCAAACCAAGGGCGTTACCATCTGGAGCGAGTTGTTTGGCAAATACGTCATTGATTATCATGACATTATTTTTGTCTTTGATATCGGCTTCGCTGAAATAATTACCTGCCAGCAAGGGTTGCTTAATTAATTGGAAATAAGCGTGATCAACGTCTTTCGCTCTCATTGAATAAGACTCATCACCGCCCAAGCGAGTAAGCGCACGAGTAAAAAAGGGCATAGGAGCCATAGCCTGACTTACGCCTTCTACCTGCGGTAACGCGGCTAATTTATTTCTAACCTCAAACACATTTGCCACTAACCCGCTGCGTTCGGTTTCACTAACCGCCGGCAAAGAGATGACTAAAAAGGAAATATGCTTTGTTTCAAATCCAGAAGTGCGATTAATTGTGCTGACGGCTTCATTGAACAACAGAATATTGATAAAAACCAACACTGACACAATGGCTATTTGACACAGCACTAGGCCCTGCCTTAGTTTTTTAGACACTTGTATGCCCGTGCCTTTACCACCGCTTTGCATTGATCGATTTAACTCACGGTAATCGATCATGCCCATGCTTAAATAGGCAAATAACCAGACAAATACCAACATCAAAATCAAAGCACAAGCAAGGGTACTGAAATGCAGGGACAACTCATCAATTCTTGGTAAATAATGGTTTAAGAACAACTGCATGCCTTTAAATCCTAAGGAAGCAATATAGATGGCAATAAACGTAGCTAGCCCCACTAGGAGCGTCGATTCAGCTAACAACATTTTAAATATCTGCCGACGCGAGGCGCCAACTGCGGCACATATAGCAATTTGTCGGCTGCGCTCAACGGTTCGTGACATAAACAAATTTGCGATATTAGTACTGGCTATCAGCACTAAACCAATCACACCGGCAATGAGTAAATACACTGTGTTCTGACTATTGGCCAGAATTACCGACTGCAATGAGTGTAATTTAATACCAATACTCCAGCCGTTAAAAAATTGTTGCCCAGCCACCTCTTGTTGCCAGTTATCACTCACCAATGCAGCAAGTTGTTGTTCAACCTGGGCTGGCGAATAACTTGACTTCAATTTGCCAAGCACCATCAGACCACCATCATCATTGCCCCACTTTTTGCGCTCACTTGGACTAATAGAATTATAATCCCAAGGTAAAAACACTTGGGATTTATTACCCACACCATAAATTTGCGGCTCAACGAAATCTTCGCTGAGCACACCAACAATGCGATAACTCACCTCACCAAACTGTACCTTTTTTGACAAGATATTTGCTTCTAGAGCAAATTCATTTTTCCAGGTTTGGTAACTCAATACGGCAACCGGATTGTAAGTATTTAGCGCTTCTGTGGCCTCAAAGCTTCGACCCACCGCCATTTTTGCCCCCAATAGGGAAAACCACTCTGGGGTAACAAAAGAAATGGGTAGAGTGGGATGAGTAGGCATAGAAACAAGCACATCAGCATCGTAGTACATCACTGCTAAATCACTAAAAGCAGTTTGCTTAGCGTATAAATGCATCAGGTTAGGATAGGTAAAGGCCGTACCGTCAACCCCTCCTTTTTTATCAATCAGGTTATGCTCTACTGTATATAAGCTGTCACTTTCTGGGTAAGGAAGTGGTGATACCAATAATAAATAGGCCAAGGTCAGCACACATAAGAGTGCACCTAAAGTTAGGCTCATAGTATTGACAACCGCTGAAACAAACCCAGGCTTATTTTTAAGGCTAGCCCAAGCTTATTTCAGTAAATACAGAGATTGATTCATACCCTAATAACCTAATCACTAACACGCAACGAATGAATCGCTGGGTGATTGATGTATTGACGCAGAGGCCAGTAACAGGCAAAGAGTGACAACAAGGCAATGGACAGTATTGTTGCAATCAGCATGGGTAACAACTCAACACTCATATAGCCTGACAACACGTCTTTATAACCGATATAAATACCTAGCATCACGACTATACTTGAGGCCACCCCAAGTAAAATAACCCACACATTATCTTTAACAATCAAGCCAACTAAGTCTTTGCGTTTAGCTCCAATTGCCATACGTGTGCCCAACTCAAACCTGCGCATTTGTGTGCCGTAACTCAAGATGCCATATAAACCTACACTGGCTAAAAACAAGGTAATAATAGCAAGTGCCGAGGTAGTAGTTGCAGTGGTATATTGGGTAAATAAACGTCTCTTTTTCTCACTGGCTAAGGTGTCCAAACTAAACAATGCATATAAACTGCTTACTTCGTTAATAGCAGTGACTACTTGTTCTCGACTGACACTCTGACCATCGCGAAGCTTAAGGGTCATTTGTGTGCTGGACAATCTTGATGGTGTGTAAACACGCATCGGCATCTCAGTTTGAGCGGGCATTTTCACCCCTTTGACCACACCAATAATGGTGAAAGGGTCATCTTCTGCGCCAGAAGAAATCTGAAATCCTAACGCACTACCAGTAGGATTAATGCGTTTGGCAAATACATCATTAACCACCATTACTCGATTACCATCCTTGACATCAGCTTCACTAAAATAATCACCCTCAAGCAGTTCCTGACCAATCATAGTAAAGTAGTTGTGACTGGCGCCCTTGTTTTCCGGAGTGAAATTTTCACCTGAAGCGACCGCAGTCAATGCCCACAACCCATAACCATTCAACACAGATCCTGATTGTGAAATACTTTCTACTTGAGGTAGTTCCAATAGTTTTTTCTTAAGTTCAGTCATAGTGGCTGCAACTTCTTCTTGCGGCGGAAATTCTGGCGCTGAAACTGACAAACTCATTTGTGTCATATTATCCACAGTGTATCCAGGAGGTTGTGTGATCATGTCGACCGATTCTTTAAACAAGGTGATGTTGGTAAAAACCAATATCGTTGCTATTGCCACCTGACTCACAATCAAACCTTGCCTAAAACGCTTAGAAACCTGCACACCTGTGCCTTTACCACTAGCTTGTAACATGGAATTCAAGGCTCGGTAATTAATCATCTTGCTACTTAGAAAGGCAAATAAAAGAGCAAAGAAAAGAGCAAGCACAACCGATGCTAAAAAGGTAATCGAGTTGACTCCAAGTTCATTCACTCGCGGTAACTCAGAGGCCAGATTTGCTTGCAATAAGGAGAAGCCCAAAGAGGCGATAATTAATGCTACCAATACCGATAAAAACATCAGCACACCAGACTCAGCTAGTAGTCCACGAAAAAGGTGTGATTTTTTAGCGCCAAGTGCCGCATAAATCGCTAATTGTCGTTGTTGCTCGGCGGTACGTGACATAAACAAATTTGCAATATTGGCAAACGCAATGAGTACTAAGCCAAACACCCCAGCCAACAATTTATAAACGGTGTTTTGACTATCCCCTACAATAGCTGTTTGGAAAGATTCAAGCTTCATCTGGATTGACCAACCGCTAAAGAATGGAATTGAAACCACATTCTCAGTCCAAGTATCGTTCACTAAGGGGGTAATGGTTTGTTCTGCTTGTGTTGCAGTTAGCGTTTCTTTTAATTGACCGACAAAAGTCAAAGCACCGCTGATATTGCCCCAACGTTCTTTCATCCGCACATCGAGGTTATAATCCCAAGGAAACCAAACCCCTACAACACGACCCGTTTGCTTTATTTGTGGTTCAACGAATTGCTCGCCCAATACACCTATCACTCGAAAACTCACACCACTGAACGACACTTTTTTATCAAGCATATCCGAGGCCGAAGCGAATTCTTCTTGCCAAATTTTATGGCTAATGACGGCAACGGGATTAAAGGTATCCAAGGCTTCAGTTGCTTCGAAATAACGGCCCATCTGCATATTTGCGCCCAATAGTTCAAACCACTCTGGTGTGGCATAACCGGTACTTAAGGTGGGCTGATTAGGCAAAGACGTGAGTACGTCTTGACCATATTGGATCAGTGCAGCTTTCTCAAACACATCTTGGTTTTTGTATAGATGGATAAGTCCAGGATAGGTAAATGCCTCGGCATTTGTCTCACCAGATTTGTCACCGATAGCATGAATAACGTTATACAGTTTGTCTTGCTCGGGGTAAGGCAAAGGTTCAACAATCAATAGATAACCTAAGGTCAATATACAAAGCAACGCCCCTAATGTTGTGCCCATAGTGGTGACAACCGTTGCGACAAAACCTACTTTTTTCTTAAGGCTGGCCCAAGCTTGCTTTTGTTGATAGAGAAACTGGCTCATACAGCCTCCTTCAACTCTGGTGTAGTTAAGATTGAACCATCTAATAATTTAAGCTGTATATTGGCCATATCCGCATAACGTGGATCATGGGTTACCATACAAATAGTAGTGCCACTGTTGTTAAGTTTTTCCAATACATCCATCACTTGGTCGCCACTTTTAGAGTCCAAGTTACCTGTTGGCTCATCCACCAGCAAAATAGCGGGATTGGCAACAAGGGCACGAGCGATGGCGATACGTTGTTGTTGTCCACCAGACAGCTGGTTGGGTTTATGACTAATGCGGTGACTCATATCAACTAATTCTAGGCATTCGAGCACTCGGTCTGAAATTTCTTTGTCGCTTGGCACTTTGGTTTTGTAACGTAAAGGCAAGGCAACGTTGTCGAATACTGACAATTCATCAATCAAGTTAAACGATTGAAAAATAAAGCCTATCTTGCTGTTTCGAATTTCTGCTGCTTGATCGAGTGACAAGTCAGTCACATTGGTGCCTTCAATAAAATATTCGCCACCTGTGGGCATATCCAACAAACCTAAAATAGATAACAAGGTCGACTTTCCGCAACCAGAAGGGCCAGCAATAGACACGTAGTCCCCTGCATAGATGGTGATATCTACATTCTTTAAGGCATGAGTCTCAAGCTCATCTGTTTCAAAAACCTTAGAGATGTTTTTCATTTGAATTTTAATATCGCTCATAAGTGTCTTCCTTTGGTAATCGTAAAATTGAATATCGTTAAGTTATAAATTAGTTTCTAGTTAATACTGATGGTTTGACTGGTCGCTTGAAGATTCGACAAGTCTGAAATAATGAATTGTTCGCCGACCGCTGCGCCTGACAATATTTGAATAAATTGTCCGGCTTGCACGCCAAAACGTATGTCTTGAGAGGTCGCTTTTTCCTGACTTATTAGTCGATAAAGTGAAACATTAGTATTCGACTTAGCCCCCGCTGGGCGTTTGATATAGCTCACATTTTTTAATGTGTCGGCAACAATAACGCCATCCACACTTAGTTGTGGTCTGGCACTTGCGGGTAACGAGGCGGGCAATGCGATTTCGACTTCTACTGTATTGTTATCAACTATCGGATCGATTCGACTGACCACACCTTCAATTTTGTCACGACGAGTATCGATAATGGCTACTTTACCAATGGCGATTAACTGGGCTTGGCTTTGTGGTACTCGGATAAGTGCAATTAGGTCTGTTACGCTGCCGATTAACGCAACTTCTTGCCCTGCAGCTAGGCTTTGGCCAAGCTCTACAGATAAACGTTGTAATACCCCGTCAAAACCAGCTCTAACCGTCAATTTATCCAATCTTGATTCGGCGATATTCAGGCGGCCTTGTTGCTGCTTCACGCGTTCAAGTTGGATATTAACCGACTCATCATGCACCAATTTAAGCTGATCGATCCGCTGCTTTAAAATAGCGATACGTTGTTTAAGTTGTCTTTCATCCAAGGCTGACTGCTGAAATGTCAGTTGTGACACTATGCCTTGTTTAACCAATTTTTCTTCTGCGACACGTTTTAGTGCGGCCGTATCAAAACGTGCGGTTATTTCAGCTAAATTTGCAGATTCGTTAAGGATTTCTCGTTGATTATTTAGTTTTAATTGGCGTAAATTAGCCCGCACCTGAATTAACTCTTGCTCAGCATTTTCGACTTGTAACACTAATTCTGGATTTTCCAAACGAACAATCACACTGTTAGCACTGACTTGGGCACCTGGCTTGAGCACAATTTCTTTCACAGTAGCAGGCGAAAACGAAGTGATCAGTTGCTGTTTATCTGAAGTGAGCGTGCCATAACCTTCGATAATGACCTCTAAGTCTCCTTGTTGAACGGACTCAATTAACAAGTTTTCCCTATCAACATACACCGCACCATTATTGCTAATTGCGAAAAATATCAGCACAACAATCAGTCCAATCAAACCTAACAGCAAGTTACCTTTAGTGGGCTTGAAAGAAGTGGCCTTTTTGGTTTTCGCTACATCCATTTTATTCTCCAGCTCGATTATATTCGGCATTAATAACCTAGCTATTACAAGAGTCGTGCCAAACTAATAAACACATTGTTTACAAGCAGTTAAGTTAAATAAGATGAGTGAAAAATACAGATTGGTCCGATATCGAAATATTCAGGTAACAAATTGAGTTAAGAGGAGAGTGGCGACGTTAAAGGTAACATGATGAATACAGTCACCCCTTTTACTGACTTTGAATTATTTTTAATCTCTATTGAACCACCATGCTGTTCAATGATATTTCGACAGAAAGTTAAACCTATGCCCTGCCCTTGCTGTTTAGTGGTAAATAGCGGTACAAACAAATTATCTGTGTTGGCAAAGCCATGACCGTCATCGATGATTTTAATCAACGATTGTTGCGCTTTTTCAGTTATTTCTATTTTGACTTGAGAGGCTTGTGCTTCAAAGGCGTTTTTTAATAGATTAATAAACACTTGTTCTATAAAGGTAGGATCTGCCCAAAAATTCTGTGGCTTACTCACAAAAATGAGTTTGTTTTGCGAAAACAAACCTTCAAGACGCTCAACAAAGGTTGCGACATTGATTGCTTGTATATCCAAATTTAAAGTCTGAGACAAAGAAGAGTAACGATTCACAAAATCTTGTAGATGATGGCAACGCTCAGAAATAACGGCTAGCGCTTGTTTATCTCTAGGCGAATCCGATTTACTGCCAAGACTTTCAGCCAAGGAAGACACTGGCGTTAAGGAGTTTCGAATTTCGTAGCCCATCACCCGAATAATTTGTTGCCAAGCGTTAAGTTGACTGGCGCGAATAGCAGAGTCAATATTAGTAAATACAAGTAACTGATGTCGTTCGCCGCTATCTATAAACTCACTTTGACTGACATGCCACTGTTGTTCTTTACTAGGTAAACTCCAGCCTTTATCGGTATAAACCAAGCCAAGGAGTCTGGGTGAGGCAAGTCGATACATTTGCCAAGGTTGGCCAAATAAAGTCGAAAATGCGGCGTTAGCGTAAGATAGTTTTTGCTTTTGATTAAACACCAACATGGGCGTATCGAGTTGATCTATTAGTTGATACAACAACAAGGCATGTTGATCATATTGAGATTTATGAGTCTGCATTTTTTCGCTAAGAATTGTCAGCTCGTTGTGAAAATTAGCCGTTACGCCCTCTTTGAATTCAGACTTGGCGTATTGATTATAATCTTCGACTTTTACCGCTTCGATATGTAAAAGAGCGCGATCAAAAGATGCCAGCACTTTATGTTTAAAGCGCATAATAGCGACCAACAAAAACAAGCTGAGTACAACCAAACTCAAACCAATATTCCACGCCTGCCAATCTGCGGCAATTAAAATCCAGAATACGCAAAGTAAAAATAGACAAGCAAAAAAGCCTAAAAAAGAAAAAATATAAGCGCTTAAACTGTTACTTTTGAAGATCGACATATTTCTCTAATCTTCGATAAAGTGACGACTTAGTTAATCCTAATAACTTGGCTGCTTTTGGCACATGTTGATCAACCTGATTAAGCGCCTGGGTGATAAGTTGTTTTTCAGCGTTTTCTAAAGTCATCATGGGTAAACCGATACTCGATGAAATAGCGTGATTGCTAAGCCTAATATTGAGGTCTGTAACAGACAAGATGTCATCCCGACAAAGTAATACCGCTCTCTCCATAAGATGACTCAATTCACGAATATTGCCAGGCCAGTGATAGTCTTGTAGCGCACTTGTAGCTTCGGTACTCAATTCTACTGTTGGTGTAGCGTATTTTTTACAGTACATCGTAATAAAATATTCAGCCAAAGGCACGATATCCAAAGTACGCTCTTTTAGAGAGGGCACTCTAAACTCGATAGTGTTGATCCGATAAAACAGATCTTCACGAAACAATTCTTTTTCAATCAACTGTTTAAAATTACCGTTGGTCGCACTAATCAAACGTATAGAGGTAAATTGGGTTTGGCTAGAGCCTAACACCTCATACTCGCCGGTTTCTAATACCCGTAATAATTTTGCCTGCTGTGACAAAGGGATATTAGCAATCTCATCCAAAAACAAGGTGCCATGTTTGGCCAGTTCAAAACGCCCAATACGACTCGATTTTGCATCGGTGAAAGCGCCTTTAGTGTGACCAAACATTTCGCTTTCAAATAGAGATTCGGATATTGCGCCCATATTTACGGCAATAAAAGGCCCACTACTTGCCTGCGATTGTGCATGTATATAACTGGCTAATTGGCTTTTACCTGTTCCGTTATCACCGGTAAGTAATATCGCTACGTTAGCGCTGGCCACGCTATCAATTTGTTGCATGAGCTGGTGCATACATGGCGAACGCCAATGAAACTCACCTTTTTCAATCTCGCTGTTATCTAATCGTTGCTGAAGTTTTTGATTTTGTTTTTTAAGACCACTGACCTTGATTTGTTGAGCGACCACTTGTAATAAACGTTGATTCTTTCAAGGTTTTTCAAGAAAGTCCCCTGCCCCCAATTGCATGGCTTTAACCGCTAGCTCAACATTAGACCAAGCAGTCATGGCGATTGCAGGTATACCCAAATCAGCTTTGTTTAACCAAGCTAACAATTCCAAACCTTCTTCGCCTGATGTGGTATCGCGAGAATAATTCATATCCATCAACACTAAATCAATCTGATGTTGTTTGATTAATTCTTTTGCCATAGTCGGACTCTCAGCTTCAGTCACTTGATACTGATTATCTTCAAGTACAAATCGCGCACTGATACGTACATCGGGTCTGTCGTCCACTACTAACACATGACGTTTACTGGTACCTGCTAAGGGCATCTATCAACCTTTTATCTAAACGTTAGGGCATTCTGCACAAATCATACAAGATGTGCATCGATAAACATAAGGTTATACCCATACCACCTAATCATGCACGTTTCAGGTCGACTTGGGTGCTTCAATTCTGGGCAATTTCTCCTTGCATTGCTCTACATCCTGCATCCCTACAGTCGAAGGCCAAGTCATCAATTACTGAATGTCGACCACCTTCTATATTGGCACCAATACAATAATCATATTTAAATATCTAACCGTCACTAGAACGAATGACAAAAAGAGGTAATCGTTTACTTAAAAATAATAATTTTGAACGGTTCATTGAGTGAAAATCACACCCAAATAAATTTAATTGATAGTCAGGATATTACAAACTATCAACAATCTAAATGTAATGAACTCGTTACTTTTATGTTAAAAATGATGTCATAGTGATTTAGATGATTTTCTAATCAATCATAAATAAATAATGAACCACTAATAAGTTTGTACGTTATTAATTTTTAAACCAATAATGAGAATAATCCAATGCTAAAAACAAGACCTGATGGTGAAGTGCAACCTGGCATAAAATGGGGCCCATTTACCATGCGGATCCCTCTGATTCATTTGCGTTTTTCATTATCTGATATGTTACAAGGACTAGCAGTCGCTGGCGCCACTGGCATGGCCTTAGTGCCTTATTTTATGGCCTTATTAGGACTGAATTTTGAAGAAGCGGTAACTATGGCGATGTTTCATAGTGTGCTTATTTCTTTTTCTTGGATGTTTTTTGGAGATCCCTATGCACCAGGGTGGTTAACACCAGCGATCCCCTTTGTAGTTGCATTTATTACCGCGCCTGCTTATTTAGGCGATCACGCTTCACAGTTCCAAGCGATGACAGCACTATCATTAAATTTTGCATTTATTTTGATTGTATTGGGGGTCACTGGGCTAGGCGCTAAGTTAATTACAATTGTGCCAAATGTGTTTAAAGGCGGCATTATACTGGGTGCTGCAGTTGCTGCTTTTTTGCGCGTTACTAAAGACGGTGATGCTGCGAATGTGTTTCAGTCAGCTCCCATAGCTGGAACCTTAGGAGTGGCAATTTGTTTGATCTTTGCCTTTTCAAAACCTCTACAAGCGCTGGCTATAAATAAAAAGTGGCTGGCGACAATTCTTGGATTTGGTTTATTACCAGGATTTGTTATAGCGGGCAGTGTTGGATATTTTACTGGAGAGTTTCAATACAATATTCGCTGGGAATTTCTGGATGTAGCAGCATCGACTGCTTCCCTTTGGGAAAAAGCTTCGCCCTTCGCTATCGGTTGGCCGCCAATTGAGACCTTTATTGCGTCTTTCCCGTTGGCATTAATAACCTATATTTTGTTCTTTGGTGATGTCGTGACTGGCAATGAAATGATAGAACATGCACAAACTAGTCGCACAGATGAAAAACTCGAATTAGATAGTAGCCGAGCACATATGGCCACTGGTATTAGAAATATTTTAATGGCTATTATTGCGCCTTTCTTTGCCACTCAAGGAGTGTTGTGGACTGGTATTCAAGTTATTCTACTTAAACGTTGGGCACAAGGACGCGACAAGGTAAATTCTATTTACGACAGCATTGGTAGTTTTTATGCGTTTGGCTTACCCTTTTTGTTTTTAGCACTGCCGCTAGTCACCTTGTTGGAACCCTTATTACCACTGGCGTTAGCGGTTACTCTTGTACTTACTGCGTTTGCTTGTGCTACATTAGCATTATCACTAGTGCAAGACGCTACAGAGCGCGGTGCGATGGTCATTACGGCAATGGCATTCAGTGTCTTTGAACCTTGGATAGGTTTGTTGGTGGGCCTTATTGTTATTGCAGGTTTATGCGGATTTCAGGTCTTTATGCCCAAAAAAGACAGCTGATCTCGAATGGATAGTTGGGCGTAGGTTAACCCAGTCACTAAAAACGTTTGTCAACAACCTGAAGGAAACGCGATGGATCACCTCAGCGGCTTAGATGCGGCCTTTTTACACTTAGAATCTCCCGAAACCCCGATGCATGTTGGTGGTCTAAGTATAATGGAGCTGCCTCCTGAATACTCAGGAGATTTTATGGATGATGTGCGCCACCATATCCAAAACCGCATGCACATGGCGCCTATCTTTCAGCGCAAGCTTATCAATATGCCATTTGATATCGCCAACCCTATTTGGGTAATGGACGAGGCTATCGATATTGATTACCACATACGTCATGTCATCGTGCCTCCTCCTGCAACTCGAGCGACCGTTGATAAATTGGTAGCGCGATTACATTCAAGCTTACTAGACCGAAGTCGACCTTTGTGGGAGATGCACATACTCGACGGTTTACCTGTGCCCTCAGACCTACCTAAAGGTACCCGCTACGTCGGACTTTATTCAAAAATGCATCACGCTGCGCTTGATGGTATGGGCGGACAAGTCTTAATGGAAGCCATTATGGATGTAACAGCTGTGCCGCGAGCAGCGAATAAACTCAAACGCCGCAGAGACTCCGACAGAGGCGACAACTACGGCATTGCCGAACTCACAGCCTCAGGTGTAATGCACAACGTCAGCCAAACCATAAAACTGGCTAAAAATTTACCAAAGTTATCGCTTAAAGCCTTTGATATTCTCAAACCAACAAAAACCACAGAAGGTAGCGATGACCAACGGATGAATTGGCTTGCGCCTAAGACACCGCTGAACACCACTATCACTAATCAACGCAGCTTTGCGCGTTTTTCGATTCCTTATGCCGACAGTAAAAAAATGGCTAAACTTAATAATGTCAGCCTTAATGATGTTGTTATGGCAATCTCGGGCGAAGGTATGCTGCGCTATTTCGAGGATGAGGGGTTTCGCCCCGAAGATTCCCTATTGGCTGCTATTCCAGTCAGCGTTCGTCCAGAAGGCAATACCGAGTTGAGCAACCAAGTGTCCATTGCTCGGATGAGTCTTGCGACAACGATTAAAGACCCTTTGGAGCGGCTTCAGGCCATCAATGCGTCTTCCACTCATACCAAAACACTGTTATCCGATGTTAAAGCCATCATGCCTACCGACTTCCCCTCAATCGGTGCGCCATGGTTGATGAGTAGTCTTGCCTCTACACTGACAAGAACCAGAGTCGCAAACTCTATGCCGCCCTTTGCCAACGTTTTGATCTCCAATGTGCCGGGTCCTAACATTACACTCTATTTTGCGGGCGCCAAACAAATCAGTACCTATCCAGTTTCAATTCCCTATCACGGAATGGGGCTGAATATTACTTTACAGAGTTATAACGGTTGGCTGGACTTTGGATTAATTTCCTGTCAAAAACTGATGCCTGACATACATGAACTGGCACAGCATATGAAAGATGCACACAAAGAACTACTAGAACTCAGTTTGAGCGCCCATGGTGAAACTACAGATTAATTAGCCTGGTCAAAAAACGTTAGTTGATGTTTAGATGCGTAATCTTCAAGAGCCGTTTGTAGTTTTCCAAGATGAGCAGATTTAGCAGAAATAGCATAGTAGGTTCGAACATCTAAAAGAGGCAAAACGGACACGCCATCCTCAATATCTAGGTTGTTTTCTTTGATATGGTATTCAACGGGGGAACGATATGAAATTAAATGACTACTACGTTTTTTGAGAAACAATTGAATAGCTGATGTACTGGTGGGTAAGTCAAAAAAATCATACCCATCGCCCATTAATTTATCTCTAAAACCGTGGTAACCAAAACCGCGGATAGCAGCGACATTTTTTATCTCTATAGAGTTTTTGTGGGTGTACAGTGCAAGGTATAAAGTGTTGAAGGGAGTTTCAACAAAAATAATATCTTTTGGCAAAGCTTTAGTACTTTTAATGTTGATTATAAAATCAACTTCAGCATTTTTTAATAGCCTATATATCCGAATAGGCGGAGCACAAACAACATCAACATTGATGGCATGTTCGGCTAGTATTTTTTTAGTGGCAGTAACAAAGCCGCCCACACACTCATTGGTTAATTCATCAATGAGTGAGTGAGGAGGAAAGACAGGTATTCCCAAGGTAACATTTTCTCTGGCACTAATTGACGTACTCAAAACTATGAATAAAAACATTACGATTTTCACGTTAAAAGCACTTTTCTTGGAAACAGTTCATACCTCAAGTTAACAATATGAAGCTAAAGATCCAAATCTATGTTTAAACAGTGGTTTTCTACTTACAAAGAATAAAGTGTGTAAGACCTTTACTAAGCGTTTTGTGAATAAATAGTAAACTATTAGCAAACAATAAACTTAGCTACGAAAACAAGCGCGGGGCTGGGATAAGAGGTTCAGGTCATGATACTAAGACAAGGACATTTCTGATTTTAACAACTCAGATAAACACTCATAATGTTCATCAATTAATTTCATCTTTTCTTCAATTCCAATGATGTTTAGCTCCTGTGCGGATTCTTCCAGGAATTGAAAATCCATTTGTAGACTTGCTGCCCCAATCCCTCCTGCCGATCCATTCAAGTTATGGCTTATGGTGCGTATTAACTCAAAATCTTTTGCGTGAGTCGCCTTGTGAAGATTTAAGATTTTTTCTGGGACAGTTTCAAGAAACAAAACACATATTTTAACCAACAGCTCATGATTATTAGAAAGCCGCAGAAGAGCGTTACTTTTATCCCAAACCATGATTTTTGCTGCTTTATTCTCAACCGCTTTACTCAAATCATTAGTGACTTTTAAATTTGGGGTATACACAGATTTAATCCAATTTGATAATTTGCTAACAAGGTTTTCAGCCTAAATGGGTTTTGTAATCTTGCTCTTTTTTCCCATTCATGACTTTTGCCTTAAGAAATCATTTTTACCTGCAAATAAACCTCACCCAGCGCGCAAATACTGCCAGCATTACGCCCGACTCTAATTAATTCCATATCGGTTTGATCTGCACTGACAATGCTGATTGGCTCATATTCACTGTTTCATGTTAAAACAATAGACCTTGACTAGAACTTAAGCAACTAGAGTAGTGAGCCAATCAAAAATGCTAGATTACTACGTTAGTTGCCAACTTGAGCAGCTACTAAGCATTGAGTTCTGCAACATAATTGACTGTTTTATAAATTATTGTTCTGTAAAGAGCCTAATGCTATGTTAGTCAATATAATTACCCTATATATTTACTACATCGCTTTTTTGCAGTGGGTACTTATATTAGAAGGATTTTGTAATTATAGAATTGTAGATGCTTAAAAGCTTTGTAAAGTATTGAAGGTTTTTCAAAGCTAAATATACAGACAATTCTATTCACGATCTAAAAAGGAGTATTTGGTGTTTTCTAATAATCAATCAGAAAATTCAACTGTGCTCATTGTTGACGACGATCCCGCTATTTTGCTTATTTTAGAAGAAAGTCTAAAGTCTATCGCAGACGTCATTTGTGCCGAAAACGGTGAACAAGCACTACTAAAAGCGATAGAGCATCGTCCAGCCGTTGTTTTATTAGATATCGAAATGCCGAATATGGATGGCTTTGAGGTGTGCCGCAGACTAAAAAGCAATCCTCTCACAGCTCATTCTTCTGTGATTTTTGTCACCTCACATAACGAAAGTAAATTTGAATCCCAATCCTTGGAAGTCGGTGGAATAGATTTTATTCAGAAGCCGGTAGACATGAATATTTGTCGTCTGAGGGTTAAAAATCACCTGCTGATAAAGCACCAAGAATCACTATTGAAATCGGCTCAGCAGGATTTGCACACACTGGTTTCTATAGTTCCCGTGCATATATCCTATTGGTCGAAGGATCTTATAAATCTGTTTAACAATGACTTTTCTGGAAAATGGTTTGGCAATTCGTCAGAGCAGAGTATCGGTCGAGGCGCAGAAGACATTTTGCCTAGAGAGATATACTTATTACTTCTTCGTTATATACATCACCCCGAGACCGATCATGTTTTCGACGCTATATTAAAACAAAACCTAAACGGTATTGAGTATGTACAAGTTCATATCAATGTAAACAAAGACGAATCTGGTGTCACAGGTGTGATTTTGACCCTGTCTGATATGACCTACATTAAGTTAGCTAAAAAATCTTTGATTACCGAAAAAGAACGTTTACGCGTCATCCTCAATTCTATAGGTGATGAAGTGATAGCAACAGATGAAAAAGGTTGCGTTACCTTTATGAACCCTATTGCTGAACGTATGACTGGGTGGATATTACTCGAAGCAGAAGGCCAACCTATAGAAGATGTCATGGATTTGTGTGACGCCACAACAAAACGCAAAAGCCCAAACCCCATTCAAATTGCATTAAGAGAACAGAGAGTTGTTGCCATGACTCTTAACTGTGAACTTACTAGCCGAGATGGCCGAGCACGAAGAATAGAAGATTCTGCAGTGCCGATTAAAGATGATGATGGTATTATTATAGGCGGCATTATTGTATTCCATGATGTCAGTGAATCCGTCGCAATGGCGGTAAAAATGAGTCATTTGGCCAACCACGACCAACTTACCGATTTACCCAACCGTATTTTATTACATGACAGAGTATCTCAAGCCTGCAAAAGCTCATTCGCATCTTCCACAAAAGTCGCTTTGTTGCTGGTTGATATCGACCACTTTAAATACATCAATGATTCAATGGGTCACCACATAGGTGATTTAATCATTAAACAAGTCGCCTTGAGACTTGAGTCAATGGTAGAACCTAATACAACATTAGCCAGGATTGGCGGGGACGAGTTTGTCATTTTGTTATCACATGTCACATCTTCAAGTTTTATTGACTCACTGGCATCTAATATCGTACATACCATCAATCAACCATTCATAATTGCCGGTAACGAATACGCATTAACAGTAAGTCTGGGGATCAGCGTTAATCCGACTGACTCCCACAGCGCCGAAGAAATGATGACACATGCCGATACGGCTATGTACAAAGCCAAAGAGCAAGGCCGAAACCAATTTTGTTATTTCTCTGATGATTTAGAACTACAACTACGTCAACGTCAAAGCATTGAAAAACTGTTGCGTAGCTCTATTGAAAAAGACACTGTCGAAGTCTTCTACCAACCCAAACTGGAACTCACCTCTCAAAAACTGGTTGGCGCTGAAGCACTTGTGCGCTTACGTGATGAGCTTGGCAAAGTGGTGTCGCCATTAGATTTTATTGCTTTGGCAGAAGAAACAGGTTTGATCCATGCTATGGGCCACTGTGTACTTAAACAAAGCTGTTTGGCTGCAAAAAAATGGTGTGATATGGGCTTTCCACTGAAAGTAGCAGTTAACATTTCAGCCAAACAATTTTCTGATCCGCAATTTTGCCAAAGTGTTGCTCGAATAATTCAAGACACTGGTTTACCCAGTCACCTCCTTGAGTTGGAAGTCACAGAGAGTGCTCTTATGTACGACTTTGAGGAAACAAAAAAAATCCTCACCCAGTTATCAGCACTCGGTTTGTCCATTGCTATTGATGATTTTGGAACGGGCTACTCTAGTTTGTCCTATCTCAAATCATTCCCTGTCGATGTTTTAAAAATAGACCAATCGTTTGTAAGGGATATGATCAACGATAACCAGAGCCAAGATATTGTAAGGGCAATTGTTTATCTTGCACATTCGCTAAAGCTAAAGTTAGTTGGAGAAGGCATAGAAACTCAAGAACATTTGGACATGCTTATTGAATTAGGCTGCGAAGAAGGACAAGGTTATTTGTTTGACCGACCTATGCCGAAACAGGATTTCGAGCAATTATTAAGCGCTCACAAAGCGTAAGCGCTTGTTTAATCAGTTATTATTTGATGCGATGTGCAAGGGTTTATTATTCTTGGTGCGCATAACATCTATAACCGCCTGTATTCCTTCTTGGCGAATAATAGACGCAAATTCACTGCGTTTACTCGACAACAAACTGATCCCTTCAGCCACAAGATCATAGGTTTTCCACTCTTGGGTATTTTTGATTCTACGCAACTTAAAACTAATATTAATATCTGGGCGACCCGCTTCTCGAATAATGGCTTTAATCGTCATACTTTTTTGATTCTGTAGGTCATTAACAGGTTCAAATAACAATTCTTGTCCACCATAACCGGCTAACGCCAGCGCGAAATTAGAAATCAGATACTGCTTAAACTCACCCACAAACTCCGGAATTTTGTCTTTTGGAACGGATCTAAATTGGTTACCTAACACTTTGAATGCGGCAAACTTATGGTCAATATAAGGCATTAATTCTTGTTCGATTATGGCACGTAGATGATCTGGATTAGATTTAATGCTTTCTTGATCCAACTCAATTCGCTGAAAAGTGGCCTTAGTCACTTTCTCTAGTGTTACCTGAGGATTATTTAGGGCTGCATAACTAGGGTTTGCGATCGCTGCTGCCAATATCAGTAATAGTGATTGACTGACGTTTCTTATCGTTTTCGAAAATGTTGTATTCATTAGTGCCTGCTCTTTTTTTGATGAGGCAAGTATGGACACCAATTTAATATACATATAATTATATATTTATATATGACACATTTTATTTTGTGATGTATTGATAAATCATGATTAATTGGATGGAAAAGTTATGCGCCCACAAGAACTAAACCTATTAATGGTATTTGATGCCATAATGACTGAGCGTTCAATTACCCGTGCAGCTAATCGACTTTCTATGACACAACCTGCTGTTTCAAACGCAGTCAGCAGAATGCGAGTTGCATGGAAAGATGAATTATTTATTAAAGATGGGCGCAATATACAGCCAACTTTGCATGCACAAAATTTGTGGAATCAAATCCGTGTCCCTCTGATTGCACTTACCGAAGCCGTTGATCCTAAGAGTTTTGACCCTGCCACTGCTAAACGCACATTTCGAGTTGCTGTGGCAGATATTGTAGTGGATATGGCTTGGGCAGAATTACGCTGTGCTATAGAGAAAGAAGCACCGGGGGTCAATATTCATGCAATTCCTTATACCATAGTCAATTCAGATCAAGTGTTGGAAGATGCCGAAGTGGATATGGTGATTGGCAATTCAGGTGTCATTTCAAGTACCTTCAGGGCCGAATATTTGTTTTCACCTATGTATGTTTGCATCATGAACCACGATCATCCATTGGCAAAAGCAGATCTAACTCTCGAAGAGTTTGCCGCGGCGGATCACCTTTTAGTCTCTCTTTCCGGGGATATTACCGGCTATACAGACCAAGTATTGCTGCAACACGGCCTTTCCAGACGAGTTGCTGTCACCGTTAATCATTTTTCCTCAGCGGCCAACTTAATACAACGCAGTAATCTGATAAGTGTCATCCCAATTTCGGCCGTGGCCAAAGAGATTATTGCCGGGGACATTTCAGCCACCAAACCTCCATTAGAACTAATGCCACAACAAGTATCAGCCATTTGGCACAAACGCCAAGACAGAGACCAAGGATTAATTTGGTTACGGGAACATTTCAAACACATTATCAGCAAAAACGTAGAACTTGAAACAACTCAAGTTATGAATAGTTTGTGTAAAGATAATCCTTCAATGTGTGATAAAAGTTAGGCTCAAACTGATGGGTTAGGACGCGCCTTTGCTGGCACTCTCAACAGCTCACTTAAGACTGGAGCCCTATGCAGGTGTTGATATTTAGCACTGCTTTTGTTTACGCTGCAAAAACAAACTACAGCCATTTTTCTCACCTTTTACTTGATATGATTTACGCGTTAATCTTTAACCAATTAAAAATATAAAATAGAGATTGTTTTGCAAAATTTTCAAAACAAAGTCGTGATTATTACTGGTGCTTCAGCTGGCGTTGGCGCTGAGACAGCGAGAGCATTTGCTAAGCAAGGGGCCAAATTAGTACTAATCGCCCGAGGACAACAAGCACTAACCGCTATCTCAAATGAGCTAGATAAAGTGACTGAAGTATTGGGTTTTTCTGCAGACGTTTGCGATACCTCTCGTTATGCAGCAATACTCAAAGAAGCGGAAGCGCATTTTGGCGCGATCCATATTTTGGTAAACAATGCCGGTTATCACAAACGCGGGGATGTTGAACAAAACAAACCTTCTGATTTAGCAAAAATGGTCGAAGTTAACCTAAGTGCTCCCATCACTTTATCTGCGTTAACCTTACCCTATATTCAAAAACACAAGACTGGAGCCATTGTTAACGTCGGTTCTTTAGCTGGCAGAACACCACTGCAAGGCGCCGCAACTTACGCAGCCACAAAAGCCGGTTTACGGGCTTTTACCTACTCATTTGCAGATGAAATCAGCGACCCCAACATTCATATCGGTGTTGTTTCGCCTGGACCCATTGATACCGGTTTTATAATGTCTGAAATTGATGAGGTAGAAGATATCGTATTTTCTCAGCCTATGAGTTCGGCCCAGCAAGTGGCACAAGCAATACTTGACGTTGCGGCAGGTAAATCGGTTGAAATTTCACTGCCTAAAAGCGGAGGTCGTTTAACCATGCTCTCGTATTTGTTCCCTTGGTTAAGGCGAAAACTGCGTCCTGCACTGTATAAAAAAGGTAAAAAAGCGAAAGAGAATTACAGGCAACGAGAGATTAAAAAGTCGATTTAGTATTACTTAAAACCAGTAGACTGACTCGAACTTATCTGCAAACTCACAAGACTTCATTTTTCCCATATATATAATATTGATAAAACCTTGCTCTCAATTTAAATGAACTATAGTTGGAATTGGCTTGATGTCTTTTGGCGTACCCATTGCCGAAGTTTTTGCTTAACGTTCTACTTACTTTGAGGTGTTGAAAAATGACAATACAACAAAAGTTTTTCTATTCTGTTGCATCAACAATACTACTTTTTGCGATTATCTTAGCGTCTCTAAGTGGTGTTGAAAGAGCCGAGGGTACGCGAGATAGTGTTCACGACCAAATGTCTAAACAACAATCCCATATAATTGATGTATTACAAACAACTGACGCATTAATGGCAGAACGAGTACAAAATAGCATGCGTTTGTTAATGAAAATGGGAGCGGAATTAGGCTCCCCTAGAATCAATGGTGAAGTGACCGTTAATGACGTTACAGCAAACAATATTTATTTGGGAAATAGAGCGCAAGGTAATGACTTTGAATTAGTTGACGGGCTAACCACTATTATGGACGGTACTGCCACTATTTTTAGTAAAACAGGTTCAGACTATATAAGAATAAGTACCAACGTCATAAAAGAAAATAAAAGGGCCATTGGCACCAAACTAAGCCCCAATGGCAAAGCCATAAAAGCCATCAATCAAGGACAAGCTTATTTTGGTCAAGTTGAGATACTAGGTAACCCTTATTTAACGGGTTACGCGCCAATGACAGATGCTAATGGTGAAACAATTGGCATTTGGTATGTCGGTTATTCAGCTGATATTGCCAGCGTTTTAAAAACAATCGAAAGTAGTCGAATCTTAAATAATGGATTTATTGCTTTAGTAGACGCAAAAAATAATATCAGAGCTCATTCTGACCATATGTCTGACGAGCAAATTACCAAAGCCATTCAAAATCCTGAAGAGTGGGATATTACCCAAGTAGAATTTGAAAAATGGGGTTACAGAGTGGTTTTGGCGGCAGATACAAATGAAGTATCTAACATTGCATTCTCAAGTGTTGTTTGGGCCGTTAGTAAACAACTCCTTGCCGGTTTGGTCATTCTAATTACTGTATTTGTATTGTTGAAAAAGATTGTCGGCCAACCTATTGAGGACTATATCAAGTCGATCAGTGACATTGCCACTGGTAGCAGCGATTTAAGCGTGCGTTTTGATGCAAAGCAGGACGATGAATTCGGTCGAATGGGCAAAGAGCTCAACAAACTCTTCGGTAAGCTACAAAATACCATTCAAGACGTACAACAAACCGCCGACATTCTGATAAACAAGGCACTGGCTTTAAATAAACTGGCTACTAGTACACAAATTTCAGTAGAAAAGTTGACGTCTGAAGTGTCGTTAGTGACAAATTCAGCTTCAGTCTTAGAAGAACAAGCATTGGCCGTAGAAGCAAATACCAACAAAGCTGATTTGGCTGCAACCAGTGCCGACAAAGAAACCAACCTAAGCGTGCAAACCCTTAATAACACAATTTCTGACATTAAAAGCCAAGCAGATAAAACAGAAAGTTCTGTGTTAGTGATTGAAGAATTGGCGCGTTCTAGTGAAGAAATAAGCGGTGTTATGGAAGTCATACGCAATATTGCAGAGCAAACAAACTTACTAGCCCTAAATGCAGCAATAGAAGCAGCAAGAGCGGGTGAACAAGGAAGAGGATTTGCCGTTGTGGCAGATGAAGTCAGGTCCCTGGCGAGTAGAACTCAAAAATCAACTGAAGAAATTAAGATGATGATCGAAAAACTGCAGGCTGGCAGTAAACAGGCTTCAACCGCCATGGCCGCAAATAAAACGTCAGCGTTAGAAACCGTTGAATCGACCTCAAAAACAGGAGAGGTGTTACAACAAGCATTGGTTGCTGTAGATGAAATAGAAATATTAAACAGTGCCACGGCAAGTATGGCGAGTCAGCAAAAAGAAGTCTCTATGGACATCAAACATAAAATTGATGTGGTTAGTCTAATCAGTGTCGAAAACTCTACCAGCGCTAGCAAAATGAAATTAATGTCTGATGAATTATCAGGATTAGCGAATACTATGCGTGACAAACTAGTGAGTTACAATATGAAGCAGTAGTGCTCAAGCTACTTATTTACTATTCAGTTACGGGTGCAGTCGTTTATTTATTCTATAATCTCGTAGACTTTTAAATTGGCCCGGCCCCGCGAATTTCACAGAACTTTGTTAGCCTACAGATTCAATTGACATGGCTTCGATAACTTCTATCTTTAGTACACTGGTAAGCGTAAGAATTTTTAGATAAGGAAATCGAGTCTCGTTTTATCCTTCCTGCTTTGTCTTGTTTTACTTTTCTGCCACCGATTGTAACCAGCTAATTCAAATGCAACTTTACAATGAAACAGGACAAGAACATGCCAAATAAACAACAATACAAGGGCAGGATACTACCTTTGTTGTCAGATGGAATGGGCAGGGAATTATTTGTGTTTAACGCTAAAGATGAATTTTCAGTGGAGGATTTGTCTGACTATATCGGCACATTACTCGGAGAACTTGAAATCCAGCATTATGGAGCAAGCTTGCACTTGCGTTCACTGATGGCCGAACAGACGGATGATAATGAACCCTGGGAAGGGGATGGTGAAGTGGCGTTTTTGCTATATTTTTTGCATTATCCCCCAGTTCAATTAAGGCAAGAAATAGATGCCATTCCGGCGCTGAAACTGGTCTGGGATGCAATGGCCAGTGTCGCAGTAGCCCCTGCGTTTACTCAACAGCAGTTTACTGCCTTAACATCATCATTACCAAATACCTCCAACGTTAAATGCAATAAGTGGGGGGATATATACGGAACGCATAAATATGAACAGCTCGATCCGGGGTGGGCGTGGACACTAAAAAATGATTTATTAAATCATTTACCCAAGTGGCTAGGTAAGGGTTACGGTGTTGCCGATTTTCAAGCTCATGAATGGCGTCAGCCGTTTGCATTACAATCGTCTCACGACAATCAGGTACGAATTGCCATTATTGGTGATTGGGGTTCAGGAAAATATCCTTTGACTGGCTTAGCAAACCAAGATGGTCCTACTTGTGCGGTAATGGATAGCATTGCTCAACTTAGCCCCCCTCCCGATTACATTATTCATTTAGGCGATACCTATTATTCTGGCACCGGCGCACATCGTTCACCGGCAAACGAAGAGGCAGATAATTTAGTCGATATATTGAAGTTATACCCTAACCTGGCTCGCAAGGGGCGCTGTTTTACCCTCAACTCTAATCATGAAATGTACGGCGGGGCTTATGGTTATTATCAGCAGGCATTAACCGATCCGTTATTTTCTTCACAACAAAATTGCAGTTATTTTGCGCTAGAATTTGCTGACTGGATAATTGCAGGGATTGATTCTGCCTATTTTGATCCCTCCGTTTTGTATATGCAAGGTGGACTGGGTGATCATGCAAAAAATCCACAATATCAATTTTTGTCCAAATTAAGTACCCGCGGCAAAAAAGTGATTTTAATGTCGCACCATACCGGCCTGAGTAACGATGGAGACAGCGCATCAAAATATCTGTGGGATGATGTTAACCGTGTTATCACGCCAGATTATTGGTATTGGGGACATATTCACTTAGGCGCGGTTTACAGTCCGAATGCTTATTCTGGCTCAGTGAAAAGTCGATGTATTGGACATAGTGCTATGCCTTTTGCTATTCCACCGGGTATGGCCAACTGCCAGAATACAGTTGCATGGTATTCTGACGCACCACTAGATTCGGCTTCCAACCAGCAAGACCTGTTCTACTCCAGCCCAAGAGCGGCCAATGGTTTTGCGATGCTAACGCTAAGTGAAGATGGTATAAAAGAAGACATCTATCATATCGGCTGTACCACACCGGTTTGGTCAAATTGAGATTCAATGCCTGTCAGCACAATCCTTTTTTGTTTGAGGAATAGTAAATTTATAATCTAGTTCCAAATCGTCAAGGGATTCGAGTCAAAGCCTGCATGGATGCAGGTATCCGACAAGGTATGCTCTAGAACTTATCGGCAGAGCCAAATCAATTCATCAGGAACAGATACGAGTTAAACTCCAGACACAAAAAAACCGACATAAGTCGGTTTATTGTTATTTGCAAAGTGGTACCAGTGGGTTCAGTCAGCCTCTTTAGGAGCACCGCTCCGCCTGACTGAACATCTCGACAAGGACGTCGAGATTGGGTGCGGATCATCAGGGATGTGTAAATGACTACTCAAAAGATTTCCTATCAAACCCCAGAAACAAAAAAACCGACATAAGTCGGTTTATTGTTATTTGCGAAGTGGTACCAGTGGGCGGACTCGAACCGCCACTCCCGAAGAAACCAGATTTTGAATCTAGCGTGTCTACCAATTCCACCACACTGGCTTCGCAAATCCTTGAAGGTTGAATCAACCAATCGTCAAGAGGCGAGCATTATAGCGAGCAGCGCCTGCCTTGCAAGTTTTTTGTGACATTATCATGACTCATTGCTGACTTTTTAATCAGCAATGGCAATAGCGAGCTTTAATATGACATTTAGTCCGAAAACTGCCGGATCATATGGCCTAAGGTTTCTTTAGCGTCGCCAAATATCATTCGGCAGTTAGGTTTGAAAAACAATGGGTTGTCGATGCCAGCAAAACCAGAGGCCATACCACGTTTAAGCACAAACACGTTTTTCGCCAGATCTGCATTAATCACTGGCATACCATATATCGGACTGCCCTTCATTTCCCGAGCTGCTGGGTTCACAACATCGTTGGCACCAATGACCATAGCCACGTCAAAGTTTTGAATACGTTTATTGATTTCGTCCATTTCAAAAAGTTGCTCATACGACACGTCGGCTTCGGCTAACAACACGTTCATGTGCCCAGGCATTCTTCCCGCTACTGGGTGAATTGCATAGGCTACTTCAGCGCCGTTTTCTTCTAACAGTTGTTGTAGCTCTTTCATGGCATGTTGCGCTTGGGCCACTGCCATGCCGTAACCCGGGATGACCACCACAGATTGCGCTGCTTCGAGCACATAGTATGCGTCTTCAGCTGATAGTGGTTTCACTTCCCCTTCTATCACCATGTCGTTATTGGTCACTGGCATAAATCCACTGAACAACACATTACTTAACGAACGATTCATGGCTTTACACATGATATTAGTCAGGATAATACCGCTTGCACCAACGAGTGAGCCGGCTACTATCAAGATGTTGTTGTGTAGAGCAAAACCGGCGGCACAAGCGGCAAGTCCTGAGTATGAATTTAGCAGTGAAATAACCACTGGCATGTCTGCGCCGCCAATGGGTAATACCAGCATGATCCCAAATAACAAAGCTAAAGCCATAGCTGTATACAACACCACATTGAAGTCGATGCTCACGCCAGCTAGCATTGTGGGTTGTGCGACAAAAAGGTATGCAGTAAAAATAATCACTAACACCAGCAAGCTATTAAAAACTGCCTGCCCTGCGAAAGTGACTGAGCGACCAGTAATATGTTCACTGAGTTTTGCCCACGCAATCAGGCTGCCAGAAAAGGTCACTGCGCCAATTAACAAAGCTAAAAATGTAACTAGCATAGTAAATGCGGTAAATTCACTGTTAGTTTCAACTGTCGCCCAAGCAACAAATAAACTGGCAAGACCGCCGATACCGTTCAGTAAGGACACCATTTCAGGCATAGCAGTCATCGCAATCATCCTAGCGGCAAGCACACCCAGTATGCTGCCTGCTAACATAGCAATGGCTATCATTTGAAAACTAACAATGTTGTTGTCGAACATTGTGACAACAATCGCAATTAGCATCGCAATTGAGGAAAGTAAGTTACCTTTTCGAGCTGACGACGGATGACCCAGTAGCTTCAAACCAAAAATGAATAAAGCGGCAGCGAGAACATAACTAAAGTTGATCACAAGATCGGTTGTGGTAGTTTCTATCATCATATTTCTCTACTGCTTTTTCTTAAACATGGCGAGCATTCGGTCAGTAACCAAATACCCTCCCACGACGTTTATCGTCGCTAAAAAGACCGCGAAGGCACCAAGATAAGTGGAATATTCCCCCATGTTGTCACTTCCGGCCAAGGCCAACGCCCCCACAACGGTAATACCAGAAATGGCATTTGCGCCTGACATTAAAGGTGTATGTAGGGTTGCTGGTACTTTTTGGATAAGTTCAAAGCCAACAAAAATCGACAATAATAAAATAAATAGTAAATATACGCCGTCCATTAGGCTTCCCCTTTTTCGCTTGTGAGTGAATTATTAGCAGCATAGATAGACTTAAGCATGGCATTCACTACTAATCCTTGATGAGTAATGATGCAGCCAGACTGAACTTCGTCTTCAATATCCAAGTCAAAACGATTCTCTTCTTTGTGCCAAAATTCGCTGATTAAATTAAACAGGTTATTGGCATACATCTGCGTGGCATGTTTGGCGACACCATTCGCCCAATTACCTGTGCCAATAATGGTCACTCCCTTGTGTTTGATAATTTCACCAGAAACTGTGCCCTCTACATTTCCACCATTTTCGGCGGCCATGTCCACTATCACACTACCAGCTTGCATCGACTCAACTGTTTGTTGATCAATCAGCAGTGGTGGTTTACGTCCAAACAACTGGGCAGTGGTGATCACAATGTCAGACTCTGCAATACATTTGGCTTGTTCTCGTTGCTGAATTTGCATTTGTTCTGAGGTCAGAGCCTGAGCATAACCCTGCCCAGTCTCTCCGGTTTCACCTAAATCGATATGTAAGAATTTGGCACCTAGCGATTGCACCTGTTCGGCTACCACTGTGCGGGTATCAAACGCAGTCACACTGGCACCTAAACGCTTTGCAGTAGCAATAGCTTGCAGACCGGCCACACCAGCACCGATAACAAATACCTTGGCGGGTTTCAGCGTGCCAGCTGGTGTCATCATCATAGGTAAAACACTGTCGAGCTGATTGACTGCCTGCATCACCATTACGTAACCCGCCAAACTCGCTTGCGAACTAAGGGCATCCATCTTTTGACAGCGGCTAATACGTGGGATCATTTCCATGCTAATGCTGGTGATATTCTGGTCACACAGACTGCCTACAAATCCCTTTTCATTAAAGGGATCTAAGTAACTAACAATCATTGTGTTGGGTGTTAGGTGGTTTAAGTCATCTGTATTTAGCTTGTGTAAACTCGGTACAATGTCAGCGTTTGCCAAGAGTTCATCACGACTTGCAATAACATCTGCCCCAGCCGCGACATATTCTTCATCACTCACATGGATATGCTTACCGATACCAGCTTGCACTTGTACAGAAGCGCCTAATAATTTGTATGCCTTCACGTTTACTGGCAAAACAGCACAACGTTTTTCCTGTGATTTAAGCTCAGCAGGGAATCCAAGAATAGTCATAGAAACCTCTAAATATTTCGTAGGTGAATAAATATGACTTATTTAAGAATGGAATGAAAATTCATAGTATGAATGTTGAGTATGAAATTTCTGGTACCGCATGTGTGATGAAATGTGCCTTGTTGTTTTTGCAACAAGGCACTTCATTAAGATATTACACTCTACTTTTTAGTTAATATTGAATGCAGACTATCGAACGCGTCAGCTGGAGCAATAGCACCTGGGTGTTGGATCACAATGCCCGCAGCTGATGCAGCAAGGTTTATTGAGGTGGTAACATCCTTACCAGCCAATCTGGCGCCCAGATAAACACCATTAAACGAATCGCCTGCAGAAGTCGTGTCCACCACATTAGTGACTGGCGTAATAGCAACATGTGTAAGCTGACCATGCAACTGACAATAAACACTCTCAGGGCCATTTTTAAGCACCAGTTCTTCAATATCAAAGGGCTGACAAAAGGTTAGGATATCGTCTAGAGATTCGATAGCGTAAAGCTGTTTAAAATCATCAACACCCGGCAACATTATATCGCTAGCAGCGTAAGCCGTAGCAAATTCTGCTTTGGCTTCGTCAGTACTATTCCACAGACGAGGGCGATAATTGGGATCAAAACCAATTTTTACCCCCGCTTGTTTTAATTGCGCCAACATAGCCCAAAAAGCATCTCTGTCCTGCGGTTCTAGTATCGCAATTGAGATACCAGAGAAGAAAAATAAATCAGCCTTACACAGTTCAGCAATAGCCTGTTGATCGACATACTGCATCACTTGTTTGGCGGCTGATGTGTCACGCCAATATAAAAACGAACGTTCCCCGTGCTCATCAGTTTGCACCAAATAAATACCGGGGTTTCTATCACCATGAGCAAATACATGCTGATTGTTAAGATTTTCTGAGCTACATGCCGAGACCATTTGTTGACTAATGGAGTCTTGCCCAACTGCAGTCATAAAAGCGATATCTTGTTGAGCAAAAGTTCGCTTCATGTAGACAGCAGTATTGAAAGTATCGCCAGCAAAAGAATGGTTCATTACGCCGTCTTTTGCTTGGCGAAGTTCAAGCATACATTCACCCATTAATACTATTTTTTGCATCATAAACCTTGGATCTTATTCGCAAGCAATGACTTGCGAACCTATATTGAAATTGTCTTGTTACTTGTTACTTTTTAGTGGCTCTATTTTAGGGCAAAGGAATAAAATGCTCACCATTACAATAGAAGCCAACACGGCCCCAAGAATGAATACATTTTGGTAATTTGCGCCCGCAGTCAAAAATGGAACCATTGCAGTTAACCCTGCAGCTGAAATTTAGCTGCCATACCAGCGAAACCAGATAACGAACCAACGCTGCCTTTACCTAACATATCACTCGGTAATGTTTGAATACTACCAATTGACGTTTGGAAACCAAATAGTATCGCAGCCATAATAAGAACCGCGGTGTTAGCACTACCAGGGTTAGATAGCAGTAACAATGAAGGTAGCATTATTAAACAGCCAAGTACGATAACGGCTTTACGCGTTTTGTTAACGCTCCAGCCAGCTTTAATACGGTTTTGAGATAATAGACCACCAAACCAAGCGCCGAACATAGCACCTACATACGGAACCCAACCAATGATTGCTAAGCCTTTAACGTCCATACTGTAAACTTCTACTAGGTAGGTCGGTATCCAAACAATAAATAGCCACCAAATTGGGTCAATTGCAGCTGTAGCAATAATTACGCCCCAGCTTTCTTTACGGCGTAACATCTCACCGTAGGTTGGTACATACTCAGCTAGTTCTACTTCGCCTGTTTCAGTAGTAACCGCTTTTTGGCCTGATAAAATGTATTCGCGCTCTTCATCTGTTATCCAAGGATGCTTAATTGGTTGAGCTTTAACTAACACTAACCATGGAATTAGCCATAAAAGACCCACTAGACCTATTAAGACAAAAATAATCTTCCAACTAAAGAATAATGCTAAATATGCAATGAGTGGAACTGAAATAATACCACCAATTGCTGCGCCCGAATTAAAGATGCCTTTTGCTAAAGCACGCTCTTTACTTGGAAACCATTCAGCGTTAGCTTTTGCTGCACCAGGCCAGTTACCTGCTTCTGATATACCTAGAAGCGCACGGAAAATACTAAAGGTTAAAATGCCTTGAGCAAATGCATGTAATGCTGTTGCTAAAGACCATACACCAATGGATAAAACAAAACCTAAACGGGTGCCAATCCAATCAAAAATTTTGCCGAATACTGCCTGACCTATCGCATAAGAGAATAAAAATAC
>ENA-OSET01000931-OSET01000931.1-sediment-metagenome-genome-assembly--contig:-NODE-931-length-31697-cov-4.612555_pt1 | contig 31697 bp, 22 predicted proteins | sample MGYA00237882_ERZ534229 | MGnify/ENA primary metagenome ERZ534229 (study PRJEB26408, sample SAMN06266212) | sediment metagenome | isolation source: Hudson Canyon methane seep mesocosm | place: USA:Hudson... | reverse complement strand
CTTTTACTTTAAGATCTTTACCGGTAATTCTTAGCGCGTCATTGGCCTTGTCTCCGACCGCCGCGTGTGACTCTGATGAAGCCATTACATACGTGCCTATGCCGCCAAACCAAAGCAAGTCGGCTTCGGCCTTCAGAATGCTATTGATTAATAAATTAGGTGGCATTTTTTTGTCTTTGACAGACAGGAATTTTTGCATTGCGGCCGTAAGCGTTATCGACTTTTCTTGACGTGAAAAAATACCACCTCCTTTTGAAATTAGAGATTCATCATAATCAGCCCAGCTTGACCGCGGTAACTCAAATAACCTCTGACGCTCAGCAAAACTCTTTTTGAGGTCAGGACTTGGGTCAAAGAATATATGCATATGATTAAAAGCACAGACTAATTTAGTTTGCCCAGACAGCAACATTCCGTTCCCAAATACATCCCCTGCCATGTCACCGATGCCGATCGCCGTAAATGGCTTTTTCTGGATATCGTGCCCAAGCTCTCGGAAATGACGTTGAACCGACACCCATGCACCTTTTGCAGTAATCCCCATTTTTTTGTGGTCATAACCCTGACTACCACCTGACGCAAAGGCATCGCCCAACCAATGATCTTTTTCGAACGAAATTTCATTCGCAATATCTGAAAATGTAGCTGTGCCCTTGTCTGCAGCGACAACCAAGTAATAATCATCTTCGTCATGGCACACTACTTGAATTGGCTTAATAACCTTACCTTTAACCAGGTTGTCGGTCACATTTAATAGTCCTGAGATAAAGGTCTGGTAACAAGAAATACCCTCCTTCATGAAGGCATCTCGATCGTCTTTAGGCAACCTCTTCGCAACAAAGCCTCCTTTTGCTCCGACAGGAACAATGACTGCATTTTTTACTTGTTGCGCCTTAACTAAGCCTAATACTTCAGTTCGATAATCTTCATAACGATCTGACCACCGCAACCCACCTCTTGCTACCTTGCCTCCTCTAAGATGAACGCCTTCTATTCTGGGGGAATAAACAAAAATCTCGAATAACGGAACTGGTAGAGGAACGTCGGGTATCAGCCTGGGGTGAAACTTGAATGATATGAAATTCTTATCATTGCCATTGTCGTCTGCTTGGTAAAAATTTGTTCTCATCGTTGCTTTGATTAACGCTAGATATAGACGAAGTATTTTATCTTCACTTAGGTTTAAAACCTTATCGAGCTCTTCGCCAAATCGAACGTCTAACTTAGACAGCGCATCTGAAGCCTTAGAATGATTCTTATTTAACTTTGGATCAAAACGACATTCAAAAAATTCGACCAAGAGTTTTGAAATCTCGACATTTTTCACAATAGTGTCAGAAATAAAATCTTGAGAATTTCCCACTCTTATTTGACGCATATATCTCGAATATGAACGCAACATGGCTATCTCACGCCAATTCATATACGCCGCGGTCACTAAGCGGTTAAAGCAATCATTCTCAGCCTCTCCCAGCCATACCTTTGTGAATAATGAGACAAATGATGCTTTGATTTTTGGAATATCAATACATTGTTTGTTAGGCGTTGTAAGCGTGAAGTCATGAATCCAAATCGTTACACCGTCGCGATCTAGCGTTTCGTATGGTTTCTCTCCAATGACCCGAAACCCCATATGCTCAAATATCGGCATTACATCTGAAAGTGGCACAGGTTGATCTAAATGAAAAAGCTTAAAATGAACCACTTTGTCATCTTCGTACACGGCCCTATAAAAGCTCATATCAAGATTTGCACCTTTGACGACGCGATCCATATGCTCTATATCTACCGCAGCTCGTCTTGGTGAAAAATCTTCTTGATAACTAGAAGAAAACGCATTTCTGTATTTGTTAATGTAATCTACCGAGACTTCTTCGCCATACGTTTCTGACAATGAACTTTCAAACTCATCTTCCCAATGTGATGCAATTACAACGACCTTTTCTTCTAATTTTTTACAATTAAATGCTAGGTTTTCAGTTGGATTAACTTTGATCGTAATAATAGTTCTAGCCAGAACTGAATCAGATATGAACGTACTGTAATCGATATCTTGACCGTTCAACTCAGACATCAGTAGATTCTGAATTTTCATTCGAATGTTGGTATTGTATGTCTCGCGCGGCACATAAACTTGACAGACAACGAACGAACCATACGGGTCTGTTCTCATAAACAAACAAGGACGTCGTCGTTCTTGAGTAAATAATGTACTCATCACCTCATCATGTAATTCATCTCGTTCGACCTGAAATAACTCATCACGGGGATAAACTGACAACAATTGCAGCAACTCTTTTCCACGATAATCTTGAACATTAAGTCCAGATTTGTTGACCACATAGTCCGCTTTCTTACGAAGTATAGGGGTATCTGACACGGCTTCTCTATAAGCCTTTGCGGTGTACAAGCCGACAAAACAGTGCTCGGTGACAACCTTACCTCTAGCATTAAATTCTTTGATTCTGATCGTGTCTGAATAAGCAGATCGGTGCACGGTAGAGCGAGTAGTATCTCTAGAAAAAGAGATTAACGTATCATTTAGAATATGCTGCTTTGTTTTGTTATGCAGCTCAGAAAACATAAATGATTGAATCAGTTCAGGTCTTTGTTTCAGTATACCAAGAGCCGTTTCTTCTATAGGAATGACGCCCTTACTAGTCACCTTACTCTGCACATAAGACAGGAAGGTAAACCTATCCTCACTCAACCAGTTCAAAAATTGCTTACATTCTTCGACGTCACTTTCAGTGTTACTACCCTCTACCGCCGATAAATTACCAGCCAAAGTGGTAACTCGTTTTTTCATAGGCTCATAGTCAAGTACGGCAGATGATACGTCTGACATCACGTCGTATATTTGTTCTAGCAACTCATTTCTTACGTTAGCTTCACTAAGTTTGTCGATCTCGACAAATATGAATGCCTCCCCTGACATGACATCTTGATCTTTTGCTGGCAGCAATTTCTGAATAGTGCCGTTTTTTCCTCTTTCGCTAAATAAGTTCGAATACTGGATACTATGGGTTTTTGTATTGATTGACGAAAGTGTCATTCGAACAGAATCCACAATAAATGGCATATTCTTTTTTAGAATCATTAGCACCGTATGAGACGACTGCCACGAGTGCTCTTCTATACAGGGGTTAAATACCTCAACTTTTGTTTCACCGCCCTTAAAACCCTGAACAAACTTCCAGGCTGACATAACAAGACCAAGCACGTCAGACAAGCGCCGTCCCTCAAACTCATTGATATAGACGCTGACAAATAGTTGTTCGACGAATTGACTTACTTTGTCGGCTTCTTTCTTCGGAATTTGGTCCTTGACGGCCGCTTTAATCTGCGTAAAAAAAGCTTTTTTATTTCTCGTATCAACTACTTTCATATTTTGCGTCTCGGCTAGCGTTAGTTATCACGATATCAAAGGGTTCGCACTGATGTTAAGAATAGTTCATTGTTAAGAAATTGCTTATTCAACTGTAATCTATTAGTTTTATCTGCCCTTTTTTACATGCCAACATATCTAGTGAGTTTAATGGGATGAATCCAAGCGAAAATTTTTCAGACTTACAGACGTCTTTAAGTCAAAGTATTATTGGTCAGCATCATTTGGTTGAGCGATTATTAATTGCGCTATTGGCTGACGGCCATCTGTTAGTCGAAGGTGCGCCAGGTCTAGCCAAGACCAAAGCAATTAAAGAATTGTCAGATAGAATAGAAGCGAACTTTCAGAGAATTCAATTTACCCCCGACCTATTACCATCTGATGTCACCGGCACAGAAATTTACCGTGCGGAAGAAGGCAAGTTCGAATTCCAGCGTGGTCCAATATTCCATAACCTTGTATTAGCCGATGAAATTAATCGCGCCCCAGCTAAGGTACAGTCTGCACTTTTGGAAGCGATGGCCGAAAGGCAAGTAAGCGTCGGTAAGAACACCTTTCAACTCGACGAGTTATTTCTCGTTATGGCAACGCAAAATCCAATCGAGCAAGAAGGAACTTACCCACTACCCGAAGCTCAGTTGGATCGATTTTTGATGCACGTCAAGATCGATTATCCTGATTTAGCGTCCGAACAGGCCATCTTACGCCTCGCTCGATCAGAGCAGTTAAAAGAAACAATGTCACCTGAAAATCAACTACAAATCTCTCAAGAAGCGATATTTGCGGGAAGAAACGAAATTAGCAAGCTGCACATGAGTCAATCTGTTGAGGATTATATTGTTCACCTGACGATGGCAACCAGACAGCCTGAAAAGTATGGAGACGATTTAGCGCGCTGGGTTGGGTTTGGCGCTAGCCCGAGAGCCACGATTGCTCTAGATAGATGTTCCCGTGCGCACGCATGGTTACAGCAGCAAGATTTTGTCAGCCCAGACAACGTACGCGCAGTACTTCACGACGTCTATAGACATCGAATCTTAATCACGTTCGAAGCTGAGGCAGAAGGCATTACAAGTGACCAAGTCATAAACGAACTCATACATCGTGTACCAGTTGCCTAAATACCTACATGCTTAACTCACTCAAAAACCGATCGAAGACTAGAGCGCAAAAAGAGGAGGCCGTTAATATGGGTCCTTATTGTGATTTATCACAACTTATGGCCCTACGTTGGTCAGTCAAGAACCTAAGCTTACCAAAAGCTAAAAGTGTATCTCGTCCTCAGTCTGGTCAACACCAATCACGCTTTAAAGGCAGGGGAATGGAGTTCGCCGAAGTGCGCGTGTACCAACCAGGCGATGACATACGCAGTATAGATTGGAAAGTAACAGCCAGAAGGCAGACCCCTCACACCAAAATATTTAATGAAGAGAGAGAGCGCCCTTTACTGATCGTGTGCGATCAAAGCCAGTCGCAATTTTTTGGTAGTCAACGAACTTTCAAATCAGTAAGAGCCGCCGAAACAGCCGCCCTTTTCGCCTGGACAGCCCTTGAACACAACGATAAAGTTGGTGGCATCGTTTTTTCTGAAAGAGGCCATAGAGAGGTCAAACCGGCTAGAAACCGTAAAAGCATTATGAAAATGCTGAGTTATATTAGTGACTTTAATAACAGTCTATCTATCACGCCACCAACTGAAACAGATAATTTTACGTTCAATGACGCCCTGAACGAGACTATTCGCCTCGCCAAGCCTGGTACGATGATTATTATAATTAGTGACTTTTTGCACATGGGCGTCTCTACTGAAAAGCAACTTTCACGATTATCCAAGCACAATGAATTGATTATGCTTAGAACATTTGACCCAATTGAAGAAGAGCTCCCTCCCCCCGGTTTTTATCCCGTGTCCGATGGAAACGAGACCTTATTGATTAATTCAAAATCAGAAACCGCTAGGCAGAATTACATAGATTGGGCCGACACGCACAAAGACACTCTTAAATCACTCGCTCGAAAATTCAAAGCGGCCTATATACAAGTAAGCACTCATAAAGATACTGCAGAGACCCTTCAGCGAGTTTTATTGACGTTAAAGGCCTCGTAATGGACCCAAATCAACTGCTTTCTCAATTAAGAGACATTCATGCACCCGAGGCCATTTCATGGTGGCCAATCGCTTATGGTTGGTGGATTTTGGCCTTACTATCCATAATAACCATCTCAGCGTGCATTTATTTATTAATTAAGTCGTACAGAAAAAATGCATGGCGCCGTACAGCGCTCAAAGAATTGAAGTTGATACAACTAAGTCAAAAGTCGTTGGACGTGCCGACGTTGATTTCGAAAATTAATACCTTACTAAAACGCTCAATTGCGAGTGCGAGAAAAGATATTTCCTATCTAAGCCAGATTGGTAGTGAGTGGGCTGATACGCTGGCAAATCCTGACGAAGATTCGAGCAATAAAAAGATACTTTCTGAACGCGAAATCGAAACTTTTAGTTATGCGCATTACCTACCTGAAGGTCATGAGTTCGACCAACGTTCACTAAAATCAGTTGAAAAATGGATTAAGAGTTTACGCTAATGTTAGATTTATTAGCGGGAGATACGTCTCTCGAGTTTTCATGGCCCTGGATGATATTAATACTTCCGCTGCCCTGGATTGTAACGTTCAGACAAAAACTGAGCGCTCCAAGCTATATCGCCCCTCACCTTCCGTTATTTGAAACAGCAAAAGCGCTCGGGTTTAACGAAGTTCAAGCAACGCCACCTTCGAATAAACTCAATAGAATACTATTGTTTGCTGCATGGCTTTGCTTAGTAATTGCCGCCACAAGGCCCAGTTATATAGGTGAACAAGTTGATATCCCACTTTCTGGGAGAGATTTAATGCTAGCCATAGATATTTCTCCGAGCATGGAGGAACAAGATTTAGAATTGAATGGTCGTGCCGCTACCCGCTTACATGTCGTTAAAGATGTTGTGTCAAAATTCGTCACACAACGAAGTGGTGATCGTATAGGATTGATACTCTTTGGCTCTCAACCTTACGTACAATCGCCATTATCTTTCGACACCGTGACTGCAAATACGCTCTTACAAGAAGCATATTTGGGGATGGCGGGGCAAGCAACAGCCATAGGTGACGCAATTGCATTAGGTGTAAAGCGCCTAAAAGAACGGCCTGAACAAAGCCGAGTGTTGATACTATTATCTGACGGTGCAAATACCGCCGGTGAAATACCCCCAGAGAAAGCGGCGCAACTTGCAGCTCAAGAAAATATCAAAATATATACTGTAGGTATTGGTGCAGATGAAATGGTAAAAAAGAGCTTTTTCGGTTCGCGTCGGGTAAACCCTTCAGCAGATCTCGACGAAGAGATGCTTACATTGTTGGCCAACTTGAGCGATGGGCAATACTTTAGAGCACGAAGTACACAAGAATTGAGTGAAATCTATCAGGTCATCAACGCTCTTGAACCTGTTGAACAAGAAACCAAAACATTCAGGCCCACCAAAGCCCTTTTTTACTGGCTTCTATGCGCTTCGCTCGTGTTCTATTGCTTAGTACTCTTACAGAACCTTCTGTCTAAATCCGCTGATCTGTTAAAGAATATGATGAGAAAAACCAAATGAGTACTTTCGAAAGCCTTTCTGACTTTCATTTCATTCGACCCTACTTCTTGCTCGGACTTTTATTATTGCCAATCTTCTGGTTCGCAATTCGTAAACGCGCGAATAACACGAGTGACTGGGGTACGGCTATCGCACCAGAGTTACTTAAATATTTAATGCCAGCACAAGATGTAGACGGCAAGAAGACCCCCTATTACAGCTTACTTGTTCTGCTTACAGCAACATTTATCTCTCTAGCCGGTCCAAGCTGGCAAGAAAAACCACAACCAATCGTAAAGCTCTCGGACGATATGGTGGTGATTCTCGACCTGTCTTTATCAATGCTAGCAACGGATATCAAACCCAACCGGCTGACAAAAACTAAACAAAAATTGCAGGACTTGCTAAAAATAAGAGTAGAAGGAAACACTGCACTCATCGCATTTTCGGGCGACAGTCACGTAGTTACACCGCTAACTGATGACATAAATACTATTTCAGCAAACCTTCCTGCGCTAGACCCGTTTATCATGCCTGTCATAGGGAGTAGACCTGACATTGCGATTTCACAAGCAATCTCATTATTGGAGCAAGGAAATGCTAGGAATGGGCGAATAATTTTATTCAGCGACGGTGTCACAGAAGCGCAAGCCAACGAAATAAGTGACCTGCTCGATGCAAGTGGTGCTACCTTGTCAATTGTCGCCATTGGCACCGAGGCCGGCGGCCCTATCGACATACCAGGACGAGGTTACTTTAAAGACGAAGGTAAAGTAATCATCCCTAAGTCTGATTTTTCACTTTTTCACACCTTAGCAACATCGCACGGTGGAAGCTTGGTTTCTATGTCTCTTGATGAAAAAGATCTGACGCAACTTGATATCAGTGGGGAGAATTTTTTAAAGCAAATCAACCAAGAAGAAACTGAGCGTTCTATTGATAAACGATTCGATAGCTGGGAAGACATGGGATATTTGTTGATACTAATCATCATTCCATTGGCCTTGTTTGCACATCGACAAGGCGCACTATTATCGATATTTATTGTGTTTCTAATTCCTAGCCAAAATGCAGAAGCATTTGAATGGAATGATCTTTGGATAACCAAAGATCAACAAGCTCAAAAACGTTTGGACCAAGGTGATCATAACGGGGCGGCAGAATTATTTGAATCTCCTGCTCACAAAGCAAATGCGCAATATATGTCGGGTCAATTTGAATCGGCCGCCGAAAACTACGGTCAAGGTGAGACAGTTAACGATTTATATAACCGAGGCAATGCACTCGCTCAGCAGCAAAAATATGATGAAGCGCTTTCACTCTACAAACAAGCTCTAAATCAAGAGCCTACTCATGAAGACAGTCTTCATAACAAATCTATCGTTGAAAGACTTCTCGAACAACAGAATCAGGATCAACAGAACCAGGATCAACAGAATCAGGATCAGGAACAACAGAATCAGGATCAACAGAACCAGGATCAACAGAATCAGGATCAACAGAATCAAGATCAACAGAATCAGGATCAACAGAATCAGGATCAACAGAACCAGGAACAACAGAGCCAGGATCAAAAAGAAGCAGAGCTAAGTGAAGAAGAAAAGGCTGAAAAAGAAAAAGAACGGGAAAAAGCACGACTAGAGGCTCAGTCCCAAGCTGAAAAGCTCAGTGATGAAGAAAAACAATCATACGAGCAATGGATGAGACGCGTACCAGACGACCCTGGTGGCTTATTACGTCGAAAATTTGAGCAACAATCGATAGAACGTAAACGCACTCGAAGTGACGATGCAAGAAGAGATGGTGACCCAATATGGTAAGAATTCTGCCGATAATTATATTACTACTAATATCTGTATACGTAAGCGCAGCCGCGAGACTCGATGCCAGTGTAGATAGAAATCGAATTTACGAAACCGATACAATCTCCCTTACAGTGGTAGGAAATATCGAAATGGAGTTTAGCTTTGGTGGTTTGATGAACTTTGGCCGTAATCAAATTCCTGCACCTGACACATCAATTTTAGAACAGAATTTTGAAATTCTAGACCAGCAACAAAGTTACAACATGCAATCGGTTAACGGAAAATCAAATGCCCAAGTAACATGGACTTACTCACTTGCACCTATTAAAACCGGAAATCTCAAAATACCGTCGCTGACATACAAAGATGCTGAATCCAAGCCGATAAGTATTGAAGTTTTGGGAGGAAAAGCGCCAACAAATGCCAACAACCCACCAAACATATTTATTGAAGTAGAAGTCGATAAACAGACCGCCTACGTACAAGAGCAAGTTATTTATACAATACGGTTATATACTGCGGGGCGGTTATCTAGCGGAAATCTGAGCGAGCCGACCTCAACCAACGCGATCATTGAACCTTTTGGGGAGGATAAAAAAACATATCGCATGGCGTATAATCGTCGATACGAAGTAATTGAACGACAATACCTTTTGTTCCCTCAAAAAAGCGGTCAACTTTCAATAGACGCTCAATCTTTCAACGGAATGATGATCGATTCGTACAATAGACGTCGTGCACGAGTTAGAGAGACATCAGAAACAGTATCAATTTCTGTACTCCCTCCACCCGCCAGTTTTTCAGGTGATGTATGGTTACCCGCCACCAGCTTGCGAGTTTCCGATAGTTGGGAAGGAGATAAAGAGAGCTTACTGGTCGGTGACTCCATCACCCGTAACATCGATATATCAGCATTGGGCCTTCTCGGCTCAGCGCTTCCTCCTATTAACATGTCAGCTCAGAAAGGTTTAAAGGTTTACCCAGACCAACCCCTTATAGAATCCTTTAGTCATGAGTCCGGATCTCAATCTATTAGAAAACAATCCACTGCTCTTGTCGCCGTGAACGCGACCCAGGTCGACCTTCCTGAAATTCGAATTCCTTGGTGGGACACGGTCAACAACGTTGAACGAGTTGAAGTCATTCCAGCTCAGAGGTTTAGTATTTCTGTCAACCCAGAAGCCGAAATAGCACCCACTACCAATTCACCTTATCAGGCATCAATAAATAGCAGTACAAACAATACGACGGAATTTACGGCGCCAAACTATGCATCAGGCGGAAATAACAATACCCAAGCCTGGCTTAGCCTCATTGCTCTATTGATCTTCGGTTGGATTGGAACAAGTTGGTTCTTGCTGAAGCGTTTACAATCTGTCGAGGGCAAACAAATAAAATTTGCCGATACTAAAGTACAAATTGACCCGGCTGATCTATTGAGGCAAGTACAATCTGCAATCAAAGCTAATGACAAGAGTATGACAAAGCATTTGATACTCTGGTTACAAGTACTTCCGGCTTATTCTGAATTTAAGATTGTTAGCATAGCTGACCTCAAATCCGTAAATGCTGAACTGTATACCCAAGCACGACTTTTCGAAAACCTAGCGTATGCACCAACAAATTCAGACCAGAAATTCGACTCAAAATTACTAACCCAGTGCATAAATCAAATCAATACAACTAAAAAGCAGCAAAGCAGCACCCAAGATCTAAGCCCCTTTTACCCATAACTTTATAGGTCATACTAATCGTCGAAGCGATGTGGTAACAAAGAACGAATCTGTCCGACGGTGGAGTTCTTGACTGCCAGGCCTATTTCTCGTTCTGGAAAATCCACACCAAAACTCTCCGTTAATGGCCTGCATACAAAACGAGGGTCTTCAAATCCTTCGGTAATCGGGGCAATGGTAATCCCAAGCCCAGCTCCTACAAGTGCATGGGCCCACTCATCACTCTCCACTTTTGCAACAATATTTATATCCAAACCTAATAGATCAACTGTTTGTTCAAATAAGGCTAAATTTTCGCAGTGAATACGAGAAATTACGTTTTGACAATGTAGGTCATTTGGCGATAACTTCGCTTGATAGGCTAGAACGTTTGATAAAGGAATCATCATCGAATAACGCTCAACTGCCAATGAGATAAACGTTTCGGTTGGTTTTAACGTTGCTTTAGTGGTCAATCGCAAATCAGCTGTACTAGACTCACGATCAACACTATTAATAATTTCAAATTGACACCCAGGTTGTTTCTCAAACGTATCTGTTAAAAACTCATCCAGAATTGAAATTCGAATATGCTTGTCAACTGAGATTGTGATTTTTGGTTTGTCCTCTTTTGACGAGAATTCGTGCTTAATACTCTCCGCATGATGGAGTAAGTCACTAGCAAGTTTGTACATTTTTTCACCATCAGGTGTCGGAGTACTCCCTTTTCGGTGACGGTGAAATAGTTTACAGCCTAGCTCATCCTCCAACTTCGCAATGGCCATCGTGATCGAAGGCTGAGCAACAAAACAACATGTTGCCGCTGCACTGATACTGCCTGACTCAACCGTTGCCACAAAATATTTTAGCGCTCTTAGGTCCATAATATTTACTCCTTGAAATTCGGATAAACCGGCATCGTCTCGAGCACTAACTCGTCGTGGGCTGGCACGATATGCAAGGTTGGATCTTCCAGCTTCAATGCATGGATTTTGGCGATAACACTAGAGTTCTGCTCAAAATCGGTATCGACACCTACAAACCACTCAACAACGCCCGGACGAGGCATGTTGTCTATTACGCCTTTTAACGCCCACGTCGTATCACCTATAAAGAAGTATGACTCTCCTTCACCGATATTGTTCAAGAATAAACCAAGTTGACCGTGTGTGTGCCCACTCAAATCAACAAGAACAGCTGAGTTATCACCAAAAATATCTAAGCTCTTGTCAAAGCCTTTATACGCCACTGCATTAAGTTCGATTAATCTCCAAATTATGTCACCTGAGTCATATTGAGATTGTAAAAAGCCCGGTGGCATACCTTCCCTAGCTTCTTCAAGCGAATGTTTCTGGATCCAAACAGGGACGCTTGCAAAGTCTTCGATGCCACTCGCGTGGTCCCAGTGCATATGACTTGGAATAATTGCCATTAGCGAATCCAAAGAGTAACCGCCATCTAGAAGTTGTTGCGCAGCCGGGTTGATATTCTCAATGCTAAATAGTTGCTTTTCAAGAAAATTAAAGTCCTGCATTTGCTGCTCAACCTCCCGCCCAATTCCACTATCCCACAAAAAGTCACCTTTAGGATGTCGAACTAAAACGGCAGTATGAACCAACTGTCTAACAGTAAAAAAGTCTCCGCCTGCCACTACCATTGCCTCTAGAGATCCACTAGATTCAGCGGTTTTTAACACTGAGAAGCTAAGTTTCTTAAGCTCAGTATTCGCCAGGCTGTTAAATGACAATAATATAATAAGGAGAGTAAATGGGATGAATTTAGCGAATATCGCGAACATTGGGTTTCCTGCTTTAAGTGGTTATCGAGTTTGGTAACCAGTCTAGATGAAGCAGTGATATTTGAAAAATATTATATATATAGTTTGGCGCTATATTTTAGTTATGCCTGGATTTAATACTACCAGGAGTAAGGCCAGTCCACTTTTTAAACGCCCGATTAAACGCAGCGGGCTCTGAAAAACCAAGACTACTTGCGATATCCTGAATACTCATATCAGTCTCATAGAGTAAAACCATAGCCCTATCACGCCTGATACTGTCTTTAATTTCCTGAAAACTATTTCCTTCTTCTTTTAACCTGCGTCGCAAGGTATGAGTGGTAAGGTTTAACTCACTCGATACTAATTCAAAGCTTAAATTTTCTAGTTCTGTTTCCATACCGTTACGATGCAATAGCAGTCGCTTGATCTGTGCGGTTAAACTATTGTCTGATCGAAACTGGGTCAAAATAGACTCAGGTGCCAGATGAAGAAATCCTTTCAATGTTTCTGCATTTTGCTGAATAGGTAGCGACAAAAGACGGGTATTAAACACGACCATATTGCTAGATTGAGAAAACTCGTGCCGGCAAGGAAACATTAAGCTGTATTCATCCGAAAAGACTGGCTCAGGAAAGGAAAAATTGATTCGTTCCAATAAAATTGGCTGGTCGATTAACCAGCACGAAAGTCGAATCCAAATGACAAAGATCGACGTAATAAAAAAAACAGGATCAAGATCGTGAGGGTTTACGTAGTTAATGATTAACCGAGCTTCGTCACCGGATTCAATAAGTTCGATATTGAGGTCATCGCCCAATAACGATATGAAACGCGAAGATCGAAGCAATGCCCTACGTAAATTGCCCGCGGTGATAATTGAGTGACACATCATGCTAAACATGCCGATTCGATGAGGATAACTCAAGAACCCGCTTGCTTCATCTTGCATCTCACCCCACAAACTTCGTAGCAGTGGGCTAATGTGATCCAACTCAAGACGAGCAATGTCGCCATTGACATCTTTCTGGTCTAGTATGTCGTCACTAAGGCCAACTCGACCGAACACCGACTTCAAGTCAACATTCTGGTGCTTTGCCGCTGCAAACAAAGACGCTAACATCGAAACCGAAACAGAGCGCCCGTCCGTCATCGAAAAATTAGGCTGTCGTTAGAATAGTTAATAAATCTTTTGCATGAACAGCAGCATCTCGGCCGAGCCCAGTCAAATAGCCGCCGTCTTTCTGTGAAATAAGACCCTTGTTATATAAGCGCTCTGTAGCTTCTACAACGTTTGATTCAGCATCATGATGAACCTTGATGCCCAATTGCGAACTAGAAACGTCGAACATCTTCAACACATTTATTTCGTCTACTAAATCGATTTTAATTGTCATGCGTTTTTCCTTTACGTTTTTTATCTTGCTAGAGTATGCTTTGGAACGTTTTTTTATTAAAGCATTTTGTTAATTTATCCGGTAAGAAACAACTGCTTGTCTATAATTATCTACAGTGACGTTAACTGTAAGGCCTATTTGATTTGAAGCCAAGAATATTTCCACTTCTTACTCGCTTTCAGCAGCATTGGCGGGTTCCTGCGTATCTGTCGATTGCGCTAGTTATATGCAGCGCCGTAAACATAACCTTGTTTCATACATTGATAGAACTGTTCGCGGTTGGTGTTGCCGTTATGGGTTTTGTCGTTTCGTGGAACACCTATTCATTCTCTAGAAATAAAGGCCTTCTTTTTCTAGGCTGCGGATATTTGTCTGTTGGTATATTGGACCTTTTCCATACGTTAACGTTCGAAAATATGTTTATATTCGAACAGACAACCCCCAGTACGACACTTCAATTTTGGCTAGGCGCACGGTATTTCGAAGTATTTACCCTACTTTTTACTTCGACGACAGTCGTGAAGCGTTTCAAACCTAGTCATATTCTAATCACCTTTTGCGTACTCACTTTTGGCTACACGTCATTGTCGCTCACTCAAGGTTTACCTGAATTATATATACAGGACCAGGGCCTTACTTTAACCAAAATTGCTCATGAGTATGTCATTATCCTTTTACTTATGATCGTCGCCTATCGTCTGTATAAAGCATCAAGCTCTCTAGATCCACAGACTCGCACTCTCCTACTCAGTTCGACAGTGCTAACGATTTTGGCCGAAATGAACTTCACCTTATATACCAACATGTCGTCCTTAAACTTGATCGCGGGGCACATATTCAAACTACTGTCATTTTGGGCAATTTATAGGCTCCTAATAGAAGCGTCACTTACTCGTCCCATCGATAGCCTGACGCAGGTACTGAATTCGTACGATAAACTTCCGGAGCCCACTGTCATTATTGATAGAAACGGCCTAATTGTTAGAGCCAACAAACTTATAGCTGAGCAATTTGGTAAGGACATTACTGGGAGAGACTGCCACGAACTCATGCACGTATCTTCTATAAGTAAAGATGAGTGCAAAATATGTCAGGCGTATACAAATAACCAATCTCTAAAAGCGCATGAGTTTTATGACTCCGAAAAGCAAAGTTGGTTTGAAGCAAGCCTGTCTGCCGTACATTATAGCGAGGCGTACTCGTCTATCGTTCATACTGTCAGAGATATTACGTCTCGTAAACATTCAGAGTTTCAGTATTCGAGCCTCAACCGTGTCTATCGTGTTCTCAGTCATACCAATCAAGCTATTGTTCGACTCCAAGACAGAACCGAATTATTTCAAAAAATTTGCGATATTGCGATTGAGCAAGGCAACCTTAAAATGGCCTGGATAGGCATTGTTGATAATACAGTCGTCAAACCAAAATATGTATCAGGAGATGACGACGGTTATTTTGAAAAAATGCAGATGCGCATAGACAAGTCTGAATGGGCGCGCGGCCCTGTTGGCGTTGCAGTTAATACGAAGCAGGTTGCTTATGTAAACGATGTGGATACAAATCCAGATTTCTGGCCTTGGCGACAAGCAGCCATTGATAGAGGGTTTGCTGCGCTTGCTGCGGTTCCTTTATTTTTTAAACGCGAAGTCGTTGCCGTTTTTACGCTGTACTCAGAACAAAAGAATGTCTTCGACTCTGAAATGGCATCATTACTCAGTCACTTAAGCAATGACATCAGTAGTGCCCTGTTTCATATTGATCAATCACAACAGAAGTTAATAACAGATTCCAAGTTACGATATCTTTCTAGAGCAGTAGAACAAAGTGCTGACGCGATCATCATTACAGATATACAAAAGGTTATTGAATACGTTAATCCTGAATTTACCGAACTAACGGGCTATACGGCAACAGAGGCCATAGGCAAGAATATTTCGATCATAAGAAGCGATGTTAAAGCTGACAAACGAAAAGATAAAGCCTACAACAACCTCTGGAATACGGTTGAGTCAGGCCAGCAATGGCGCGGCGAATTACGTAGCAAGAAAAAGAATGGAGAGCTATATTGGTCGAATCAAACTATCGCCCCTATCAAGAATGAGCTTGGCATCACAACGCATTATGTCTCTACCTCTACTGACAACACCAAATTGCATGACGCACAAGAAAAAATTCAACAACTTGCATTTTACGACCCGCTCACGAAGCTAGCCAACCGTCGCCTACTAATGGATCGTCTAAAGCACGCTGTTAGTTCCTCTGAACGCCACCACGAAAAAGTCGCTGTATTCTTGTGCGACCTAGATAACTTCAAACATATAAATGACTCACTTGGGCACGATTACGGCGACCAACTCTTATTACACGTTGCAGGAATACTTGAAAAAGGCGTGCACTCTGAAGATACCGTCGCACGCTTGGGAGGAGATGAATTCACCGTTGTCATCACGAGCTTTCAAAATGAATTAGGCCTTGCTGAAATTGCGAGCCAAATATTGTCGAACCTGCAAGAACCGGTAAAGCTCAAAGACAAACAGGTTGTTATTTCTACGAGTATTGGAATAGCCATGTACCCGCAAGACGGTGACTCCGGACCGTCACTTCTGAGAGCCGCAGACTTGGCAATGTACCATGCCAAAGAAGACGGCAAGAACCGTTTTCAGTTTTATCAACAAGAAATGAATACCCGCGCTCAAGGAAGGTTATCTCTTGAACATGAACTTCGAGAAGCGATCAAACACGACGAATTCGAGTTATATTATCAACCTCAAGTGAATATCGACACCAAAGCAATCATCGGATTTGAGGCGCTATTACGCTGGAAAACCAGAAGCGGTACATATCTACCGCCGAGCGAATTCATACCCATAGCCGAAGAAAGTGGTCTAATTGGTCAGATTGGCGACTGGGTAATATCTCAAGCTATTTCAGACTGGGACAAACTGCTTTCGTGGGGGTTTGAGCGTTGTAGAATGGCCATTAACGTATCTGCATTCCAATTCAAACATGCTGATAATCTGATAAAAGTAATTATTGAAACGCTACAAAAGCACCCTAGTTGCAACACCAACGACTTGACCATTGAGCTTACCGAAAGTACCTTAATTGAAGATATTGAGGGTACAATTAATACTTTAACTGAACTTAAAAATCTTGGGATTTTATTATCAATAGATGACTTTGGCACAGGGTATTCGTCGCTAAACTACTTGAAGAGATTTCCAGTTGACCAGCTTAAAATTGATAAGTCTTTCATCGACGATATTCTCAATGGCGAAAGCGATGAAGCAATCGTGACAACGATTATAAGTATTGCACAAAAGCTAAAAATGAAAGTTATTGCCGAAGGTGTGGAACAAGAGGCCCAAGCCAACTACCTTAGCAAACACGAGTGTCTTTTCGCGCAAGGTTATTTGTTTCACAAGCCACTACCGATGGTCGAGTTACGTAAATTACAAGACAAATAATCTTAACCCACAATCTGGCTTTGCGCGCTCTTCTTTTTTCAAAGAGACTGCTACAATAATGCGCCGAGAAAGTCCCAAACAGATACAGAGTGAGTAAACACACAACTTGGGCACGGTAAATAACATAGACTAACGCGGAAATCGTAACAACATTTCCAGTCTCGTAGAATTATATAGGTATCAACTTGAGCAACATCGATAATTTATTTAAGCAGAACCAAAAGTGGGCAGCGTCCATACTGGAAGAAGACCCTGAGTTTTTTACTAAACTTTCAAAGCAACAAGCACCCGAGTACCTATGGATTGGCTGTTCAGACAGCCGAGTCCCCGCCAATCAGATCGTAAACCTGCCGCCGGGTGAAGTCTTCGTACATAGAAATATAGCTAACGTAGTTGTCCACACTGATTTAAATTGTTTGTCAGTTATTCAATACGCTATTGAAGTATTGCGTATCAAGCATATTGTCGTGTGCGGTCATTATGGCTGTGGTGGAGTCGAAGCCGCGCTAAAATCTGATGATTTGGGCTTAATTGACAACTGGCTCAAACATATTGAAGACGTTAGTCGATTTCACCAAGCAGAATTGGAACAACTTTCTGGTAAAAACAAGATTAACCGTTTATGTGAACTAAACGTTATCGAGCAAGTTAAAAATGTCTGCAAAACATCGATCGTCAAGAAAGCCTGGTCTGAAAACCAGGAATTATTCGTACACGGCTGGATCTACGATATTAGTAATGGCATATTGAAAGACCTTGATACTAATATCTGTTCCGAAGATGAGTTGATCAGCAGCTAAACCAGTCTACTATTTTTGCTTGCCCTTCTTTGTTTGCAAATTTAGCTCAAACAGTTGTCAATGAATAGGCAACTAGGTAATTTGTGTAGCGTCCTTAAGAGAGAAATAGAATACTCTATTTATCGATTTTAAAAAATAACAACAATGAAGCTCAAAAACACACCAATACTGGCCTTTGTCTTAGTCGCACTAAGTGGAGGCCTGTACGCTTTTTCAAACGTCGGGTACGGCTATTGGCCTTTCGTATTTTTTTACCTTGTTCCTTTGTGGTTGGCTCTCGATCAACTTAAAGACCGCAACTGGAAAGTTGTCACTCTAGCTGGGTTTATATTTGGATTCACCGCATTTGCGTTCGGGTTTCCGTGGCTCCTTACATTAACAGACAAGTTCCTGGGTAGTGGCTTGGCAGTTGGTTTTTTTCTTTGGTGTCTTTTAGGAATTTGGTTTTCTCTTGGTTTTGCGCTTTACACTCTTGTATATCGATCACTACTACAGTTAGGTATTCCTCAGTATGTTGCAGCGATCTCGCCGTTACTTGTCTTAGAATGGGTTCAACCTAGTTTGTTCCCGTCATTCGGTGGAGCAGCGCTGATCGCAAAGCCAGTATTAGCACAAATTGCCGACTTAGGTGGCGTGCTTCTTTTATCGTTATTTGTGTTTGTCGTAAATTGTGCAATCTACTCCATATATCGTTCAATGAGCGAACGTCGTAGCTTGCCTATTTTCACCATCATAACAACATCTCTTTTAATACTAGTTGTGGCGACATATGGAAGTTTTAAACTAAAAATTCTTGCGGAAGAGAAAGAGCTTGCTGTTACAAACTCTCTCAACATTGGAGCGATTCAAAGTAATCTGGTGATGTTACCCAAGAGTGAAATGGCGCTTAAGAGTCACCCAGAATACCTTAAACAAAGCTTAGATTTTCTGTCAAAAGAGTCAGTTGATTTACTGATTTGGCCAGAATCTGCCTATGTGCGAGGACTTCGTCGTCCATTACCACTAGACGCACAATTCATTCGAGGGGACATTAAAATTCCTATTATGTTTGGGGGTACCTCGATTTGGCAGCATGAAGGACGCAAAGTAAGCGCCAATTCTGTTTTTTTATCCGACGAACGAGGACTGATAGAACAAGTTTATGATAAGACTATGCTCATCCCTTTTGCCGAATACATCCCATTCGAAGCACAGCTAACATCATTACAAGAAACGATTGATAACTGGTTCCCACAACGTCAAAGCTTCTATTCTGAAGGAAAACAACAAGCGCTTATATTAAACGATATTCCTATCATTACCCCGATTTGCTATGAAATTATATTTCCTGACTTAGTACGCGAGTTGATTAATAATTCAAAGGCTCAAGTCATAGTCACTGTTGCTAATGACGCGTGGTTCGGGTTTTCACAAGAACCGTGGATCCACCTTTCTTTCGCTAGACTTCGTGCAATCGAGCATCGTCGCTGGATGGTTCGCGCCACAAATAGTGGTATTAGTGCAATAGTAGACCCCGCTGGCCAGATTGTTTCTCAAACAGGCCTGCATACTCAGGAAACATTACGAGGAGTCGTCTATCCAAGAACCGAATCGACCTTCTATTCTCGTTTTGGTAATTGGATTGGCTGGCTAAGTCTAGTTACACTGTTAATCGCGCTATTTATAAGTCGAGGTAAAACCTACCTTCGTGAGAGCAGCACAGAGGGAAACTAAGCCAGTCTATAAGTATTATTCTTTCAAACTAGCTTGTTTCTTTAATGTATAAACCTTTGCTTTACTACGCGTTTCCTTGGCTTGGTTTCTTATAAAGGATGGTTGCAGCCCGGTCCAAGCTTTGAAAGCCCTTCTGAAGCTCGAAGCATCACTAAATCCCATTTTCTCAGCGATGTCTCCTGCGCTAAGATTAGTCTCTCTAAGAAGCCTGATAGACATACCTTTCTTAAACTCGTTTATTAGCGCTTGATAATTGGTCTCACTTTCTTGTAGCTTTCTGTACAAACAGCTTCTAGACGTATTTAGGTGTTTTGCCAACTCCTCCAACGTTGGAAAGTTAGGATATGTATGTACCAAGATCGCTTTCACTCGATCCTTAATAGAGAACTGTCCCTTCCAGCTGTTAAGTACAGCCTGACACTGTTCGGCCTTAATCGTTCTAATTTGTTCATTTGCTGTAAGTACTGGCATATCTAGAATCGCAGTATCTATTTCAACTTCCGCGACCGAATGACCATAGGAAATATCGCAGTTAAAATACGATTCATAATCCCTGTCGTGCGCGGGTCGATCGTACGGCAGCCTGACGCAATTAATAGGTATGTTATTTCCAGTGAGCCATTTTGCCTGCTGAACAACGCAAGTGATAAAGGTTTCGACCAAAAACCATTTAATATATTCGGGTATCGGATATTTTAATGGGTATAGACCTTTGAACTGAATGATCGACACAGAACCTTCGACCTTCACATCTAATTTTAATGATAACGACAACAATAAATTGAAGTGTTTGAGCGACTGAAATGCTTGGTTCAAATTTGAACTAGACATAATAAGCTGGCCAACGGTATCGGCCGCGATTAAATTAAGCTCCCCTCCATAGCAAAAGCCAATACCACCAGGTACCTCGGCTAAAGATTTTTCTAGTATTTGAAACCAAGCGCTAGGACTAACTCGCTTTCTATAATTGCTAAGGCTATCTTTGCATCCTCCATACGCTTTTAATCTATACCCCTTGGCTTCCAATATTTTTTTCAAGACTGAAACATAAAGAATACCAATTACTTCATCATCCATGCTGAAGTTAAACTCCGAGAATTCAATTTCAGAGTTGTCTTTCATTGCCATTGACGAAGACATAATGCCTCCCGATTAATAAAGTGGTTGTAGGTCCATCGAAAGCAAGATTCAACGAACTACAAAACAATATTGCTCAATACTGCAAAAATAGAAAACGCGACAGCACTGTCTATTTTATCTTGAAAAATACACCTATGGTTTCAAGGTACCAGCGTACAAATAGCACTAGGATAATATCAATCCCAATACGTCTTACTCACTACGCCTAGTTTGTTTCGTTCCTCTCAGAAATTGAATTTATTGTTGTATTAAAAACACTCTAACGTTTTTTATATAAACTGTACGGCGCCGGTAAACCATAATAAATAGGAAGCAATTGAAAGCGCAAAGAAATACGATGTGCAGATTGTTTGAACTGATGTGCAATTTATTGCATATAGTGTGCATTTTTTCGAATTGAACTAAGCAAATAATGCAAGGTGTTGATTAGCATCAATAATATTAGAGATTAAAACTCATAAGTATTCAGCGACGTTGTGACATCGATCAGGGTCAGAATTCTCTATGAGAGAGTCTATAGTCGGTAGGTGTTTGTTTTTTGATCTCTTTGAATGCACGATTGAATGAACTTAGCGTACGGTATCCAATATCCAGTGAGATATTTTGAATGGGGGTATCGGGTTCTTGAGAAAGTCTTAAACTCGCCTCTTCTATTCTGAGTTGATTAATGTAATCGTTAAAATTTCTATATTTAAATTGGGTGTTGATCAACTCTCTTGTTTTGTATTCAGGGAGATCAATTTTCGCCGACAGCATTTTTAGCGTTAGTTTTTCGGTTCTATAATAACCGTCTTCCATCAAACGAATGAGTTTAGACGCAGAGTCATCATTAAAATCATTTGGTACGTTTGTTTGCTCTGTAGGCTTTACTTCCGTAAGTTGGGGCGAAGCTAAACCAAAATTATTTTCTCGACCACGCAACAGAACAAAACCGGTAAATAGTGAACAAAAACCAACTACGAAGGGCAAGGCTGCTGAACTACCATTTCCTGTATTAAGTGAAATAGTGACAAATAAACCCGTGAAGCCCATCACAAACATTAACACGGCACGCATTTTTCGCCGCCCCTCCACTAGGTCATCTCGCCAGTTTGCAACGACTACCCAAATCCCGTTAAGTAGTAGGAGGTATTCCATATATCTTGGGATATGCCAAAACCAAACATGTAGGGCGTTCGAATCCATGTAAGCACCATACGACCTAGTTATAGCCGGGGCGACAAAGCTATAGATACATATGATGGGCCATATTGAATACAAATTTGGACGTCGAGCAAATGCTAATTGACACAGTAGCCAGAATATAGCGGGCAACATGGTCATGATATCCCCGGTCAACCAACGATACTCCTCCGGAACTATAGAACTAACAATATAGGCGGCACCCGTCACCAAGAACCCTAAAAATACCTTTGCCACTAAGAATTGTCTAAAGTCCCTCAATACGATAAGAAAGACCAACGCTAGACAACCGAGACTAAAACCAGTTAACAGCAAAACCACCCCTTCTAATAACGCCCAAGTTAAGCAACCCCGACCAACTGTGATTGGCCTCCTTTCGATGTATCGCCACTTAACCTGAACTCAGTAGGCGTGGTGAGAAAGATGTCTTTGAAGGCTCGATTGAACGAACTTAACGTACGATAACCTACATCGGTTGAGATGTTTCTAATTGGTGTCTCCGGTTCATTCAACAACCGCTCCCCCGCCTCTTTAATTCGCATATGATTCACGTAGTCACTAAAATTCCGGTAGCCGAGTGATGTAGTTATCAGTAAACGTATTTTGTACTCAGGGACCTGAATTTCTCTAGCCAAGCCTTTTATCGTTAGATTTTCAGTTCGATAGAAACCTGCCTCCATTATACCAAGCAATTTTCTCGTCGCTTCAGCATCTCTCGCTTTTTGCGGTACAAGTACTTGGATTCTAGGTGTATCAGATATGTGTAGCTGCGCCAGTATATCTTCACGCCCTTTAAGCAGTATCACGCCAGTAAACATGCAGCAAAAAGAAATTGCGACGAGTAGAGCTTCGGAAGACTCTCCGCTGGGACTACGTGAAGATAAGAACCATATACCTGTCACGCCAAGCGAAAATAAAAATGCCAACCGAAGAGCGTTACTACACTCTAGAATACCGCCCTTCCAGCTTGTAAATAATTTACTTAAGCCATGAAGAACCAGAATGTATCCCAAATATTTTGGAGCATCAAAGACCAACAGGTCTATTGCAGGTCTAGGCTCAGTCACGTTGAAATATCCGGCAACTAGCGGTACTAAGGCAACATAAAGCGCGGTTATACCCCAGAAGGCACTTATTCGGGGCCTAAGGTAAAAACCAAATTGACACATCAACCAAAATAGCACGGGTAACGAAGACGAAATATTCCATATTACTTCTTTGTACCGGGCATCAAGATAGGGAACGATAAGATACATCGCTCCCACAGCCAACATCGCTGCCATTATCTTGGATGCAAAAAATCGACGGTAGTCGCGAATCACAATGAAAAAAAGTAGGGTTAAACACCCCAGGCAGAATCCCGTAAGTAACTGCATATAGCTCCTAGTTTTTATTTTTCTTATAGGACGTCAACAACAGTATTATTTTTAAGGAACAGAATTGCAATAGACGATTATTCAAATATCCCAAAATTTAAAGTCGAACAGATCCACGAGTTCTTAGGTCGTCGACGGTAAAAAATACTCATACCATTCAAGAACACCAAAAATTTTGGATCAATCACCTTGAATGTTTTCATAGCCTCACCCCAAAATATATTAAAGAACTAGTGAACTTTTCTGAACCGCGATAATCTTAGTGGAACCTAGTTAATGAAAGTATCTTATTCATGAAGAATTTCACCCTGCTACTCTTATTTTTTTGCACTAGCGCCCTCCATGCTTCACAGAAAGTTGCACCAAATTTTATATTACCCAACATATACACGCATGAATCTGTTAGCTTAGACGCACAAAAAGGCAAAGTGATTCTTGTCGATTTTTGGGCCTCATGGTGCGGCCCTTGCCAAGTTTCCCTGCCTGAATATGATTTACTACGTAAAGATATTCATGCTCGTTATGGCGTAGAATCGTTTGAGGTTTTTGCAATAAATGTAGACGTTACAGAAGCTGAAGCACTTATTTTTTTGAAGTCAAAATCCTTAAGTTTTCCTATACTCAGATCTAATAACGGAAGTACTCAGCAAGCCTATGAATTAATCGGTCTACCAAGCTCGTTTTTGATAGATCAGCAGGGGAACATCATTGTCGCTCATCAAGGTTTTGAACCAGGGTTTCAAGACCATTTACGTACAGAAATTGATAAACTCCTGGTTGATACTTCAACACAAATACAGCCACACAAACACAGGTAATTTCTCATGATAATGTCTAAAGAAAAGGCCAAGATGATCAAACCCGAACACGCCTTAGTCGGAAGAGATCTAGTCATGGGTATTAGCGGTATTCACACGGTAACCGGCAATACAATGTCCCCTCCTTTTCCAAGCACCATGGAGCAGGCAACGTTTGCATTAGGTTGCTTCTGGGGGGCAGAAAGAAAATTTTGGCAACAAAAAGGCATTTTCTCGACAGCCGTTGGATATTGCGCCGGATATACACCAAACCCAATCTATGAAGAGGTATGTTCGGGTTCAACTGGTCACACAGAAGCTGTTTTTGTTGTCTTTGATCCTGAGGTAATTTCCTATACCAGTTTGCTTAAATTATTTTGGGAGTCACACAACCCAACACAAGGCATGCGACAAGGTAATGATATCGGTACTCAATACCGGTCAGGTATATATACCCATAGTGTTGAACAAACCACGCAAGCAGAATTAAGTATGACACGATTTCAAACCAGTCTAGACAAAAACAATATTGGAAAAATTACCACAGAATTGAAGCCCGCCGGCGAGTTCTATTATGCTGAGGAACACCATCAGCAATATTTAGATAAAAACCCAAACGGCTATTGTGGTTTGAGTGGGTGCGGTGTCAGTTTCGAATATTGAAATCAAGGTATAAAAACTCGGGGCAATAATCGATTAAATTCTGTTCAACAATAAATATCATGACTTTGTTCATTAAATGTGACATTTATTTGTGTTAATTTAACGTTACACCAACGTCGAAAGTCTCGTAATATTTCGACAATAAAATAACTATAAAAAGTAACTGTTAATGCATGCCTATAAGTCAGCCTTACCAAAAGAAGATTTAACTCTTCTCGTTGTTGAAGATCACCCTATTTATATGGATGGGCTGTCCTTCATTCTGAACCAACTCGCACCTCATGTTGAAATCGAATGCGTGAAGAATATTTATGCTGCAAAAGAAATGCTTCTTTCGCAGACGGAATTTGACCTCGTGTTACTTGATTTAGGATTACCCGACCAGGGAGGGCTATCGTTGCTCTCCTTCATTAAAAACGAAAATATTTTTGTTCCGGTATCAATTTTGTCGGCGTCAGAAAATAGTAATGACGTCGATATGTCGTTATCTTCCGGTGCCTGTGGCTTTATCAGTAAATCGAGCAGCAGCCAGGAGATTCTGGGGGCAATTACGCAAATACTATCCGGCGATACCTATCTACCTAAGTTTTACACTCGCCACCCTATTCTGTCTTTAACGCCAAGACAAAAAGAAGTTTTATGTTTATTGGCCGACGGCTTACCCAACAAAAAAATATGTCAGAAACTGAACCTCTCGGACCATACAGTCAAGAGTCATCTCAAGTCACTATTTGTTCTTTTTGAAGTCCACAACAGAACTGAGTGTGCACGCAAAGCAATTGAACTTGGTTTAAAACCTATTGTTGTTGTAAATAAAGTAGATAAAGAAAATTGTACTCCTGATTTAGTTCAAGATGATGTTTTTGACTTAATGTTCAATCTTGATGCAACAGAAGATCAATTGGATTTTGTGACTATTTTTGGCTCATCAAAAGAAGGATGGATGAGTTTAGATTGGCAAGATAAAACAGATAATATTTTACCTTTACTAGATACTGTAATTTCAGAAATACCTGAAGCACCATATAAAGAAGGAACTCCTCAAATGCAGATTACATCATTAGATTACTCTAAGTTTGTAGGAAGAATTGCAATTGGGAGAATATTTAGAGGAGATTTAGAAGAAGGAAAAACTTACATGCTTTGCAAGGCTAATGGAGTAAAAAAACAAGTTAAAATAAAAGAGCTTCATGTATTTGAAGGAATGGGGAAAATCCAAGTTAAAACTGCTCGTTCTGGTGATATTTGCTCTATAGTAGGAATTGAAGATTTTGAAATTGGTGATACTCTAGCAGATTTTGAAAATCCTGAGGAATTACCAAGAATTTCAATTGATGAACCAACTATGAGTATGTTGTTTACAATCAATAATTCACCTTTCTTTGGTAAAGAAGGTAAATACTGTACTTCTCGTCATTTAAGAGATAGATTGTACCAAGAATTAGAAAAGAATTTAGCACTTAGAATTGAAGATGGAACATCTGAAGATAAATTCAATGTATTTGGCAGAGGTATTCTTCATTTATCAGTACTAATTGAAACTATGAGAAGAGAAGGATTTGAGTTTCAAGTAGGTAAACCACAAGTTCTTATAAAAGAAATTGATGGAAAGAAACACGAACCAATGGAAACATTAGTTATTGATGTTCCTGCTGATTTTTCTGGGAAAGCAATTGAATTAGTTACTCAGAAAAAAGGGGATATGTTAGTAATGGAGCCAAAAGGTGATTTACAACATTTAGAGTTTGACATCCCTTCAAGAGGGTTAATTGGATTGAGAAACAATATATTAACTGCAACTGCTGGAAATGCAATTATGACTCATAGATTTAGAGAATACGGTCCTTTTAAAGGAGAGATTACAGAAAGAATGAAAGGATCTTTAATATCTAAAGAAACAGGAAGTGCAACAGCATTCTCAATTGGAAAATTACAAGATAGAGGAAGATTCTTTGTGTCACCTGGAGCTGAATTATACAAAGGACAAGTAATTGGCGAGAATAGCCGTGATAATGACTTAGATGTCAATGTAATAAAAGGTAAGCAATTAACAAATATGCGTAAGTCAGGATCAGATGCTGCTATTGTAATTGCACCTAAAATTGATTTTTCATTGGAAGAAAGTATGGAGTACATTCAGGCTGATGAATACCTTGAAGTAACACCAGAATCCTTAAGAATGCGTAAGATATCTTACAGATAAGAAAATAGATTTAATAATGTTTAGAATGGAGGGTAATTGCCCTCCATTTTTTATTTATTTTTGAAAAAGTGAAATCAGGAATTAAAATAGCAATAATTGGAGGAGGAGCATCTGGATTTATGGCGGGTATTACTGCTAAAGAAATAAACCGAAATGCTAGTGTTACTATTTTTGAAAAGACTGATAAAATCTTAACTAAAGTTAAAATTAGCGGAGGAGGAAGGTGTAATGTTACTAATGCAACTTTTAGCGTTTCACAACTGATTAAAAACTATCCAAGAGGAGGGAAGAAACTTAAAAAACCCTTTAATCTCTTTAATACAAATCATACTATCGATTGGTTTGAAAAAAGAGGGGTAAGGCTTAAAACTGAAGCTGATAATAGAATGTTTCCCGAAAGCAATACTTCCGAAACAATTATAAATTTACTTACAACGACTGCAGAAAATTTAAAAATTAGACTTTCATATAAAAGCAAAGTAACCGCTATAAATCCTACTGATAAAGGAATTGAACTTGATATCAATGAACAGAAATTATTATTTGACAAAGTAATAATTGCTAGTGGAGGAACTCCCAAGAAAGAAGGATTGAATTGGCTGAAAGATTTAGGATATAGCATAGTAAATCCAGTACCATCATTATTTACTTTTAATCTAGCCAATAAAGATATTTGTAAACTTATGGGGTTAAGTATTCCAAAGGCGATTGCAACCATCAAAGGAAGTAAATTAAAGCAAGAAGGAGCTATGCTCATTACACATTGGGGACTGAGTGGGCCATCAATTTTAAAGCTTTCTGCTTGGGGAGCAGAGGACCTAGCTAAAAGAAATTACAACTTTACAGTAGGAGTGAACTGGTTAGCAATAAATGAAGAAGAACTAAGGGTACAGTTTTCTACAATAACTGCAAGCAGAAAATTAATGCACAAACACAATCCTTTTGATGTTCCAAAAAGATTATGGAAGTTTATTTTAGACAAGCTAGAAATCTCTGATTCTCAAATATGGGGAGAACTGACAAAAAAGAACAAAAACAGATTGATTAATACTCTTATAAATGATGCGTTTGAAGTTAGAGGAAAAACTACTTTTAAAGAGGAATTTGTAAGTTGTGGTGGAATTAATTTATGTGATATAAATATGAGTACTATGGAAAGTAAATTACATAAAGGAGTTTATTTTTCAGGTGAAATTTTAAATATTGATGGAGTTACTGGAGGGTTTAATTTTCAAGCTGCTTGGACAACTGGTTACTTAGCAGGAAAAAATAGTGCAATATGAATTTATTAGCTGTAGAAAATCTAGGTAAAAATTTTGGAGAACGAATTCTTTTTGAAGGATTAAGTTTCGGTTTAGCGCAAGGAGATAAGGTGGCTTTAATTGCAAGTAATGGTACTGGTAAATCGACAATGTTAAAAATTATTGCAGGAATAGATAATGCTGATGAAGGTGAAGTAATTTTTAGGAATAAATGTAAAGTTTCCTACCTTCAACAAGATGCTATTTTTGAAGATAACCTTACAATAAATGAACTGATAAATAGTAAGCATAACAAGATAAGCATACTAGTTACTGACTATGAAAAGGCAGTTGATTTGCATAGTAAAGAAAATAGCACACAATCTCAAAAAACACTTGAAGATTTAACTGCTAAAATGGAGCAAGAAAACGCTTGGGATTATCAAAGAAGGAGCAAACAAATACTTTCCAAATTTAACATCTCAAACTTTGAACAAAAAGTATGCGAATTATCAGGTGGTCAGAAAAAAAGATTGTCATTAGCACTTCTATTATTAGAAAATGCTGATATCCTTTTGTTAGATGAGCCAACTAATCATTTAGATATATCAATGATTGAGTGGCTAGAAAAATATTTACAGCAAGAAAAAATTACACTTCTAATGGTAACACATGATAGGTATTTTCTTGAAAGAGTATGTAATCATATCATTGAACTAGAGGGAGGTAACTTATATCATCATAAAGGAAATTTCTCTTATTTTTTAGAAAAAAAAGCTGAAAGGGAAAGTAATTTTGATGTAGAAGTTGCAAAGGCTCAAAAACTCATGAAAAAGGAGTTGGAATGGATAAGAAGGCAACCAAAAGCTAGAGGAACAAAATCAAAAGCAAGAATAGATAACTTTAATGTAATTAAGAAAAAAGCTACATCAAAAAGAGTAAAACAAGAACTGAATATTGATGTGAAAATGGATAGGATAGGGGGAAAAATTCTTGAGCTTAAGAACATCAAAAAAACTTACGGAAATTTAACAATACTTGATGGTTTTGATTACACTTTTAAAAAAGGAGAAAGAATAGGAATCTTAGGGAAAAATGGTGTTGGAAAATCTACTTTTTTAAATATTATTACAGGAAAAGAAAAACCAGATGGTGGAAAAATAAACCTAGGAGCTACAATAAATTATGGTTATTTTACTCAAGGAAGTTTTGGTGTAGATGAAGATAGAAGAGTAATAGCTGTACTTAAAGATATTGCAGAATTTATTGTAATGTCAGACAAAAGAAAGGTGAGTGCATCACAACTTTTAGAGCATTTTATGTTTACTCCAGAAATGCAATTTACTGAAGTAAAACGATTAAGTGGTGGAGAAAAAAGAAGACTTCATTTACTTACTGTTTTAATGAAAAATCCGAACTTCTTAATACTTGATGAACCAACAAATGACCTTGATTTGCTGACATTAACAAAGCTTGAAGAATTCCTCTTGCAATACAAAGGATGTTTGATTTTAGTATCTCATGACAGATTCTTTATGGATAAACTTACTGAGCATTTGTTTGTTTTTAAAGGAAAAGGAATAATAGAAGATCATTATTGCACTTATTCAGAATACAGAGAAAAACAAATACAAGAGGAAAAAGAATTTAAAAAGATTCAGCATCTTGAAAAAGAAAATACAAAGGTAAAATCAATAAGAAAAAAACTTACTTTTAACGAAAAGTTTGAATATGATAATTTGGAGATAGATTTAGAAAAATTAGAAGTAGAGAGAAAAGAACTTGAAGCCATCATTCAAAATCCTAATATAGATATGGATTTAATAATGAGTACTAGTGAAAGACTAGGGAAAATAATCAATCTGATTGACGAAAAAGAAATGAGATGGATGGAATTAGATGAAAAACAACAATAGACTATGAGTAAATTTGCAGCAGTAAACCTTAATAAACAATTACGAAATGCAATTGATGATTTAGGTTTTGAGAAACAAACTCCTATACAGGAAGAAACTTTTTCTAAAATACTAGGAGGGAAGGACTTAGTAGGAATTGCACAAACTGGAACTGGAAAAACTATTGCTTATTGTTTGCCTTTGCTTCAAGAATTAAGTTATTCTAATCAGAATAATCCTAGAATATTGATTTTAGTACCTACAAGGGAACTTGTTGCTCAAGTAGTTGAAACGCTAAAAGAATTAACTGAATACATTGATTGTAGAATTGTAGGGGTTTATGGAGGGACTAACATGAATACACAGAAGATTGGGCTACAAGAAGGAGCTGATATTGTTGTTGCTACTCCTGGTAGATTATATGATTTAGCACTCTGCAGGGCTTTACAATTAAAAGGAATCAAAAAAGTTGTAATTGATGAAGTTGATGTAATGCTAGATTTAGGGTTCAGATATCAACTTACAAATATCTTTGAGCTTTTACCAAACAAAAAACAAAATATTATGTTCTCAGCAACTATGACTGAGGATGTATCGGAGTTGATTGATAGTTTTTTTAGTAAACCTGAAAAAGTACAAATTGCTTTGAGTGGTACACCACTTGATAATATTTCCCAAACTAAATATGCTGTACCAAATTATTACACTAAGGAGAATCTATTAGCAAATTTATTAGCTGATAAAGATGAGATGAAAAAGGTGTTAGTTTTTGTGTCAAGCAAGAAAATTGCTGATAGGTTGTATGAGGCAATGTCAGAATTCTATCTTTCTGAGTTAGCAGTAATTCACTCTAATAAATCACAGAATTATAGATTTAGGTCTATTAACCAATATGATGAAGGAAAAGTTAGGATATTAATAGCTACTGATATTATTGCCAGAGGATTAGATTTAGATAAAATATCTCATGTAATTAATTTTGACACACCAACTTTTGCTGAGAATTACATGCACAGAATTGGTAGAACTGGTAGGGCTAAGGAAGAAGGAAAATCAATATTATTCTTCACTGAAAAAGAAGAATATTACAAAAATAATATTGAGGAATTAATGGGGATTGAAATTCCACTAAGAGAAATCCCTGAAAAAGTTGAAATCACGCAACAATTAACTACTGAAGAACATAGGGCCAATGGTAAAAATATTTTCAGAAATATTAAGAAAGTAGAAAGAGAAAACTCTGGATTTCATGAAAAAAGTGAAAAAAATCAGCAAGTTAATGACAGAGATCAATGGCGTAAAGCTAGGGCTAGAAAATACAAAAGGCCAAAATCAAGAGGTGATAAAGGAGTTAATTTAAGGAAGAAATAAGAATGTTGCAAAAGTCAGATGTAATATCTGAGCTGTTAAGTCAGTTAAACAAAAAATTAAAATTCTTAAATCTAAATTTAGAATCAGCAATTATATCCCGTAATTCTGACACAAAAAGCAGTGCAGGAGATAAATTTGAAACTAGCCGAG
>ENA-OSET01000929-OSET01000929.1-sediment-metagenome-genome-assembly--contig:-NODE-929-length-31716-cov-27.997061_pt1 | contig 31716 bp, 17 predicted proteins | sample MGYA00237882_ERZ534229 | MGnify/ENA primary metagenome ERZ534229 (study PRJEB26408, sample SAMN06266212) | sediment metagenome | isolation source: Hudson Canyon methane seep mesocosm | place... | reverse complement strand
TAGCAATAGAATTGAGAGAGTCCGGTACTGCAATTTCGACTAATTTGTTTCCTAAAAAACCACCTGGTTGCCCTAAGCTTTTAATTGCTGATTCAACTCCATTTGCTAGAGCTTCCTTGAGACCTGAAACAACTTCACTGTTAGTCAGAGCTGATTTAGCTATTTCAGCACCACCATTGTTAGAGGCTTCTTCTACAACATCATTAAAAAAATCTAACCAACCAGCTTGAGAATTGTGACTCATTGTCAGTGATAAAGCAGCAGCAATAAATCCGATATTTCTTTTTAGCATAATTTTTCCTAAATTTAAATAAAGTGAAGAAATTAAATAGCCTCAATTCAGACAACAATGTAAAAGGTAAAAACTTCTATTCACTGTAGATTACAGAGTACTAACTATTCTCGTCAATTTATTTTGCTTCCTCTACTAAGGCTGCTTATGGCTACACACTCATTCATCTCTAGTAAAAACACCTGTTCAATAGGTGCTAACAACACTAAGGGAGCTGGAAAGAAATAATTGTTCGGTATTTGGGCAGGATTTTTGTTTGTCTTCAGTGGGGTGGAAACAGGCGCATAGCAAGCTACGTAACTGTTGCTACCTCGCTGAAGGCGGGCAAAAAGACCAGCAAGATTGGATGATTATTTTTTTCCATCTCCCTAAGTAGCGATAAGAATCTCGCGATAGCTAAAGGTGTCACTGAAACGCAGTTATCACATCAAGAAATCAATATTCAACATACCTGAATTCGTATAATAATTACATTGCCCTTTTACGGTCTAATTAGACTGAATACCCAGATGTGATATAAGTACAATGTCATTTCAAAATGACGATTCAAGGAATCGTTGATAACACACATGGGTAATTGTCTAAAGTTTTGTGATTTATAAAGAATCAACGGGTAATGATGGCATTGTTTTCCTGGCTATTAATTCTTCAAGGTAATCTTCAAAATCCATATATTTTTCTCCTTATTGTTCGTTCATCCGGCTTGGTTGCCGTAAGTGGTGATCTAGATCCTCCGAAAACGTTTTCGGAAGTGGTTGGTCTTGTTAACTGTTCAAACAGCCAACACGTTTTTCTGTCAAACGTTGACTTGCTTTAAATCGACTATGATTTCATTGATAAGTTCAATCTAACGAATTTTTCTCTGTTTTAGACATGTAAAATTACTTATTTAAACAATTCTTATTTCATTTTAAATGAAATAAGAATTGTATGTCGCCAATGGGCGTTATCGACTCACAGTGGACGCTGAATAGAATAACTTTTATCTGTCACTCTTTTTCTTAGGGAGATGCATCTCATCCAAGAAAACGAAGAATGCAGGTACAAGAAATAAGGAAGCGATAGTTGCTGTTAACAAACCGAAAGCCAAGCTGGCAACTAGAGGAATCAGAATTTGTGCTTGGGTGCTTGTTTCAGTCAGTAAAGGTAATAAGCCTGCAAGTGTTGTTAAAGATGTCAACATAATCGGTCGAAACCTGTCTTTGGCTGCCAGCCATCCCGCTATTTTTACATCGGTGCCATCGAGTAATCGTGCTTTTATAAATGACACCAGAAGGATATTATCGTTGACAACGACACCGGCCAATGTCGCAAACCCAACCAGACTGGGCATAGTGAGATCTAAGCCCATCAGAAGGTGTCCCCATACGATACCAATAAATCCCATCGGTATCGCCAACATGACTGCTATTGGCTGAATGTAACTACGGAACTGTAATACCAGGATCAAATAAACACCAATTAGGCCTATAAGCAGGTTGGACTGTAATGAACTGCCTGTTTCTGAAGTTTCTTTGTCCTGTCCCTGCGAGACAAAGCGTAGATTTGGAAAGCGTTGTTTTAATGGTGGCAGGAAACGCTTGAATAGTAGACCCATAACTTCACGCGCATTGACTATAGAGGTATCAAGACTTGCCTGTATCGTTACGGTTCTCAGTCCATTTATTCGATGAATGCGAGCATAGCCACGACTCGGTTCAATAACCGCAACAGAACTTAGCGGTACCAGTGTTCCATCAACTGCGGGTAATTTGAGTGCAAGCAGATCATCAAGACTATTGCGATCATTGGCTGCCAAGCGGATTGTGACAGCATAGGTTTCAGAACCTCGCAAGACTTCAAGACTGGTATTTCCATAAACAGCCATTCTTAATTCCTCCGCTACTGTCCGGGCCGTAATGCCGAATATCCCAGCTGTTTCCTTCAAATAAACTCTAAATTCTGGCTTACCCGGGCGTAGATCATCGGAGATATCATCTACTCCTTTTAAGGATTTAAGAAATAGCTGAATCTCTTCTGAAGCTGCTTTGAGCGTATCCAGATTACTCCCCTGAATACGCAGATCAATGGCCTTACCAGCGATGCCTCGCTCCTTATCTGTAAACTTAAGGGCAATAACATCTGGAAGTTCGCCAACCAGAGTCCGCCATCTTTTTAGAATTTTATCTACAGAGCCATTTCTTGTACCGGAAGAAAGTAGATCAGCAGTAACCGTGGCAACATGTGGCCCGCTTTCATGGGCATCTACATTAGAATTGAATAGCACTGAAATATTTTTCACCAGCGACTGATTATTTGGCTGTTGAGGGGAAAACTCTTTATCGACAGTTTGTAATGCATTAACCAACTGGGTAACAATCGATTCAGTATGCGATAAAGGTGTTCCTTGGGGAAGAATGATGCGAGCTTGGACTACATCACTTTCAAGATCTGGAAATGCCTGGTACTTTAGCATTCCTGCAGGAATCGTTGAGAAGGAGATGAGTACCAGTGAAATTAATAGGCCAATGGCAAACTGCGGATTCTTAGTCGATTTTTCAACTAGTGGTAAAAAAACAGTATCTCTAACTCGCTCAAAACCTTGCTCAAATTTTTGCTGCAGACGTGAGCGTTTTTCCTTATGCAAGGGCTTCATGGAATGATGGAGGTGTGCAGGTAGGATTAAAAAGGCTTCAACAAGACTGATCAATAAAGTGATTAGCAGTACGGCGGGTATATACTTCAGGACATCGCCCATTTTTCCAGAAAGAAAGGCCAGAGGACCAACGATCATGGCCGTAGTAAAGAAAGATGACAGCACTCCCGGCATTACTTGACGTACACCATCTATAGCTGCTTCCAGAGAGTTTTTCCCTTTATTTAATTGTGCAGCGATATTTTCTGAAATCACAATCGCATCGTCCATTAACAGACCGATAGCAACCAAAAGTCCAACCAGGGTCATCATATTCAAGGTATAGCCGAGGACATGCATGCCAAACACTGCACCAAGAATGGATACGGGTAGACCCATGGTGACCCAGAAGCTGAAACGCAGTGAGAAGAAAAGCCACATGGTCAAAAAAACCAGTAGCAAGCCCTGAATTCCATTAGTAGTCAGAATACGCAAGCGATCATGGATATTACTAGTCACATCAGTGCTAATCGCTAAGGTGACTCCCTTCGGAGCTCTGGCAAGTTCTCGCTTGAGGTTTTCTTTAATAGCCTCCATAACTCTAAGACTATCTTGATCGTAGGTTTTTGATATTTCTAGCAAAGCCGCGCGCTGCCCATTGAATAGTACTTTATCCTCTGGACGCTCAAATAGGGTATCTATTTGAGCGATTTCACCCAATCGTATCCGTCCCCCTTTATTACCAGAAAGAATGACTAACTCAGCCAGTTCCTGCTCTGTCTTACGCTGTCCAGCAAAACGAACGATAATGTCACCAGATTGTGTTTGTAGAATACCTGCGGGCAAATCCAGGCTTTGTTGTTCAACGGCCGTACGAATATTGGATAGACTGATGTTGTAACGTTGAAGAACTTCTGCGGACAACTCAATCTGCAGGGTTTGATCAGAAAACCCCTGGATACGGATCTGAGCAATACGACGATCCCTTTTCAATCGGTTTTTGACATTTTCAGCGTAAGCTTTAAGCCCCTGTGCAGACATATTTCCTGTGATGGCAATACTGGCAACAATGGCAGTCCGTTCAAGCTTGATAATGGAGGCTTTTTCGACCTTATCAGGGAAGCTGGTGATGGCCTCAACTTGAGACTTTACATCATTAAAAAAGCTATCCATCTCTGTACTTTCATACCTTTGCACCGTTGTGATGGCAATATTCTCACGTGCATCGCAACGAACCTCTCTAAGCCCAGCAACACTATCCAGAGTGTCTTCAATACGTTGACAAATCGCATCCTCAATTTCTGCTGGGGAAGCGCCGGGGTAATTGACCCGTATCTCAACCTCTGTTGCAGGGATCACAGGAAAAGTATCACGCTGTAATTTAGGAAGAGCGCTAAGCCCTAGCATGAGGATTGCCAGCATCAGGACATTCGCCGCAGTTGGATGGCTGGCAAAAAAACGGATCATTGCTTAGTGTCCTTTCCACCAGCCTCTAAAATGATCTGTTGTTTGCTCTTTTTATCATCCACAGGAGCAAGCAACATATCTTCTATAGCCGTTATCAGTTCGGAAGTAACAATACGCTCTCCCGGTTTTAATCCTTTAGCAATCACCGCATATCCTTGCAATGAAAAGTTGACCACCACCTTACGAAATTCGAGTCGAGAGTCATTATTCACAATATAGATAGTCCCATTGTGGATGGAATTTTGGGGGACAACTATTTGCTGTAATATTGGGTTTGCTCGGAGTTCAACTTCAACAAAAGTATCGCGTAATAAGGGCGGACGTTCACCTGGCTGAGCTAAAGCATAGGGATGATCTACTGCTACGATTACGCCTAGAGCCTGGGTCAGAGGATCAATCGTACCCGCTACCCGGTCTACTCGGGCAGGCCATTCAACCATGTGAGTAGGCGTTCGCAGACGTACCAAGGCGTTAAGTCCTGTTGCACCTGCACGAACATTGCTAGTATTCCCCCTAGCCATAGCTTTTATCAAAGGCCTCAGAGTTCCTACAGAAAACTGAGCTTCGATCTCTGCAATCTCAAGACCGTCAGCGGTAAACATCAACTGTCCCTGGTTAGCATATTGGGCAATGCCGATATCGACTTGAGTGATGCGTGCATCAAAAGGTGCTTTCTTTAGGGTACGATCCAGATCAAGTTGTGCTACATCCCGTTGAGCAATTAATACCTGATATTCAGCTGTTATGAGTTTAAGCGTATTTTGAAAATCCTGGACTTGCGTTTGCCCGACCAATACTTGCCGTTCAAAGCTTTCCAATGTATTTTTTGAAACCGTTCCTTTGGCTGCCAGTTTTTGCTGTCGTTTGTACTCTGATTTAAGTAAGCTTAAATGCTTTTTAGCCATAGCCAGACCCTCTCTGGCCGTTTGTTTATTAACGACTGATACCTCTAATTGTGCTTCAGCTTGCGCTAAAATCAGTTGATAGTTGCTATCGTCTATACGCAATAATTCAGTTCCCTCGGCAACTACTTTTCCATCACGTAACTCATCTGAAACCCATATAACCTGTCCGGATATCTCTGCTACTGATTCCCAGGTTCTACCAGGAGATACTCGGCCAAAACCTATAGAGCGGGGGACTACATCTAGACTTTCGACGACTATTGAACGAACTTTTGTCGCTCGCTCTATTATGGGATGTGGTTTAGGCGGCTTTTTTAACTTGGGAGCTAAAATGATAGCTGTTATACCCAAGAATATGGCGATAAGCATTCCAGCGTTGCGTTTCCACTGGATTCCAGAAGTTGACTTCTCGCTCATATAAGCATCCTTTATGGTGATGAATAGGATTTATGTATAATCAAATAATAGTAGTGTTTTTGAGAATATGTGTTAAAAATTAGAGAGGGTATTGAATATGATAGTGTTTTAATAACCAGTCTACCGAGCTATAAAGAAGCCACAAATACTAGATGAAAATACCATAGAGACACCTGATTACCCATGAGCCTCCGCCATCCTATATAAAATAAAGGCCGAAGTACCTGTAACACAATATACAACACGTCATTCCCGAAGCCTCTTATCGGGAATCCACCTTTGAATATCTAGATTCCTGCTTAGAGCATGCAGGAATGACGGGATCTGTAGCTGACCCTCTTAAGTTAGCGGACGCTCATGGGTAATCAGGTAGAGACATAAACTTCCCCTCCATAATTACATTCCTTTATCGTTGATAAATGTTATGAATTTTTGTTGCTGAGCAGCCACGGTGCCACCCATAACTTCTGCAACGGTTCCTCCGAACATAGTTCCTAGTAACCCAGCATTCATTGTTCCTACATAGACATGCCCATCAGATTTTTGATAAACAGAGATCGTACAAGGCATCATCACTGAAATAACCTTATTTTTATCTTCTTTTAAAATTTTGTAGGCATGATTTGCCTGGCAAAGATTAATTAATATTACCGGAGGTAAATCACCACCCCCATGCTTTTTAACCGATTTATGCAAGGGCTGAATAGATGAAATCACCCAGCTTTCTGCTTTTGCATTAGCGCTAATTTTGGCTACTGTTTCTTCAACACTATAGGGACTTTGTCGCTCGGTTAGCATCATTCCGGGCATTGTTAACCACACTGTAATGCCTGTCATAATGATACCCAAAATAAAACCAATGATGAGATTTGTAATTTTCATAATTTTTCCCCTGTAATAACGTAGCTTGCACAAGCTTTAAAACATTGGTGTTTTAAATAGAAGCTATCTTTTCTACTCTACATTTCTTTCATTTACAGCAATAATCTTAGAAGTGACTAAATCTATATCCTCTGCTTTGGGAAATTTATTTTTCATGGCTGGCAACAATAGATCGTAATAGGCCACTGCTCTTAATTTACCAATCTTTCCCTTAACTAAAGAATAATTTAATTCTCTAGTTTCATGAGGTTTCAAGCGAGTATCACTTAAAACTTGTGTTGCTTTTGGAGGCGGAGCAGGATTTCCCTCTTTATCTCCTAAGCTATACATAAGCATCGCTTTTTTGTCATCTTTAACAGGGTGTGATTGACTACTTGACCAGATTTTCTGTCCTTGTTCATCGTATCCAGTTAGTTTGACATAAACATTTCTGAATGGGGCACCTGTTGGAAATTTATGAGGCAGTTGATTGCTCAATTTAATAGTTACCTCAAGCGTTTCGTCCTTCTTTACGACAGCCATTGTCATTAATAGACCTTTACTAACCATTTTGGCTGAATGCCCACCCAATAAACTATGATCAGCTTTACCATTAACAACCGGCATGTGACAGCTTAAACAGTTATTTGAACCTTCTGATGTAGCGATTTCATCGCCTGTTTGACAAAGTGGTACTTTATTAGAATTCTTTCGTTGGTCATGGCAACCCATGCAAACAGCATTTGTTTTAAACACCTCAGGATTTGCTGTATTTTCAAATATAGGGTGTTGCCAATTTAGATTAGTATGATTTGTTCCTGGTCCTTGTAGAGAGGTATCAGAAAATTCATAAGCCTCTACGCCTAATCTCAAGCCACCTTCGGCTTTTTCAGTCCCTTTGAATCGAGATATAGTATGGCAGCTAACACAATTAACACCTTCGTTATAAACCTCCATTGCAGTTAGATTAGTTTTTCCATCTTTAGCTGCAACAGGAGCATGGCATTGTAGACACACAGGATATTTGCCTTTTTGCTTAACATCTTCTTTCTCTGGATTACCTATAACGGTTTTATAGAGTTCGCCATGAATTGGGTCTTTCAATGCTGTACTATTTGCATGCATTGATCCTTTCCATTGAGAATATATTTCTTCATGGCAGGTTTTACACTCTGTAGCCGATATATGATGCAATGACTCTTTTTCTTTCGCGGAGACCGTGCCAATAGAACAGCAGAAAAAGAATAATACAAATAATCTATAAAGTAGAGAAGTATGATTTGTATTTAACATAAAAGCCCCATTTGGTAATGTACTTGGATAAATAGTAGGAGTGAATAAATGCACTTGATCATAACTATATTAATATATTTTAATATAAAAGCCACTAATTATTTACAAAGCTTTGAAGATATAAGGTGCAGCTAACCTTATTAAGTAATTGAAATTTTATATTACTGGAAACTCGATGTTCCAGTTTTTAATTGTTGCTTTTGTGAAACACAGAAAAATCAATGTGGTATGAGTAGGGTGTGGCATCGCCCACCATAAAATACAGGCAAGGCAACGGTTTGGTGGGCAATGCCACACCCTACTTTATTTTATTATACGATTTATGGGTAATAGGCTGGGCTAGAGATGTGACAGCTTTCAACATTCATTGGTTTTACAGAGGGATTATTAATGCTAGCCTTTTAATTTTTTATCGTTAATAAAATCAAGATAAAAAAGCTGGAACATCGAGTGGAAAGAACCTTAGCCCGAAGTGATTATCCTTTCTTTTCAAAAAATGCACTTAGTCAAAGTTTTACCTGATTAGCTATCCCTTTCCGCCATTGTGTGGACCTTTAATTTGAATGAGGAACAGGTAGGAGCGTCCGCGCCTCGGCGCGATTAGAGCAAAGCATCTTTTTTATATCGCGCCGAGGGCGGACGCTCCTACATCAATTGTTATGATGGAACTCATTCCAGTATCGCTCCTTACGACCAGACAATATTGTCTCTGGAAATTGGCTGAAGCTTATGGGGAATAAGGGATTATTGTATTTTTGCATTTGGATACAGTTCAATTTGCTATTTCTCAATGCTTTCCCATTCCTGAGCAATTTTGTCAGCTAAAGAATCAGTCTTTCTGTTGTTTAAAAACCGAAATCAAAAATAAAAGCGCACTGGCAATAATAATTAATGGTCCTGCCGGTATACCTGAGATGGCATAAGCAATAACGCCCATAATACAGGCAAGACTCCCAGCAATAGTGCTGATAATCGTATACTGCGATAAATTACTACTGATGTTTTTAGCAGTGCAGGCTGGAATTGCCAGCAATGCTGCCGTCATCAATCCGCCGACGATGCGCACTCCCAATGCAACTGTTACAGCAATGCAAATCAAATATAAGGCATTGTTCAATTTAAGATTAACGCCGCTGGTTTGAGCTAAATCACTAGAAATACTGGCCAGTACCATGCTGGAATAAATCTTTTTTACCGTAAAAAACAGTACCATTGAGATTATGACAGTCACTAAAACAGTTGTTGAGCTTATCTGAGACACATCACCCAGCAATGCAATATCAATATCTTCTTTGGGAAGAAATAGAAATGCAGTGGCTAGGGAGGCAGAAAAAACCACAGCGGTTAGCGCTTCAAGGTGTAATTGGGTTTTCTGTTCTAACAGCCATATAATCAATACGCCAAATGCTAGAAATAATGTGGCACCCAATGAAACATCAAAATCATATAGCAGTGCTAAGGCAACGCCTGGTAGCGTTAAGTGGCCCAGCGCGCCTCCCATTAAAGCCATCCGTTTAGATAGCATCAGAGAACCTAAATACCCTGCAATGGCTCCAATCGTGCCACTCAGGATCAATGCAAGTACAATTTCTGTGCTGATGATTTTCATTTATGCTGATGTTTATAGAATTTAATGCCTGTTCCGTAGAGTAATTTTAATTGTTCCGGGGTTAGCACCTCATCGGGTTTACCCATACACACTTGCTGTTTGTTCAGGCAAATCACCTGAGTCGCATATTCCCAAACGATATTCAAATCATGGGTGACCAGTAAGATAGTTAGGTTCTGATTTTGCCAAAATTTATGTAGCAAACTGTAAATAGTTTCTTCACCGCCAATATCAATACCCGAAGTGGGCTCATCCAGAATCAACACTTCGGGACTATCAAGCAGTGCCCAGCCGATCAACATACGTTGAAACTGTCCGGTTGAAAGCTCACTGAATTGATGCCTTAACAGGCTTTCATCTAGCCCAACATCAACAATCATCGTTTTTATGCTATCTAAATCCTTAGTCTTAAAGCTATAGAACTCCCCAATGTTGAGTGGAGGAAGGTTTTGTCGTTGCAGAAACTCTTGCGGTGGAAGATAACTGATTTTCTGAGCATTCCATGAAACTGATCCCTGATAGGGCAACAAATTTTGTAATGCCCTGAGTAAGGTGGTTTTGCCTGCGCCATTCGGCCCCAGAAAAATCAGGATATCTCTTTGCTGAACAGTAAAGGAAAGATCGCTGATAATTTTATGATCATCATAGGCAATTTGAAGGTTATTGACTGTTAATACACTGTGTTTATTAGCCATTTATCACCTTATACCTGTTGTTACATAACTCAGTATAGGCCGCTATTATGGATTAATTCAAGAGTAATATTTTTATTTAATTAGAGTTTTATAATATTCTGAACTATTGCGATAAAAACACTGTCTTAAAACCCATTATACAACGCGGTATAAATTCAAAAACCAACAGAATTAATCATTTTTATTACTCAAATAAATAAGGAGTTCGAGATGAAAATTGCAGTAGCAAGCCAAAATCGAAAAGAAATTACCGAGCATGCAGGGCGGTGCAGGAAATTCTGGATTTATGAAATAGACAATGGAACGATTACTAATAAAGAGCTATTAGAGTTAGCTAAAGAACAATCTTTTCATGATAGTTTACCTTTCGAACCTTCTCCATTAGACAATATGCAGGTTTTGATTGCGGGGGGCATGGGCACAGGTTTGGTGCGCCGACTTGAAACCAACGGCATTAAACCGTTGATTACTTCAGAAATTAATCCTGATGAAGCAGTTGAAAGTTATCTGAAGGGGACTCTGGTCATTAAAGTCGCCGAACCTCATGAGCATGGTCACAAACATGCTGGATAATTCCCCAGCAAAATAATGCATGGCCGGTGCCTGTCCTATCAATCGGCAAGCACGAAAATAGCAATACTAAAGTGCAAGATAATGGAGATGTAATATGTGGATTAGCTTAAAAGAGTTGCATGTCGGCGACACAGGCCGTGTTGTGGAATTTGACAAAAGTTTTCTGCCATACCGGCAAAAAATGCTGGCGATGGGGCTGACGCCAGGCACTGAATTCACGGTTATCCGCATTGCTCCTTTAGGGGACCCGATTGAGATTAGGGTTCGCGGAACGGATCTTAGTCTGCGCCAAAATGAAGTCTCTGCAATACGGATAGAACGAGTGGAACGTCAATCTGTAGCTCAGCAAACTAATTCATTCAAAGAAGAATTAATGGTCGCGGTGATTGGTAATCCCAATTGCGGTAAAACCACATTATTTAACGGCCTTACGGGTTCCAGGCAACATGTTGGTAACTGGGCTGGCGTGACAGTTGAACAGAAAACCGGACAATATCATTACGATAATAAAGTGATCAAAGTCGTCGATTTACCTGGCATTTACAGTCTTGATGTCAATGCACATTCAACTTCGCTGGATGAAAAGGTCGCGAGAGATTTTATTCTGTCGCAACAGGCCGACTTGATTATCAATATCATTGATACTACGCATCTAGAGCATAACCTGTACCTCACCATGCAATTGCTGGAAATGCGTATCCCCATGGTTGTTGTGCTTAATAATATGGATGATTCAACGGGGCGGGATATTAAAATTGATAGCGATGAAATAGCTCGGAGACTGAGGTGTCCACTAGTATCTCTGATAGCAACCCAAAAACAGGATTTGAATGCACTAAAATCGACGATCAATCAACTGGTAGATACGAAGGAACTCTCGTCTACCCCCTTTCACTATCCAAAAGAAATTGAAGAGGCTGTTGATCAATTAACACCATTAATTGATCAACAATTAGATGATCAATCTATTAATCTACAATGGCTAGCAGTAAAACTGTTGGAAAAAGATGGCTTTGCCATGAGTCTGACAGATGAAACTTTACAAAATACTGCTCATGACTGCTATCAGGCTATTGAAGCCAAAACAGGCGAAGAAGCCGATATTTTAATCGTCGATAGTCGCTATAGTTTTATCAATACATTGACTCGGGATACTGTGATACAGCAATCGGAAGTAGGAAAAAAGTTATCAGATACCATAGACAAGGTTATCTTGAACCGCTTTTTAAGTATTCCTATTTTCTTTGCTGTGATGTATTTGATGTTTACCTTTACCATCAAATTAGGTCGAGCGTTTAAACCTTTCTTTAAAGATTCTGCACAGGCTATTTTTATCGATGGATCGGAGTACCTATTAAGCCTGGTTAACAGTCCACAATGGCTGATCACCCTTATTTCCGGTGGAGTCGGCAATGGTATACGTGAAGTACTGGCTTTTGTACCCATCTTAGGGTTTTTATATCTGTTTATTTCAATATTAGAAGAGTCTGGCTATATGGCGCGAGCAACCTTTGCTATGGACCGCTTTATGCGCGTTTTAGGTTTGCCGGGTAAAGCTTTTGTCCCGTTAATATTGGGATTTGGCTGTAATGTACCCGCGATGATGGCAACTCGTACCTTGGAGAGTCCCCGCGACCGTTTATTAAACATTCTGTTAAACCCATTTATGACTTGTGGTGCACGATTAGCCGTTTTCACTTTATTTGCCGCCGCTTTTTTCCCTGAAAATGGCGGCCTGGTTGTTTTTAGTCTTTATATGATAGGGGTGGGCTTTGCATTTTTAACGGCCATGCTGCTAAAACACACCTTTCTTAAAGAAGAGTTCTCACTGGTGATTATGGAAATCCCCAGCTACCATGTTCCGAAGTTAAAAAATGTATGGATTAATACCTGGACACGGGTTAAGTCCTTTATTGTCAGAGTAGGAAAAATCATTGTCACGATGGTTTTTATCCTACATATATTAAGTAATTTAGGGACAGATGGCTCATTTAAACAACACAATATTGAAAACTCTGTATTAAGTGTAGCTGGACGCACCGTTACCCCTTTATTAAAACCAATGGGTATTGACCAAAAAAACTGGCCTGCAACAGTCGCTGTTTTTACGGGTGTTCTGCATAAAGTAGTGGTTATCAGTACCTTAAAATCTATCTATGCTGCAGCTAACCATACAGGGCAAGCAACAGAAAATAACTTTGACTTTTGGAGGGACATTAAACAAGCATTTATGACCATTCCCATGGGGCTTAAAAAAATGCTGGGCATTGATTCCGTAGCAAAACAAAACGCATCCAAGAGTCCTTTTTTTACCGCCTTACATAATAATTTTCATGGACAAATTGGGGCTTATGCTTATTTATTATTCGTATTGCTTTATTTTCCCTGTATTGCCACCACTTCGACAGCCTGTAAAGAATCCAGTTTTAGCTGGGCTGCATTTATGCTGGTCTGGGCAACGGGTATAGCCTACCTGACAGCAACACTGTTCTATCAATTGGCAACCTTTATCCAACATCCAGGGACTACAATAAGCTGGGTAATCTCTGCTATTATTATTTTGTTGACAGTGATATTAGGATTTCGCTATTGGGGGATTCGTGAACGAATCCGCACAGCAGAAAATCAATCCTAGAACCTTAAATTTGTCATTCCGAGTGAGGAGTCTTAACTCTGGACTCCTCAATTCAGCATTAAAGTTTTCTCAGTAATCGCTCCATGCATTGCTCGACCTCCTGTGGCCATACAGTCATCCCTCCGGTCGAAATGACAGGTAAATCATCTAAATATTAAAGGCAAAACCATGCAAAAATCAGACTATAAATCTTATTTTGACAAAATCGATGCTGAACTATTAAAAATCAGTCCGCAAAACGACATCATGCTGTTGCGTGTCATTGCTTCTATTATTCCTGTCGTCTGCTTCGGATTGGATACCGTTTACGGTATGCCTGTCCTAAATTGGTTAGGCATGCCTTTTTACCTGTTTTGTCTGGGGATATATCTGGAAAGCTTTTTAAAAGCCGTACTGCTAATGCGCAAAGTCTCAGCTGAACTATTGATTGTGCTGGTCATGATCGTGACACTGATTGATGGAGAGCCTTTAAGCGGGGCGATGGTAGCCTGGTTTATAGGGATGGGTTTATATATTTCATTCACTATTATCAGGAAAAACCGGGAAAAAATAGAAAACTTGATTCAGGAAGGCAAAAAAACGGTTCAGGTGATAGTCGGTGATGAGGTCAGAGAAATACCAATTTGCGAAGTACAAAAAGATGATCTTTTTATTGTACCTAAAGGTGCGATGATCGCAGTAGATGGAAAAATTATCGAAGGCGGATCATCTATTGATGAGTCATTCGTTACAGGCGAACCTTTTCCAGTTTATAAAGAAACTGGAAGTTTTGTGACATCTGGAACCTTAAACTTAACTGCTCCTCTGCATGTCTGTGCTGAAAAAAACGGAGATGATTCTTTTATGGCGGTCATCGCACAGGAAATTGAAGCCAGCTTATCGAAGAAATCAGATTTGCAAAAACGAGCCGATACTACGGTACAAATTCTGTTGCTATCCGTGACAGCCTATGCCTTTTTATTATTATTTGTAACGGGGGATTTGCATTTAATGGCTACTGCATTAGCCGTGATGTGCCCTTGTGCCTGGGCATTAGCTACCCCAACCGCATTTGCCGCTAATATCGGTCGATTGGCAAGCGCCAACATTCTGGCCCGAGGCGGTGAACCGCTAGAAAACATGCAGGATATTAAAACCTTGATTCTGGATAAAACAGGCACCGTTACGCTGGCAGAACCCGAGGTTAATCAAGTTATCGAAATTGGCATGCCGCAACAGGAACTACTCGAGCTAGTTGCTTCAGTTGAATCCCGCTTTGATCATCCTATTTCACGTTCGATCATTACATATGCCAAAACACAAGGTGTAACTCATTTCCAAGCTGTCAAACAGGCGGAGGATCTTCCCGGCAGAGGCATAAAAGCCGTTATTAATAATCAGGATATTCTGATCGGTAGTGCTGAAACATTGTTAAATCAGGAAATTGAACTACCCGATATTGATTATAACGGTCGGGCAATCTGGGTCGCAGTCGCTGGCGATGTCAAAGGTATCATCGTTATCCGTGACATCATGCTAGCTGAAATGCAGAACTTGGCTGATACTATCCATACCTTTGGTATAGAAAAAGTGATACTCGCCACAGGCGACAATGAAGAACAGGAAGCCAAGCGTGTCGCTGATTATATCAATGCTGATGAATATCAATTTAATTGCACTCCAGAAGATAAAACAGCGCTGGTAAAAAAATATCAGGCCTCTGGAAAAGTCGCTATGGTTGGTGATGGTGTCAATGATGCGCCTGCCTTGGCGGCTGCAAATGTAGGCATTGCTATTGGCGGGCATAAAAATGTTAATCTTGCGATTACTTCATCAGATATTGTAATACTAGGACATGATGCGGAAGATTTAATCAAAATCCTGCAACTCAGCCAAAAAATGGGTGGGATTATTCAGCAAAATTATGTCTGGGCCATGAGCTTTAATAGTGTCGGCCTGGCACTGGCGACATTTGGCTTTCTTAATCCAATTTTTGCGGCTTTTCTACATCATATTAGTTCCGTTTTCGTGGTCACTAATGCGGGCCGCTTGTACTTTACTCATATTGAAAATTCATTTGCTCAGCCCTTATTCAGGAAGATGGATGCCTGGTCTGTTCAAAAATTAAACCAGTCCATTACTAGGAATAAACCTCAGGCGTCTTCTTTAGAAAACCAAAAAAATTAACTAAATGACAGTATAAAATAAAGTTTTTATAGCCATACTGGTTGCAAGTAGGGCTTTGTATATCCATGCAACCGACGAATTTCGACTTAATGAGTTTACATTACCTCAACATGGGCGAGCATTTGATCAACGGCTATATGCAGGTCTTTTAGTCCATTTCTAGCGATAGAAATTTCACCGTTCTGGTATTTATTAAATAATTCATCAGCTTTGTGATGAATTAAATCATGAGCACCATTTAATTTATTTAATAGGCTTTCTTCAAATAAAGATTCTTCTCGTGATCGCTTAATAAATAGACCACAATGACATTGTTCTTTTTGTAGGATTGGCCAATGATCAATGTCTTCAGGTAAAGCTTGTATGTTTTTTTCAAAATAATTTAACCAGCGTTTTAGGCTGAGTTTAAGTAATTGTATTTTGACTTCTTTAGATGTAAAAACTTTGTTTCCAATGTTTTTCCATTCTTCATTCACTCTATAGTTAGATAGCCAGGTAGGGAGTTCATCTGCGGGTAAAGGTCGAGAAATAAAATACCCTTGTGCTTTATGACAACCCATTACGAGCAACATCTGTCCATGTTCCAATGTTTCAATGCCTTCTGCAATAACCTCTCGGTTAAAGGCATTTGATAAGCCAATAATGCCATCAATAATGGCATAGTCATCAGGATCATCTAGCATATCTCTTATAAAAGATAGATCAATTTTAATGGTTTTAGCCGCTAAGTTTTTTAAATGAGTTAATGATGAATAGTCAGTACCAAAGTCATCCAGAGCAATATTTACACCTAAATCATTCATGCATATTCCGATGGTACGACTAATGGACTGGATATCACCCAATGCACTGCTTTCTAATATCTCCAGTTGTACATATTTTGAGTCTACGCTTGGGTATAAGGCCAATATTGCTTGAAGGTCAGAAATAAAAGGAGATTGCTGCAAATAAGAAGAGGAAATATTGATACTCATTTCAAGCTTAATACCTTGCGACTTCCAAAAACTCAGTTGTTTAATCGCCTCATTAATAACCCAATGGCCTATTAAAGGTTCTAATTCAGTATTTTCAATAATAGGTAAGAATTTGATCGGTGGTATTAAACCTTTTTCTGGATGCTTCCAACGAATTAAAGCTTCTACACCAAATACCTCTCCTGTCTTCATATTAACCTTAGGCTGGTAATATAAACAAAGCTCATTATTTGATAAGGCCTGTTGTATTTCTTGCAGTTGAATGGATTTTTGTATCGTTTTCTGGTCTAGTTCAGTGTTGAATAAATAGTAACGATTTCGACCTGCTAATTTTGCCTGGTACATCGCTTGGTCAGCATGTCTCATCAAGGCATCTAATTCAGCGCTGTCATTGGGATAAATGGTTACACCGATAGAAACAGTAATGGAAAGGGTTTTCTTCTCAATTATATAGGGCTGGGCAAGAGATTCTATAATCCTTTCTAGCATTTTCTCGTATTGAAAATGCACGTCAATATTACCCAATAACAAGACAAATTCATCCCCCCCTTGACGAGAGACAGTATCTTCATCTCTGATCATAACTTTAATACGTCCTGCGACTTCGATGAGTAATTTGTCACCTATTTCATGCCCATAAAGATCATTAACAGGTTTAAAGTTATCCAAATCAAGAAAACAGACAGCAAGCAGTTTTTTTTCACGTTTACTGTGAGCGAGAGCCTGAACAAAACGATCTGTCAGTAGTGTTCGGTTAGGTAATTGGGTGAGGGGGTCATAATAGGCAAGCGATTTTATTTCCATCTCTTTTGCTTTTTGATCACTAATATCACTGGAGACAGACACAAAATGAGTGATTTCATTTTTCTGATTTCTAACCGCAGTAATACTCTGTATCACTGGAAAAATTTCCCCCGTTTTCTTACGATTCCAAAACTCCCCTTGATAAGAGTCGGTACCTAATAATCCCTGCCACATCTGTTGATAAAATTCACTTGGTTGTCGTCCAGATTTTAAAATATTTGGATTTTTCCCCAAAACACTTTCTACAGAGAACCCTGTCATTTCAGTAAAGGCTTTATTAGCACGTACTATATTATTTTTTGAATCAGTAATAATAATGGACTGCATACTTTCAAATGTGGCTGCTGCAATGCGTAAATCTGCTTCAGTTTCTTTATATAGACTTATATCTGACCATGAACCAAATATTTCTTTTATCTGATTTTTTTCATCATATTCGACAATCAGCTCATCTTTAATCCAGCAATAACTCCCGTCTTTTTTCTTAAATAGGTATTCGTGAGTCAAAAAACCTTGTGCGATTAATAACAGCATATTTTCCATTGCGCTATCAATGTAATCGGGGTGTAGATGATCAATCCATAAAGTTTCATTTTTATACCAATCATCTGGCTCAAAGCCCGTCATTTCAGTAATTTTTTCAGAAATAAAATGGGCTTTGAAGGGCGAAGAGAGGTTATCTGTAGGGGATAATCTATAAATAACAGAGGGGCTTAGTGAAATCGCATTTTGTAAATCGTTTTTAATTTTTTGTAATTCCAGTGTGCGATCATTAACTTGTTGATCCAGCGAAGCATTTAATTCTTTTAATTCTTGATTAGCTTTTTCTAGTTGCTGTGGACTGGGAATCGCTAAGGCAACAGGGATTAAAGGCCATAAGAGGATCGCTGTTAGCAGCGAAACCAGTGCTGTAATCAACTTGATAACAGAAGTGAGTCCATAAAGGGGAAGCCAGATATTAATGGCAGCCAATAAATGCGTTGCACCACAGGCAAAAATAAAGACTGTAAAAAGGATCAGCAGGTTTTTATTTTTTAGATCTTGTCGTTTATAAGAAAAATAAGCTAGGGCAAAAGGGATGGATAAATACGACAAAAAGATAATGATATCAGAAACTACCGTTAACCATAAAATAGTGGGTTGCCACAAAAAACAAAAGCCATGAGGCATAAACCCCTGAGGGCTAAAAAGAAAATTAAAAAAATCCTGGAACATAAAAAGGTCCTTATTTTGTTTTTTAGAACTTACTTAACGTGCAATTATTTAGTGCTTATGTCTTTACAACTATCAATAATCTGTCATTTGTTGACAGCAGTACTACGCCCTAGTTCTGTGACAATTAATGTATCAGAAAGACTTAGTCTGCTCACTAATTCATCAATGCCTGTTTATTTTGGAGATTTGCGTGATGAGATAGTCAATTCAATATAGTCATCGATTTGTATTTCTTTTTTTCTGACAAATTCATCAACTCAAGCTTTTGATTATTGATCTCTTGTTTTTATCGGTTGAGGCTCTTAAATTAAGCGAGTGTTTTTGCCATTATTTTATTGAATGTAAGGTGTTAATTTAATAAGGTAATAAAAACACACAGTTTGTTTACTATATAATATATTAGACATTAAGCATATACAAAAAAGTAAATGCTGATAGCTATATACATACTTTATAAGCAGATAAAAAAAGGAATCGCAATGGCACTGTTGTTATTAAACTCAATATGCTTTGCTATCCATTAATATTGTATTTTCTAGATCAACTCCAGTCTAATTTAAAAGTTAATTATTCTAAGGTCAATAAACATATTAGCTGGAGTAAAAATAACAGCAGAAAAACAAAACATAAGAAGACTATAAAGTAATTATCTTTCAACCTGACTTTTAAAATTTACATATGGCGATTAATTCAGATAGACGTTGGCAATTCTGGGTAGATAGAGGCGGTACATTTACAGATGTAGTCGCACGTAAACCCAATGGCGAATTGCTTACATGTAAATTACTGTCTGAAAACCCTGAACAATACCAGGATGCGGCTCTGGAAGCTATGCGCCAATTGTTAGGTGGTGAACTGAATGGTGATAATATTTCAGCGGTTAAAATGGGGACCACTGTCGGTACAAATGCATTATTAGAGCGTAAAGGTGAAGCTACGGCTTTATTAATTACCTCTGGATTTAAAGATTGTTTACGCATTGCTTATCAAAATCGACCAGATATTTTCGCTTTAAATATTCAATTACCTGAGTTGCTTTATAGTGAGGTAGTCGAAGTTGAAGAGCGTGTTCAGGTTAATGGAGAGGTTCTTACTCCTTTAAATATAGAACTTGCAAAGAAATCTTTACAAAGTTTATTTGATAAAGGCTTTCGTGCTATTGCCATTGTTTTGATGCATGCCTGGCGTTTTCCCAAGCATGAATTGAAACTGGCTCAATTAGCAAAAGACATAGGTTTTCCACAGATATCAGTATCCCACCAAGTCAGCCCTTTTATGAAAATCGTCAGTCGCGGTGACACAACCGTGGTTGATGCTTATTTATCGCCAATTTTAAGGCGATATGTGGCTCAGGTCTCAAAGGGCTTAGCGGCTAAAAATCCGCCTCGATTAATGTTTATGCAATCAAATGGGGGATTGGCAGATGCTAATAGTTTCCAGGGTAAAGACAGTATTTTATCGGGGCCAGCAGGGGGGATTGTTGGAGCAATAGCCACGGCTGAACGTGCAGGTTTCGATAAAATCATTGCTTTTGATATGGGAGGCACTTCTACCGACGTCGCTCATTACTGCGGTGAATTAGAACGTAGTTTTGAGACTGAAGTGGCTGGTGTCCGTATGCGTGTACCCATGATGAATATCCATACTGTGGCTGCAGGAGGGGGATCATTACTGTATTTTGATGGCATGCGCTATCGAGTTGGCCCAGAATCAGCAGGGGCAAACCCTGGGCCAGCGGCTTATAGACGTGGTGGAGGGTTAACGGTCACCGATGCCAATGTGATGCTTGGAAAACTGCCCTTGTTTCCAAAGGTTTTCGGTGAAAACGGTGATTTATCTTTAGATAATGAGCGAGTTACACAGCTGTTTAGCGAACTTGCTATTAAAATAAAGCAAAAAACCGCTAGCGAGCCAAGTGCTGAACAAGTCGCTGAAGGCTTTTTAATGATTGCTGTCGAAAATATGGCCTCAGCAATTAAAAAAATATCAGTACAGAAGGGCTATAACGTCTCAGAATATACCCTTTGTTGTTATGGGGCGGCCGGTGGACAGCATGCCTGTAAAGTTGCTGATAGGCTAGGTATGAAAACCATAATGATACATCCCTTTGCCGGGGTTTTATCTGCTTATGGTATGGGGTTGGCTGATTTTCGATTATTAAAAGATAAAGCCTTGGAATTGCCCTGGGATGATGTTGCGATTGAGACCTTGCAAGCTATCTTTGACGACTTAAAACAGCTGGGTGAAACAGAAATACGTCAACAAGCGCAAGATGGACAAGTCATTAGTTTTATTTGCAGTGTCAATTTGCGTTACTCAGGAACAGATACCGCCTTGGCTGTCCTATTTAGCGATAAAGAAAGTATGCTCAGTGAATTTGAAGCATCCTATCAACAGCAATTTGGCTTTAAATACCGTGATAAAACCATCATTATCGAGTCGTTGTTAGCTGAAGTGGTTGCTAAAAATCAATCGGTTGAAGGGAATGTAATTGAACTGGCAGAGCAACAAACACACGTTTTAAAAACAGTGCCTATGTTTAGCAATAGTCGCTTTCATGATACGCCAATATATAATCGCTCAGAGTTATCTGTGGGGCAAACCATAAAGGGGGCTGCGATTATTATTGAGCCAACTTCAACCATTATTATAGAGCCTGAGTGGCAAGTACAGGTGAGTCCAGAACAGGATTTAATCCTTACTCGGGTTAGACCATTACAACAACAAAATGCGATGGGTACACAAGTTGACCCCGTAATGCTGGAGATTTTTAATAAACTGTTTATGTCAATTGCCGAGCAAATGGGCTTTGTGCTGCAAAAAACGGCTTATTCAGTCAATATTAAAGAACGGCTGGATTTTTCCTGTGCTTTATTTAATCAACAAGGCGAACTCATCGCTAATGCCCCTCATATCCCTGTGCATCTGGGCTCTATGGGTGAGGCGGTACAAGCCTTATTAAAAGCTGAAACCATTAAGCAAGGTGAAGTTTATTTATTAAATTCCCCTTATCAAGGTGGCACACATTTACCCGATATTACGGTGGTCAGCCCTGTTTATTCCGATCAAACTGAATTGCTATTTTTTGTTGCCTCGCGAGGGCATCATGCTGATGTCGGTGGAATTACGGCTGCTTCCATGCCAGCTTACAGCCAGCACATTGGTGAAGAAGGTTTACTCAGTGCGGGCTTAAAAATTGTCGAAGATAATAAATTTCTAGAAAAAGTAGTCGCTGACTGGTTACAAACGTCTGATTACCCAGCTCGTAATAGCGAGCAAAATGTCGCTGACTTACAAGCGCAAATTGCCGCCAATAATAAAGGTGTCTTAGAACTAAAAAAAATGGTGGCACATTATTCATTGGCTACTGTACAAAGTTATATGCAACATGTACAAAATAACGCAGCTGAAACCGTACGTCGCTTATTGCCTAGCCTAAAAAGCGGATATTTTGAGCAACGATTAGACAATGATGCAAAAATTGTAGTTAAAATCGATATAAACCCGAAACAACAAAGCGCAAAAATTGATTTTACTGGCACTAGCCCGCAATTAAATAATAATTTCAATGCCCCGGCTGCAGTATGTAAAGCTGCTGTACTGTATGTGTTTAGAACATTGGTGGATGATGATATCCCGCTAAATGCTGGGTGTTTACATCCATTGGAAATTATTATTCCAGAAGGCAGTATGTTAAACCCAAAATACCCCGCAGCGGTAGTAGCGGGTAATGTTGAAACCTCGCAACATATTGTTGATGCCTTATATGGTGCTTTAGGTGTATTAGCGGGTTCACAGGGAACGATGAATAACCTGACCTTTGGCAATGATCAATATCAATATTATGAAACAATCTGTGGTGGAGCAGGGGCGGGCGCTACTTTTAATGGATGCGATGCAGTTCAGACACATATGACTAATTCCAGAATTACCGATCCTGAGGTGCTGGAATGGCGTTTTCCCGTATTATTAGAACAATTTTCTATACGACAAAATAGTGGTGGAAAAGGTAAGTTTTGTGGTGGAAATGGAGTGCTAAGGAAAATAAAATTCCTTACTCCAATGACAGCAAGCATCCTTTCCAGTCATCGCATTAATCCACCGTTTGGTTTGCACGGCGGTTGCTTTGGAGCGGTAGGAGAAAATAAATTGATCCGCTTCAATGGTGAAGTCATCAACTTACAAGGCTGTGAGCAAATCGCTGTGCAGCAAGGTGATAGTTTAGAAATTAAAACACCTGCTGGTGGGGGTTATGGCAGTTTTAAATATTAACCTGTCCCCATTAAGCCTCACGTCCTAACATGCCTAACTTAGGCAAGGGGCCTATTTTGTCTTAACTCAACAGTATTGTCCCTTGCTGGGCATAAGTATCTACAAAAGTATTAACGTTTTCTCCATAACGAAAAAGAACAAAGATGATATGTAGATTTTATTCTCCTCGGCAATTGCTCTACTTACCTACATCTCTGTAGGCATCACCCCAGCCCTCTCCTGCAGGAGAGGGAGCAAGAGATAAAGGCAAGCTATAATTCTTGGTGGTTTTATCAGGATAATAATTTGCTTGTCGAAAAAGTTTAAGTCTTTTCTAATTTCCAGCCTTTCCAATAAGAATAAATCGCTGGAAAAACCAACAATACGATAAATAAGGAAGTGGCAATGCCTCCTACCATGGGCGCGGCTATGCGTTTCATCACATCCGATCCTGCACCTGTACTCCATAAAATAGGCAATAAACCTATAAATGAGGCTAGACTGGTCATTAGCATGGGGCGGATTCGTTGGCTTGCTCCTTCTACAATGGCTTCGAAAAGCGCTGCCTTTGTTTGTAAGCCTTTTTCTGTTTTACGCTGCTGATAACTGATATCAAGATAAAGCATCATCAACACGCCCATTTCTGCTGCTAGCCCTGCCAGCGCAATCATGCCAATCCAGACTGCAATACTTAGGTTGTAGTCCAGCACAAATAACAACCATATTGCCCCGGTTAGTGAAAAGGGCACTGTTAGTAAAATAATTAGTGCCTGGGGTATTGAGCCGTGATTGATGTAGAGCAAGATAAAAATGATCAATAACGTTAACGGGATTAAAGTCATCAATTTTGATTTTGCCCGTTCAAAATACTTGAATTGTCCTGCCCAGGCAATACGTACACCTTGGGGAATATTGGCTTTTTCGCTAATCACCTGTTTGGCCGCTTCAACATAATCAACAATCCCGATATTATTGACATCGACAAAAACAAAGCTGACTAATTGGCCGTCTTCATTTCTTAACATAGGGGGACCAGTGACAAAGTCTAAAGTAGCCAATTGACTGATGGGGATTTGTGCACCGTCAGCAGTGGGGACTAGGATGCGTTTTAGCACCTCTGGGTTATCTCTATATTCACGGGCATAACGCAGATTAATCGCATAACGCTCTCGACCCTCTATGGTTTTAGAAACCGTTAAGCCACCGACGGCTGTCATTAACACTTCTTCAACATCATCCACAGTGAGGCCATATCGGGCTATTTTATCGCGATCAATATTGAAATCTAGAAAGTAACCACCCGTCAGTCTTTCCGCGTATATGCTGCGAGTATAGGGTTTTGTGCGTTCATCTTGCTGCAGCGTATGTTCTATATCAATAGCGGTTTTTTCAATGGTTGCCAGATCATCACCAAAAACCTTAATTCCAAGACTTGATCGAATACCCGTTGCCAGCATTTCAGTACGTGTTTGAATCGGCATCCACCAGATATTAGGCATACCCGGATATTGCAGTTGTTCATCCATTTCGGCTATCAAGGTGTCCCAGTCCATGCCTGTACGCCATTGGTCTTTTGGTTTTAAGGTGATGACGGTTTCTACCATAGACAGAGGGGCAGGGTCGGTTGCACTGCTTGAGCGACCAATTTTTCCAAACACGCGTTCGACTTCGGGGAACTGTTTTAATTGTCGGTCCATGGATTGCAATACTTTGCCCGCTTCTGTAATAGACATGCCCGGTAAAGTGGTTGGCATATAGAGGATGCTGCCTTCATTTAATGGTGGCATAAACTCACTTCCCAGCTTTAAAAAAGCTGGAATTGTGGAGAGTAATCCTAGTACCGATACCACAATTACGCCTGCACGCCAGCGTAAAGAGAATCTAACGATAGGTTGATACACTGCGATTAATAAGTGGTTTAAACCTCCTTGTTTACTGCGTATTTTTCCTCGAATCAATAACACTGCTAAGGCTGGCGTTAAGGTAATCGCCAGTATTGCCGCAAAGCCCATGGAATAAGTTTTGGTAAAGGCTAGGGGGGTAAATAATCGACCTTCGGTACCTTCTAATGCAAAAACAGGGATAAAGGCCAGGGTAATGATCAATAGCGAAAAGAAAATACTCGGGCCAACTTGTTGCATGGCGGAAATAATGACTGCCTGACGACTGCGTTCTGTTGTGTTGTTTTCCAGTTGTTTATGAATATTATCTATCATCACGATAGCGGCATCGACCATAGCACCAATCGCCACAGCAATACCTCCCAGCGACATAATATTGGCAGTTAGATGTTGAGCCGATAAGGGAATAAAAGCTAACAGGATGGCAATCGGCAAGCTGATAATAACTATCAAGGAAGATCGAAAATGTAATAAGAATAGGATAATAACTGCGGAGACAATCAGCATTTCTTCAAGCAAGGTGAGCTTGAGTGTATTAATCGCCTCATCAATTAAGCCTGACCTGTCATAAGTGGTGACAATTTCTACTCCTGGCGGAAGACTACTTTTAACCTCATCTAGTCGTTGCTTAATTCGTTTAATAACATTCAGCGCATCTTCACCATAACGCATGATAACAATACCGCCCACCGTTTCACCTTCACCATCCAGTTCTGCCAGGCCTCTGCGCATGGCTGGTCCCATGCTAACCTGTGCAATATCGCTGACTCTAACAGGCGTAGCCGTTTGACTAACAGATAAAGTAATACGTTTTATATCTTCAATTGATTTAATATAGCCACGGCCCCGAATAAAATGCTCATGGCCTGCTATTTCCAGTACTCGGCCTCCGACATCATTATTCGATCGGCGGATGGCTTTGGTGACTTGATTTAAGCTTAAGCCGTAATCAGCCAGTTTGTTGGGATCAACAGTAATTTGATATTCTTTCTCAAAACCGCCTATCGCTGCAACTTCAGCAACGCCTTCTACTGATTCCAGCCAATAACGTAATTTGTAATCTTGCAAACTACGCAAATCAGCCAGGTTTTGCTTGCCCGATTTATCCACTAAAGCATATTGATATACCCAACCGACACCTGTAGCATCGGGTCCTAAACTGGGTTGTACGCCATCGGGTAAATCAGATGCGGCGGTATTCAGGTATTCCATAACCCTGGATCTGGCCCAATAAATATCAGTATCATCTTTGAAAATAACATAAACAAAACTAAGCCCCATAAAACTTTGCCCACGTACAAATTTAACATTGGGGGCAGAAAGTAAGGCGCTAGTTAATGGATAAGTGATTTGATCTTCTACCAGGTCAGGGCTACGTCCTGGCCACTCAGTATAAATAATGACTTGCACATCGGATAAATCGGGAATGGCATCCAGTGGGGTGTTGATTAATGAGCGGTAACCCCAAAAAGCTAAAATTAAGGTGATTATCACTGTTAATACGGCATGACGAGCACAATAGCCGATAACGGATGCAATTAGTCCGTTTGAGGAGGAGGGCTGCTGATTTACCATTGTGCTAATCCTGATTTTAGTTTGCTTTCTGCGGCAATTAAGAAATTGCCCGAAGTAACGATCATATCGCCAAAATTAAGCCCTTCTGTCACTTCGATCAGCTCATCATTACGCACACCTGTTTTGATTTTTGTAGGCTGTAAACGGCCATCGCCTTTATCTACAAACACAATACGTTGAGCCCCTGAAAAAATCACCGCTTGTTCAGGCACCACCATTCGCTCGCCTAAATCGACCTTTAGCTGCATATTTGCAAACATACCAGGCTTTAAAACTTCATTACTATTATTAAGCTCTACTCGAATGATTGCGCTATGGGTTTTTGGGTTTATCAGCGGGTCAATAAAAGATACTTTTGCTGTATAGGAATGGTCAGGGCGATCTGGTAGGGTAATAGCAGCTTCCATACCCATTTTAAGACTGGCTAAATCAGATTCATACACCTGGCCTTCCACCCAGACAGTGGATAAATCAGCCAGTCGCAATAGGGAGGAACCGCTTTTTATAGCCGAGCCTGCAACCGTGTTTTTTTCTATAACTGTTCCGTTAACAGGCGATATGATGGCTAAGTAATCCACCGCACTACCTCGCTTGCGTATCTGTTTAATCTGAGCAGTGGTAATTCCCCAACGTTTTAATTTTGTACGGGCTGCTTTTTGCAAATAAGATTGACCATGCTTCAAACTATCCAGGTATTCATCCTGTGCGGAAACCAGTTCGGGGCTGTAAACGGTAAATAAGGTTTCGCCTTGCTGTATCTTTTTTCCCAGATAATCTGCATTTAACTGTCCTATCCAGGCATCATATTGCAAACTAATATCAGTAAGCCGAGACTGGTTATAAGTCACTCTGGCTGCTGCATAAATGGTTTTTACCAGGTTTTGGCAAATAACTTCGGCGCTTGTAACGCCAATCAATTGTCTACGATAACTATCAATATTTAATGTGGATTTTTGTTGAATAGCTGGCTTGAGCTGATTAGATTTTGACGATAATTGACTTGGTGTTGCCTGCGTGAGTTTCACCCCGATACGACTGGTATTCATATCAAACAAAACGTCGGCTTTGCCTTGTTTATCTGATTGTATGGTAATCGTTAATGGCCAACTACCATTCATTGGCAATGAATAACTTCCTTGGTATAAACCCGTCCCTGTATTTTCAATGCTGACCATTTCACGCATGGCTTGCATTGAACCCATTGCAGGCATTTCTGCATAAATCTGAACGGTTGCATCAGTGACTGGCTGATCTTTACTATTGCGGATAGCCAGCGTTAAAGCATTATTACCAATCTTAGGTTTTTCTGGATTGAGTTTAATCTGGAGATGATAATTACCTGCCTGATACGTCTCGCCTATATTTTCTAATTTGACCGCAGTTTTGCTTGTTTGCCCAAGAAAATAGCTTGCTACTGCCATTAATAGCAATACCATAATAAGGGCTGTACTCAGCTTATTGACTGTACTCATTCTGCTATTTCCCTGCTGTTTTTTCTGTTGATAAAGCTTCCAGACTGCCAGCAGCCTGTTCTAATTCTGCAAATCGCTGATGCACTTTGACTAAAGCCTGCTTTGTTTGTAATTGCGTTTGTAATCGGTTTTTTTCACTATTCAGCAGGGTTAAAAAATTACCTTTTCCAGATTGATAAGCAACTTTTGCAGCCGCTAAATCTGCATCGGCAAGTGGCGATAATTGCTGTTTATATAATTGCAACACATGCAGACTTTCTTCTGCATGTGCATAGGCAATACTTAATTGTTCGATGATGTTGGCTTGTAAATCAATTTTTTGCCAATGTGCCTGTTGACTGTTAGCGTTGGCCTCTTGCTCCGCAGCTCTGCGTTTACTTTGGTCAAGAGGGATATTAATACCAACCCCAAGATTAAAGCGTTTATCCTCATTATCCCAAAGGCTGTTGTAGCCAGCTGATAGCTTAAGGTCAGGGTAATAATCCAATGCTGCTAATTGGCTGCTTGTTTCATGCTCATTAATATTGGCGGCAATAGCTATCAGTTCTGAGTGCGATTGTAAGGCCTTGGTTTGTAGTTGCTCAAGATCAGGCAAGGCTTTAATCTCACTGAGTTGTTGCGGGATAGACAGCGGAGTATTAATTACTCTATTTAATAAAGTGTTTAGTTGTGAAAGTAGTATTTTCCGTTGACGTTGCAGGATGATGGTTTGATGTTTATTTAAGCTTAGCGCAAGCTGAGCATGTAAAACATCCTGTTTACTTGCTCGTCCCGTACTGTATTGAGTTTTGCTGATTTCATGAAACTCTTTTAGTAGCACCTGCTCACGCTGCTTATTAGCAATAGCTTGATGGATAAAATACCAGTCAGCAAATAATGTTTTTGCTGTAGTGGCTAATCGTAATTGTAAAGTGGCAATATTTTGTTGCCTGCTTTCGGCCTTGTATTCGGCTGCCTTGGCACGCAAATGTAATTTACCAGGAAAGGGCAGTTTTTGTGACAGCTGAAAATGCTGGCCAAAATCAGTTTTTTGAGCATCAATGGTGGATGGGGCAAAGCTATACTGGAATTGCAGATCATCCAGTGCAGCTTGTTGCTCGATCCTGGCAACAGAAGCTTGCCAGCTTGCCTGAGCCACTTCTAATCGCGGATTAGCTTGTAATACTGCGCTCACTAATTGTTCGACTGATGAAATATCAGCTGAGTTCTGACTTATCGCCTCATTAGCCATGACGGATTGAATCATTGTCACAAACAGTAGCAACAGTTTTATGGGGTAAAAATAGTATTTCATTTAAATCTCTTTCCTTAATCAACATACGTTTCCCTTTAGCTATCATAAAGATAGGCTATATCACCGTTAAGAAAGCTATTCAGTCAGGAAGTGATGCTTTAGCTTCGCTTGATTTGGGCGAGACTAAAGTCTCACTTCCTATCTCAAGTTTCAGCTTTTATTGGCTAGGTAATAGGTAAGGGAGTAATTGTAAATAAGAGATTCGGCCTAAATGCGTAGGCGGCGGGTCGTTAGGTACGTGGGTGTAGCAGGACTGAGTATCACTGGGTCATAAATAATCAGTGATTGCGTAGCGGATGTTATTAGAGCTTTAGCTGGTGTTGGTACAAAGCTTATATCAGGGGGAGGTTGAGGCCCATCAAGTAATAAAGTCAGATAATCTACAGTAGAAACACTGTTCACCATCCCTGCATCATTCATTACTTCATAACTGATTTCACAACAGGATTTCTCTATTGATTTTTCATGCATGGCACAGCTATCGACCATAGGGCAGACAGCCGAACTATGTTCTCCACAACAACAAGTGTGTTTAGGTTTATCTGCCATAGAATCACAGGCATACAAGAGTTGTATTTGTGAAAACAGCGCAGCAAATAATAGTAATAAGCTTAGGGTGCGCCGCAGATATAAGTTGCGGAAAAGATTCATCTGGTCATCCTAATGTAATGCTAACTGGCATGCAAGGGCCATAGTTTAATAATTTATTGTTGGGATGTTATGGTTGTTGAAGTTAGAGTTGAACTATTGGATGTGCTGACGATAGGAATAACATCATAGATGGTGTGTGGTTGAGCTACGCAGGAGCAGTTGTCGAACGTATCTTTCTCCGAAAGATGCGCTTCGTACCTCAGCACATCCTATAATATGGTTAATTTAGAACAGGCATGATGGTCCAATTTAGATATCAACAACTTTCTTTTATCTTGGTCTAAGATTTATCAGAGTGTCGCCCGGAATCATGCGGTAAAATATTTATGTATTAAAGATAGTAATTCCGAGCAGAGAAACCTCTAAAGAAACGATGTATTGCAAGGAAAGGCCTGACTCCGCACGATTCTAACTGATTTTTTTAAAAAATGAAGAAAACCGATAAAAAAATAGATAATCAAATATGTAAGTCATTAACCATAGTCTGTGAAATTGCAAAAGAAGAAGTTCCAGGGTTCCAATGGCTCACTCATTTGGTTAATTACAATCAATTTCCAGATAGTTTAGCGGTTATTTGTGTTTTTGATACCAAGGTTGGGCTAGAGCAAGCGCGGAAACAAAAGAAAGATCAGCTTATGGTTGGTTTAATTAAAAGTGAATTGGAACAAATAAATATTAGATTTAAAGATATTAATCGCCATGTTTCATTTGATATAGAAAAGTCTAATCCATAGGATGTGCTGAGATACGAAGCGTATCAGTTTCAAAAATCAAAAATATGTGCTGGGCAACTGAGTTTGAAGCTACTGATTGTTGTTACAATAAAATGTAATTCTTTTCATAGGAGTAAATGACATGACTCAATACATTATTACTTACCTAGGAGCCCGTCCGAAAACAGCCCACTTAAAGGAATATCTTTGAGTCAGTTTGAAAAAAATTAATTTATTTTTGAAAATTGACTTTTATTCTTCAAAATTAGCTTTAAAACGTGATTTTTACATGTATTCCCCCCATTTATACCTATATTGCCAGATTTAATTCCCTTTTTATGAATTTTGGACGGATTACTCCCTTAAAAATAGCTTTCGTTATTTTTTTAAAATTGTGAGTGGCACAGACCAATGAAAATTCTCCAGCTGCTTTTTCTTTTCCTCTAAGACTAAACCCTCGAAAGCCTGTATTTTTTATTTGCCCAAAAACAGGTTCTACGATCACTTTACGTTTTTTGTAAATGGCTTTTGATGCGTCTGTCTCCATCTTTTGATTCATTTTTTGGCGAAGGGGTTCTTTGTCATCAGTGCTAATGGTGCGAGCCTCACCTTTATTGGATTGGCAACAGCGGCTTTTAAACAAGCAAATATTACATTTTTCAATATCACCTTGATAAACTTTCTTGCCATCCTTTCCTTGTTTCAGCAAGCTTAATATTTGTTCACCGGGGCAGGTAAAGGTATCTGTAGCTTCGTCATATTCAAAATCGGCTTTAACCAGTTTTCGCTCCGAGTCCTCTAATGATATCTTGTTTTTCTTTTCACCCTTGTCTGTTGCAAGGTAGGTATCAATAGGGCTATCTTCAAGTGCTTGTAGGTTATCCCCTGACATATAGCCATTGTCAGCACTGAGTATGGCTGGCAATGTTCCTGTTACTTCTTTAATGGCAACTAAGGCGGGCTCGATTTCTTGTTTGTCATTAGCGTTTTGACTTAGATGCTGACCTACGATGATTTGCATATCTTCATCAACACTGATTTGGGCATTGTATTGATAGTCAAAATTGCCTTTTTTGCCCATGATACGGGCTTCTTTATCGGCAAAGCTGATCTGTTTTTTTTCGTCGATGTTTTTACCAGGGTTTAACGTTTTTTCTCGTTCCTCAAGGGCAACTTTTGCTGCTTTGATTTGTTTGAGTCGTGCTTTCTTATGTTTTAGGTCTTCGGGTATTTCATATCCCGTCTGGTCTTTATAAGCCTGATCTTCTTCTTGGTCACTGCGACTTGCCTTTTTAATGAGCTCATCGATTTCTTTGCTTAATGCCTGTTCCTTTTCTTT
>ENA-OSET01000928-OSET01000928.1-sediment-metagenome-genome-assembly--contig:-NODE-928-length-31752-cov-4.074475_pt1 | contig 31752 bp, 44 predicted proteins | sample MGYA00237882_ERZ534229 | MGnify/ENA primary metagenome ERZ534229 (study PRJEB26408, sample SAMN06266212) | sediment metagenome | isolation source: Hudson Canyon methane seep mesocosm | place: USA:Hudson... | reverse complement strand
GGATATCGGAGGCAGCTCTATCATTCCAACATTAGGTTCAAAAGCATAATTTATAAACAGAAAAATAAGCATGATGACTTCAAAGTTACTTATAACTTGGCAATGAAACTCCCCGCCGCAAGCGGTCGGGGTATCATCTATGTAAGTTTATTTTATCGTCCCTAAGGACGGGGAATAAAACCCACAGAGATTTAAAGAAATAACCGTTTCTCAAGGAGATTATTATTTATCCCTATTTTTTTGTTACTGATAAAAGACATGGTGAAATGTTAGGGCGAAAAGAGATAGAAACACTCCTAAACGGTCTCAACACCGAATTAATAGTTGCTTTTTCAGCTCGATGCAGTTTGAGGATTCTCCCTGTATTAATTGCGAATACGGAGGGCAAGGATTTTTTTTATTGGGATAAAGACAAACTCTCACAAATTTTACTTTCACTTCTGTTCGCTTTAAAAGTGACTCTGAATAATTCAAGTTTTATTCTCGATGACTGACGGCCTAAAGCCAGTACTGAAATGGGAAGACGATTCTATTTTTTTTATAGTAATCTTTTTGTTTTAGCTCAATCAGCTGAAGACTATGCAGAGGCAGCAGAACACGCAGCCTATGAAGCTTTTTCTTCTGCCATGCCAATGGCAATGACAGTTGCCATTAGCATCTCCGATTCAGCTCTCGCAGCTGCCTCTTCCGACTATACCGACACTGTCGAAAATGCTGTCTCCGCTGCCTACACAGCCGTTATTTACGACGATGAAAAAATAATTAATATTGACTTTGAACAAGAAATTATTTCAGATTTAAAAACAATCAATAATGCCTCAAAACAAATATCAGCCACTGATTTTATTTTGTCTCCCCTTTGGAAAAACAATTCAGCTCCAGAAAAATGGCAGTTACTTTATCATCGATTTCACCAAGCATTAATTGATTTAGATCAAGGCTTTGAATTATGGGTACGTTGGCTCAACGAGAGGCTTGAACAGATTCCTCTTGATAGCGAATTTGAAGAAAAGAGCTTGGAAATCCCTATAGAAATAAAAGAATCAGGAGCTAAAGTGACAAATGCTTATATCACAAAGCTTATTAAAAATAACATAAATCCCCTTTAATTAAAGGGGATTTTAAACTGAAATTTATTGGATGCTAAAAGTGGGAATATTCGACGCTGATTGCCATACAACAGGGAAATGCTTAATAACTACCACTTATAAATTTCAATGTTTAAGTTTATAAAAACGGTACTTATAATTATTATTTTCACTTTTGTGATGTTTTGGATTGCACTTGAGTCAGTTCTCAAATCTGATGATGTTGACATTTGGCGTGCACGTTGGGTGCAAGATATAAGGTTAGATGAGGGTTTAATGTTCTTAATCGAGATTGGTGCAGTGAAGGGATATTCCTCAGAGATTCAAAAAATTCTGTGTACTTCAATAAACCTTGGTCTTTCACCTTTTGAAATAAACCAAAAATTACTTTTTTCTGTTAAATTTTGTAACCCGAGTACTGTTGAAATAGTGATAAATTCTGGAAAAGGTGTAGATGTAAATTACAAAGAAATCAGTTTGTCTCGCTCTATTGATGGGGCGGAGGCAACAGCTTTGATACATGCCGCATATGTCGGTGACCTAGAGATTATAAAGCTACTTTTAAAAGCTGGTGCAAAATTAAACGATGGAAGTTACTTATCTAACATCCCTCTGATTGAAGCTGCATTCAGGGGGCATACTGAGTCTGTGAGACTATTCGTTTCTCGAGGTGCTGATATTAATAAAACCATTAGGTATCCATCCCGAAAGTATCCCTCTAAAATGAGTCCAATACAAGCAGCGGCCAATCAAGGGCACACTGAAACAGTTAATACTCTTATTGATTTAGGAGCGAACAAAGCTACATTACTTTAAACCTAGCTATTACCCATTGCTAAAAGCGCTATTTTAGAACATCCTTGTTTAAGCTCAGAATCACTTTTTATTCCAGTTTTTATTTCTATATCAATATCCAAAAAATAGTTAAATGCAAGGGAACCGACAATGTCGTAAAGGACAAGAAAACAAGCATCTTCATGTCCCGTTATATAAACCTCGACTAAAACATGTGAGATTGTTTGAGCATTTTTCCAGAAATTAGTTTCCGATAGTACCTTGATTAATTGTTGAAAGGTATGCCTATATTGTTCTTCGGCATTATTAACTCTATTATTATCAATAATAGAGTTAATAAAATACCTTGGCTCAGTTGTAGATAATTCCTTTATATAGGAATTATCTAACGACCCTGATAATTCAGAGAAGTCTTGAATAAAAGCATTAATCTTATCAAGTGAGTGCAATTCAGTCTTTAAATCCCCATCAACAACCGTACGAACAGAAATCAATTTATTTTCTTTAGTTATGTTCATTTCACATTTATCCTAATCTAATTTTATGAGCTTTCCTAAATGCATCACATAATAACGCGGCATACAAATATCAGTTCTGAGGCACATTTCATCACTATCAATAACAACAGAAAGTTGGCAATTAAAACACTTCTCACAAACATTAAGTTCCAAAGGGTATAATTCTGCTTTCTGGTTTTTATTATCTAGCAAATTATTTGCTAATGGCTGATATCCTAGTGACAAAACTCTTTTTAATTTATTTGAACCACAACATCTGCAGTCAAATTTATAAATATGACTTAATAAATCTCCTTCAGCTTCATTAACTAATTTATAAGGAAGAGTATGTGTAATACCATAATTTTTATGTTCTCTCTCACCTCTTACTAAGTTAAGAAATATAGAGTCTTTAGTAAAAACCATCGTATGAGCCACATTTGGTTTTGTCACAATCATGTCTCCTTCGTTAACTACATGAGTAACTTTAATTGAATTTTTATTGAGTAGGTCTTTGTAAATACTTATAAATTGTCCTTTAACTAGTAAACATTTCTGTTCTTGAATGGGATGAAAATGGTTTGCTCTAATAGTTCCTTTTTTTGATTCTATATATCCGATTAAATTTATTGGTTCAGGAAGTTCGTAATTACTTATTTTTCCTCTTTCATCAACAAATTCATTTTTCCCTTTAAAAACATATTCTAATGAATTATCAAATTTTTCGTATGACCATTTTTCTATCATTTCTTTAATATGGTCAGTGGCTCTAGGTTCAATATCTGGATCTTTTACTCCTAGTGCTGAAATATCTTGATGATAAATCTTGGTGTATCGTTCAGTAATTTCTGATACATCGCTTTGCTCAGACTTTGCTGCTTCATAAATTTTGTCGTCCAAATCTGTAATATTTCTCACATAAATTAATTCATATTCTCTTCTTAACAGTCCTGCAAGTATGTCAAAAATCACTGGCCCTCTTGCATTGCCTATATGTGGATAGCTATAAACGGTAGGTCCACAAATATACATGGTTACCCGATTGGAATTAATTGGGATAAAGTTTTGTTTCTTTCTAGCTAATGTATTGTAGAGTTTTATATTCATTAATTGTTTTTATTGCATTTATGAAAGTTATAATACCTAATGTTTCAATAAGATTCTGGGGTTCATGAATTGAATACAAAAAACTTATTTTCTAAAAGGCTGAACATCCAACAGGTTGAAGAAGGATCAGAGTTAACTCCTAAATTCAATACAAAAGGATTATTACCTGTTGTGGCAACAGATTACGAATCAGGTGAACTTCTGATGCATGGTTATATGAATTCAGATGCTTTGGAAAAAACTATTACCACAGGTCAAATGCATTATTTCAGTCGCAGTAGAAATCTTATTTGGCATAAGGGTGCAACCAGCGGTTTTTACCAAAATGTAATAGAACTTAAAATTGATGATGATCAAGATGCTCTTTGGGCTAAAGTTGAGGTATTGGGTGGAGCAAGCTGTCACGTTGGCTATAGAACTTGTTTTTACCGAAGAATTAACTATAAAAATGGTGAAGTTAAACTTGAATTTACAGATTCAGAGAAAGTTTTTGATCCCAAAGAAATTTATGGTGACGCACCAAACCCAACAAAGTTATAGATGAGCATTGTTGAGACAATTAGTTATGAACTCTGGGATAAAGATCCAGAGGCTTTTGCACATCAACTTGGTAAAAATCATAAATTATCAGGGTTTTGTGGCATTAATGATCACCCCATATCAAATAGCTTGGTCAGTGAATCAATTGAAATGTTCGCAACATTTTTTTCGCTAAGTGAAGACATTAAAATGAAGTATTTTTTAAAAGACCTAGGAGGTGCAAGAGGTTATACACCTTATCGTATTGAAACACCTAAAGGCGGACAACATGCAGATTTAAAAGAATTCTGGCAAATGGGAAGAGAATTACCAATGGATCATCCATATAGGAAATATATGTTTGATAACCAGTATGCAAACGAAATTAAAGAATTTAGAACAAAAATAACTGAACTATTTAATGCTTTTGATCAGTTCGGAAAAGAACTAATGGAAGCAGTTGCTTTATATTTAGATCTTGAACAAGAGTATTTTGAACCACATATCAGTAATGGGAATAGTGTTTTAAGAACGATACACTACCCACCTGTTGCAGAAGATAATGGTGAAAGATCCGGGGCTCATGGTGATATTAATCTTATTACTCTGTTAATTGGAGGAAATAAACCAGGACTTGAAATTTTTGTTAACGATGAATGGCACCCTGTAGATACTCCACAAAGCACTGTTGTATGCAATATTGGTGATATGTTGGAAAGGTTCACTAATAACCGTTTATCCTCTGTGCTTCATCGGGTTACCACTCCCTCTGATATTGCTAAGAACTCATCACGTTATTCCATACCATTTTTTTTACATCCAAACCCTGACTGGTTTATAGAAACACTCTCAACATGCATTGATGATGATCACCCTAACCTATATCCAGAAGCAATAATGGCGGATGATTTTCTTCAACAACGTTTATATGAAATTAAACTACTGTAGACTAGTTAAATTATGGAACACATACAGGTAATCATAGGAGGCTTAATCCTTATATTTTTAGGTGCTATTTTCTCCACTAATAAAAAGAAAATAAACCTGTTCTATCTAACTAATGCTATTGTCTTGCAATTCTTGCTGGCCTTTCTACTAATTAAAGTACCGCCTATTACGAATATGTTTAATTCCCTATCACAAGGTGTTTTAGCCTTAAAAGATGCGACAGATAAAGGCACAGGATTTGTTTTTGGTTATCTAGCAGAAGGGGCTCCAAAACCATTTGAAGTAATTGACCCTGCTTTTGCTAATATTTTTATATTCTCAGGTTTAATGCTAATTATAGTAGTCTCTGCTTTATCAGCTATTTTTTGGCATTGGAGAATTCTGCCTTTCGTTATCAAAATCATTTCCGCAATATTTAAAAAACCTTTAAATGTAGGAGGACCAGTAGGTTTAAGTGCGACTGCTAACATTATTTTTGGACAGGTTGAAGCGCCTTTATTGGTCAGACCTTACTTAAGTAAAATGACTAAACATGAATTATTGGTTCTCATGACTGTGGGCATGTCAACTATATCAGGTGGAGTCATGGTTGTTTTCGTTACAATGCTTTCAGGTCTTTATGAGACTAACCTGATTGGACATTTTCTCACTGCATCAATTATTTCGGTACCAGCTGCAATTATGTACGCCAATATCATGATGCCAAGTGATAAAAAAACTGAAGATCAAAGTGAGATTGAAAAATCAAAACTCTATAGAGGCACCATGGATGCATTAACAACAGGGACAGCCGATGGTCTTAAAATAACGCTCAATATTGCTGCTCTACTTCTTGTGCTGATTACAATTGTCAGCTTAGCAAATAATGGACTTGAGTATATATTGCCTCCTGTCATGGGAGAAGCTGTGACACTCGAACGAATTGCAGGATGGATTTTTGCACCGATTGCATGGTGTATGGGTATCCCACAATCAGAAATGCAATTGGCAGGTTCTTTACTGGGTGTGAAATTTATACTTAACGAGTTTGTCGCATACATTAACTTATCTGGGATTGATGCAAATGCTTTATCTGAGAAAAGTCGCTTGATTATGCTCTATGCGCTGTGTGGTTTTGCTAATCTATCGAGCGTTGGCATTCTCTTAAGCGGCATAGGTACCATGGTACCCAATCGAAAAGACGACTTAATATCAGTTAGCGGTAAAGCGCTTATCGCAGCCACGCTAGCTTCCTGTTTTACTGGCTTAGTCGTGGGTGTTATCTCTTAAGATGTTTTTATAACTCCTGCATGGAAATGCTTTCGGCAGAGGGAAAGATATTTCTCATTACCGCCTATATCAATCTGTTGACCTTCTCGTATAATTTCACCCTTATCATCCACCCTTATGATCATAGTGGCTTTTTTTCCACAGTGGCACACAGCTCTTAATTCTTTTAATCTGTCAGCCCAAGCTAATAAATATTTGCTGCCATCAAATAATTCGCCCTGAAAATCTGTTCTAATCCCATAGGTAAGAACAGTGATATTCAATTTATCAACTATTTGTCCTAACTGTAAAACTTGTTCCTTGGTAAGAAATTGAGCTTCATCAATTAATACACAATGAAGAGGTGTATTATCGTTATTTGCTTTTACTGTATTAAATAAATTATCTGATTCTGAGAAAGTTTCAGCATCGGCTCTTAATCCGATCCTCGAAACAATCTCTGAATCACCATAACGATCATCCCTAGCTGAAGTAAAGATCATGGTATGCATGCCTCTTTCCTGATAACCATGATTAGCTTGTAGAAGTGCTGTAGACTTCCCAGCATTCATAGTTGAATATGTGAAATGGAGTGTTGACATGCTTAAATATTACCTAATCTTGCTAAAACTGCTCTAGAAATCCTAGTTGTAAGTGAATCCATTATAAATTCTGCTTCCTTGCTTTTACCCAACAATTGGTTTTGGTCAAAACTATAATCCTGAAGTTCCAGATGTTGCACATTAAAAATTAACTGGGTCTTGTCCTTAAATAGGGACCATTGAACCTGATAAACAATTTCATACTCTTTTGGTGTGTTGTGAGCTGAAATACTTAGTACTCTGTCATTAGAGAAATCTTTCTCAATAACTAAAATATAAGCTGCTTCTTCTCTGTTATCTGTGACTCTTATCCCATTTTCTCTAAATTGATTTTTTATATTTCTATAGAAGACAGTATAAGGATCATTGGTTTGTATATGGATGATATTAATTGTTTGTTTTAAATCTCCGGTATTCTGTAACTCAAAGCCACAACCTGCTAGAAACAGGAGACAAATCACAAAGGTTAATTGTTTAAAAAAAATCATTAGATAACGATATTAACTAACTTTTTAGGAACAATGATAATCTTTTTAATTGTCTGATCATCAGTGTATTTTTTTATTTTTTCATCCATTAACACTAACTGTTCTAGTTCAGCATTTTCTATAGAGCCATCAACAGTAATTTTTGAACGAAGTTTCCCATTCACCTGAACAATAATTTCTAAAGTGTCTGTCATCATCAGGTCTGGATTATGCTTGGGCCAAACTGCATCTATAATAGGCTGTTCAAAACCAAGATCCAGCCATAAACGATTACAAATATGAGGAACAATCGGGGAAAGTAATAACAGGACAGATGTTATAGCTTCTTTAGCAACTTTCTGATCTATTTCATCTTCAATTTGAAAAACATTAAGGTCATTGACTAACTCCATAACTGCTGCTATTGCAGTGTTAAAAGTATATCTTCGACCAATATCATCACTCACCTTTGCAATAGTTTGATGAGTCTTTCTCCTTAGTATTGCCTGCTTTTCATTAAAATGATCCTGTGGATTAATCTCTTCTGCATTTAACAAATCATCACGTCTTGATTGAACCAGTGTCCATAACCTTTTCAGAAATCTAAAAGAACCATTAATTGCCTTATCAGACCACTCAAGAGATTGCTCAGGTGGAGCTGTGAACATCATAAATAATCTAACTGTATCAGCACCATAATTATTAATCATTTCTTCTGGATCGACTGTATTACCCATAGATTTGGACATCTTGGCACCATTGTTAAGAACCATGCCTTGAGTGAGTAACCGTTTAAAAGGTTCATCTCCGTCGACTAATCCTTCGTCTCTCAATAATCGATGATAAAAACGGGCATACAGCAAATGAAGAATAGCATGCTCAATACCACCAATGTACAAATCTACAGGCAGCCAATATTTTGCTCTTTCATCAAGCATTTTCTCCTGAGAGTCACTAGAACAAAAACGGGCATAATACCAAGAAGATTCCATAAAAGTATCAAAGGTATCAGTTTCTCGAATGTGAGTTACTTCATTATCTACAGTCACTTCAAAAAATTCTTTCATAGATTTTATTGGCGATTGCACTCCATCAAATTGAACATCTTCTGGCAAGATAACTGGAAGATTTTCATCCTTCTCTGTAATGATCTCCTCTTTTCTATTCGTTAATACTGGTATAGGGGTGCCCCAGTATCTTTGTCTTGAAATTAACCAGTCCCTTAAACGATAGTTGATAACTTTCTTAGCCAGCCCGCTACTAACTAAACGATCTCCTATTGTTGTTTTTGCTTCATTAGAATCTAAATCATTAAATTCTTCAGAATTGATTAATTCCCCTTGATCAGTGAATGCTGAGGCCGCAAAATCATGCTCCTCAGAGCCTTTCTTAGGAACAATAACGGGTTTTATATTAAGATCATATTTTTTTGCAAAGTCAAAATCTCTTTGATCATGAGCTGGAACAGACATAATTGAGCCTGTGCCATAAGTCATCAAAACAAAGTTTGCTGCCCAAACTGGGATACTTTCTCCATTAATTGGATTAATTACTGTTACCCCTAGTGGCACTCCAATTTTATCCATTTTCTCTAATGCCTCTTCAGAGACAGATTGAGATTTTGTCTCTTCCAGAAATCTAGACACCTTAGTATTATCTTTTGCAGTCGCTTGAACTAATGGATGCTCTGGAGCCAGTGCCATATAAGTTGCACCAAACAGGGTGTCTGGTCTTGTTGTATAGGCAGTAATTATCTCTTCAGATTCAGATAATCTAAAATCAATCTCAAACCCTTCAGATCGACCAATCCAGTTTCTCTGCATTACTTTGACTTGTTCAGGCCATTCAACGTCATCTAAACCCGATAATAATTCCTCACAATAATTTGTTATTCTCAAAAACCATTGCGGTAATTCTCTCCGTTCAATTGTAGCCCCTGAACGCCAGCCTTTTCCATCAATCACTTGTTCATTAGCTAATACCGTGTTTTCAACTGGATCCCAATTGACTATTGCTTTATCTCGATAAGCTAATCCTTTCTCATACAATCTTGTAAACATCCATTGTTCCCAACGATAATAACTGGGATCACAGGTTGCTAACTCTCTAGTCCAATCATAACCAAACCCCAGCAGTTTTAACTGATGCTTCATGTACTGGATATTCTCTCGAGTCCATTGAGCTGGGGCCATGTTATTCTTAATTGCTGCACCTTCAGCGGGTAGTCCAAATGCATCCCAACCCATGGGTTGAAGAACATTTTTACCCTGCATTCTTTGATATCGAGAAATTACATCACCGATGGTGTAATTCCGTACATGACCCATGTGTAATCTTCCACTTGGATATGGAAACATACATAGACAATAAAATTTTTCCTTTTCTGGGTCCTCAGATACTTCAAAAACTTTCTCCTCTTCCCAAAATTTTTGAGCCTCAGCTTCTATTTCTCTCGGATTGTATTTATTTTCAGACATTTTTATTTTTTAAACGCAGGATACCTATAAAACACCCTAAAGTCATAATCAATGTCATTAATAATATAACGAATAAATCACCAAATCTGGAATACGGTGTTTCATCTTTCATTGGGTAGAAGTTGCCCTTCAGAATTGAGAAATTGTAAGGTTCTAATTCTTCCTGAATGTTTCCATCTGGCATAACGATTGCAGTAATCCCTGTGTTGGTTGATCTTAGAAGGTACCTACCAGTTTCTATTGCTCGCATTCTAGACATTTGAAAATGCTGTGAGGAAGCTATGGATTCTCCAAACCAAGCATTATTGGTAACATTCACCAAAACATTAGCTAATGGCTGATAATCAAGCAGCTCATAACCAAATATATCCTCATAACAAATTGAGGTGGCGATAAAATATTGATCCAATTTGAGCATCTCTTGAACTTCTGGTCCTATTGATATATCCCTATGTGGCAATTTCATCTTTTGTAGCCACTCTCTTATAAATTTGGGAACTGGGAAATACTCCCCAAAAGGAACTAAGTGTCTTTTATGATACTCTCTATTATCACCACCGAGGGTGATCACAGAATTAAAAACTTCACCATTTTTACCCTTTGTATTAATTCCCAACATTAATAAATCTATATTTTGTTGTTTTAGAATACTTTCTAATTCATCTAAATAACCTTTAACATTTTCTGCATAGGCAGGGATAGCCACTTCAGGCCAAATAACCAAATTTGTGTTTTCTAAATTAAGAAGGCTATTTCGGTATAAGGTAAGAGTTCTTATAAACTCTGTAGTTAACCATTTTTTTTCTTGAGCTACAGCACCTTGAACTAGGGCCACACTAAATTCTTTATCCACTCTTTCAGTCCACTCTATTGGTCTAATAAAAAAAGAACTTCCTATGATTATCAGCACACTAAAGAGTGAGAGTAGAGGTCGTATTTTTGAACTTATTAGTAAACAATAGCCTGCAATCAGTGAGACGATAAAAGACACTAAATAAACCCCCCCTATAGGCGCCCATGCTGATAACAATGTACTACTCTGGCTATAACCTACAGTCAACCATGGGAAACCTGTAAATGCATAACCTCTTAATAGCTCTGAAAGAGTCCAGATTGCAGGTGCTAATAGAGTTAATACTAAATATTTAGATTTAAATAGTTGGTAAGCATAACTAATAATAAAGCCAACTAGGCAATAAAATAAAGCCATCACTCCAGATAATACTCCTATCAATAGAATTGCTAACCACAGAGGCGCTCCACTAACGATGTGAATACTAATATAGAGCCAATATAATCCAATTGAGAAACAGAAAAACCCAAACAAATAATAAAATATAGCTGTCTTCTTTGGAGAGTGATTTAAGGCAAAATAAAAGAGGTAGGCTAGACAAAACAAAGGGGCGATGACTAGACCAAATGGCTCAAAGCCTGATACATAGAATAGAGCAATTAAACTAGAAGCTAATAATTGCTTAATCAATTTTTTTTACTTCTATACTCTGAAGACGCCTATTGTTTGCTTGTAAAACTCTAAATTTTATTGTTTTGAGATCAATCATCTCTTCTTGTTTAGGTAATCTGCCAAGAGTCTTGATAAGCAAACCACCTAAAGTGTCATAATCTTCATCCAGAAATTCAGTGCCAAAAAATTCATTAAAATCTTCTATTCTGACTAAAGCATCCACAATGTATAGCTTGTGTCCCACTGCTTTAATCATAGGTATATCTTCAGCATCATATTCATCCTCAATATCACCTACAATTTGCTCAAGCACATCCTCAATGGTTAGCAACCCTGCCGTTCTCCCGTACTCATCAACAACAATTGCAATATGGTTCCTGCTTTTTCTGAACTCTTTTAAGAGTATTTTTAATCGTTTACTCTCAGGGATAAAAGTGGCTGGCCTAACAAAGCCCTCCATTTCAAAATTCTCCTGACTATCTTTAGAAGACTTCAATAAATCTTTTGCTAATAAAATACCCAAAACTTCATCTTTATTCTCACCAATCACTGGAAACCTTGAATGCCCAGAATCACTTATTATTTTTAGGAGCTTGTTCATTGTAAATGATGTCTCTAGAACGATCATATTTGATCGAGGGACCATTATGTCTCTCACTTGTAGTTCGGAGACCTCAATAACCCCTTTTATCATTTTAATTTCATCTTTACCGATGAAATTTTTCCATTGGGCGGATTGAACCATAGAGTAAAAACTCTCTGGATCTTTCTTTTTTGATTTAAAAAATGACCTTATAGAATCCAATAACATCATTCTATGCACTATTCTCCATGCCTAATTCTGTCAAAACTAAATTCTCAAGTTGCATCATTTCTATTTCTTCTTTATCAGTATTGTGATCATAACCTAGTAAATGTAGAAAACCATGTATAACCATGTGTAGAAAATGTGAAGATACCCCTATATTCAATGCTTTAGCTTCTTTCTCAACAACAGGTAAACAAACAATAATATCACCTAGAAAAGGGGGGCTTATTCCTAGTGTTCTTTCTTTTTCTAGATCCCCAGTAAAAGCTAAAACATTTGTTGGTTTATTAATTTTCTTAAATTGTTTGTTAATGGACAAACCTTCCTCACTATTAACAAGTCTCAGCGTGACACCAACAGGGTAATTATAAGTTTGCGAAGCATTCACATAAGCTATCTTGATAGCTTTATTCATCAACAGAGTTTCAACCGGGAAAGTCATATTATTTGATGATTGAAAATCAACAATAAAAAAACTGTCTTCAGTTTTCATATTGAATGTTTGAATTTATTATAGGCTTCAACAATTTTTTGGACTATTCGATGTCGGACAATGTCCTGGTGAACAAAATTCACAACAGCAATACTATCAATATCAGAAAGTACCTCTAAGGCATGTTTCAATCCAGAAATCTTTTCAGGGGGCAAGTCTATCTGAGTAACATCACCATTAATGACAGACTTAGAACCAAAGCCCATTCTAGTTAGGAACATTTTCATCTGTTCTGAAGTAGTATTCTGCGCCTCATCCAATATGATAAAACTCTCATTCAAAGATCTACCTCTCATGAAAGCCAATGGAGCTAATTCTATTGCTTTTCTCCCAATCAGGTTATTAACTTGGTCTATACCCAACATTTCATATAGGGCGTCGTACATTGGCCGAAGATATGGATCAACTTTTTGTGATAGGTCTCCAGGAAGAAAACCCAAACTCTCTCCAGCTTCAACAGCTGGTCTAACGAGTATAATTTTTTTAACCTCTTGATTCTGAAGTGACTCTATAGCAGCAGCAACTGCTAAATAAGTTTTTCCTGTACCCGCTGGACCTATTCCAAAAGACAAGTCATGAGTTCTGATAGCTTGAATATAGCGAAATTGATTTTTTGTTCGTGTACTAATCTCTCTATTAGGTGTTCTGATTATAGTTTCAAAAGATGTCGATCCATTTGCCAAATCATACTCACAATTTAAGTGTTTATTGATAATCAAGTGAACCTTTTCTTGATTTAAGTTCTCATCTTTTGCCATCAAATAAAGATCATGGATAATTTTTTCTCCTGTCTCAAGTCCCTGTTCTTCTCCGGAAAGAACAAATGTATTGCCCCTAGTCTTAATCTTTATCTCTAACTCATTTTCTATTGATCTTATATGAGAATCAAAAATACCCAATAAATTAACCAGTGTGGAATTATCTATTGATTCAATTCGGAATTCTTTTGTCTTCAATTTATCCATTTATCTTTAGTTAATGTATCTTGCACGAAGAGAATTAGGAAGAGCCTCTGTTATCCTCAGTTCTATTAACTGGCCAATTAAGCTTTCATCCCCATCAAAATTTACCCAACGATTATTTTCTGTACGGCCAGCTAATTGATTTTTAGCTTTTTTTGATTTTTTCTCTACAAGCACTATTTGATCAGACCCCACCATATTTTGACTAATGTGTCTGGCATTATTATTAATTCTAGACTGCAGTTGATTTAATCGATTTAATTTAATTTTGTAAGAAATATTGTCTTCCATATTTGCTGCCGGAGTATTTGGTCTAGGGCTAAAAATAAAACTAAAAGACTGATCAAAACCAATAATATCTATTAAGTCTAAAGTCTCTTGAAAATCAAGATCAGTTTCCCCAGGAAACCCGACGATAAAATCAGACGATATACTAATGTCAGGCCTAAATTTTCTTAGCTTATTTATTCTTTCAATATATAAATCAACTTTATGCTTCCTTTCCATTAATTTAAGGATTTTGTTAGAGCCACTCTGTACTGGTAAGTGCAAATGGTTTGCTAACTTGGGATTCTCAAAAACAGTGATTAAATCATCAGTAAATTGCAAAGGGTGAGAAGTGGTAAAACGTATCCTCTCAACCCCTTTTATATCAGAAACTTGTTCTATTAAATCTGCTAATTTTAACTTTCTCCCACTTGAGTTTTTGGCTCTATAGGCATTAACATTTTGACCCAAGAGATTGACTTCCTTAACTCCACGGTCTGCAAGATCTTTGATTTCATCAAGAATACCTTCAGGCGTCCTACTGACTTCAAGGCCTCGCGTATAAGGAACAACACAAAAACTACAAAACTTGCTGCAACCTTCCATAATTGAAACAAAGGCAGATGGCTTTATCTCTTGCGTTTTCGGCAATACTGTAAATTTTTCAATTTTAGGAAAACTAATATCAACAACAGAATCTCTTGAATTAATTACTTGATCATACATAGTTGGAAGGCGATGCAGTGTTTGCGGACCAAAAACTAGGTCAACATAAGGTGCTCTTTTGATAATATTTGTTCCCTCTTGACTGGCAACACACCCACCAACACCTATGACTAAATTAGGATTAATTGTTTTGTACTCTTTCCAGCGACCCAACTGAGAAAAAACTTTTTCTTGGGGTTTTTCTCTAATAGAGCATGTGTTAAGTAGAATTAGATCAGCTATTGATGGGTCATCAGTAAGTTCCATACCTCTTTCTAGACGCATCAAGTCAAGCATCTTAGATGAATCGTATTCATTCATCTGACAACCAAAAGATTTTATAAAGATCTTTTTTGACACTGAAATATTATGAGTTACTTGGGTTATTTCTAAAATGGAATATCGTCATCAAACTCTTCATCAACAAACTCATTAGAAGAACTATCTGGCTTAGTAACATTATTCTGATTAGATGCACCCTGACTCATTCTTTCACCAAGCATTTGCATCTGGTTAGCTATAATTTCAGTGGTCCAACGGTCCTTACCTTCTTTATCCTCCCATTTTCTAGTCTGCAGTTTACCTTCGACATAAACTTGGGAGCCTTTTTTAAGGTAATCACCAGCTATTTCTGCAAGGCGCCCATAGAAAACAACGCGATGCCATTCGGTTCTCTCCTGTTTATCGCCGGTTACTTTATCATTCCATGATTCTGAAGTTGCAACGCTAATATTAGTTACTTGATTGCCGCTTGGCATAGCTCTAGTGTCTGGATCGGCTCCTAGATTACCAACAACAATTACTTTATTAATGCCTCTTGCCATAATTTTCCCTAATTTTTCTAAATAATTTTGAAACTAATTGTATCAAAAACGTTTGGTTTTGGCTCTCAATCTAAAAAAGATTTACAATAGAGTGTTTGGATAATTCTTTTTCTATTATGGATCAAATTAAAATAAAAGGTGCTAGGACTCACAACTTAAAGAATCTCGACTTAGAGCTTCCTAGAAATCAACTAATAGTTCTAACAGGTCTTTCAGGCTCTGGGAAATCATCGCTTGCATTCGACACTATTTATGCAGAGGGTCAAAGACGTTATGTTGAATCACTATCAGCCTATGCAAGACAATTCTTATCTATGATGGAGAAACCTGATGTGGATCTTATTGAGGGATTATCTCCTGCAATATCTATAGAACAAAAAACAACCTCCCATAATCCCAGATCGACTGTAGGAACTGTAACTGAGATTTATGACTATTTGAGGTTACTATTTGCAAGAGCTGGTATACCCAAATGTCCGACCCATAAAAGGACGCTTGGTATTCAAAATATCAGTGAAATGGTAGATCAAATAATGACATTAGAAGAGGGTCAGAAATTACTTCTACTCTCTCCATTGGTCAGTGACAGAAAAGGTGAACATTTAGAATTAATAAAAAACATAAAATCTAGGGGGTTTATTCGCTTAAGAATTAATGGTTCTGTATATGATGTAGATAATCTTCCCACTATTGATGCAAAGAAGAATAATACTATAGAGGTAGTGGTAGACAGGTTCTCTATAAGATCTGAAATAGCTTCAAGACTGACTGAATCACTTGAAACTGCTCTTAATTTATCCCATGGAATAGCAAGAGTAATCTCATCTGAAAGCAGTGACACCGATTATTTATTCTCTAATCAATTTGCCTGTCCTGAATGCGGTTACTCAATCACAGAACTTGAACCAAGAACTTTCTCATTTAATAATCCTGCTGGAGCCTGCTCTGTATGTGATGGACTTGGTGTAGAACATTTTTTTAGCCCAGAATTAGTTATTAAAAATGATAAATTGAGTATTTCTGAAGGTGCCATTAGAGGATGGGATAAAAGAAATTTTTATTATTTTCATTTGATCAGGAGTCTTTCAAAACACTTTGGTTTTGATATTGAGGAACCATATACCTCCTATGATGAAGGTGTAAAAGACATGCTACTCCATGGAAGTGGCAAAGAAAAAATTCAATTCTACTACCCTGGAAGAGGCGGTAAAAGGATATCTAGAAAACATCCATTTGAAGGGGTAATTCCTAATCTTAAAAGACGATATAAGGAGACTGAATCACAGGCTGTTAAAGATGCTTTATCGAAATTTATGAGCACAAAACCATGTAGTTTATGCCAAGGATCGAGACTCAATGAATCTGCTAGAAACGTTTTCATAGGTGGGGCAAATATTTCAGATTTAACGAGAATGAATATTAATGAAATCTTGAGTTTTTTTAATCAACTTAAATTGACTGGTAGCAGGGGCGAAATTGCAAAGAGTGTTGTTAAAGAGATTATTGACCGTTTAGAGTTTTTATCAAATGTTGGTCTGAATTACCTTAATTTAGAAAGAAGCGCAGAAACGTTATCTGGTGGTGAATCTCAACGCATAAGATTAGCAAGTCAAATTGGTTCTGGGCTAGTGGGTGTAATGTATGTCTTGGATGAACCTACCATTGGCTTACATCAACGTGATAACAAACGATTAATTAAAACACTTACAAAATTAAGAGATCTAGGCAATACCGTTATAGTTGTAGAGCATGATGAAGAGGTAATCAGATCTGCAGACCATATCGTAGATCTTGGACCTGGCGCTGGTAATAATGGAGGTGAAATTGTTTCCCAAGGGGGCCTAGAGTCCATTATCAGGGCAAAAAAATCATTAACAGCGGATTATCTAAATGGTAAAAAAACCATAAAAGTTCCTAAAAAAAGAATTGTGGCAAATACATCACAAGCAATTAGTATCAACAATGCCTGCAAAAATAATCTCAAATCACTAAGCACGCAAATACCATTAAATCTCTTGACTTGTGTAACTGGTGTTTCTGGGTCTGGTAAATCAACACTAATAAATAATACTTTAAAGCCACTGCTCCGCTCTAAATTAGAGAACAAAATCTCTGACCATTTTGAAGCCACATCAATCAGTGGATATGAAAATATCAAAAAAATTATTAACATCAGTCAAAGCCCAATAGGTAGAACACCTCGTTCTAATCCAGCAACTTATACTGGTTTATTTAATTCTGTTAGAGAGCTATTTGCAGGCACTCAAGAATCAAGATCAAGAGGATACAAACTAGGAAGATTTAGTTTTAATGTGAAAGGTGGGCGCTGTGAAACATGTCAAGGAGGAGGTCTAATTAAAGTGGAAATGAACTTTCTAGCTGATATCTATGTAGTTTGTGACGTGTGTGATGGCAAGCGATTTAATAGAGAAACATTAGAGATTATCTATAAAGAAAGGAACATATATGAAGTATTAGATATGACAGTGGATGAAGCATATCTATTTTTCAAAAATGTTCCCTTAATCAAGAAGAAACTCGAAACACTCATAGATGTAGGTTTGGGTTATATTAAATTAGGACAAAATGCTGTTACTCTCTCTGGTGGAGAAGCACAACGAATAAAACTATCAAAAGAATTATCTAAAAGAACCAATCAAAATACTCTTTACCTTTTAGATGAACCTACAACTGGTCTTCACTTTCATGATGTAAACCAACTGATTAAGGTACTTATGAGACTAAGAGATGAAGGCAATACAATTGTTATTATAGAGCACAATTTAGATGTTATTAAAACTGCTGATTGGATTATTGATCTTGGGCCTGAAGGTGGAGACAAAGGTGGTGAAATTGTTGCTGAAGGGACCCCTGAAATGGTTGCAAAATCTAAGGCTTCCTTTACAGGGCAATATCTTAGAAATCTTCTAACTTAGTGAACCTATACCTAACAGTTGCCTAATTTTGGATAAAAAAGGTACTGATAATTCTCTAGCTCTTTGGGCACCATTCAGCAAGAGTGAGTTTAGATGAGAAGGATCTTTAATTAGCCTATAGTACTCATTTCTAGAATCTGATAGTAAGCTATCTAATAATTCAAATAATTCTTCTTTCGCATCTCCCCAAGCTATTCCTTCATGTAATTTGTTCTTGAAACTATTAGTTTGATCGTTTGTTCCAACAGCTTTATATATCTCATATAAATGAGAATCATCAGTTGATTTGGGTTCTCCTGGCTCTAATGAATTAGTTTTTATCTTCATTACAAATTTACGCAGATCATCGGACGAACAAAAAAGAGGAATAATATTGTTATAACTTTTGCTCATTTTTCTGCCATCCAAACCTGGGAGTACTGAAGACCTCTTGTTCAATATTGCTTCAGGAATAACGAATATCTCACCATGAAGATGATTAAATCTCTGCGCTATATCTCTGGTCATTTCTAAATGTTGTATCTGATCTTGTCCTACAGGCACATGGGATGCTTTAAACATTAAAATATCTGCCGCCATAAGCACAGGATATGAAAATAAACCCATGGTAATTCCTTTGTCAGGTTCAGAATCATTATTGCTTTTATTTTCATTAACAGCTGATTTATAAGCATGCGCCCTATTCATTAATCCTTTTGCTGTGAAATTATTTAGTATCCAATTTAACTCTAGAATTTCTGGAATATCTGATTGCCTATAAAAAACTGTCTTTTTAGTATCAAGACCTAATGCAATCCAGGTTGCAGCTACCTCTAGAGAGGATTGTCTTATTTCTTCAGGATTTTTGTTTTTAATAAGAGAATGATAATCAGCTAAGAAAAAGAATGAATTATGCTCTTCGTTCTTACTTGATTGAATAGCTTGGTTGATGGCTCCAGTATAATTACCAAGATGAGGTGTCCCCGTAGTGGTAATGCCAGTTAATATTGTTCTTCTATCCAAAATATAAGAAATTACTCAGAAAGTTCATCTAGATCTTTATCAAATTGATAATCAACAAGCTGGACTATTGCCATAGGTGCAGTGTCTCCATTTCTAATACCTTTTCTAAGTATTCGAAGATACCCACCAGGCCTATCCTTAAACCTTGGGCCTATTTCATTAAATAACTTTCCAACTGCTTGCTTGTCTCTCAATAGATCAAACGCCCTTCTTCTTTGTGAGACTCCATCTTCTTTAGCTAGGGTAATTAATGGTTCTAGAGTTTTTCTCAACTCCTTTGCCTTTGGTAATGTAGTTGATATTGATTCATGCTCAATAAGAGACGAAGCCATGTTACGGTACATAGACTTCCTGTGACTACTGGTTCTTCCTAAGCGTCTTCCTGTTTTTCTATGTCTCATGACTCATCCTTAAATAACAATATAAACCTTATTGACTTACTTCATCAACAGCTATTTCATTTGGCGGCCAATTATCTAACTCCATACCCAAGGATAAACTGTGGCTCGCCAATATTTCTTTGATTTCATTCAAAGATTTTTTTCCAAGATTAGGAGTCCTTAATAACTCGACCTCTGTTTTTTGCACTAAATCACCAATATAGTTGGCATTTTCGGCTTTAAGACAGTTTGCTGAGCGCACTGTTAATTCAAGCTCATCAACAGGCCTTAACATAATAGGATCTATTAAGACTTCTTCCACTTCTTGTTGCTGTTCTTGGACTCTAGTCAAATCAGCGAAAATACTTAACTGATTCTGAAGAATTGCACCAGCATATTTAATTGCTCTTTCAGGATCAATGGTTCCATCAGTTTCTAAATCTACAATGAGTTTGTCTAAATCCGTTCGCTTTTCAACTCGAGCTGCTTCAACGCTGTAAGTTACAGTTATTACTGGGCTAAACGAAGCATCAAGTTTTAATAATCCTATAGTGACATCAGCATCCTTGCTCTGAGTAGCAACAGGCCTATAGCCTGTACCCTTCTCTACCTTAATTTGCATTTTCAATGCTTTTTTAGAGCTGATAGTTGCTATATGGTGATCAGGGTTCACTACCTCTGTATCTCCATCTACTTGGATATCACCAGCTGTAACAGTACATGGCCCCTTCTTACTCAAGGTGAATTCTGCTGAATCCCGGCCTTGTATATTTATTGCCACACCCTTAAGGTTTAAAAGAATTTCAACAACATCTTCCTGTACGCCTTCAATAGTGGTGTATTCATGTAAAACTCCATCTATCTGCGCTTCTGTAATCGCATAACCAGGTAAACTTGAGAGTAAAACTCGTCTCAATGCATTGCCTAAAGTATATCCAAAGCCTCTTTCAAAAGGCTCTATAGAAACCTTTGAATGAAGTTCATCTTCTTGAGATTCTAGCTTTATGACAAGAGGATTAAGAAGATCAATTACAATCTCTTCTTTTTCTACTTCTTCCTCTTCAACTGTTTCTTCAATAATATTTTTTTCATCTTCTAACATTTTATTCAGTCTCCTAAATTACTTAGAATAATATTCCACTACTAAGTTTTCATTAATATCTGGGAGTATATCCTCCCTCTCTGGGATTGATTTAACAATGCCCTTGAGTTGCTTTAAATCTACCGATAACCACTCACTAATACCTAATTGAGAAGCTATATTCACAGCATTCTTTATTCTTAGTTGTTCTTGTGCTTTTTCAGCAATAGAAATCTCATCACTAGGTGAAACCTGAAAAGAGGAGATATTGATTATGGATCCATTAACTTTAATCGCTTTATGGTTTACTAATTGTCTTGCTTCAGCTCTAGTTACAGCAAAACCCATTCTATAGACCATATTATCTAAACGTGTCTCCAACAATTTCAATAGGTTTTCTCCTGTTGAACCTTTTGTTTTGGAAGCTTTCTTATAATAATTTCTAAATTGTTTTTCTAAAACACCATACATTCTTCTTAATTTTTGTTTCTCTCTCAATTGGATGCCATAGTTAGATAGCCTGTCTCTTCTAGAACCTACCTTGGATCCGGGTATTGTATTAAGTTTGCATTTATTTTCTAAGGGTTGTATACCGCTTTTAAGAAACAAGTCTGTTCCTTCTCTTCGCGATAACTTACATTTTGGTCCCAAATATCTTGCCATGATTAATACCTCTAAACTCTTCTTTGTTTTGGTGGTCTGCAGCCATTATGTGGTAAAGGTGTTACATCTTCTATACTAACGATATGAAGCCCAATTGCATTCAGAGATCTTAATGCAGAATCTCTTCCAGGGCCTGGTCCTTTAACCTTCACTACTATATCTTTTAAACCAAATTCTTGTGCCTTGGTTCCAGCCTTTTCTGCAGCAACTTGCGCTGCAAACGGTGTACTTTTTCTTGATCCTCTAAATCCTGAGCCACCAGCAGTAGCCCAAGCTATGGTATTTCCTGCTCGGTCAGTAATAGTAATTATTGTATTATTAAAAGTTGCATGAATATGTGCAATACCTTCAATTACAGTCTTTTTTGCTTTTTTCTTTTTTGCTACTGCCATTTTTTATACTCGCTGTTATGCTCTCATAGGTTTCTTAGGACCTTTTCTAGTTCTTGCATTAGTTTTACTTTTTTGTCCTCTGACTGGTAACCCTCTTCTATGTCTTATGCCTCGATAACAACCTAGATCCATTAATCTTTTAATATTAGTTGATATTTCTCTTCTTAAATCACCTTCAACTAGATGGTTACTTAATTCAGTTCTTATACTCTCTAACTCTGGTCCTGTTAGATCCATTACTTTTTTATCTTCAGCAATACCTAACTTTTCACAAAGTTTTTTTGATAATGAATTTCCAACACCATAAACATAGGTCAGCGAAACTCTAACATGCTTATTATCGGGTATATTAACTCCTGCTATTCTAGCCATTATATTAGCCCTGCCTTTGTTTGTGCCTAGGATCTTTGCACACAACTCGTACTACGCCATTTCTACGTATCACTTTGCAATTCCTGCATATTTTTTTAACTGATGCTCTAACTTTCATTTCTACTTGTCATTACCTATTTTAGTTGACCGCTTTTACTATATCCTTTGAGGTTAGCCTTTTTCAAAAGACCCTCATACTGTTTTGACATCATTAGTGCCTGCATTTGAGCCATAAAATCCATGCTAACCACAACTATGATCAGCAAAGATGTCCCACCAAAGTAAAATGGTACTCTAAAGTAGAGAATCATAAACTCTGGAAGTAAACAGACGAGCATGATATACAATCCGCCCCAAAATGTTAACCTTGTTAATACTTTATCTATATATTGTGCAGTCTGATGTCCTGGTCTTATTCCCGGCATAAAAGCTCCTGACCTTTGGAGATTCTCAGCAGTATCTTTAGAATCAAAAACTAGCGCAGTGTAAAAAAAGCAGAAAAACATGATAAGTGATGCGTATAAAAGTATATATACAGGTTGCCCAGGTGATAATGATGCAGCAATATTTTGTAACCAATCAAATCCTTCAGAGGTTCCAAACCAACTAGCAATTGTTGCAGGGAATAAAATTATACTTGATGCAAAGATTGGCGGTATAACTCCTGACATGTTTATTTTAAAAGGCAAATGGGTTGATTGACTTTGCATTAATTTCCTGCCTTGTTGTCTTTTAGCATAGTTGACAGGTATTCTTCTCTGGCCTCTCTCAACAAAAACTACAAAAGTTATCACAGAGATAATCAATATCAAAAGAATCAAGACCAAAGCAGGAGATATTTCACCTGTATTCGCCAACTCAAGAGTTCCGCCTATTGCTGAAGGCAATCCCGAAATAATGCTGGCTAAAATAATCATTGAAATGCCGTTACCCAAACCTCTTTCAGTGATTTGTTCTCCTAACCACATTAGAAACATTGTTCCTGTAACTAATGTAACGCATGAGGTAAATACAAAATTAAATCCTGGGCTGACAACAACCCCTTGATTTTGTAATGCAATTGAGGCCCCGATTGATTGGAATGAAGCAAGAAAGACAGTTCCATATCTTGTGTATTGAGTTATTTTTCTTCTACCTGACTCACCTTCTTTCTTTAACTCTTTTAGTGATGGAACAGTAACACTAGCCATTTGCATAACGATTGAGCAAGAAATATATGGGAAAATACCTAATGCAAAAATACTAAGTCTTTCTAGTGCGCCACCAGAGAACATATTAAACATACTTAAAATAGTCCCTGATTGTTCTTCAAAGAAATTTTGAAGAGCATTAGGATCTATACCGGGCACAGGAATATAAGTACCAATTCTATAAATAATTAAGGCACCCATAAGGAAAAGAAGTCTTTGCCTTAATTCAACAAATCTTGTCATTTCACCTAACGCTGATCTTGTAGTATTTTTTGTCGTTTTAGCCATATTAATCTAAAATTTTTCCACCTGAATCTATCACTGCTTTTTTTGCATTCTCAGAAAGCCCTAAACCTTGAATAGTAACAGCCTTGTTCAATTCACCTGTTGCAATAACTTTTATCTTTTGAATATATCTAGGTACTAGATTTTCATTTTTTAAAGCATCTAGATCTATGATGTCTGCTTGTACCTTTTCAAGTTGATCTAATCTTAATTCAGAAGTTTCCTTTTGCTTTAAGGAAGCAAAACCTCTTTTAGGTAGCCTTCTTTGGAGTGGCATTTGCCCACCTTCAAAACCAACTTTATGAAAACCACCAGATCTTGCTTTCTGACCTTTATGCCCTCTTCCTGAAGTCTTACCAAGTCCAGATGCGTGACCCTTTCCCTTCCTAAATTTTTTGGATCGACTGCCTTCGTTTGGTTTTAGAGTATTTAATTTCATTTAAATTTCCTCAACTTCTAAAAGATACCTAACTTGGTGAACCATACCCAGATTTTCTGGAGTAGCATCCAATTCAATAACCTGATTAATTTTTCTTAAGCCCAGACCAGAAAGAGAAGCTTTATGCTTCTTAATCCTTCCAAACCGACTCTTAATCAATTTAATTTTTATTTTTTTTGAACTCTTACTCATAACTAGGTGAATATTTTTTGAACAGGAATGCCTCTTCGTTTTGCTACTCTTTGTGGTGATCTCATGGAATCAAGTGCATTAATTGTTGCTCTTACTAAATTTATAGGGTTCCTTGATCCATAACTCTTTGCCAAAATATTTCTTATACCAACACATTCAAAAACAGCACGCATTGCACCTCCGGCTATAATACCTGTACCATCTGCCGCTGGTTGCATATAAACTTTAGAGGCACCATGCTTACCATTTACTTCGTAATAAATTGTTTCTTTATTCAAAGCTACTTGATGGAGATTCTTTCTTGCAGCCTGCATAGCTTTTTGAATTGCTAAGGGTACTTCTTTAGCCTTTCCATAACCCATTCCAATCTTTCCTTGTCCATTACCAACAACAGTTATTGCTGTAAAACCAAATTGCCTCCCTCCTTTTACAACTTTAGCAACCCTATTAACCGCTACTAACTTTTCTATCAAATCATCCATTTGTTTTTGTGTATTCATAATATTTATAGTTAAAAATTAAGTCCTTTTTCTCTTGCAGCCTCAGCTAACGCCTTGACGCGGCCATGATATAAAAAACCTGAACGGTCAAACGCCACCTTATCTATTTTTGCTGTTTTAGCTTTCTCAGCAATTGATGCACCTACTATTCTAGCGATATCAACTTTGCCCTTAGTTTTATCAGTAATAAGCTTTTTAATTTCTGGATCAAGGCTAGATGCAGCAGCAACAACAGTATTATCTTGTGGTGATGTAATTTGAGCATAGATATGCTTTGATGACCTATGAACACTTAGTCTATAAGCTTCTAACGTTTTGATTCTAGAACGAGTTTTCCTTGATCTTCGAAGTCTTTTTTCTAATTTTGAAATCATATATTTATAAAATCCTAAACTTGTTTCTTAGTTTCCTTTAAGGTAATTTGCTCGTCTTTATACCTTACTCCTTTTCCCTTATATGGCTCTGGTGGTCTAATAGCTCTTAGCTCTGCTGCAACCTGACCTACCTTTTGCTTATCAATTCCATTGATTACAACCTCTGTTTGAGAAGGTGTTGAAATCTCTATGCCATCTGGTATCTGATAATTAACTGGGTGTGAAAATCCTAATGTCAAATTTAGCATTTTACCTTGAGTTTTAGCCCGGTAACCGACGCCCACTAATTCTAATTCTTTTTTGTAGCCCTCAGTAACTCCTATAACCATATTGTTAATCAGACTCCTGTATGTCCCAGCAGCAGCCCGAGAGAATTTTGATTTTGATGTTGCATTAACTAACAACTGATCACTTTCTATCTTTACTGCGACCTGGCTAATTAAATTCAATTCTAATTCTCCTTTTTGTCCTTGAATGTGCACAATCTCTTCATCCTTAATTGAAATTTTTACAGACTCAGGAAAACTAACAGGTTGTTTCGCTATTCTTGACATAATTTAAGACACCACACACAAAACTTCACCGCCACAACCATCTTGCTTGGCTTGTCGGTCACTCATAATTCCTTTTGAGGTAGACACAACTGCGATACCTAAACCACCCATAACTTTAGGTAAATCATTTTTTGATCGATATATCCTCAAACCTGGTCTACTAACTCTATCTATTTTTTCTATAACAGGCTTGCCCTCAAAATATTTTAATTCAATTACAATATGGCTCTTATTATTTTCAAGTTCCTCAACACGATAAGCATTGATGTAACCCTCTTCATAGAGAACCTTAGCAATATTTTGTTTAGTTTGTGAATTAGGAATCAACACAGAAACTGCATTTATCTTATGTGCATTCCTAATTCTAGTTAGCATATCTGCTATTGGATCTGTCATTGTCATAATTTTATCTCTAATCTATTACCAGCTTGCTTTATGCAATCCTGGTATGTTTCCCATCATTGCTTGTTCTCTCAATTTACTTCGTCCTAGTCCAAACTTTCTATAGAAACCTTTTGGTCTTCCTGTAATTGCACAACGATTTCTTAGCCTTGAGGGGCTAGCATTTCTTGGCATTTTCTGAAATTTAATTCTTGCATCATTTTTCTCATCATAACTTGCGTTAGAATCATTCATTATTTTCTTTAAAGCCGCTCGTTTCTCTGCATAACGTTTGACCGTTTTAACCCTTTTTAATTCCCTCTGAACGAGTGCCTTTCTTGTCATTTTATTTATCTTCCTTTTTATCTGTTTCTTCTGGTTGAGCTTCAACTTCTGTTTCTTCTGGTTGAGCTTCAACTTCTGTTTCTTCTGGTTGAGCTTCAACTTCTGTTTCTTTTATCTCTTCCTTTTTATTTATTTCCTTTATTGGGAAATTAAAGGCCTTTAACAAAGCAAATCCATCATCATCACTTTTAGCAGTAGTTGTTATACTAATATCAAGACCTCTTATCCTATCTATACTGTCATAGTCTATTTCTGGGAAAATAATCTGTTCTTTAATCCCGATAGTATAATTGCCAGTTCCATCAAAAGATTTATTACTCAAACCTCTAAAATCTCTAACTCTAGGTAATGCAATGTTGATCAGGCGGTCAAGAAATTCATACATTCTGTCTTTTCTGAGAGTAACTTTGACCCCGATAGGCATGCCTTCTCTAATTTTAAAAGAAGCAACTGATTTCCTTGCTCTAGTAACAATTGCTTTTTGTCCAGATAATTTTTCCATATCAGCCTGAGCTTTTTCAATGGCTTTTTTATCTTGGAGAACTTCACCTACGCCCATATTAAGAGTAATTTTTTTTATCTGGGGCACTTCCATTAGGTTACTAAGGCCAAGTTTTTTCTGTAAACTAGGTCTTATATCTTGCATATATTGTTCTTTTAATCTTGCCATAACTATATATCTACAACTTCATTATTTGATTTAAAAAATCTTACTTTTGTACCGTCTTCTAATTGCTTAATGCCTATTTTATCCTTTTTATTGGTTATAGGATTCATAAGCATGACATTTGAAATATGAATAGGCATTTCCTTTTCTACTATTCCTGATTCCTGTCCAGTGTTTGGATTACCTTTTTGATGTTTCTTCACAATATTGATATTTTCCACCAGTACTTTGGAGTTACCTAAAACACTCAAAACCTGTCCAGTTCTGCCCTTATCCTTTCCAGTTAGAACAATAACATCATCGCCTTTTTTTATTTTCTTCAAGCTAAACCTCTTAAATTACTTCTGGGGCAAGTGAAATTATTTTTAAATAGTTTTTTGCCCTAAGCTCTCTTGTCACTGGACCAAAAACTCTTGTGCCAATTGGCTCTTTTTTGTTATCAAGTAGAACTGCAGCATTACCATCAAACCTTATTAATGATCCATCCGCTCTTCTAACCCCATGTTTCGTTCTAACAACGAGTGCATCATAGACATCACCTTTTTTTACTTTGCCTCTTGGTATTGCATCCTTAACAGTGACTTTAATAATGTCACCGATTCTTGCATACCTCTTCTTGGAGCCACCAAGCACTTTAATGCATAAGACCTTTTTAGCCCCACTATTATCAGCAATACTTAAAACTGTTTCTGTTTGAATCATTTGTTTACTCTGCTTGTGAAGTTTCTATAACTTTATTTAATATCCATGATTTATTCTTTGATATAGGTTTTGACTCTTGTATAGATACAATGTCTCCAACCTTTGAAACCATTTCCTCATCATGAGCGAGAATTTTTGTAGTCTTATAAATATATTTGTTATAAAGCGGATGTCTTAGCCGTCTTTGAATAGAGACCGTTATCGTTTTCTCCATTGAGTTACTAACCACTTTTCCAGTAATATTTTTCTTTTCTTTTTTTTCCACTTCTTCAGTCATTTCCCTTCTCTTTCAAAATTGTTTTAATTCTAGCTATATCTCTTCTTACTCTCTTAGACTGATTAGAATTAGCCAGTTGGCCAGTAGCAGCTTGTAGCTTTAACTTGAATTGCTCATCAAGAAGATCATCCAAAATCTTTTCTATATCATTCTTTTGTTTTGCTCTAATTTCGTTTAGATCAATCATATAATTTCCCTGCTTACAAACCTGGTACCTATTGGAAGTTTTGCAGCTGCAAGTTTAAAAGCCTCTTGAGCTAAAGTTTCTTCAACACCACTCATTTCATATAAAATTCTTCCTGGCTGTATCTGTGCAACCCAATATTCCACATTACCTTTACCCTTCCCTTGTCTTACCTCTAGAGGTTTTTTAGTAATTGGTTTGTCTGGAAATATTCTTATCCAAATTTTACCACCTCTCTTTATATGCCTTGTCATGGCTCTTCTTGCTGCCTCAATCTGTCTAGCAGTAATTCTGCCTCTTCCAGTTGCTTTAAGACCATATTCACCAAAACTAACAGAACTTCCTCGTGAAGCTAAACCTCTGTTCTTTCCCTTCATCTGCTTTCTATACTTTGTTCTTTTTGGTTGTAACATTTCTTTCTCTTATTTATCTCAATTGGTTTCGTCTTCTTGGAATATCCAAACTTTTACACCAATAATTCCATAAGTTGTTTTTGCTTCTGAGACACCATAATCAATATTTGCTTTAAGAGTATGGAGAGGAACTCTACCTTCTTGGTACCATTCAGTTCTAGCAATTTCAGCTCCATTCAGCCTTCCAGCTACTTTTACTTTTATCCCATGAGCACCGAGTCTCATTGTATTAGTTACTGCTCTTTTCATGGCTCTCCTATAAAGCACGCGTCTTTCCAATTGTTGGGTTATAGAAGAAGCAACAAGCTTTGCATCAAGTTCTGGTTTCTTTATTTCCTTTATATTCAGTAGAATATTATTTATAGAAGTATCCAGAAGTTTAGCAATCTCTCTTCTAAGAGATTCAATTCCTTCACCTTTTTTACCAATTACGATACCCGGCCTTGCTGAGAATATTGATATAGTTACATTTTCAGAACTTCTATCAATTTGTATTCTACTTACAGCCGCATCTTTTAATTGTTTTGTAAGATATTCCCTTATTTTAAAATCCTGAAAAACATATTTTGAATAATCTGAAGAATTAGAAAACCATCTAGACTCCCAGTTTTTACTGATGCCTAATCTGATGCCAATTGGATGTACTTTTTGTCCCATAATTTACTCGTCTGAAATTTCTATTGTTATATGACTATTTCTTTTAAGAATTCTTGTGCCCCTACCTTTCGCTCTAGCTCTAAACCTTTTTAAAGTAGGCGCTTCATTTACAAACGCTCGCGTCACTTTAAGATCATCAATGTCTAGACCAAAATTATTTTCAGCATTAGCAACTGCGGAATCCAAGATTTTTCTAACTATTTTTGCTGCTTTCTGTGGAAGAAATTGAACTAACTTCATTGCTTGCAAAACATTAGATCCCCTAATCATATCAATAATTAGACGGGTCTTTTGTGGTGATGTCCTTGCATATCTCAATGTTGAAGTTACTTTCATGATTTCTTAACTCGTTGTTTTTCTATCTGCTGAATGTCCCCTGAATAATCTTGTTGGGGCAAATTCACCTAATTTATGTCCAACCATATTCTCAGAGATTAATACAGGAACATGTTCCCTGCCGTTATGCACAGAAATAGTCATGCCAACCATATCTGGAATAATCATTGACCTTCGTGACCAAGTCTTAATCCTTGCTCTACCACCGCCTGCAGCCATTGCTTGTTTAACTTTCTTTTGTAGATGCAGATCCACGAACGGTCCTTTTTTTATTGATCTAGGCATATTTATTTCCTTTTTCTTCTTCTTCTTACAATAAACTTATCTGTGGTCTTATTAGACCTTGTTTTAAAACCTTTAGTTGGCATTCCCCAAGGAGAAACAGGGTCACGACCGCCTGACGTTTTGCCTTCGCCCCCTCCATGCGGGTGATCAACAGGGTTCATCGCAACTCCTCTTACGGTAGGTCTTACACCTCTCCATCTCTTAGCACCTGCTTTACCTAATTTTCTAAGGTTATGTTCAGAATGTCCTACCTCACCAATTGTGGCTCTACAAGTAATTAATATTTTTCTTACTTCTCCAGATTTCAAACGCAGAGTTGCATAATTACCCTCTTTTGCAAGCAATTGTGCACTTGTTCCAGCTGAACGAGCTAATTGAGCTCCCTTACCTGGTTTCATCTCAATACAATGCACAACTGTTCCAACAGGAATATTATTAAGCGGGAGTGTATTACCGATGTCTAAGGGTGCTTTTTCTCCAGAAACCAATTTGTCGCCTTGTTTTAGTTTCTTTGGTGCAATTATATATCTCCTTTCTCCATCTTTATATAGGATAAGTGCAATATGAGAAGAGCGGTTTGGATCATATTCTATTCTTTCAACAATTGCTGGTATATCATCTTTATTTCTTTTGAAGTCAATCATCCTATATAACTTTTTATGACCACCTCCAATATGTCTTGTAGTCATTCTTCCTTGATTATTTCTTCCACCTGTTTTTCTTAAACCAGTTACAAGTGACTTATGTGGTCTACCTGTATGCAAACCATCAGACTTGATTGTCTGGACAAATCTTCTTCCTGGGGATGTTGGTTTTGCTTTAATTATTGCCATTATCTATACTTCTGTATTCATAAAATCTAAATTTTGACCTTCTGCAAGCTTGATGTAGGCCTTTTTCCAATTATTAGTTTTTCCACTTCGCATTCCCATTCTTTTTTTCTTTCCCTTAACAGAAACTGTTTTTACTGAACTAACTTTTACATTAAACATTTCTTCAACAGCTCTTTTTATTTGTTTTTTATTTGAATCTGATCTTACTTTAAAAGCAATTTGGCCATTTTCTTGGTTTAATAAAGTAGTTTTCTCAGAAACATGTGGTTCAATGAGAATTGTCCTTATCTGATCATGTCTAATTTTTTGGCTCATCCGTAAATACTCTCAATTTTTTTTATGCCAGCCGTGTCTATAACAACATTTTCATGACTTATTAAACTTACAGGATTAATTTTTTCTACAGTTATAAGCTCTACTTTAGGGATATTTCTTGATGCAAGATCTAAATTAGTTTGTTTTTCATTTACAACAATCAGTGCATCATCAACTTCAAGTGATTTAAGGACTTTACTCATTTCCTTTGTTTTTGGTTCGTCTATCTTGAAAGTATCAACAACTATCAGTCTTTTATTTTTTAATAAGCTAGTGAGTATCGATTTAATTGCTGTCTTATATTCCTTCTTATTAATTTTCTTTGTGAAGTTCCGATTATCAGGAGCAAAGGTTTTTCCACCTCCTACCCATAATGGACTTCTGATTGTTCCTGCTCTAGCTCTACCTGTTCCTTTTTGCCTCCAAGGCTTTATACCTCCTCCACTAGCTGTAGATCTACTTTTATGGCCCTTTGTTCCTGACCTTGCATTAGACAAATATGCTGTCACAACCTGATGCACTAAACCATCATTGACCTGTGCACCAAACACAGTCTTATTGAGATCTATGCTTTCAAGCTTAGTATTGTCTTGTTTTCTTATATCAACTTTCATTTATCTTTCTTATTTTCATCTTCGCTATCAGAGTCTGCTTCTGGGGTTTCTTCTGGGGTTTCTTCTGGTTGAGCTACTGCTTCTGGGGTTTCTTCTGGGGTTTCTTCTGGT
>ENA-OSET01000927-OSET01000927.1-sediment-metagenome-genome-assembly--contig:-NODE-927-length-31760-cov-13.169870_pt1 | contig 31760 bp, 30 predicted proteins | sample MGYA00237882_ERZ534229 | MGnify/ENA primary metagenome ERZ534229 (study PRJEB26408, sample SAMN06266212) | sediment metagenome | isolation source: Hudson Canyon methane seep mesocosm | place... | reverse complement strand
AGAAGTTTTAACGCCTTAGATGTTTTGATGATACGGGAGCTTTGGATGTTAGAAATTTATGAACGCTTAGGTACACACTGCCTCGAAACCGTTGATGAAGTGGTTAGCTTAGAGCATGACCAACGTGACAAAGGCCGTTTACGTTTAGTGAGTGAGTCTGGAGTGGAAGTTCGTTTGTTTCTTGAGCGTGGTAAGCCTTTAGTGGTGGGTGAATACCTTAAAGCAGAATGTGGAAAAATTGTTCAGGTTAAAGGTGCGGTGGAAGCTATCGCGCATGCAAGCTGCGAAGACTGGCGTACATTTTCACGAGCCTGCTATCACTTGGGAAACCGTCATGTGAAATTGCAGGTCGGTGAAAGGTGGTTACGGATAAAACCAGACTATGTTTTAGAAGAAATGCTTCACTTGTTGGGTTTAGTAATCAGTCATGAAAATGCTGTTTTTGAACCTGAATCAGGCGCTTATAAAGTAGCAAAGGAGCATAACTCAGGTCACGGTCATCATGACCACTAAGTCATTTAAAAGTGATCTAGCACTGGCTCGTTTATTACAGCTAAGCAGTGTTAGTTTACCCGTAGGGGGATTTGCTTTTTCTCAAGGTATTGAATATGCCATTGAATGTGCTTGGGTGAAAGATTTTGTTGGGGTGGAAGAGTGGATTGCGTTGCAGATGAGAGAAAATATTGCACGAGTCGACTTACCCATTTTACGTGGGGCAATGGAAAGTACATCTGAGCACGACTGGTCTAGATTTTCCCATCTAAATGACCTAGTTATAGCATCAAGAGAAACGAAAGAATTACGCTTAACAGATACTGCAATGGGTGAGGCGCTTTACCGATTACTAAAGAGTTTAGATTTTGATATTCCAGTCGAAACTGAAATGTTCAAAATCAAAGGGCATGACTTAAGTTTCGTCACATTGTTTGGTTTTGCAGCAGCAAGATGGAATATTTATTTTCATTCAGCCGCTATGGGCTTTACCTGGTCTTGGCTAGAAAATCAGGTAGCTGCAGCCACTAAATTGGTACCTTTAGGGCAAACTCAGGCCCAACAATTACTCACCAGACTACAGCCTACAATTGGTGAAACAATTGCCTTTTCTGGGCACACATTAGAAGACAATATTGGTGGTGGTTTGCCTGCTTTAGCAATGGCTAGTGCATTACATGAAACTCAGTACAGTCGCTTATTTAGATCATAAAATTTAACTTACATTTAGTGCTTCATAGAAGCTAGGTAAACACATATGTCAAAAAAACAAACTCTACGAATAGGTGTTGGTGGCCCTGTTGGGTCAGGTAAAACAGCGTTACTTCGTTCACTCTGTGCCGCAATGAAAGACTTTTACAACATTGCTGTAGTGACAAATGATATTTACACCCAGGAAGATGCTTTATTTCTTACAAAGCATGAAGCTTTAGAGGCTGACAGAATTATTGGCGTTGAAACCGGTGGTTGCCCTCATACGGCCATTCGAGAAGATGCCTCTATGAATTTAGCCGCTATTGACCAACTCATGGATCGGCACGGAGAATTGGATGTAGTCTTTGTAGAGAGTGGCGGCGATAACCTGAGTGCAACCTTTAGCCCTGAGCTGTCAGACTTAACCATTTATGTAATTGATGTGTCAGCTGGAGATAAAATACCCCGAAAAGGTGGGCCAGGCATTACTAAATCAGATTTACTCATTATTAATAAAATTGATTTGGCACCTTTAGTGGGCGCGTCTTTAGAGGTAATGGATCAAGACGCTAAGAGAATGCGAGGAGAAAAGCCTTTTGTGTTTTCAAACCTTAAAAAAGCCCAAGGGCTTGATGACATAATTAACTTTATTATTACCGAAGGTATGCTTGAAGCAAAAACACTCCCATCGGCTAAGGCGGTAGTGTAAAATCTGTCTTTATGACATCAAAGCAAAAAATCCTAAAGGTTCGGCGACACTATAATCAATGGGTCGCCAACCAAACACTTGAAGATTACGCCCTTAGATTTACCGCTCGAAAAGCCCGCAAAATGGGTATTAGTCAAGTAGGGAAAACAGCCTTAGGTGCGACGGCTTTTTTGGCACTTGAAAGCATCGCGGCTGCAGTCACCTTGAGTTATGGGTTTGTGAATACCGTCGTGGCAATGTTAGTGGTCGCAGCTGTATTTTTTATCACAGGCTTACCCATCGCTTATTATTCAGCCAAACACGGGTTAGATATTGATCTACTCACCCGAGGTGCAGGGTTCGGCTATTTAGGTTCAACCATTACCTCGCTCATTTATGCCTCTTTTACCTTCATTTTCTTTGCCATTGAGGCAGCTATTCTTGCCTCTGCTTTACATGCCTTGTTTGGTATTCCACTTTCTATTGGTTATTTCCTCAGTGCAGTAGCTGTAATACCCATCGTAATGAAAGGGATCACAACGATTAGTCGGTTTCAGGTGGGTACACAAACCCTGTGGTTAATCTTACAAATTGCCGCTGTTTTTATCGTTGTTTTCTACGAATTTGAGCGTTTAGAAGGTTGGACGAGTTATACACCTCAAGCATTACCTGCTGCGAATGAATTCAGCTGGCTTTTATTTGGTGCCGCCGCTTCAGTCTTTTTTGCATTGGTTGCTCAAATTGGTGAGCAAGTTGATTACTTACGGTTTTTACCTCCAAAGACCGAGAAAAATAAACAAAAATGGTGGTTTTGGTTAATTCTAGCGGGGCCTGGCTGGATTTTTATTGGCTTAATAAAAATGCTATTTGGCTCTTTTATCGCTTACATTGCGATTACTGAGGGCCTTGGTTATTACACCGCAAGTGACCCAACTTACATGTATGAACGGGTATTTAATTACCTCACTCAATCACCGACTTTAGCGTTGGTGCTAGCGGCGGTGATGGTCATCATTTCGCAGATGAAAATTAACGTGACTAATGCTTATGCTGGCTCCATTGCATGGTCAAACTTTTTTTCACGAGCAACTCATAGTCACCCTGGGCGTGTTGTTTGGTTAGTGTTTAATGTCACCATCGCATTAATATTAATGGAACTGGGTATTCATGAAGCGCTTGAGGCAACTTTGGGTGTTTTCGCCATTGTTGCCGTTAGCTGGCTGGGCTCTCTTTCAGCAGACCTTATTATTAATAAACCGCTTGGCTTGAGCCCTTCATATGTTGAATTTAAACGTGGGCATTTATATGACATTAACCCTGTGGGTACAGTGTCTATGCTGCTCGCAACCATTGCTGGTATATTTTGCTATTTAGGTTTTTTTGGCGAGATAGCTAAAACACTTAGCCATTTTGTAAGCTTACTCGTGTGTTTTGTTTCAGTGCCCTGCATTGCCTGGGTGACAAAGGGGAAGTATTACTTAGCGAGACAATCACCAGAATTAATTCCCCTGATTGAAGAGCCTAAAACGGCCCACCCTCATGAACATCAATCCCTTGCTTGTGGCATTTGTGATAATACCTTTGAACTAGAAGATATGAGTTACTGCGGTGTGTATGCTCAGCCCATCTGCTCTTTGTGTTGCTCTCTCGATGTAAGGTGCCTCGATGGTTGCAAACCCCACGCACGTTTATCACGCCAGTGGTCTAACTTTTTAAGGCGTTTTAAATTAGGAAAAGCGGTTGGTCTTGTGAATTCAAGGTTGGGTCGGTTTATGGGATTATTGTTTGTTGCTAACTCGGTAAATGCGGCCTTACTTGCCTTAGTTTATAAACATATGATGCCCTCAGTTATTTCAGAACAGGATCTGTTACAGCAAAGTTTAGTGACCTTATTCTTTATTTTTCTGATTGTAAGTGGCGTAATTTCCTGGTTATTTTTGCTTGCTCATGAAACACGTGTTGTAGCTCAAATGGAATCAAACAGGCAAACACGAAAACTCATGCGTGAGATTGATGCGCATAAACAAACAGACTATGAATTACAGCAAGCAAAAGAGCTAGCAGAACAGGCGAACGATGCTAAAAGTCGTTACTTGTCTGGTATTAGTCATGAGTTAAGAACACCGCTACAGTCTATTTTGGGTTATGCGCAATTGCTTTCAGATAAACCTGAGCTTACAGATTCGCAAACTCGGGGTCTAAATATAATTCATCGTAGCGGGCTGCACTTGGCAGATTTAATCGAAGGGCTGTTAGATATATCAAAAATTGAAGCAGGGCGTTTGGATCTATATAGAAATCGTGTTCAGCTCACTGATCTATTAGACCAGTTGGCGTCAATGTTTAGAATGCAAGCGGAGAACAAAGGAATAAAATTAAACTTTGTCGTACATGGACGTTTACCTAATGTAGTAATGACTGATGAAAAAAGACTTCGACAAATTTTAATTAACGTACTTTCAAATGCTGTTAAATATACTCAACACGGTGAAGTTAATTTTGAAGTGAAGTATCGGTCTCAAGTGGCTGAATTTAAGATAAAAGATACCGGGCCTGGAATAAGTGAGGAGAATCTCTCACGTATATTCGCCCCCTTTGAACGTGTACGAAATATTCACACCCCCAATGTACAGGGAACAGGTTTAGGGCTAACGATTGTAAAGCTGCTTACTGAGATTATGGGGGGGGATTTAACCGTAGAGTCAAAAATGGGTGAGGGTAGTTGTTTTAAAATATCCTTAATGTTGCCTTGGGTAAACACCAAGGAGAAGGTAACGCCCATTCAGGCAAAAAAAGTGGGTTATGAAGGTTATCAGCGAACCATTTGTTTGGTGGATGATGATCCTGTTCTACGAGGCTTCTTGTCAGATTTACTAATCCCTCTCGGCTTTATTACTTTGGAGGCCTTTGACGCTGAATCATGTTTAAGACTGATAGAAAACGCCAAGCCTGATTTATTTTTAATGGATGTATCCATGCCAGGAATAAGCGGCCTTGAATTAGCGAGTAAATTACGTGAACAGGGCATAAAAGCCCCCATTTTAATGCTATCAGCGAATGCACAGGTGCCTGATGAGTGGGCTAATAAAGACACGCGGGAACAAACTGATTATAGTGATTACCTGGTTAAACCTATCAGCAATAGTGCACTGTTAGAAAAATTAGAGGAATATCTAAACCTAAGCTGGATTACCCAGAGTTCAAATGATGATTTAGCCAGCCATTTACTTAATTCGTATGATCATGAGGGTAGTAAAACAGAATTTGTGGTACCTGATCACGCTTTAATCAGAGAACTTAAAGCTTATGCAGAAATGGGGTATAGTAAAGGCGTAATACAAACCTTAGCACAACTTTCAGAAGCCGAACTTATCAGTTTAGACTTTTATAATCATCTAGAAGCTTTAAGTCAGGGTTTTCAATTTGAACAACTTGCAACATGCTTGGAGCTAGAATAAAAATGAATGCCATAGCGCAGAGCGATATTGTTCTGGTTGTCGATGACTCCCCAGACGCCCTTAGCCTGATTAATGATGCGCTTGAAGAAGAAAATCTCGATGTTTTTGTGGCATTAGATGGCAAGCAGGCTCTTAAAATTGCAAAACGTATTAAACCTGATGTTATTTTATTAGACGCGATAATGCCGGTGATGGATGGCTTTGAAACCTGCAAACAGCTGAAAATGGATTCAGAGCTTGCTGATATCCCCGTAATTTTTATGACGGGTTTATCTGACACTGATGATATCGTAAGAGGTTTAGAGCTGGGAGGTGTTGATTATCTTGTTAAACCTATCAATCCCGCTGAACTAATTGCTCGAATGAAAGTGCATTTAAAAAATGCACAGCTCACTAGCAGTGCTCAATCTGCACTAGATAGTACCGGCCAACACTTGTTTACCTCAACAAATAGTGGCGAAATTAAATGGGCTACACCACAAACATTCGCACTATTTGCAAAAGCCAAAATAGACTGTAGTAATTTAAATAATTCATTCACGGAAGAATTAGCGTCGTGGCTTTCTGAAAAAAGAACAGCGCTTGATAGTTTAACGGTTGAAGGCTTGGAGTATCCTTTATCCCTTCGTTTTGTGGGGATGCATGACAACGGTGACTGGTTAATAAAACTAATTGATGGAAACAGGCCCACAAAAGCGGCTTTACTCAGTAGTAAGCTAGATATAACTGTACGGGAATCTGAAGTGTTATTTTGGATTGCCAATGGAAAAACAAATCGTGAAGCGGCCGAAATACTTGCGATGAGCCCCCGTACAGTGAATAAACATTTAGAAGTTATTTTCCCTAAATTAGGCGTAGAAAATAGAACAGCAGCAGCAGGTGTGGCTTTACGCTTGTTATCAAGTGATTAGTCAATGCATTTGTGTGTTTAATGTACAGCTTAGCTCGACTTTAAGGCCTTAATTCTTTATAGTGCGCCCCCTTTATAAACCCTCTCTTATCGTCATAGTGGCTTTAAGTTTTTAGGATAAACATGAAAAAAACATTTGTATTAAGTCATCCAAAAATTAAACTCGCCAGATTATTTGACGCAGCAAAACACGATGCTAAAAAGTATGTAAAAAGAGAACGTAAAAAGACATTGCCTAGTGGCATGGATTTTTGGGATTTTGATTGCAAGTTTGGTCTTACCGAACAAGATGCCAAGGTAATACATCTTTCAGATATTAATAAATCAATAGATGAAGTTGAGAAGCAGGGCTTAAACTCATTTTATTTAGAGATCTTAGCCAAGCCAGCTCAACGCTTTGCCAAGCCAGATGATGAACTGGATGATGACTATTAAGCCTAAATGGTGAATAGCTGCAATAGCGTTGGTACTGGAATTAATTGATTAAATTATGTACAGTGTTGCAGTGAGCTGTGACCTTTTAGGTCTTTGGGAACTAAGCTGTTTGTAAAGTGTCTCAAACAAAGAGATCACTTATTGAAAGTGCGTGTTTCGCGTGCTTCAATGTAGATAAGTAAGTTTAAAGCAGCATTTATTGAAACCATAAGAGCAATGTAGATAGCTATGGCAGAAACAAAACAGAAAAAAGGCGGTCTTTTCGGCAACCTTGCATTCAATATTATTATTCCTGTGCTAATTCTCAGTAAACTGAGTGGGGAAGATAACCTAGGGCCTGCGTTAAGTATTGTCGTAGCGCTTGCTTTCCCTATTGCGTACGGCCTCTGGGACTTAAAGCAGTCAGGGAAATTCAATGCATTTTCTATTTTGGGAATTGTGAGTGTCTTTCTGACTGGTGGGATAAGCCTGCTAGAGCTGCCTTCTGAATATATTGCTATCAAAGAAGCCGCCATTCCTGCACTTATAGGTTTTGCTGTATTGTTTACACAGCGTACAAAGTACCCCATTGTTAAAATGATTATTCTCAATCGTGAGGTCATTCGCACAGATGACCTTTATGCGGTGTTATCTGATCATAAACATACCGATACATTTGAACAGCATTTGAAAATGGCCTCATTTATTGTAGCTGGTTCATTCTTTGTTTCTTCTGTTCTTAATTATGTTCTTGCTAAAGTTATATTAGTTAGCCCTCCAGGTACGCCTGCGTTTACAGAAGAGTTAGGTCATATGACTGCGCTTAGTTACCCTGTCATTGCACTACCTAGCACCGTTATCTTAATGTTTGCTATCTGGTACTTATTCAGTCAGGTTAAAAAGCTAACGGGGGAAAGCTTTGAAAACTTTCTTGTGGGTGCTGAGAAGTAATTTAAGCCATGATTGATTTTCGCAGCGATACGGTTACACAACCGTCTCAAGGAATGCGGGAGGTTATGGCTTCTGCAAAGGTTGGTGATGATGTATTTGGTGATGACCCTACAGTTAATGCGCTAGAAGAACGTGTCGCAGATATGTTGGGAATGCAGTCAGCTATGCTAGCTCCCAGTGGCACACAAACCAATTTGATTGCCTTATTAACCCATTGTGGGCGAGGTGATGAATATCTTGTTGGTCAAGATTATCATACCTATAAGTATGAGGCGGGAGGTGCTGCAAGCCTTGGTAGTATTCAACCACAGCCACTCCCCGTTAAACCAGATGGAACAATTGATCTAAGCACTGTTACAGCCGCCATAAAACCGGATGACTTTCACTTTGCTAAAACCCGTTTATTATCGCTAGAAAATACCCATTCGGGTAAAGTTATACCAAATGATTACCTTGAAAGTGCAGCTACTTTAGCTCGTGATAATAACCTGTCGTTTCACCTTGATGGCGCGCGTGTTTTTAATGCCGCAGTAGCTCAGAATATTCCTGTAAAAGAAATTACATCCCGCTTCGATTCAGTCTCAGTTTGTTGTTCTAAAGGTTTAGGCGCGCCTGTAGGGTCTTTACTTTGTGGAAGTGAGCCTTTTATTAAAACTGCCCGACGTTGGAGAAAAATGGTTGGGGGAGGGATGCGACAGGCGGGTGTTCTTGCTGCTGCCATTGATTATGCTTTAACACACAATGTTGAGCGCTTAAAAGAAGACCATAATAATGCCTTGCTATTGGCAGAGCGTTTACGTGACATTACTGGCATCACTGTCGATACCCCAAATACTAATATGTTGTATATTGAGTTAGAAAGTGCCGATCAAGGCACTTTTCTTCAGCGGTATCTGGCTGAGCAGGGTATTCTTATATCTTCTGGTAAGCGTATTCGTTTAGTGACTCATCTTGACGTTAGTTCTGATGATATAGAGCACTTCGCTAACGAGCTAGAAAAGGGATTAACGCTTTCTTAATCGTTTTTATCCCTTTTAACTTCATTAGCGTATAAATATTTTGTAAACCAGTCTATGGATTAACGTCCCGTAGGGTGGATGAACAAGCCCACCTAAAAACAAGCGACCTTGGCTAAAGACGGATTTTGATTTTGACAAGGTTAAGAAGCCTTCTTTGCCGTGATACTGCCCCATGCCAGATGGTCCAATCCCTCCGAAAGGCAGATCGTCTTGAGCTACATGCATAACTGCGTCGTTGAAAATAAGGGCTCCAGAATGCGTTTGATACGATAGTTTCTTCTGTAGTGCCTTGTTAAAACTAAATAGGTATAGCGATAGTGGTCTTGGGCGTTGATTTATATATGAAATTGCATCTTCTACGTTTGTATATGTAATAACAGGCAGAAGAGGACCAAATATTTCCTCTTTCATCAAAAGGCTGCTTTCGGGCGGATTGATGATCAGTGTCAGAGGGATTTTTCGATTTTGCTTTAGTGCATTATTATCTTCATTTTCATGGCTTTCGATGCGTGTATTCTTATCGCTGGCTTCCTGTAATAAATTTTTTAGCCTTGTGTATTGTCGTCCGTTTATGATGCTGCTGTAGTCTGTGTTAATTGATGATGCCGGATACATTACTTGGAATTGTGATCTCGCTTCATCAATTAGCTCCTCTAGTTGTTCCTCAGGGCAAAGAATATAGTCAGGAGAAACACACGTTTGGCCTGCATTGAGTGTTTTTCCCCACAATAGACGTTTAATGGCTGTTTTGACGGGCATGTCTGGCGCAATTAATGCGGGTGATTTTCCTCCTAGCTCAAGAGTGACAGGGGTAAGGTTTTCCGCTGCAGCTCTCATTACATGTCTACCTACTTGTGTTGAACCGGTAAATAAAAGGTGATCAAAAGGAAGCGAAGAGAACTGAGCTGCGATATCTGACTGGCCTTCAATGATAGCTACCTCTGTTTTAGAAAAACATCGCGCAATCAAGTTTTTTAAAACTTCATTGGTGTGTGGGGTGAACTCAGATAATTTGATCATTGCTCTATTACCTGCGGCCAATGCAGTGACTAGAGGGCCTAGTGCGAGAAAAACAGGATAATTCCAGGGAACGATTATCCCGACCACACCTAAAGGTTGGTATATGACTTTAGCCCTTGCAGGTAAAAATAGAGTATTAACATGACGTCGTTGGGGCTTCATCCACTTTTTGATATGTTTAGTCGCATAATGAATAGCTGAAACAGACGGCATTATATCGCCCATTAATGAATCATCCCGGGAGCGACAACCAAAATCTTCATTTAAAGCACCTATTAAGTGTTCTTGAAAATGTAGAATGGCTTGTTTGAGCTCGTTTAGTTTTTTTATTCTCTCAGACGCTTGAGGGTAGGGTGACAGAAGAAACTCTTCTTGTTGAAAACTTAGGATACGGTGCATTTTATGAGGTTGATCAGGTAGTTCTGCGATCAAGGTATCTTTTACGTTCAGCGTTTCCATCAGTTTTGCCTTTTTTAGAGAAGTTCAATCTTAAGAGTGAATAGTTCTCATTTTAAAATAACTAAACCTTGGATTTAACTTCTTACTATTAGCTTAACGTGCCAACTTGTTATCTTTAAAGACCATGCGCTAATTACTGTTTTCTCGATATTGACCAGGAGCTATATTTGTCCAACGTTTAAACGCTCTAGAAAAATTGGTAACACTGGAGAATCCAAGTAAGTAACTTATTTCACCTAACGATAAGCCTACTTGTTTTATGTATTGAATAGCTAAATTATGACGTGATTCATCTAGAATGTCTTTGAAGCAAGTGCCTCTTTCACCAAGCTTTCGCTGTAAATTTCTTAGGCTCATATTCAGGCTTTTGGCTATATCTTCTTGGACGGGTACTCCTAAGGTCAAAGAATTCATGATCTTACTTTGAACAAGTGTAACCAGGTCGTCTTTATCTAACTGAGTCATTAATTCCAGTAAAACTTTCTCGTGTAATTGAGTTACATGAGGGTTGCCTGTTGGTAGTTTTTTTTCAATAAACTTTTTGTCAAAAGTAGCAATAACATGTGGTTGGCCGTAGCTGATGTCGCACTTAAAATAGTCTTTTAACTTATGATGATAGTCAGGGCGTGCTGTTATAAAACTTAAATGCAGAGGGTTGAAATTTTCTGTTGATAGTTCACGTAGGAACTTAATGATGGTTGCAAAAAAGGCAAAGATAACCTCTTCACTCAATACAAACTCACCAGACATGTCTTTTTTAATACTCATAATAAGTTGAGTTTCGGAGTTTGTTTCTTTGATTTCTAATTGGCAGGTATTGGATACAATTTTTTTAAACCGTGTTAGGCGTTGCAGCACTTCCTTCAATGTTTCAGAGGCAAGCATGCTATAACCCAGTATAGAAAAGGCGCTAGGATGAACGTATTTAGCGACACTTACTGCAAAACAGGGGTCTCCAACTTTTTGGGAGGCAAGGGTAAGTAAGCTGTTTATCTTTTTAGCGCTAACACGATAATCAGGGTTTAAATATTCCTGAGGGCTTATACCAATTTCATCCAGCAGGGGCTGTATATCTTCTTCCAGGTATTCCAAGGCCTTGGCTACAGCAACAACCCACCCGCCAATGGTGGTGTAACTTTCTTCTAACCCCATTACTGTAGTCCAAGTTAATTGTTGATAATGATATAGAATGTAAGTTCATTTAGCCTAGATTCTAGGCTAAATGAACGGAAAGATAAAATGCTGGCATGAAAGGATAACAAGTTGGCAGATGTAGAACTTTATTCAAATGCCGGTTTAGAGTCTAATAGTGCTTATAAATAAAAACATGAACATACAGGGCGAACAATGAAAACAACAAAGTATGATTATATTGTAGTGGGGGCTGGCTCAGCAGGTTGCGTGCTGGCAAACCGGCTTACTGAACAAAATAACAATTCAGTTTGTATTCTCGAAGCGGGTCCTGAAGATAAAACACCCTTTATTAAAATTCCGGCTGCCTTCGCTTATTTCATGTTTAGCAAAAAATACAACTGGGCATTCTCAGCAGAGCCAGTAAGTGATATTAGAAATGGAGAGCCTTTGTTTTGTCCACGAGGTAAAACGCTCGGTGGCAGCAGTGCTATAAATGCCATGGTCTATATTCGTGGTCATAAGTCAGATTACGACAAATGGGAGTCATTAGGTAACGATGGTTGGGGCTACAATAAAATGCTTCCTTACTTTAAAAAGACTGAAACAAATGAGAGAGGAGGAAGTGAGTTCCATGGTGACAAGGGGCCACTTTTCGTCTCTGATTGTCGAAACCATTATGCATTGAATAATGTGTTTTTAGGTGCAGCAAAACAGGCAGGGTTCCCTATAACGGAAGACTTCAATGGCTCGCAGTTTGAAGGTGCCGGTTACTTCCAGTTTACGATTCAGGAGGGTGAACGCTGTGGTGTGTCACGTGCTTATTTAAAGCCTGCAAGGCTTAGACATAACTTAAATGTCGAGTGTGAAGCAGTGGTGACGAGAGTATTATTTGATGGAAACCGAGCCATCGGGGTGGAGTATCGTCAGCGAGGGCAATTACATAAGATCTATGCTGAGCAGGAAGTTATTCTAAGTGGCGGCGCGTTTAATTCACCTCAGTTGTTAATGCTATCTGGTGTTGGTGACAAGCAAGAGCTGAAGGAGGTTGGAATTAATGCGATACACAACCTGCCTGGTGTAGGCAAAAACTTACAAGAGCATGTTGATGCCTGTGTGCTTCAAGAGAGTCGTCAAAAAGATGGGTTTACTACATCAATGGGGGGGCTCTTGAAGATGGTGCCGGACACAATGAGTTATTTCTCAAATAAAACAGGCAAGCTAGCTTCTTCAATCACACAAGTGGGCGCCTTTCTTAAGTCCTCTGATGATGTTGATGTACCCGATATTCAAATGCACTTTGTTCCGCTTCTATTTGATGATAGTGGTAGAGACTTGAGGTTAATGTCACGTCATGGTTATTCTTGTCATGTTTGTGTTCTTAGACCGAAGAGTAGAGGTGTAGTAAAACTACGTTCTTCAGACCCTCTTGACTCGCCCAAAATAGACTTTAATTTCTTTGATCATGAAGATGATCGTAAAACGCTGGTGAACGGTATTCGTCAGGCCAGAAAGATTTTAGCCGCTGAAAGTTTTAACAAGTATCGAGGAGAAGAAATTCACCCAGGTGTTGATGCTGTGAGTGATGATGCCATTTTAGATAAGTGTAAAGAGAGATTGGGTCTAGTTTTTCACCCTGTCGGTACTTGCAAAATGGGGCATGATGAACAATCAGTTGTCGATGACCGTCTCCGGGTACATGGAATTGAAGGACTTAGAGTTGTTGATGCTTCTATTATGCCTACTCTCATTAGTGGCAATACTAATGCACCAGTGATTGCTATTGCCGAAAAGGCGGCTGATTTAATTTTGGCTGATAGCGCTCAGAAGCTAAGCCTTTCAACGGCTTCTTAGATCGTATTTGTTTACTGGTAATGTGTTAACCACTCCTCATTTCAAACATTACCAGTAAATTTATTTGTTTTATAACAGGCAAAACCCTCCTTTATTTATTTTTTAGTTATCTCCTCATTTCAAATTAAAAATGTGATTAAAAGAATAATTTATTTGATATTGTTCATGTTAGAAAAATATATCCTAAATTTATTTTCATATACGAATAAAAGCAAAGTAAGTGGTTTAAATGTACATAAAGTACGGATTATTTATATATATAACATCATGATTAATAGGTACTTTATTACCATTCTGACATAGAAACTATGACGCTTAGGTCAATTTAAAAAACCTCATACGAATGTACTTTGGTTGCAGAGTAAGGAGAAGACTTTCTGGTATTTCCATCAGTAAATCTATGAGGGATAAGAAATGAATAATAAACAGGTAATAAGTAAAATAAAAAAATTAACCTGTATGAGACATTTTTCAGCGTCAACGTTGGTTATAGGTCTATTCAGTGCAAATGTTTGCATTGCAGAATTAAAGCCGATTAAAGACAGTGAGTTGTCTAATGTTGTCGGGCAAGCTTATGTGACTATTGATAAGACCTATCACCCGGACTCAGAAAGTGACCCTACTAAAAATACGTCGTTTACTCGGGTCAATTTGGGTATGGATATTGAGGTTCAAAGCACCGCTGATGTACTAGAGTTAGGACGCTATGAACGAGATGGAGAGGAGGCAGGTTCATCTGACCTATTGATCCACGATTATTCCTTAGGTTATATCTATGATGAAGCCTATTTTGAACGGAACCCCAGCGCGCCAAGGCAGTTCAAAGATGATGGCTCCGCCTATGTAAATGGTGAAATTGTACCCTTTAAAGTGACTGATCCCTATCTTGAGTTTGCCTACGATGAATCAACCCATGAAATGATAGGGGTGCGTATTGGTTTTGGTGATGCCCAGGGAATGCTTGGTGGTGACATTAAATATTTAACTGGCAATGTGAATGTCATTATTTCAGATACAGGTGAAAGTCTTAGTGAGGCAGAGTCAGATGGCACATTTAGTGATAAGCTAATTGTTTTGCTAACGCCTTTACTTGAGGGGGATAAAACACTTACAACTCAGGCTCAACCGGTACAAGGCGATCCTAATAAGCCAAATTATGGTGAGGTAGACCCTGTACGAGCTGAATATTTAGGCGTTCCAAACGGTACCAATTTTGTTTTGGAAGGTGCTGACGGTTTCACTAGATGGTCCTTATTAACGCTTTTAGGGCCAGGTTCCTCATCAGACATAACCTTGCCTGGCTGTTCCTTCTTTAGCTGCCCAGCTGGCGACATTGTCATAGAAACTCAGGCTTGTAGGAATTTGGGAATACAGGCTTGTTTTCCGTTATCGCAATATAAAGGTTTTGCTGTTGGAGAAATCGGTGAACAAAATGGTCAGCGAGCTATTGTAAGCGGAACAGAAGGGATGTTTCTCTCTTTTCAAACCAAAGATCTAGAATGGCTGAGTGATGTTAGAAAAGATAACCCTACTAGCGAAGATTTCATTAAGGCCACGTCAGGTGCATTTTTTAATATTCCCAATGGTGCAGTAACGGTTAATATGACTGAAGCATTACAGGGTGTAGAAGGTATGCGACGAGAGTATATTGACCGAGGGGTAGGCCTGTTTTAGTTTAGTCTTTAATATAAGGAGATATAAACCCATTAAAACCTTGCTTGTGGTGCTCATCTAGGACGCAAGCAAGTTGGATTATTTTTGTATTTTCAAACCGTACTAACACTTCTTTAGTTTCTCCAGGCTTTATAAAAACAGCAGGGTGTTCGTCTATAAGCTTCACCATTGGTGATGCATCGTCAGAAGAAGAGTTGCCATGGCTGTGCCCGCCTGGCACTGTAACTTGATCGGTACCATGTTCAAGATAAGAATTAATAAAAGTCTGGTCATTTATGACTTCATTGAGCTCGTAAGCCATGACCATAAGGTGAGCTAGCTTACTGCTGTTTGTAAAAACAAAGCTAATGTTAACATTAGCCTGAGCCTGAATTTCATTAGGTGCAAACCGATTCTCGCCAACTTCTACTATAATGCTTTTTTGCGCCGCTGCTTCGCCAAACAAAGGATCTGAACGATAATCACCTAACACTGCTTCAGCGGTGAGTCCTTTTGCCTTAGCTAATGGGTTGAATAAGATGAATACAGTGAGAGCCATGATGGCTCTGTTGTTGAAGGTAGTTGTAGCGGTCACTTAATGAACCCTTTTTACAAATTAGTCTTTGAAATCACTATTTATAATGTACGTGAACCACTTTAACATATTTTTAAATATCCCACCTCACAGATAGAGACTGCAACAATTCTTTTACTGCCTCAACCTCAAGGCGCTTTTCATTAGTTTTGCAGTTATAAGAGATAATAAGTATTACGTGTCCTGCTTTCAAATAGGCTCTCCACCAGTAGTCACCACCTTCATCGTATTCAAGTGCAAAACCAGAAAAATCACCTAGATGAATAGGGGGTATTTCATTGGCTTTATCTAAATACTCACTGGCATAAAACTGTAGGTCTGCGTCTTTAACTGCCAAATCATTCATAATAGATTGAATGTCAGTTACACCTACACCGTCTTGGTAAAAAATACTATCAGTTTCTGCACCATGGTGAGCTAGCCATTTATCAGGCAAGTTAATTATCCAATGACTACCACAAAATTCTTGCAAAATAGTACCTCTCAAGTGCTGTTGGTGAAGCCCGCTAATTATTAAACTATAGTCTTTTTTTTCTTGTTTTCGATGTTTGGAATGAGAAAATATGACTTTTTAGCCCCTGATAATAATTATTTTTGCTAATGACCTTGAGTCATAAACATCGTAAACTGCTTCAATAAATTATGTTGATGAACAATTGAGAGCATTATGTCAGTAGCAAGTCCTTCGGTTAAAAAGCGTTATGATGAATTACGCCGATTAGTGTCTGTTTCCACGGGGAACGCAAAACAACGATTGTTTCAAGCTGAATCTTTGGTTCAGGCTGAGAAAACGCCTTTTGATGTAATCTATCAAAAAGATATCGTCCGCCTTCGTTACTATCCACCACTGAAAGAAAGTGAAATTGAACTAGATGGTCAAACGATTAAGGTAGAGAAAAAAACACATAAGATCCCATTGGTCATGGTGGCTCCTCTTGCGGTTAATATGTATATCTACGATTTGTTTCCGGAAAGAAGTCTAGTTAAATACTTGCGTGCAAAAGGATTTGAACTTTATTTGATAGATTGGGGGCGCCCTGGCTGGGACCATAACCACTACACCATTTCTAGCTATTTTGCAGAGTGGATGCCTAAGCTTCTTAGTAAAGTTAAAGAACATAGTGGCTCACAAAAACTTTCCTTACACGGCTGGAGTTTTGGCGGTTTATTTAGTGCCTGTTATGCATCATTAGGTGACAAAGATATCGTTAATTTGGCTTTGGTTGGAGCGCCTGGTGACTATCATGCTAATGGCGCATTAGGGGAGCAATATAAGCGAATATCTAAGCGGTTACTGTGGCTTGAGAAGAAAATGGGTTGGAGAGTGCATAATACTCGTCGCCGTTGGTGGCGGTCTCCAGGGTGGATGAACTCCTTATCTTTCAAACTTACAAATCCAATAGGAAGTGTTCAGGGCTATCTTGATTTATTAAAGAATCTTCATGATGAAGAGTATGTTATATCACATGCAACCAACGGTGCATTCCTTGACAATATGGTGGCTTATCCCGGTGCTGTTATTCAGGATGTTATTCAGTACCTATGGGCAGATAATACGGTAGCCCAAGGTGTATTGCCTATGAAAAACCCAGAAGGGCACTTAAGCAATGTTAATGCTAATATCTTGTTGGTTGCAGGTAGGCAAGACCCTATTGTTACCAAAGAGTGTAGTGAGGCATTACTCAAGTATGTGTCCAGTACTGACACTTCTGTACTTGAGGTAAATGGTGGTCATATGGGTATATTATCAGGTAGTAAGGCCCCTAAAACTATCTGGCCTGATGTGGCTAATTGGTTAGCTGAACGTTCAAACTAAGACTCAATATATAATCTAACCCTCTGTTGTAGGAGCAGTGCTCCTGCAACAAAATTTGAATATTGTCTACGCCTTCTCATTTCAACAAACCCTTACACAATGTAATTGTTCTGCTCTATTAATTAATGCGCTAGGTAATTAGTTTAAGAGATGATTTTCTTAAACAGGTTTATTGCCAGTGCTCAATGTGAAATGGATTTGTTCAGCTCTATTTAGTCTGCGACTTATAGTTGTAGTTTTGGCTGTTGCTGTTTTGCTAGTGAAGACCCAGTTCACTTATTTACAGGCTGTTGACCAGTACATTTATTTATTGGCTGATGGACTTTCTTCCCCTGAAAAGGAGATTTTATTTTGGCCTTTTCAGTTCCAGTCCCACGTTGTATTTAACCAACAACTTACAAGCTTAGGCTTGGTTTCACCTGATTATTTTTATTGGCTAGAAATTCTTCTAATATCTCTTAGTGCTTCTTTTTTAGTTATTATCCTTCCAAAACTACACATCTCAACGGGCGCCTTTTTAGTATTTTTTATTCTGCTTACACTCGTCATATCTCAACTGTTTATGCTGGTATTTCGGCAGCAATGGCTTCCGTTTGGAACAAGTATTGAGTTTCTTCTTTTGGGTTACTTAGTGATGATGTTTTGGTTAAATCCTAATAGAAAAATTAAGAAGCTTTCAAATGATCTTCAATGCACAAAAGTAAGACTTGCAAAATTGCTTGTTAAGCAAGGTCAATTAGAGGATGCATATAAGTTACTTGTAACATGCTTGGTGGAGGTTGATGCAGTTGATGCAATCTACGATATTGCATTACAGCAAGAGAGAAAGCGTCAATATCATCAGGCTATAACATCTTATAAACATATTGTAGCGTCGATGAGTCGTTATAAGGATGCTGAAGAACGTCTGAAAGCTTTAGAAAAATTCGAGCGTGATGATAAATCGCTTCTAAGCACTACAGAAATTAGCAGTACTTTAGTAATTCCAGACCAAAAAGTCAGTAAACCCATACTAGGACGTTATGAGATAGATAGAGAGTTAGGGCGTGGTGCTATGGGAGTCGTATATCTTGGGCATGACCCAAAAATATCACGGACAGTTGCCATAAAAACACTGAATTATAGTCAATTTGATGAAACACTTTTAGATGACCTTATGAGCCGTTTCTTTAGAGAGGCCGAAGCGGCGGGACGCTTGAGCCATCCTAGTATCGTTACTGTATATGATGTAGGGGAAGAACCTGACTTAGCCTATATTGCAATGGATTATGCCGAAGGGAAGTCGCTCAGTGCATATGCTAAACCGTCTTCACTATTGTCTATTGAAAATGTGCATGAAGTGGTATTAAAGGTTGCTGAGGCGCTTGAATATGCACACCAACAGAATATTGTTCATCGTGATATTAAGCCAGGCAATATTATCTACAACCCCATTAATTGTGCGGTAAAAGTAACTGACTTTGGAATAGCCAAAATTGTAGATGACTCGAAAACTAAAACAGGCAGCGTGATGGGGAGCCCTTTATATATGTCTCCTGAACAGTTGATGGGTAAAAAGGTGTTTGGTAGTAGTGATGTATACAGCTTAGGCGTCACATTTTACCAGTTATTAACCGGAAGTACGCCTTTTGATGGGGACTCTATTGCTACGTTAACTTACCAGATTATTAATAATAAACCTAAAAGTATTAAGTCATTCAGGGACGATATACCTCCATCAACAATACGGATCATTAATAAGTCTTTACAGAAAGACCCCGTAAAAAGGTTTACCTCGGCTGGGGCTATGGCTGTGGCATTACGTAAAGTGATTGAAAAAGAATATGGGCGAGAGGTGGTCATATGAGTCTGCAGGTTTATGGTGAATCTGATATCGGTTTTGCACGAAGGTGTAATGAAGATGCTATTGCCTGGTATCAGGCAACAAATGGTCATAACACTGTTGCAGTGTTGGCCGATGGGATAGGTGGGAGTAAAGGCGGTGATGTTGCAAGCCAGAAGGCCGTAGATGTTTGTATTAATATTCTTTCACCCCTAACTGAACATGAAGCCCTGGATATTACTGAACTGATAGAAGCTTTAAATACATCGGTTACTGAAGCTAACCGACAAATAAGAGTCGCTAGAAATAGTGATAATGAATTGTCTAGAATGGGTACAACATTATTGATTGTGTGGATGCAGGGTAATCAGGCCTTTGTCGCCAATATAGGTGATTCAAGATGCTATCGGTTGAGTAGTGATGCTGCACGACAGGTAACCCGAGATGACACCGTTGCTCAGGCCATGGTGGATGATGGCTCGATTACGGAAAAAGAAATAAGTCGTGTGCCATTTAGAAATGTACTAACTAAAGCATTAGGTACAGAACCTGATGTTAGAGCAGAAATACAACAGATTTTTCTTAAACCCAGTGAATCGTTGCTTTTATGCTCGGACGGACTAACAGGGGCTGTAAATTCAGAGAGTTGGCCTTCTATACTTGCACAACAAAAAACATTGAAACAACAAGTTGAAAGTTTGATTGACGAAAGCCTGAATAACAAAGCCGACGATAATGTATCAATCATTATGATGACCCGACAGTAATAGACACTAGATAGAGGAATTGAACATGGCCGTTTTAGCACAACTAATTGATGATGTAGTGACCAGTACCTTCGACTTACAAGGTGAAAAGGTAAATATTGGACGTCATCCAGACAATGAAATACAAATTAATGAAATTGCTGTAAGTGGCGCTCATGCGTTTATTGATATTGAAGTGAATCAATACCTTGATGGGGTTCAGGATTTTTACATTGAAGACAAGGGAAGCACTAACGGAACCTTTGTGAATGAACTGCCTGTAGAGGGGCGTCAGCGTTTAAATAACAATGATATTGTTCGTGTAGCCTGGAATACATTTAAATTCATTGATGAGAATGAAAGTACACTTGAAAAGACGGCTTATTTGTTGGAATAGGGGGGAGGCAATATCACTCCTCACCAAACAAAATGACTTCATGGCTATCTAACCACTGAGGGTACTTTTTCATGGCTTTAGAGTACAGTGGGTTCTCATAATGAGTACTCAACCAACGCTGGATATTGGGGTAGTGGGCTTGTAAGTACCATTTACGATCAACGCGAGAGAATTGGCGAATAAAGGGTAAGAGCGCGTAGTCAGCAAGGCTTGGCGTTATTCCCATCAAAAAACCATGTTCTGCTAAGCATTGCTCAAGATGACAAATAAAGAGCTCGCACTGCTCTCGGTAATTGACTTCGGCTGTGTCGTGATAGCGAGCAGCGACTTTATATTTTTCCAGTGATTCTACGAACTCATTATCGTTACGTTTTATTAGGGCTAGTATAGCGGGTAGTGTGTTGGGTTGTTCACTGTAAAGTAAGTTGTTGGGGTCGTTTTGTTTTAATGCCCAGATCATAATGTCAATGCTTTCATCTATAACAGACGAATCTTCAAGTACTAATACCGGCACGGTCCCTTTGGGTGAAATAGCTAGCATTTCTGGAGGGATATTCTTCATAACTATATCACGCAGCATCACAGTTTGTTTCGCCTGCAATAACCCTAATCGCGCGCGCATAGCATAAGGGCATCGTCGTAAAGAATAAAGTATAGGAGGTGGCATGTGGTTACCTGCCCTTTGTGTAATTAGAGACGGTTCATAAGTAGTGGTTCATAGATTGGGTTAAACTGACTGGCTGCATCAATTATTGAGTTGGCAGTCAAGGTGGGAACACCATAAACCTCGAACAGTGTATTGAAGCGAGCCTGCACTCGAAGAGCAAGTAAGTCAAAGTCACCATCCCCTGAGGCTAGTACCACCGTATCAACATCACTGGCTGCTTCAAAGACATCTAGGGCGATACCTACATCCCAATCACCCTTGGCAGAACCATCACTTCTTTGTATGTAGGGTTTAAGCTTAACTTCAAACCCTAATTGTCGAAGAAACTGTTGGAACCCCCTTTGTTTGGGATCTCCTCTGTCAATTGCGTAAGCAACAGCGGTAACAATCTCACCTTTTTTACTCACTTCATTCCAAAAGGCGGTGTAATTAAACTGTCCTTGGTAGGCTTGTCTGACGGTATAATAAATATTCTGTACGTCGACAAATAATGCTATTTTTTTGGTCATTAATTACTCTGTTTAGCGGTGCTACTATATGCACATTTTATGAAGATTAAATTCATACTTTTCAGTTTCGATAGAGTTACCATCAATATGGCGACTTATTTGAATCATGCTCTCATAACAGTTGGCTAACTTTTGTTGTTGAGTGTCGCTAAGTGAATAGGCTGTAAATGACAGGCAGTGCTGCAAGGCATTTCTAAAGTGAGTGAACTGATTTTGTACTATCTTCTGTATAAGAAATATTTCTTGTATTTCCTGGCCCGCAGCTCCCTGCGTCTGGAACGATTGCCCGCTTTCTTCTATATGAGAAACCCAGCGTGACAAACCTTCTGATAGGATACCCGTTGATGTGACTGTTTTATGTATTGTTCTGCCTATATTTTTCAGGTGAAGAGATACGGGAGGGTCGAAATGTAAATCAAGATCTTTAATTAGAGCGCCAACGCTTCTATAAAGACTTGCTAGCATCGTGTGGTTGATTAATATTTTTGATAGAACCTCCATAAACTCTTGCTTATTTTTAAATATCTGAGGCTCTGTGTTACTACTTTTCTTGAATAGTGTGATTGTACTGGAAAACACTTTTTCAAAATAGAGTGCGCTTTTTATTTGCAAGACAGGAATAAGGCCTCTGAGGCTGAATGGTTCTTGATACTCTTCGTTAGCCATTTGGTATAGTTGATTGCAAACAATAATGATTTGGCTAAGTGTGTTATATGTACTCTTGTTGTTAACTTGCTCTGGGCAGTCATGATGTTCTAAAATTATTCTAGCCACACCTTCTGGAATGTGGGGGATTGCGCTTAAAAAGGTTTTACCAATGACGGTATGACTATCAAATTGTTTTTGATCTTCAGCTGTACGCGTATTTTTTTCAATGATCTCTTCGCTAATATGTAAAAGGCCTATATCTTGAAATAGAGCCGCTATGAATAGTTGTTTTTTTTCAATGGATGATAACCCCATCTTTCCTGCGATTAACAATGCCATCCAGGCACAAAATAAGGCTTTTAGAAAGTAATCGGGCAATTCTGTTTGAAGAACGGTTAGTTTTTGTACTAGGAGCGTGTGGTTTGCGTAAAGCTTACACATGGCCTGCAGCTCATGTTCAGTGTTAAATTCAGAGTGCAACTGTTGGTATTCACTATTGCTCGAAATGAAGCTACTAAGTCTTGCATATAGCTGCTCTGGCGTGAGTGATATTGCAAGGCTGACCTGTTCTTCTAGTGGGTGTGTCAATCGGTGCTTCATGATTTTATTAACAATGTCAGTACTGATTTCACTATTTTTTGTGATGATCAGAAGACCTGAATCATTATGAATATCTTGGTTGGCGAGCACACAATTTGTTTTATTAATCTTACCCAATCGGCGACTATACTCGTCAGGTAGAAAGCGGTCATAATCCATGAAGACTCCATTATCATGTACGGCTACATTAGGCCAGAACAAAGAAAATTCAAATCACTGTGTCAGAGTATAGAAGAGAGTTACTAAATGGGTATAACAGTTTTGTGGAGAAAAGAAAAAAAGAGAAAGGCGGATATCCATAATCCGCCAGGCGCATTGAGTGTTTTGTTATTTTGTTCGGGAACTGGAAGCCTTTGCTAATTGAGCAAGTAATTTTTCAGTGTCATCCCAGCCAATACAGGCATCAGTTATACTTTGACCGTAGGTCTCTGCTTTACCGCCTTCAAGGTTTTGTCTTCCTTCTACCAAATGACTTTCAACCATTACACCAAAAATTGAATGGTTGCCGTTTTTGATTTGCTCACAAACATCTGTACATACGTCCATTTGCTTCTTAAATTGCTTGCTGCTGTTTGCGTGGCTAAAGTCGATCATTACTTTCTGAGGAAGCGAAGCATTATCTAGCTCAGTCATCACTTTATTTACACTTTCTGCATCATAGTTAGGGGCTTTTCCGCCTCTAAGGATGATATGACAATCAGCGTTACCAGCAGTTTCTACAATGGCGGAATGACCAAATTTGGTAACAGAAAGAAAGTGATGTGAAGCTGATGCCGCACCAATTGCATCAATAGCCACCTTAGTGGTGCCATCTGTGCCGTTTTTGAATCCAACAGGGCAAGATAGGCCCGATGCTAATTCTCGATGCACTTGTGATTCAGTTGTGCGTGCCCCAATAGCTCCCCAGCTCAATAGATCGGCCATAAACTGAGGGGTAATCATGTCCAGATATTCTGTAGCCGTGGGTAAACCCATTGTATTGAGATCGAGTAAGAGTTTTCGACCTATGCGGAGGCCATCATTAATCTTAAAACTATTATCCATGAAGGGGTCATTTATAAGCCCCTTCCAGCCAACGGTGGTGCGAGGCTTTTCAAAATAAACTCGCATAACGATGTCTAAACTGTCTTTATATTTTTCTCTTAACTTTACTAAGCGCTCACCATACTCTAAGGCCGCTTTGGGGTCATGAATTGAGCATGGTCCAATAATTACAACAATACGCTTATCTTCACCGTTTAATATGCGGTGTATTGCTTCACGACCTTGAAATACAGTTTTCGCTGCGCTTTCAGTTATAGGGAAGCGCTCAAGTAGTGCGATGGGGGGAAGAAGTTCTTTTATTTCTTTAATGCGTAGATCGTCAGTTTTAAAATGCATAGTGGGCTCTCAGGATGTACCACGGACTGTTAGAATGGTTGTTTTGCCGAATTTATGTAAATAAGTATACCAGTAACAAAGGTGCTAGACTTGGAGTATGATTAAAATCCATATGATTATTAAACATTGTCTCGCCCTAGTTACGTTCATGCTGTTCCTATTGCCGTCTTTTAATGTTAGTGCTTCTGTTGATAAAAAATGTTTATCTCAGGCTAAGTCTGATTACGAACGAATTTATTGTGAAGTTATTAGTCGTGGTGAGGGAAGGGGGCTTCCCCGTTTTGAAGATTTCAAAAACAATGATGTCTTAGTTCAGAAGCTATTGCTTAAGCGACCTGCCGCTAAGCTTAAAATCAAGCTGCCTTCTCATAAAGAAAGTAAGCATATCTCTCGTAAACAAACGCCTCGAAAAAGCAACATAGCACCAACAAAAAAACCTAAACCTTCCTCAAATAATGCTAAAGAAGCAACGTTACCCCCAGCGTTAAGCACATTCAGTTTAACGCAGTGCCGGTTAACTCATGACAAAATACTATGTGGTAAAAATAGCTTCGTTATGAAAACGAATCAGCCAAATAAGAAATTATCACCAGGTGTGTTTGATGAGAGTTATACAATGAATTTACCTGTGTATTCAGGCAGTAAAGAAGATAACTTAGAGGTTCAGTATTATTTATCTAATGCTTATACGGTATATATAAGAAAGATGCTTGATATTGGTTTGGGAGCTTCCACTATGAGTTACACTCGTTTTTTTCATACCTATCATGATTTACAAGCTAAGAATGTTAGTTTTACAGACCGCTTTGAGACAATGTATAGCTACCTTAAAAAAGATAAGATAAGTATGAGTGTTAATGCTGTTTTAAGTGATAAAAGACCTGTTCATATCTCTCAATGTGATGATATCAATGAACAGATCATTGCCTGTGAAAGTAATGGCTTTAATTGGATCTATGTTAACTAACTCTGTTTGATGTGAGCAGTTTATTCAATCTTTGTGGCGCACTCACCATTTCCAGGAGTGTGTTTACAGCGAACTTTTCTCATAAGTCGTAAGGCTTTTGTTTCATAAAACCCTTCATCTCGAAGGCTTATACGTGCATTTCGCATATAATTCGTATATTGGCTTTTGTCGTCTTCTGCGATATTTATCCAATATTTATCAGGTATTTCACTCTCGGCTGTATGAACAACATCTAACATGCTATCAAGCTTTGAAAGTGAATAGCTTCGAAGCTTTTGTCCGTAACCGTCAGGAAACTTCTCGTGATGTATTACAAGTTGAAGTGAGGTTTGGAGTAGGGGGTACTCCAGAATCCCTCCGCTTGGCTCGAGCCCTTTGTATAGCTCCATTGTGTTAAATGCAACGGCGGGTGCAAAAACTATATCGACACTACCGTTATTGAACATGCCTGCAAAGTTGGCAAGACTTGAAGGTACAACAGAACCACCCACTCGTCTTACCATATTCGCAGCGACAGGGTCTCCATTAAGAACCGCCATTTTTTGGCCATGAAAGTGCTCAACATTATCAATAGCTTTATCCTTAACGAAAATAAAGACAGAGCCTATTGGAAATATTCCTGCAATTTCATATTGCCCCTGCTTCATTAGTTTTGAAGCTTTAGGGCTTGAAAGCGTACTCAGAAGCGTTTTTAGTTCTGCTTCACTAGGGATAGCGCCTACTGCGTTGTAAGTTGATGTGAAACGATTGAAATCTCTTATTGAAACATCAGTAAGTAATACCGCATCACAAGCTTCACCTTTGAAATCATTGGCAGCGACTTTCTCATCAGTATATGCCTCAATGTTGAGTTTTACGCCCCAGCTTAATGATTTGGGAATAAGCCCCTTAACCATACTAACAATTGGGCCGCCTGAGCCAACAGGGTCCCATACGCAAAATGTACGCTCACTAACTTTTGTGTTGGTGGTTTCAGCGTAAGTAGTCGTAGACACGCTAAAAGAAAATGTTGCGGTAACGATTAATAATAAATGGCTAAGAGCTTTCAAAATTTATTTCCCGCAGCTTTGTAGTGCGTTGATAGCACTGTTCATATTGGTAAGCGATACATCACGCTTAAGCACTTGCTTACCCACTTCTTTACCATTTATAAATATATGCAACTGATTGCCTTGAGATAATTCAGTCGTAAGGTTTCCGGTTACAACCGCACGGGTAGAGTAAAGTTTTTCAGTAAACGGAACGAGTGTTTGGTTATCAATTTGAATACCTGTTTTTGGGTGTGCTATGTCCATAGACATGAAGGCATTAACAACTATGCGCTGCTCTTCAATATCCATCCAAATTTGTGAAGAGTATTCATTATTACTTGTGCTTGTTTGTAGTGTGGGAGTACTGAGTTTGCAAAACCCGTTGTCTGCTTTTTTAAGCGTCCAGATGCCGTAAGAGTTACCAATATCATTTTCTGAGCGAGCAGTAGGTGTATTCGGGGTTTGTGCTGAATCTGGCGATGAAGTGATAGCTATAATAGGGGCTGCGCTTTTTTCAGTAGCAACTGGGGGTTCCGCTGTTTGTGTATTCTCAGTAGCAGCCGGTTCTTTTTGCTCGCTGGTAATATTTGTTTTTGTTTCCGTTTCGGAAGAAGCTTCGGGCTCTGTTTTAACTTCATGAGTTGTTGTGTTGTCGGCTTTTTCGGTCTTTTCAGTGCCAGTGGCTCCCTGTTCCTGGACTGACACTACAGTAGACTCAGTTTGGGTAGCTGGTTGAAATTCTGCGGTTTCATTTGATAGAGGCTGCTCAGGTGAGTTAGCACAACCTGCCAAAAGAGAAAGAGATAAAATAGTTGAACTTAAAATTGTATGAGAAGGTAAACTTTTATTAAATACTGATTTAGGCATAGTACGCTCGCAGGTTAGTTCTTTCTATTTTTATAGTAAATTCTTACAAGAATAACCCTTTATCATGGGGCAAACTGATGACGAGCGCACAGTTATGTTAATTACTGATAAAATTCAGGTGAGTGCTTAATTGATTCATTTTGCTCAAGGTCATGCTGAATCCAAAGGTCAGCTTTCTTATCTGTCACAAATGATTCAATGGTATCCATAGATTCAAGTGTTTGTTCTTTATTAAAATTGAATGACGGCACTCTTTTGTGAGTTCTATTTTCCGTGAAGTGATAAAGGTCGCCTGACAAAACAATCGGCCCCGTTTCTTCTAAATCAACAAACAATACTTGATGTCCAGGTGTATGGCCTATAGCTCTTTTTATCACAACTTTACCATCACCAAATACATCATAGTCTCCAGAGATGACCTTTACCTTGGCTTTATCAAAGGTGTTATAACTGCTTGGATCAAAGCTGAACTGTTCAGGTTTTTCACCAAAGGCCGCATCGAACTCTTCTTGCTGCATAATAAGTGATGATTGATTAAACATGTTTGCGTTACCTGTGTGGTCTCCATGAAAGTGAGAAACACTTAAATAGTCAATGTCAGACGGTTTAACTGCTATTTCCTTCAATTGATCGGCTAGTGGCTTTTTAACGCTTAGGTGAAAGGCTCCGTCCCAAACATCAACGCCTTCTGGGCCAAGAGAGTCATTTAATCCCGCATCCCATAAAAGTGTTCCTTTTTCATGTTTAATTAAGTAGCAGTTATTGGTTAGTTGTTTAACTACTCCCTTATTAAATCCGGGTGAGAAAATAGATAGATCACGTACTTCAATATCACCACAGTCAAACACATAGAGTTCTGTTGGAGCTTCATTAGGAGTAATGGCGCAAGCACTTAAAAGCGTGGTTGTAATGATGCAGCTTGAAACTATAGATAGTTTGTTTTTCTTGGTGAATTTTTTCAACATGGAAATCCCTTTATATTAGTTGTTTTCTTTGTCGTGTCACTGACGACAAACGTTATGAAAGGTTAATGATAACGGTTATCAACTGAAGGTGAAAGTGAATCTCATAAATAGAAAAATACCCTTGATTTAGAGCTACTTTATTATTTTTAGATTTCAACTATTGTTAAAAAGACCTGATCAATTATTGAGCTGTTTTTTGGTGAGATTAAAAAAATAATTATAGTGAAAAACTATTCAGGGAGAATGGATATGAGAATGGTAGCAAGGTTAAGTGTGTTAGTTATTTCTTTAGTGTCAGCTTCATTCCTTTATGCAAGTGATTATACATCTACCAAGCATCCTATTGTTTTGGTACATGGGTTCATGGGCTTTGACAAATTTGCGGGGATAGAATACTTCTATCGAATTCCCAGTGATTTAACAGGGAGTGGTGCAAGTGTATATGTAGTTAAGCTTTCTGCATTAAATAATAACGAGGTAAGAGGAGAGCAGCTGATTGAGCAAATAGAGGGTATCCTTGCTGTAACAGGGGCCGAAAAAGTTAATTTGATTAGCCATAGTCAGGGCGGATTGGCTGCACGGTATGCCGCATCAGTTGTACCTGGCTATGTAGCCTCTGTGACGGCAATTGCAACACCTAATAGTGTTGATGGTTTTCCGCTAGGTGAGTGGGTGAGTCAGGATTATCCTCCTGGAACAAGTGAGGGTGATTTAATTGCTGAGATTGTTACCTCTCTTGCTCAGTTGATTGACTTATATTCTGGAATAGATCAGCTTCCGCAAGATTATAATGCCTTTTTGAATGCTCTCAATGAAGCAGGGTTAGCAAAGTTTAACGCAAACCACCCTCAAGCGCTGGTTACCACCACGTGTGGTGTGGGGGCTAGTGTTGTTGATTATATACATTATTATTCATGGAGTGGCGCTAAGGTTGCGACGAACCTGTTTGATATATCGGACTATGCCATGATTATGGCCAGTGAAATTACAGGCACAGATAGTGATGGCATGGTTACTCGCTGCGGTAGTCACCTTGGTGATGTTATTCGAGATAATTACCCTATGAATCATTTGGATGAAATTAACCACCTGTTCGGGTTCTATGGATTATTTTCAACTAACCCACTGGTGACCTACCGTGCACATGCTAATCGTTTAAAAAATATTGGACTCTAGCGCTATAAGCCCGGAGACCGGTCTACTGCATTATCAATAGCTCTATGTTGGTGAAGTAGGGGCAACGGTCTCTTTCTGTGTTCATCTATGTACTAGAGTCTAATAGCGTTCTTTCTATTTCATTCCAGCATAGCTCTTTCAAATTAATGAGTTCAATTCGACTATCGATAGCATCAGGCAAACTATTAACCGTTAAAACACCTTTAACCGCATTAAAAGAATAAACACCTTGGTCTGTTTTCACTACAGCCTTCAAACGGTCAACATCAAGCCCTGAGAAAAAGTTAAATAATGCATCATAGTTGAACGTGGTTTTCTCATCAAATAACCAGCCGCTACTAAAAAAACCTTGGCCTGCATTGTCTTTGCGAACAAAAGGGGCCCCCTCTTTTAGCTCAAGAGCTGCAGCTGGGAGGCTAATATTTGAATGTGCATGTGTGCGTGGAATTTTAGTGTTCTGTCTAGCAATGCGAGAGTGCGCTAGCCACTCCGGGTTAACTTCACCTTGAGAAACCCAGCCTGTAGCAAGTTTAGCAGGCTGATAACTAGCAATGTGGCTTTCGAATATCCGCTTATCTTCATTGCTACACAATTCTGTTTTATTGGCAACCACTACATCAGCCAGTGCTAGTTGATCTCTAAAGTTATCGTTATTTAAGTAACGCTGATTACTAAGGTTTCTTGGGTCAACTAAGGTGATGGTTGCTTTAAGGTCGAGTAAATCACCATAATGCTCGCTGGTCAGAGTATCAATGATTTGTTTTGGATGACCTAGTCCTGTAGGTTCAATCAATAGCCGATCTGGTTTTGATTTTGCTATCAATAAATTTAGCCCAACCTGCATAGGTAAGCCTGCCACACAGCACATACAGCCACCAGGTATTTCTTTTACGACAGCACCCTGGCTTTTTAATAAAGCGCCATCTATACCAATTTCACCAAACTCGTTGACCAGCACAGCCCAAACTTCGTTGCCTGGTTTACGGGCTAGTAAATTAAGGATAGCGGTGGTTTTCCCAACGCCTAAAAAGCCGGTAATTATATTTGTCTTTATTTTCTTCAAGGTTTATATCCCTTCACTTAAGTTGATCGCCTGCTATGCTTAAGTTTTGAAAAGTGCCTTCTCGTTTTAAGTGGATTAGTCGTATTAGGGTGTATTGTGGCAATATTTGAGTGGAAGAGCGAATATGATACAGGTATTGCTGAAATTGATAATCAGCATATGGTTTTGGTTAGCTTAATAAATGAACTACATGCGCTGGTAAATGAGAGCTTTGACCGGGTACTTGCTGAGCGGATATTCGGTAAATTAAAGAGTTACGCTGTTTTTCATTTTGCAACGGAAGAAGGTTTAATGGCGCAGTACCATTATACTGCTAGTGACCATGATGCTCATCTTGCTCAACACCGTCAGTTTGAGGGTGAATTTGAGTCACTACAAGCTGATTTTTCAAATATCACTATTGCTGAATGCAATATTGTTCTCACGTATTTAACTAATTGGTTGACCAATCATATCTGTAAGGTTGATAAGAGACTGGCTGAGCATATTCACGCTCAACGGCAAACTGAAAATCAAAATATAATATCTTATTCAAGTGAAGAAATAGTGGCTGTATCTGCAAGATATATTAGTACGACGGACGATATGTTAGCGCAGTTGGAGGTATGTATGGATGACTTGAAGTGTCAGTGTGATTTGCTGGTTCAATCGGCGCCAGACTCCAATTTTTCTGATATGTCTGCCACTGCACACTCAAGCTGTACTCAAGGTCTTAATTTAGTAAAATCACTTAAATCTAGTCAGCAAAGTTTAAAAGTCTTGCTTGATCAGGTTAAGCTGAGTGCTCCTACGTTTATTCAAAAATAGTTATTTTAAGGATAAAATTATGTTTTTTATTAAAAGGTTATTTGGACTTGTTGTTCTAAGTTCTTTTATCGTTGCATGTAATGCTACACCTGAGCAGCCTATTTCAGAAATACCTGAAGTGGCTAACCAATGTAAAGAACCACGACCTCAAATGTGCACCATGATTTATCAGCCTGTTTGTGGTGTTGATAAGGTTGGTCAGCTCAAAACTTATTCCAGCGACTGTAATGCATGCTCTCATGTAGAAGTGGTGGGGTACAATGAAGGTGCTTGTGAAGATAATACAAGCACTAAGAAGCAGGGGCAGCAACAAAATTGATCGATAAAGAAATAATTCGTCATGCCATCTTAACTCAACTTAGTGCCGATCATCAAAATGCAGTGCTAGCAGCTAACACCGCTCATGCAGCCGCAACTAACGAGGAGAGCAAAGCTGAAAATAAGTATGATACAAGAGGTGTTGAGGCCTCTTATCTTGCTGAAGGTCAATCTAGGCGAGTAGCTGAGCTGGAGGCTTCAATTGCAGCTTATGAAGGCTTACATCTTTCTGAATTCGATGAAGACACCAAAATCCGCCTCACTGCATTAGTTACTTTGGTTGATTCGGACGATAATAACCGTTGTTTATTTGTAGGGCCAGATGGAGGGGGTTTGGTTCTAGCGCTTTCTACAGGTGAATGTATAGTGGTGACCCCTATGGCACCGCTGGGAAAAGCCTTGATTGGCAAGTATGTGGGTGATGAAGTCGTCATTAATGCAGCGGGTCAAACAACGAACTATGAAATCCTTTCTATAAGTTAATACTCTAGACCGATCGCTCGTGCCTGTTGAAATAATGTGCGATAATGTGCGCCGAAATTTTCATTACCTTTTATTTTCTGGATTAATACCTTGATATCAACAGCTAACATTACCATGCAATTTGGGGCTAAGCCTCTTTTTGAAAACGTATCCGTTAAATT